>ERZ1292640.764-Hain-H43-02um-R1-764-length-26681-cov-7_pt1 | contig 26681 bp, 16 predicted proteins | sample MGYA00564404_ERZ1292640 | MGnify/ENA primary metagenome ERZ1292640 (study PRJEB36523, sample SAMEA6512636) | groundwater metagenome | collected 2019-01-08 | study: AquaDiva: Metagenomics assemblies of 32 groundwater samples | reverse complement strand
GAGCCAATGCCGTGGCGGTTGACGGCAACGGCAACGTGGTCGTAACGGGGTATTCCCAAAACGACTACTACACGGCCAAGTATGCGGCGGCAAACGGCGCGCTGCTTTGGGAGAAACGCTACAACGGCCCGGCCAATGGAGACGAAAGAGTGGGCACCTCGCGCAGCCTCGCCCTCGGCCCCAACGGGATGGTTGTCATTACCGGTTCTTCCGATGGAAACTTCGGCCCCGACACCACCTTCGACTACGCGACCGTCGTTTACCGAGAGAATCTGCCTTCGGTTTCCATTGAACTGGTTCCCACCGGCGTCCGCCTCCGCTTCGCCGGTATCTCCGGCCGCAGCTACACCATCGAGCGCGCCCTCGCCATCACCGGCCCGTGGACCCCCATCAACACGCCGACCGCGCCCATCGGCGGCCTCATCGAGTATGTGGACACCAACCCGCCCGTGGGCACCGCCTTCTACCGCACGAGGGAGCCATGAATCCCGCCGGAGCCAGATGGCGCAGTCACCGCTTTGGCTTCGATATGTTTGCACGCTCCGGCTGGTCCAACCCGCCTGTCTTCCCGATCCGAAAGCGGCGACTCCACAGATTTCGTCGCCGCACTCCAAAACCCGGCGGATGTTCGATTCGCCCACGTTGAACGCGTCAGCGTCTTGGACAGGTTCTGGACGCCGGCGCCACCGACACCGGTCGTCCGTATTTCGTTATGGAACTGGTCCGCCCCATGAAAAGCCCCGATCATCGCGACCAGGACCATCTCGACACACGGGGACGCCGCAAGAAAAGGTGTCGCCCCGGGCCGGCTCCAGCGTAACATCGGCCCAGTGACCATGAACGGGCCAGACGAGACCGCCGGTCTGCCGTGCGACGCCGGCTTCACCACCACGCACTGGAGCGTGGTGCTGGCCGCCGGGCAACCTGATTCGCCACAGGCCCAAGCGGCCCTCGAAACGCTCTGCCGCACGTACTGGTATCCGTTGTATGCCTACGTGCGACGCCGCGGGCATGGGCCTGAAGATGCGCAGGACCTGACTCAGGAGTTCTTTGCGCAGTTGCTGCGGAAGAACTATCCGGCCCGGGCCGAGCGCGCCAAAGGCCGGTTTCGCACCTTTCTGTTGCACGCCCTCAGCCAGTTCCTGGTGGACCAGCGCGAGCGTGCCACCGCCCTCAAGCGCGGTGGGGGACAGATAGTCATCTCGCTCGATGCAGAGGCGCCGGAGGACCGCTACCGACTTGAGCCTCCAGACGAACTCACGCCGGAAAAACTTTTCGAGCGTCGCTGGGCGCAGACGATCCTGGACCAAGCGCTGGCCCGGCTGCGCGCGGAGTTTCTGGCGGCGGGGAATAGCGAAACCTATGAAGTCCTGCAAGCCTTCGAACCGGGCGACCAAAGCCCGCTCTCCTACGCTGAGGCCGCAGAGCGTCTGGGCGTGAGCGAAAGCGCAGTCAAGTCCATGATCCATCGGCTGCGCCAACGCCACCGCGAACTGGTGCGGGAAGAAATCGCCCGCACCGTGCCGACGGTGGCCGAGATTGATGAAGAACTGCGGCACTTGGTGGCCGTGCTCCGCGGCTGAGAGCAGGAAAGGCGAAACTTTCCCCGGCAGTTCCCGGAGTACGAAGTAGAGCGGTGGCCACACGGCTGTAGCGGGGGGGGGGGGGGGGGGGGGGAACGGGCCAAAGTTGGCGGCGCTCTCACGAGACGCCGCTACAGCCGAAACTCCGGCGCTCTGACGAGACGCCGCTACAAAATCGTGAGACCACAATGAATCCGTCCAGCCATCCCGGCGACCGCCGGTGCTGCAAATGCGGCGCACGCCTGGACAACCGCCGCGCAGGCGACGTGTGCCTGAGCTGTGCCCTGGAGAATGCCGTGGCGCCGCAGTCGACGGCTGACGCCACTTCGACTGAGGTCGGTGGGGGCACCGACCGTCCCGAGCCAAGTCCCGCGTCGCGGCTCGGCAGCTTCGGCGACTACGAGTTGCTGGAGGAAATCGCGCGAGGCGGCATGGGCGTGGTTTTCAAGGCGCGCCAAGCGAGCCTGGACCGGCTGGTGGCGGTGAAGATGTTGTTGTTCGGGCCGCTGGCCAGTCCGGAAGTCGTGCAGCGGTTCCGCGCCGAAGCAGCGGCGGCGGCGAGCCTCCAACATCCGAACATCGTGGTGGTCCACGAGGTGGGCTTCCGTGACGGCCAACATTTCATCGCGATGGACTACGTGGCGGGGCGCAGCCTGGCGGACATCGTGCGCGATGGGCCGCTGACGGCCCGACGCGCGGCGGGTTACGTCCAGACCATTGCCGAGGCGATTCAATACGCGCACGAGCGCGGCATTCTGCACCGTGACCTCAAGCCGTCGAACGTACTGCTCGACGAGCACGACCAGCCGAAGGTGACGGACTTCGGATTGGCCAAGCGGCTGGATAAGGACACCGAGTTGACGTTGAGCGGGCAGGTGCTCGGTTCGCCCAACTACATGCCGCCGGAGCAGGCGGCGGCGCACCGGGGACTCGTCGGGAAACGCAGCGACGTCTATTCGCTGGGCGCGATCCTTTCTCATCTGCTGACGGGCCGCGCGCCGTTTGTGGCGCCGACGGTGCCGGAGACGCTTCAGCAAGTGCAGAACGCGGAGCCGGTCTCGCCCACGATTCTGAACCCCGTTGTCCCGCGCGACCTGAAAACGATTTGTCTGAAGTGCCTGGAGAAGGAGCCGGCCCGCCGCTACGAGACGGCGCAGGAATTGGCGGACGAACTCGGTCGTTTCCTGGCGGACAAACCGATTCTCGCCCGTCCGGTCAGCCGGCCGGAGAAGGTGTGGCGCTGGTGTCGGCGCAAGCCGCTCGTGGCCTCGCTGATCGCCGCGACCGTGGTCGCGATTCTGCTGGGATTCGCCGGGGTGCTGTGGCAATGGCGCCGGGCCAACTTCAACGCCCGCGCCGAAGCCAGCCAGCGGCAACGCGCCGAAGCCAATTTCCAAAGCGCCCGCGAGGTCATTGACCGCATGGTCATCCGGGTGGCCGAGGAGTTGGCCGAGCCACCGCGCATGGAACAGTTGCGCCGCAGATTATTGGAGGAAGCCCTGCAGTTCTACGAACGCTTCTTGAGCCAAAAGGGGGAGGATCCGACCGTCCGACACGGCACCGCTCTGGCCTATCTGCGCGTGGGCGGCATTTACGACACGCTGGGAGAGTACAACCAATGCTTGGCGCCGCTCGGAAAGGGAATCGCCATGCTGGAAGACCTTGCGCAGCGCCGCCCGGTCGAGGCCCGGGACCGTGAGGAAATGGCCCGCGCACATCACACGATGGGGGTCGTGAATCATCGGCTTCTCCTCGACACCGGGCCTGCCATTACCCACTGGCGAAAAGCGCTGGCTCTGTATGAAGGACTCCAGCGTGAGTTCCCCAGCGAGCCGAAATATTGGCGGGCGACCGCCAACTCTCACGTTGGTCTTGGCATCGGGCTGAAGGCGGCGAACCGGCCGGACGAGGCCATTGACCAGTTCCAGCAGGCGCTCAAGCTCTGCGAAAATCACCGCACCCTTGCTCCCGATGCGCCCGAGGACCGGGTGGTGCGCGCGCACATTCATCACTGGCTGGGCGTCTCGTTGGAATACACCGGCCGAAGGGAAGAGGCCGAGCGAGCCTACCGCGCCGCGCACGACTTGCGGCAACAACTGGTCGCCGAGCAACCGAACAATGCGTGGTTGAAACATTTGCTGGCGCACATCAAAACCTATCTGGCTGAACTGCTGATGAAGTCTGGGCGTCTGGACGAAGCCGTGGAATTGTTGCAACACGCAGTCGCGCTCGACGAAAAGCTGCTGGAGGATTTCCCCGACGTGAGCGATTACCGCACGGTCGGGGGTTCGGGGTTCGAGAGCCTTGGCAAGGTGCTCGCGGCTTTGGGCCGGCCCCGCGAGGCCGAAGCCGCGTTCCGGCGCAGCGTGGCAATTCGCGAAAAGCTCGTCGCCGATATTCCGAGCGTATCCATGCATAGCGATAATCTGGCGGCGAGTTGCTACTATTTGGGCGTGGTGCTGGAAACGACCGGCCGATCCGGCGAGGCGGCGGAAGTCTTTCGCCAGGCCCTTGCCATCTGGGAACAGCTTGTGGCGCCGGCCACTCCGTCCCTCAAGACGCGTTCCTGCGAGCGCCGTCTGGCGTGGATGCTCGCCACCTGTCCGGCGGTCGCTTTCCGCGACCCGCAGCGCGCCGTGACGCTGGCGAAACAGTCGTTCCAAAGCGAAGGGGATACGGCCCGGCACTGGAGCCTGCTGGGGATCGCCCAGTATCGCACGGGGGATTATCCCGCGGTGATCGAATCCCTCCGCAAGTCCATGGAGCTGGCCAACGGCGGCGACGCGCAGCAATGGCTTTTTCTGGCCATGAGCCACTGGCAAAGGCAAGACCGCCAGCAGGCCCGGCAGTGGTACGACAAAGCAGCGGCCTGGATCGAAAAGACCCATCCGGCAGACGAAGTGTACGTCCGTTTCCGTGCCGAGGCCGCCAGTTTGCTCGGCGTCAACACGACCGGCGAAGTGAGATCTGACGACGCGAAGCGCCAGCAGACGCCGCCGTAACGCGCTGCGGCAATCTCAATCGCGCAGTCAGGAGCAGTACAGAGGTTGCCAAACCACCTGTGGCGGCGTCTCGTGAGAGCGCCGCTGACCTCCTCTCCCCCGAACGCCGCTAGCTTTTGCGACCAAGAATGCGGCGTTCTCACGAAGCGCCGCTACAACCCGGCACGCGCCCCCTGTGGCGGCGCCTCGTCAGAGCGCCGCTGACTTCATCTCCCCGGAACACCCCTGACATTCTAGCTCACAGAATGATGCGGCGCTCTGACGAGACGCCGCTACAATCAAAGCGTATGGAAGACATCCACCACCTCCCGCGCCTCCCGCGTCCCTACTACCAAGCTTTCGCCGTTGTGCATTGGACGATCACCCTCGAACCTCGTGCCCAGGGCTGGCTGGACGCTTCCTTTCACGCCCACTTTCGCGAACTCTTGCTCCACGCCAGCGCTCGCGAAGGACTCTTCTGCCCCACCTACGTCCTCATGCCCGACCACCTGCACCTGCTCTGGATGGGGCTGCGCCTCGCCTCGGATCAGATCAACGCCATGCGCTTCCTCCGAAAGTATCTTCAACTGGAGCTGACCCGTCGCGGTTCATCTGCCGCTCCGCCTTTTGAGCTGCAAAAGCAAGCGCACGACCGCGTGCTGCGCGAAGAGGAGCGCAAGCGTGGGGCGTTTGCGTCGGCGTGCCTCTATGTCCTCAACAATCCGGTGCGTGCTGATTTGGTGAAGCAGCCGCGCGATTGGCCGTCGCTGGGCGCGGTCGTTCCCGGCTACCCGGACGTGTATCCGCTCGACGAAGGTTTTTGGCCGCTGTTCTGGAAGCTCTACGCGCAACACCGCGAGCCGGGCAATCCCCCGCTCCTGCCGCCGTTTTGGGTCTCCTCACCCCTGTAGCGGCGTCTCGTCAGAGCGCCGCTGACTTCATCTCCCCAGAGCGCCGCTGACTTTTCCGGCCAAAGATGCGGCGCTCTGACGAGACGCCGCTACAGCGAAAAAAAGTTTCGCAACTTTGAACCGCCTTCCCCGGAGAAAGGAATGGAAGGCGTTCGTGTGAGCGAAGCTTCCAGAAACCAAAACGAACATGCCAAACGCGCTGCGCCTGGCCAACGAAAGGTCAAAACATGAAACGTCTGATCACTTCACTTCAACCCGCGTTCTCCGCCTGTAGAATGAAACTCGCCGCGCTGGCTTTGATCTGCGGGGCCGCCTTGTCCTCACCGCCGTCGGGATTGAGCGCAGACCTCAACGTCCCTGCTCAATATCCGACCATCCAAAAAGCGGTTGATGCGGCGGCCGACGGTGACATGATCCACGTCGCGCCGGGCGTTTACGTGGAGCAGATCCTCATTCTGCGCAAGAAGCTCACGCTCCTCGGCAGGCCGGGCGCTGTGATCCGGGCCCAAGTGGGGCTGACGACGACGCTCAAGCGGAATGACTTGCCCGGGAGCGGGGTGGAAAACACGCCGGCCGTGCTCGCCGCGGCCGTATCGGATGTGGTGCTCAAGGGATTCACCTTTGAAGGCGAGCATTTGGGCGAAGCCTTTAGCTTTTCCAGCTATATGGCGATCGTCTTCAGCGGAACAAGCGGCCGGCTGGAAGATTGCACGGTGCGAGGTTTCCGCAACGCCAACACCCTGCACCCCTTTAGGTCCTTTGGCTTTGCGGCCGCCAACTGGGCCGCGCTCGGAACGCCCCCGCTCACCGTTCAAGTTCTCCGCTGCGCTTTTGCGGATAACGGGACATCAGTCCATGTCCGCGGCGACGATCTGGCACCGACCCAGCAGCGCCTGACCTTCACCATCGCTGATAACACCATCAGCGGAATCGGGCCGACCGCGCTGGGCCCACAGGCAGGGATCGAGATTGGAGTGGGCGCTACCGGAGAGGTCAGGCGGAACACCATCACGGATCACTTCTCGACTGTCATCGGGGACCCGGCATCCCTGGGCTCGATGGGGATCATTGCTGTTGACATATGGTTTCTGTTCCATGTTGTGGGGTCTCCACGGACTCTGCTGCCGGTTCTCTACGAGAACAACACCTTTCGCGCGAACCAGCATCATCTGGTGTGCCTGAAGGCCAAAGACAGCCAGGCCGTCAACAACACCTTCCAGGGTGCTGGAAACGGTTTTCGCCCAACCGGGATCATGGTTTCGGGCGACAACCTGCTCATCTCCAGCAACCGTTTCACCGACATTCCCACGGGGATCACCTTGCTCGGAAACGCTCCCGTCAGGCTTTGGGATCAGAATTTCGGCACCACCTTCGGCATCGCCACAAATCCGCGGCTGCTGCGGAACCGGTTCTGCAATGTGACGACTCCCGTCAACATCGAGCCGCCCGCCAGCGGCGTCACGCAGGAAGGCACCTTGGTGTGTCCGTTTCCTGATCCCACCCTCGAAATCGCTCCGGCCGTCATCCTCTCCTGGCCGGCCTACTCCGAGGGTTGGATTCTGGAATCGGCTCCAACCGTGAACGGCCCCTGGACCGCCCTCACGGCCACCGCAACCGTGGAGAACGACCAAAACACCATCGCGGTAAAGACCGAAAGTGAGCAGCGATTCTTCCGCTTACACAAGCCGTGATGGTCCAGGCAGACCTGTAGCGGCGACTCGTGAGCGCGCCGCATTCTTGAACCGATGATTCAGCGACGCTCTCACGTGGCGCCGCTACAACGAGAGCGAAAGGCGATAAAGATGAAGACGATGATGAACGCCCGGGTCCGCGCTGGCCAGGCCCATCCCCTGGCCTTCTGGTTGACCGGCCTTGTTGGTCTAGGTTTGGCGTGCTGCGCCTCGCTGACCGCGACCGCCCAGCCCACGATCTCCGCCGAGCCGCGCACGCAGTTCGCCTGGGAAGGCAAGCGCTTTGCCCTCAGTGTCACGGCGAAAGGGACCGTCCCCCTGGCCTACCAATGGCAGTTCAATGGCACCGACATCACCGATGCTACCAACCGCAGTCTGAGCATCGCCCAGGTCCAACTGACCAACGATGGCAGCTACCGCCTGGTCGTCACCGATCCGACCGGCGCCACCACCAGCCAGGTCGCGCGGGTCAGGGTGCGCCGGTGGCTCCAGCCAACCGGTCCGCACATTCCGGAGCTCGCCCGGCTCGACACGAACATGCAGAGCGTGCTGCTGGGCTACGGCATCCCCGGTGGCTCACTCGCGGTCGTGAAGGATGGGCGGCTCGTCTTCGCCCGCGGCTATGGCTGGGCGGACATCGAGCACGACGAACCGTTTCAACCCGATTCGAGGTGCCGGATCGCCAGCCTCTCGAAAACGATCGCGGCCGCGGCCGTGATGAAGCTGGTCGAAGCCGGCAAGCTCGACCTCAACGATCGGGCGTTCCGTCTGCTGAATCTCGAACCACCGTCCTATCCCGGCGCAGTCAATGATTCCCGCCTGACGAACATCACGGTTCGTCACTTGTTGAACCACACCGGCGGATGGATCGCCTCGACCGCAAAGAACCCGTTGGGCGGAACCGGATTTGACGCGGCGTGGTGGACCGATTGGACCGTTCAAGACCTGGGCCTGACCCCGCCGCCAACACCAACCGATTTCGTGCGCTGGATGATGGGCAAGCCCCTCCAGGCAAATCCGGGCAGCCAGTGGTCTTACTCAAACGTGGGTTTCATCGTGGCGGGGCGAGTGATCGAGAAAATCACCGGGCAAGCGTTCGAGATGGCCACCCGACAATTGCTGGCCGAAGCCGGAATCACCCGTGTGCAATTGGGTGGAAATACACTCGCGGAACGGCTTCCTGGCGAGGCGGTCAACTACCTGCATCCCGGCATTACGGCGGCAGATATCGTCGGCAACTGGTGTGAACCAAAGCCACTGGACTTCGATTTGCCCTACGCCTACCGGATCATTGACGCGGCGGGAGGATTCATTGCCTCCGCCATTGATCATGCCCGCTTCCTCGCCGCCATTGATGGACAACCGTCTTTCCCGGACGTCCTGGCCGCGGCGAGCGTCAGCGAGATGGCCTCGGGCAAGCTGGGTTGGGACATCGTGGACGGCACCAATCCGGTCACTGGGATCTGGAGCAAGGGAGGATTTATCTTCGGGGTCAGTTCCGGAGCGACGAAATGGCGGAACGGAGTCGTCTTTGTTTATCTCCTGAATACCTGGGCGAAGGGAGGCGACCGTGACCTTTGGACTCGCCTCCAGGCTTCGATGGGCAGCCTGCAATGGCCAACCCACGACCTATTCGCGGCGACCCTCTCCCATGAAGCCTGGCGTGCCGGCTTCTTTTCAGCGGCCGAACTGGCTGACCCAACGAAGAGCGGCGACCAAGCTGACCCCGACGGCGACGGAACGCCGAACCTGCTGGAGTTCGCGCAAGGCACGAATCCGCGTCTCGCGAACGCCCCGCCGAGATTGATCGCCTCGCTCAACACGACCGACGGCAGCACGTCGTTCGTCCTGACCTTTCGCCGGCTGCTCCTGGCGCACGAACTGGATTACGGTCTTGAGTCGTCAGCAGATCTTCAGGCGTGGTCGCCTGTCACCGGAGCGCAATCCGAACCATCGTTGAACGCAGACGGCACCATCACGGTGTCGGTGAACGCCGGATCACCGGCGGACTCGTCCGCACGGTTCTTCCGGCTGCGTGTCTCGCGGAAATAGAAAGGGCGCTCTCAACCTGTAGCGGCGTCTCGTCAGAGCGCCGCATTCTTGAACCGAAAAGCCAGCGGCGCTCTCACGAAGCGCCGCTACAAAACCAAGCCCATGAAAACCAAACTCAACCTCCTGACGGCGGGACTCTTCCTCGCCGCGTTCGGGACTGGCCTGGGCCAGTCCACCCTCCAATTCGTCACCAACAGTTCCGCCGTGCCCGATTGGGCGACCAGCACCGCCGTGCTTGATTGGGCGCGCCCGGCCACCCTCGCCGTCCAGCGGACGAACGACATCAACACGACCGTGAGCGTGGACTACGCCACCGCCGACGGCACGGCCACCAACGGACTGAAGTACGCCGCGACCAACGGAACGCTGGTCTTCGCAGCCGGCGAAACCAACAAGACGATCGTCGTGCAGCTCTTGGACTACACTGAAGGCTTGGTGGAGGGCACCAAGACCTTCCGGGTCATCTTGAGCAACCCCACCAACGCCGTGCTGGGCGCGCGCGCCACGAACACGGTGTCCATCTTCAACGTGGACGTGGGCGTTCAGTTCCAGTTCGCCAGCTACTCCTCGTCCACCTTCAACCCCTTGCCGGAAGATGCGGGCGCGGTCCTCATCGGCGTCGTGCGAGGGGACGATGCGAACCTCCCCGTCAGCGTGGGCTATTTCGCCACCGACCTGACGGCGTCCAGCGGAGTGGATTACACCGGCCTGACGAACACGCTCACGTTCGCGCCGCAAGAGCGGCTCAAGTTCGTCCCGATCCCGATCCTCAACGACAGTGTGAAGGAAGCGGCGAACGAGACCTTCCGTGTGACGCTGGTCAACCCGGTCGGCGTGTCGCTGGGAACGACCAAGACGACCACAGTGTACATTCAGGACAACGACCAAGGGTTTCAGTTCGAGACGAACCGCTACGATGTGGCCGAAGACGCGGGCGTGGCCTTGATCGGCGTGCGGCGGGGCACCGATGACACGAACTCCGCCGTGACGGTGGACTATGGCACCGCCAACGGGACGGCGCTCAGTGGACAGGATTACACCGGCGTGACGAACACGCTCACGTTTGCGCCGGGCGAGCGGCTCAAGGTGGTCCTCGTTCCCATCCTCAACGACGGCGTCAAGGAGGGGAACAAGTCCTTTCGGCTGATCCTGAGCAATCCGACGGGCGGCGCCGTGCTGGGCTTGCCGACGACCACGACCATTTGGATCCGAGACAATGACCCCGGGGTCGGTTTTGAACTCCCCGGCTATACGAATGCCTGGGGCCAGGCGAGCGACTTCGCGGTCACGGTGCTGCGCGGCAACGATGGCGCGTTGCGACCGATCACGGTGGATTACGCCACCAGCGACCTGACGGCCAAGGCGGGGGAAGATTACCAGGCGACGGCAGGGACGCTGACCTTTCAGGAGAACGAGACCGTCACGAGCCTGACCATCCCACTTCTGCGGAGCCGAGCAGCAGCGGGGACCAAGAGCTTCCGGGTGACGTTGAGCAATCCGACCGGCGGCGCCGTGCTGGGGACCGCCACGACCATCGTGAACATCGACGGCGCCTATGCCACCCTGGCACCTCCGTTCGACACCGCGCTGACGATTCGACAGGATCGCGGAGTCAATGTCCTCACATGGGCCGGTGGTGGGCAGTTGCAACGGGCGGACCGAGTGACAGGGCCCTGGCAGACACTCCTTACGGCCACCAATCCCTGCACGGTTCAGTCTTCGCTCCCGACCACGTTCTATCGAGTCACTCGCCCCCGGCCGGTGAACCTCTACGTCCCTTCAAGCTACGACGGCCAAACGACCCTGCCCCTCGTGCTCCTGCTGTATGGCTATGGCGCAGGCGCTGCCTGGGTGGAGAACTACATGCAGTTCCAGCCGCTGGCCGAGGAGCGGGGATTCCTCTACTGCTACCCGGATGGCCCGCGCGACCGCAACGGCTTCCCCTACTGGAACGGCACCGATGTGAACGATCTGTGGAGCGAGCACGTTGACGACGCCGGCTACCTGCGGGCGGTGATCGAACAAATCGGCCGGCAGTTCGCCGTGGACCGGAGGCGTGTCTATCTCATCGGCCATTCGACCGGTGGCGAAATGGCCTACACCATGGCCTGTCAGTCGGCCGAACTCGTCGCCGGCATCGCCAGCCTGGGTGGCAATACCTTCCTGGATCCCAGCCGCTGCCAACCCGCTGAGCCTGTCCACATTCTCTGCATCGACGGCACTCTCGACGAGTACAATTGTTATTGGGGCGGTGCCTGGAGCGGCATTGGTGGGGTGACGGTGAATATGCCTCCGTATCCTGGCGCGGTGCGGAGCGCCCGGATTTGGGCGGACTATAACGGTGCTCGCGACCCGGTCACGAACCCAGCGCCTACGCTCGATCTCGATCTGGCTCTGCCGGGACTGGACACCGTCGTCACGCGCTACATGAATTACCCGCCCGGCGGCGCGGTGGAGCTGTGGTCAATCATTGGTGGCAAGCACTTCCCGACGCTCCAAAGTGGCAACGTCTCCTCGGAGTTCTCGCCACGGGTCATTGACTGGCTCCTCGCCCATCCCAAGCCGTGAGCACCTTGCCCACCTGGAACAGAGGTCGTGAACGTCTCAATCAACCATGCCCTCGCCTCAACCACGCGAGGAAGCGCTGTGGCTCCGAGCAACCTGTAGCGGCGGCTCGTGAGAGCGCCGCATTCTTGAACGGAAAAGTCAGCGGCGCTCTCACGACGCGCCGCTACAAAACCAAGCCCATGAAAACCAAACTCACAAACGGGTCAGTTCTTGATATTGACAACTGCCACACGTTGCAGCCGACCGCCCTCGTGCACGAGGCGTGGCTGCGGCTGGCCGGCGAAGACAATCCGCAGTTTGAGGGACGCGCGCATTTTTTCGCCCCGCCCAGGTTGCGATGTAGCGCATCTTCATCGAGTGTGTCCGTCCGAAGCGCGCTTTACGGCACGGCGGCGTCCAAGAGCGATTGGCCTTGGATCCTACAAACCGGAGCCTCCGTGCCGGCGCAAACTTCCTTCGTCAGTGAGCCTCCCCGCGCACCGGCGAGAAGTCAGCGCGGGCTGATGTCCGCGGCTACGGCAAGCCGCGTTCGCGGAAAACCTACCGGCGGCAGTCCAACCGGAGTCACCAACTCCGCAGGTTCCTCAGCCAGGCACCGAAGCCGTGAGGGAACAGCTTTTCGAGGGTCGGAAGGTTTTGGGCAAGGCGTGTGGCCGCGCCCTTCATGGCTTCGGTCTCGATGGCCAGCGAAGGGTGGGAGGTGCCGTAGAGTTTCTGCTTCAGGTTGCCGGTCGTGTATGGCATCCGCCCCTCTTTCAGGCCATTGATCCAGGCCGCTTCGGTGACGTGGGAGTCCATGTCGCACAGCAGCCACGCTTCAATTGTCGGAACAGCCAGGCCCAAGGCGATCCTCAAAGGAGGCAGGCCCGGTCGCGGGCGGACTTGCCGCAGCACTTCATCCGCGACCCGGCGGAGTCGGCACAGGCGGCACTGCGGCTCGGGCGCGTGCGGCGGTTCATGGCCCGGCAGATGAGGCGGAGAACCGTTGGCATCGACGACGAGCACGAAACCCTCGGCATCCGTGTGGTAGTGCAGTTGCTTCAGCACGGCGGGAAGGACCGTGCGAACGGAAGGCCAGCCGCGATGTTTGAGTCCGGCATGGCTGGTGGACTCCGTTGTCCGGTTGAGGATGGCTTCGGTGAGAATGGTCAGCGCGGCCTGATCGGCCGGCGATTCGGCGAAATAGGCGACTTTCATGCGCCCGCCGGCACACCCCCCAGCACGCCGCTGTACCACACTTCGCTCAACGGGGCGTCACCGAGGATTTCCTCCAAATCGGCCCGGTCCGAGAGGCGCGAGAACCTGGCTTCCAGCCCCATCTTTTCTGCGATGACGATTTCCTCGGGATGTTCGCGGAAAAGATCGAGAAAGTAGGGATTGTGGGTCGTGGCGATGACCTGGACGGGGTCCCGCTTTTCCTGGGAGCCTTCCGGGTAAGCCAGACGGTAAAGGGCATCCCGCACGTCGCGCAGCAAGCGCGGGTGCAGTCCGTGGTCGGGTTCTTCCAAGCAGACGATGGAGGGCGGTTCGGGCAGATAGGCGATGGTGAGCAGCGCCAGGGCGACGAGTGTGCCTTGGGAGAGGTCACCGGCCTTGATGGTGTGCCGGCCTTCGCGGGTGCGGAGGGCAATAGAGCGCAAGCCTTGGCCGGGCGTTTCAAACAGGATTCTATCGAACTCCGGAATCCATCGGCCCAATTGTTCGTTCAGGGCTTCAAATCGCTCCGGGTGCTGATCTCGAAGCCGGTCCAGGACGCCAGCCAGGTTTGCGCCCGTGGGAGCCAGTTCCATTTGAGGTTGAAGATGGACAGGTTGCGCGATCGCGTTTGCGTCCAGCGAGAAGAAACGAGCGCGGGAAAGGGCGATTCTGGGATGGTCTTCCTGTCTGAGTCGGTTTTGATCGGTTGGCTCGCACTTTAGTCCCCTTACAAGACTCCTGTCCCATTTAGCTTTCACCATGTAATCGTTGTTCTGCTCCCTCCATTTGGCCGTAAGCGTGACGGGTTCGTGCTCGGAAACACCGGCGGTCCGAACCTGGCCGACGTTCCAGTCGCCTGGACTGTGCAACGCCAAAATAGCATTCAGCGCCGTGCTTTTGCCGCTGCCGTTTGCTCCCACGATGAGAGTAAACCGGCTGAGCTGAAGCTTGGCTTTTCGCAAGGCTTTGACGTTGCTGAACTCGACCCATTCGATCATACGCGACTCTTGATGACTGAAGCCTAACCACTTCTCCCGGTTAAATCCAGCACTTTGCCTCAGGCTGTTTTCCAGACTGGAATGGGCCGGCCCGACGAAGAATGGGAGATTGCCTCGCGCACGTTTTCCAACTTGCTGTATGCCTGCCTACGCCGCAGTCGCTGCAGGCAGGCCGGCGCCGGTCCAACTTCGCAATGGTTCTGGGTCTGGGAGCAGTTCGAATGGGAACAGCCGGCTTTGAAAGGAACCTCCCTTTCGTAGCAGCGAACTGGCGAGCGACGCTGCGTTCAGCGGGCGGACATCAATCCGCCGCTGAGCGGATCAACTTGCGGTCAAAATCGGTCGTGGGTTCTTCGCCCGTTCCACGCAACGAGCAAGGAGGGCGCTGCGCCAGCATCGCTCCTTCTGGCGAGGGCCAGGCCGTTCTCAACACAGCACGTGATAAAAATCCAATAGTTTCATCCGGGTCGCTTGCAGCCGGTTCAACATGACCCGAGCCATGCGTGTGACCAGTTCGTAGCCAAAATCGTGGTTTTCCTGGGCGTGGGCGCGAAGGCGGGCGGCGTCAAAAACGATCAGTTCCGTTGGTTCAATGGAGCGGGCGCTGAAATGCCAGCGGTAGGGCGGAAAGAGCCAGGACCAGCCCAGCGCATCGCCCGTGACGATGGCCTCCGTCGTCACCATGCCGCGCCCCGGCACAAAGGTTTCCAGAGCGACCTGTCCGTGTTGGATCAGGTAGAGGTGCTCGGCATCCTGTCCTTCCTGAAAAACCTGTTGACCTACTCCGTAGCGGGCCAATTCGGTTGATTCTTTGAGGAGTGAAATGTATTGCGGATTCAGTCCGTCCCAAAACGGGTGTTCCGCAATAAGAGTCTCAAGCGATTCTGTCGTTATCATGTTGATCAAGCAATTGAAGGAATTATGACTTGTGCTGTCTTTACTCGTGCTTTCTATTCTCGTCTCGTGGCTTAACCTGGCCTCTTTTCAGGAAAGATGCTCACCATACTTTGTCCAGGGCTTTACATTTTTTGGCGAGTTAGCCAGGGGGTGACCGCCGGTCCGAACAACTCGCTCGGCCCGAATAAACCTCCGCGTGGCAAGACCGAAACCGCCGGCAGCACAGGGTGGCGGGGCCGCCATCAAAGGGCGCCGGGAGTCTCCGCTTTTGGGTGGCGCTGTGGTCAATCCCAGGCGCCCAGGTTGGCCAGGGCTTGGCCCGTGTGGCTTTCCGGGCAGGCGCGCACTTGCTCCGGCCTGCCTTGCGCGACGATGCGCCCGCCCTCTTCGCCGGCTTCGGGGCCGAGATCGATGAGCCAGTCGGCACATTTGATCAGCTCCAGATTGTGTTCAATGACCAACACGGAATGGCCGGCCTCGACCAGCCGTTGAAACACCTGCAACAGCACGCGCACATCATCAAAGTGCAACCCCGTCGTCGGTTCGTCGAAAAGAAACAAAGCCGGCTTGTCCGAGACAGTTCCGCCCTGGATGCACTCAGCCAGATGGCTGACCAGCTTGAGGCGCTGGCTTTCTCCGCCGGAAAGCGTGTTGATCGGCTGGCCAAGCCTGAGATAGCCGAGACCCACTTCCTGCAAGAGCTGAAGGCTTTCCTTGGCCCGCGCTGCCGCCCGCGACGAGTCGAACCCGGACAGAAAACCGATCACCTCATCTACGGTCGCTTCCAGCAAATCGGCAATGCTCCATTCCCATGCGGAGCACGCCGGCTGGCCGCGGCTGCGGCCTTTCTTCGCGCTCCGCTCGGGCAGGCGCAGGCCGGGAGCGCCGGCCCCGACGCTGTTCTTTGTCCGTGGCGCGCCGTTCTTTGACACGACCTGAGAAAACGAAGGTTCGGCCCCGGCCGAAGCGGGTCTCGAACCGAGCGTGATTTCCAGAATGTGGGAACGATACCGGCGGCCGTTGCAGTCCGGGCAGCGGATGTACACATCGCTCAGGAATTGCATTTCGATTTTTTCAAAGCCGGCTCCCCGGCAGCGTTCGCACTGGCCCTGGGCGGAGTTAAAGCTGAAAGCGCTGGCGCTCAGGCCGCGTTGCCGGGCCAGGTCCGTCTGAGCAAACAGCTCGCGAATATCCTGGAACGCTCCGATATAGACCGCCGGATTCGAGCGCGGTGTTTTGCCCAAGGACGATTGATCCACCAGAATGACACGGCCAAGATGCTCCCAACCTTCAAGGGCCGAGGGCGGAGGGCCGAGGGCGGATTCCTCGTTGTCACCGTTGCCATTCTCAGATTCCGTGTCGGCCTCCTCCGCCCCGGGCGACCGTGTCTCCGCCTTGACGGCGTCAGTTTGCCGGTCGGCGTCCGGACGGCGGCTGTTCGCTTGCGCTTCTTTAAGCCGGCCTTCGAGCGCCGGGAAAAGAACTTCCCGCACCAAAGTGGTTTTGCCGGAACCGCTGACGCCCGTCACACAAACCAAACGCTGCAGCGGAATTTCCACGGTCAGATTCTTCAAATTGTGCCGCGCTGCTTGGGCTATGACCAGCTTGGGGCCGCCGCCCGACAAATCCACCGGACGCCGCACCGGGATTTCAATTTGCCTCCGGCCGCTGAGGTATTGGCCGGTGATGGATTGGGCCGAGCGCAGAAGCTCCGCGTATGCGCCTTGGAAAACGACGCACCCGCCGGTCTCGCCGTGGCCCGGACCGAGATCGACAATGTGATCGGCGGCTCGCATGACCCCAGCTTCGTGTTCGACGACCACGATGGTGTTCCCCAGATCCCGGAGCCGCTCCAGAATCCGCACCAAACGCTGCGTGTCCCGAGGGTGCAAACCGACGCTCGGTTCATCGAGCACGAACAAGGTGTTGACTAGGCGCGATCCGAGGCAAGTCGTCAGGTTGACGCGTTCGGTTTCGCCGCCGGAGAGGGTGCGGGTGGGGCGGTCTAAAGTCAGATAGCCGAGGCCGACTTCTGCGAGGTAAGCCAGGCGCGAGCGCACTTCCAGAAGGGCCAGTTGCAGCGGATCGGACGGCTTGGCTCTCTTTTGCTCCGAGGCCAGACGCTCGATGAACTGCAGCGCGTCCCGCACGGTGAGCTGATAAAAATCAGCCAGAGTCAAAGAGCGCGCGGCTCCCTGCTTTACTTTGAACAACAGCGCTTCCGGCTGAAAGCGTTGGCCCTGGCAAGCCGGGCAGGCCGAATAAATGCGATAGCGCGAGAGCAGCACCCGCACGTGCATTTTGTAGGCTTTGGACTCCAGCCAGCGGAAATAGCCTTTCACGCCGTACCAGGCGTGCGGCCATTCATGCGCGGCGTCCTTCCCATAATCCGGATCGCCATCCATGAGCCAGTCCTGCCATTTCTGAGGCAGTTCCTGGAAAGGAATATGCACGGGCGCCTGGCGCAATTTGCAGAAGCGCAGCAGGTCTTCCTGGCATTCGGCTCCTTGGCCGGTTTGCCACGGTTTCACCGCCCCTTGCGCCAAGGTCCGCGTCCGATCGGGGATGGCCAGGTTGTAATCAATGGCGATGGTCCGGCCAAAGCCGCGACAGGCCGGGCAAGCGCCGACCGGATGATTGAAGCTGAAGAGTGCGGCAGACGGTTCGCGATATTCCAGATCGCACGCCGCGCAGTGGAGCCGGTTGGAAAAGCGCCAGACCTGGGCGGAATCGAGAGCATAGACAGCCAGCTTGCCTTTGCCGAAGTGATAAGCCTGCTCGCAAGCTTCCACGAAGCGGGCGCGCTGGCTCTCCTCCAACGCGACGCGATCCTGAATCACAATCAAAGTTTTGGGCGGCGCTTTCGAGAAACACGCCAGAGCTTCGTCGATTCGCAGGATGCGAAGCCGCGAGCCGGCGACCGACTCCTGATCCGGAAGTGCGAGCGCGTCGGCTGCATTGTCGCGCTGAATTGGATCCGCGGTGGGTGCTTCCGGGAGGGCATTCTCCGGCCCCAACAAACGTTGATAGCCTTGCTTGGCAATGAGAGTCAAGGATTCGGAAAGAGACAGCTTTTCGCTTAGGGGCAACTCGAAAGTGATCAGAACGGCCCGGCGTGGCTGAGGGCCTGGGCCGGCCGCCCAGTTCATTTCCTGCCAGATGCTTTGCGGTGAATCTTTCTGCACCACTTTCCCGCATTGCCGGCAATGCAGCCGGGCCACGCGCGGCCAGAGCAATTTCATGTAGTCGCAGATTTCCGTCATGGTGCCGACGGTGGAACGCGTCGTTTTGACCGCGTTGCGCTGTTCGATGGCGATGGCGGGCGGAATGCCTTGGATGCTGTCCACCTGCGGCTTGTCCATCCGGTCGAAAAACTGGCGGGCGTAAGGAGAAAACGTCTCGATGTAACGGCGCTGGCCCTCGGCATAGAGCGTGTCAAAGGCGAGCGAGCTCTTGCCGGACCCGCTCAAGCCCGTAATTATAATCAACCGGCCGAGCGGCAAATCGAGGTCAAAATTCTTCAGGTTGTTATGCCGGACCCCTCGGAGGCGGATGGCTGGTTTAACGCACGAAGTTGACATCGCTCGCGCAATTTAATGGCGAGCACTGGCCTGTCAATGGACGATGAGGTTCAGCCAGGCTTCTGAAACAGCACAATCCGGTTCGTGTTGGTGCCTTTGGCGTTATTATCCACCCCCCAGCAATTGGCTGTTTTGGTGAACTCCTGGTCGTTGATCAAGACCAGTTTCGGTTCCAAGCCGGCGGCGACGCCGCAGGAAAGAACGGTTTCTTCCAGCTTGACCGTGCCGCCACGGACTTCTCCAACTTCAAAAGCGACATGGCCGCCCGGCCTCAAAACGCGGTGCAACTCGTGAAAAACTTCGGTCATGGCCTCTTGCCAGTCTTCCAGCCTTTTGGGCACCGTGAGCCGGACCGACTTGGGATCAATGCCCACAAACCAGCAGCGCAGCCAATTGTCACCGGCGTAATCGACCACATCGAGAAACGGGGGAGACGTCACGGCTAGAGCCACGCTGTTCGAGGCAATCTGCGGAGTGTCGGCGGCGGCTTGAGTCAGGAAGTGCGCCCGGCCCGCCACGCCGGCCAGGGTTTCGCCGGTCTCGAGATCGACGTCGCGCAAGAGGCTGCGGGTCTTTTTCAGAATAATGTCGCGGACGTGCCGGCGCGGCGGTGATTGGGCGCGGTCGGCATTGATTTTTTTCTGGGACTTGACCGAGACCGCTTGATTCGGGGGCAGCGTATAGACCGAGAAAAAGCCTTTGGAATGGCCGGTGAGCCGGTTGATCGCCACCATGCAAATCCAGTCGTCGATCGCATCAAGCGCCTGGACCACGCGGCGCGCCAGCAGGTATTTCTTCAGCGCCGCGATCTCACGCAAGGTTTCCGGGTGATAAAAAACCAGCAAGTCCTCGGGGAACTCATCGTAGTCGGCCAGGTCAATCTTGGCCAACCGCTCGGCCACTTGCGCCACGGTGGCCGGGTTCAAGCGGGGTCGAGTCAGGAAAACACTCAAAGGATTGACATCACAGCCGAGCGGAACCCGGCCCAGCAAGGCGGCTTCCAGCAAGGTCGTGCCCCGGCCCATGAAAGGATCATAAACCCGATCTTCTGGTTCGGTCAGGCGCTCGATGAAAAACCGGGGCAATTGCGGCTTGAAACAAGCGCGGTAAGAGATTTCATGAAGACTGTGGCCCGCCCGTTGTTTGGCGGTCCAGAATTCGTTGACGAACGTATCAACCTCTTCCTGTGCGCCGTGGCCGGCATGAAACCGGGTGGCGAAGCGCCGGGTGCTCTTCCCAAACTTGCGGAAGTTCGTCAAATCCTCGGCGAATTGGGGCGCAGCCAGGAGTCTGGATGGCGCGGCAAAATTGAGGGGCAAGAGCGATTGCTCTCTCGGATCGGTTCGCACGGTCATAGTTTTCTCAAACGGGTCAATGGCATTCCACTCTGAGTTGGTTCGGGCAGAATTGACAACTGCAAAATCTGTCCAAACGAGCCGAGTTTTAAGTTGAAGCGGCCTGGGAAATCTGTTATGCAGCGTCATTCGGTGTTATTTCCCAAAGAGCAGTTTTATAAACGTAGCGCCGAGTTTCTGGTTCGATGGACCAAGTGAAACCAAAAAGAAAGGACAAGGTTCCAAATGACAGCAGGAATGAAAGATAAAGTTGTGTTGGTGACAGGAGGCAGCTCCGGAATCGGCCAAGCGTCCGCGCTGGCTTTTCATCGTGAGGGGGCCAAGGTCATTGTGGTGGCCGATTTGAATCTGGCCGGGCTTGAAGAAACCGTCCAAAGGATCAAGAAGGCGGGCGGCGAAGCCCTGTTCATCCAGGCGGATGTTTCTGTTGTGAGTGAGGTCGAAGCGTTGATGCATAAAGTCGTGGCCACGTACGGGCGTCTGGATTGCGCCTTCAATAACGCGGGCATCGAAGGCACATTGGCCCCCACGGCCGACTGTTCCGAGGAAAACTGGAATCGTGTTTTGAACGTCAATCTGAAAGGGGTTTGGCTCTGTTTGAAGTATGAGATTCAGCAAATGCTCAAGCAGGGAGGCGGGACCATTGTCAATATGTCCTCGGCACTGGGCTTGGTGGGAATGCAGGGATATCCGGCTTATGTGGCGAGCAAGCACGGCGTGGTGGGCCTGACCAAAACCGCCGCCTTGGAATATGCGCAAGCCGGCATCCGGGTCAACGCGGTTTGCCCTGGGGTTATCCGGACCCCGTTGCTGGACCGGATGATCGGCGGGAACCGCCAGGTGGAAGAGTATCTTCTGTCCAAGGAACCGGTGGGGCGCCTTGGGACCGCCGAGGAAGTGGCCGGAGCCGTGGTTTGGCTGTGCTCGGATGCAGCGTCCTTCGTCACCGGGACTGCCCTGTCGGTGGATGGAGGCGCGGTTGCTCAGTAGAGAATGGACAACAAGGTCATCACGTCAGGCACCGGCGAGAAGGACAGTTTCATCATTTGCCGGAACAGCCAGGGCACCGAAGTCCGGGCGGCCATTCTCCGGCTGACCCGCTATTTGGTGGTGTTCGAGGTCTATAACCCCTACAGCATCTTGCAGTTATCGGAAGTGCTGAGCGAGTTCAAGGTCATCATGAATGACCGCTTGATTTACTCGGGGCGGGCCATCATCAGCAACATCGTCAACACCGGCATCCTCCTGATCTGCGAAGCGACCCTGGAGGATTCCTGGCTGGACGTAAACCTCTTTTCTCCGCTCACGGAAGGAGAGCGCTTGCAAACGGATTTCGCCGAATTCCTGAAAGAATGGGAAAAGATCTACCAGGTCAAATCCGATTTTAAGGTCGTCGTGGCGGACATGCAGACCTTGCTGATGGACCTAAAACGCTGGCTGGAACAGGTGGAACTGGGCATCCGGTCTGAACCTTCCCGCAACCGCCTGCCAATGGAGAAGGAAGTTCTGGATAAACTGCACCACCTGATGATGGCACCGGTCAGCCGGCTTTTTCAGCGATTCGAAGACATTGCCGGGCAGATCCATGTGGAAATGCAGCCGATTCACCGGGCCTATGTCAGACGGCAATTGCATCCGTTGGTCCTGTGCGCGCCCTTTGTCTATCGCACCTTTCAAAAGCCCCTCGGCTATGCCGGGGATTATGAGATGGTGAACATGATGTTGCGGGATCCCATGGAGGGGGGCTCTTTGTTCGCCAAGATGGTCAATCAATACTTCTTAAGCCAGCCGCCGGTGCTGGCCCATCGCAATCGCATCCAGTATCTGACCCAAACCTTGATCAACGAAACCAGCCGCGTGGCCCGGCGCGGGCGGGTGGCCCGCATCTTCAATCTCGGTTGCGGCCCGGCGGTCGAGGTGCAACATTTTTTGATTCAGGAAGATTTGTCAGAACGAGCGCAGTTCACCTTGCTGGATTTCAATGACGAGACGATTGAGCACACGGGCAAGCTGCTGGATGAAATCAAAATGAAAGGCCGGCGCATGACGGCGATCCAGTTGATCAAGAAATCGGTCCATCAAATCTTGAAGGAAGCGGCGCGCCCAAAAGAGGACGGGCCAAAGTACGATTTGGTCTATTGCGCCGGGCTGTTCGATTATCTGTCGGAACGGATCTGCAAGCGGCTGGTCGGGGTGTTCTATGATCTTTTGGCGCCGGGCGGGTTGCTGGTGGTGACGAATGTGGACAGCTCGAATCCGATTCGGAACATGATGGAATACTTTCTGGAGTGGCACCTGACCTACCGCAACCGCAAGGAATTGGAGTGCTTGGCTCCCGATCTGGCGCCCCCCGGCACTTTTGCTGTCAAAGCGGATTCAACGGGGGTCAACATCTATCTGGAAGTCAGAAAGCCGCCCAGTGAATAAGGACCCTGGTTTAAACACGCCCGAATTGCAGCAGGCCTTCTCCGAGTACGACCGCCGGGAGCGGTTGACGAATGCGAAGGTCGCCTGCGCCTTGGTAGTGGTTTTGATGCCGGCCGGATTCACGTTGGACTGCTTCGTTTACCCCGAACAGGTGACGTTCTTCCTGGAATTGCGGTTCCTCTGTTCCTTGATCGTGGGGTTCGTCTGGCTGCTGCTCAGAACCCCGTTCGGCATCAGGCACTATCGAGTTTTGGGGATGGCCTGGTATTTTTTCCCCTCTTTTTTCATCGCCTGGATGATTGCCGCCACCGAAGGGGCGGTGTCGCCCTATTACGCTGGCATCAATCTGGTGCTGCTGGCGGTCAGTTCCGTGATCCATGGCACCCTTCGCGAAAGCATCCTGGTTTTCGTGCTGCTCATGACGCTCTATCTGGGAGCTTGCTTCTGGCATTTCCTGAACACGCCGGTCCTGGAGACGCAGGGGATTTTTTTCAACAACCTCTATTTCTTGGTCTTGACCGCCGTTATTGTCATTACCGGCAACTATTTCTACAACCGCCTGCGCGTGAGGGAGTTCGTGCTGCGCTATGAACTCAAGAAGAACCAGGAAATGCTGGCCGAGAGCAATAGCAAGCTGGTCGAAACGGACAAGTTGAAAAGCGCGTTTTTTGCCAACATCAGCCATGAATTGCGCACGCCTTTGACGCTCCTCCTGACGCCTCTGGAAACCTTGCTGAACAACAAGAATTTCTCGTTCGACGCGGAAATGCGGGATTTGCTGGCCACCATGCACGCCAACGGCATGCGGCTGCTGAAACTCATCAACGACCTTTTGGACCTGGTCAAACTGGACTCGCGCGCGATGGAGGTCAAGAGGGAGACCCTGGCCCTGCCGGAATTTGTCAAAGGTCTGGCCAACTCCGTTCGAAAAGTGGCGGAAGACAGGCGCCTGCTTCTTACTACTTCCTTGGGAGCAGGAGTCGAAACCATCTTGGCGGATCGTGATAAATTGGAACGAATCATCTTGAACCTGTTGTTTAATGCGTTGAAGTTTACCCCAGCCGGCGGGCGCGTGGAATTGCTCGTGGAAAAGCAGGCGGCGGACTTGGTGATTAAAGTGACCGACACAGGAATGGGCATTTCCGAGCAACATCTCCCGTTCATCTTCGACCGTTTCTGGCAGGCGGACAGCTCTGCACGCCGCAAATACCAAGGCACCGGCATCGGCCTGGCCTTGGTCAAGGAACTGGTGGAAGTCCAGGGCGGCCAGGTGTCGGCCGAAAGCCGCCAAGGCAAAGGAACGACGATGCTGGTGCGAATTCCGTTCTTGCCGACGGACCAAGGCGCCGGCGTGGCTCCGGAAGAAAAAGCGGAGCCGGTCCCAGCCGCTGCCGCGCCCGGCGGGGCAGCCGCTCCCAAGGAGGATGAATGGCTGGCCAGTTTATATCGGCGGGCGGAGCTGTTTCCGGCCATGACGCCGCTGCAGGAAACACTGCGCCCGGTGGAAACAACCCGCGACCGCAAGCGTTCCTCGATTCTGGTCGCTGATGATGAACCGGACATGCTTCGCTTCTTGAAAACGCAATTGGGCGCCTATCTCCAGGTATTCGAGGCGGTCGATGGCGAGCAAGCGCTGGACAAAGCCAGCCAGTTTTTGCCCGACGTCATTCTGCTGGACATGATGATGCCGGAGAAGGATGGACTCCAGGTTTGCCGCGAGTTGCGGCAGCGCACGCCCACCCAGAACATTCCGGTCGTCCTGCTGACCGCCCGGGCGGATGAAGAAACCAAACTGGCGGCGCTGGCCGCCGGGGCCAGCGACTTTTTGACCAAACCCTTTTCCACGACCGAACTGCACGTGCGCCTGAAGAATCTGATCGACTCGCACCGGCTGCAAAAGGAATTGGCCCGCCAAAACCGGATCCTGGAATCCACTCTCGAACAGCTCAAGGAAACGGAGTCGCAGCTTGTTCAGTCGGAGAAACTGGCTTCGCTGGGCCGTTTAAGCGCCGGGATCATTCATGAAATCAACAATCCCTTGAACTTTGCCAAGACCGGCCTCTACATCCTCAGGGGCAAAGGGCAATCCCTGAGCGCCGCAGAACGACCGGAGTTTGATGATATCTTGCGGGACGTGGAGGAAGGGATCGATCGCGTCAAGAACATCGTCACAGATTTAAAAACGTTTACCCATCCCAACCCGGAAGACGTTGATGAAGTGGCGGTCCAACAAATCGTTTCCTCAGCCTTGCGCTTTCTCAGTCACGAATGGAAAGACCAGATCGAGATTCATCAGCAAATCCCTGAAGGCCAAACCGTTTGGGGAAACCAGAATCAAATCACCCAGGTCATGCTGAATCTGTTGCAGAATTCCCTGGACGCGCTGAAGGAGAGGAAGTCCGGATCGGAGCCCCCCGGCATCTGGATCGAAGGCCGCATCAAAGGAGAAAAAAGCCTGGTCATCGTCCGTGACAACGGCGAAGGGATCTCCCGGCACCATCTGGACAAGATCTTCGATCCGTTTTTCACCACCAAAGACGTGGGCGAAGGGATGGGACTGGGCTTGAGCATTTGCTATCGCATTATCCAGGAACACGGGGGAAAGATCACCGTCCGCAGCGAAGAGGGAAAGTTTTGCGAATTTACGTTGGAATTTCCGCTGAAAATGCCACAATGTGCTAACTAAAATCATTTAAGAGGTTTATGCAAAGTTTTTACGACTACAAACGATTCGCCGTCCTCTATGTGGATGACGAAGAAAAGTCTCTGAAATTCTTCCGCCAGTATTTTGAGCCGCATTTTCGAATCTTCACCGCCCTGAATGCCCAGGAGGGGTATCGGATTCTGGAGGAGCACAAAGATGAGATCGGCCTCTTGATTACCGACCAGCGCATGCCCGGCGAGAAGGGGGTGCAGTTGCTCGAAAAGGCGCGCCAGCTCCGTCCCCGCATTGTGCGCATTCTGGTCACCGCCTATTCGGACATTAAGGCGGCCATTGATGCGGTCAACACGGGCGCCATTTACAAGTACATCACCAAGCCCTGGGAGGTTCCCGAACTGGAAACGACGCTGCGCCGCGCGCTGGAATTCTTCATGGTGCAGCGGGAGCGAGACCAGTTGCTGCGGGAAAAGCTGTCGGTGCTGCACAACATGATGATCACCGACCGGGTGATGAGCCTGGGCATCCTCGCGGCCGGCCTGGGCCATCACATGCGCAATTCATTGATGGCCATCCGCACCTTTGTGGATTTGGCTCCTGCCAAGCTGGCCGAAGAAAACGTGGATTTGGATGAGCTGCACAATCCCAATTTCTGGAGAGATTTCTACGGACACGTTCAAACCCAGTTGAAGCGCATCACCGAACTATTGAACAACCTGGGCCTAGCGGCTGAAACGCCTTCTCTCCTGTTTCAGGATCAAATCAAACTCGACACCTTCGTGGCCGGCGTTCTGGAGCAAATGAAAAACGATTTCGAGTCCAAGAAGATCATCGTCGAAAACCGCATTCCCGGCGATTTGCCGCCCCTGCTGGTCGATCAGCATAAGTTCCATCGGTTGTTCGAGTTGTTGTTCAATGATGAGATTGTGAGTCTGCCGGAAGGCGGCCAGATCACTCTCACGGCCAGCGCCTTGGCGGTCGAGGGTGCTGTTGCCGAAATTCAACTGAGCATTCAGGACAACGGCCCGGGGCTGCCCCAGGAGGCCTTGCGGTCGGTTTTCGATCCATTTTTTCTTCGCCAGGATAATCCTAAGGAATTCGGCATCAACCTGATGGCCTGTTATTTCATCGTCTATCATCATGGCGGGAGAATTGAGGTCAAAGGCCAAGAGGGCCAGGGAACCAATTTTGTCTTAACCTTGCCGACCAATCCTCAAAGCCGGTCTTTCAAACAGAACGGACAGGATCTTTTGTCCCAGATCCTGCTCAACGAAACCTTGTGGGAGAAGCTGCTCGCCGGCAATTAGCCGGTCCTGTCAGTCAAGCTGCATTCAGAGTTTCAAGAATGCGTAACCCCATGATCGCAAGCTGGTTAAATATGGCCATCGGTCAGGTGCGGCTGATGGCTAACCCGCCTATTCCTCACACGTTTCCCGACGGCCAAGCTCCAGGCCGACGCCGGCGGGCGGTCACCAGCCTTGTAGCGCAGATTCCCAATCTATTAATATCGCCCAAAATCGTCGCGAGCCGCGACGATTCTTGGGTAGGGACGCATTCCACTGCGTCCCACTTGTTGTCCAGAATTCCAGGGACGCAGTGGAATGCATCCCTACCATTTTGGTTGCGGCGCTGCCACGCTGCGCCGTATCGCCGACTTCCAGTCGGCAGGCCGTTCGAGAGGTGCGAGGGCTGCGGATTGGAAATCCGCGACACAGCAGCAAATCATCCGCCTGCCTGGCGGGGTCATGAGGAATATAACTTTCAAGTGGTTGAAATTAAAT
>ERZ1292640.763-Hain-H43-02um-R1-763-length-26692-cov-7_pt1 | contig 26692 bp, 13 predicted proteins | sample MGYA00564404_ERZ1292640 | MGnify/ENA primary metagenome ERZ1292640 (study PRJEB36523, sample SAMEA6512636) | groundwater metagenome | collected 2019-01-08 | study: AquaDiva: Metagenomics assemblies of 32 groundwater samples | reverse complement strand
TTTTTTCAAAAATCATTGCTGAATCTTCAATTGGAATAAGCTCTCCGGCTTTAACTATAATGCCGGCCTTGGACCCCGCATCATAAAGCACAAGAATATTTTCTTTTATATCAGCTATTCTCAGGGATTTCGCGGGATTTTTATAAGAAAAAAACATATCCCCTGTCATGTAAAGCTTCCTGCCTTTATTCTGAGTCTCTATAATCGCATACCATGAAGATTTATTTTCTTTAACAGTCCCGACAGGGCTTGCGAAAACAGGCCCGGCCAGGGTTATTACAAAAGTTATTATAAATAGTATTTTAAAGCGCTTAAACATGTTAGATAGATTATATTATTATATTCAATCAGTCAACAAAAATCTAGTGCCCTGGACAACGCTCAATCCATGTGGAGCAGGCTTTCGCCTGCTATCCGGACCCTGTGGAGCAGGCTTTCGCCTGCAATCAAGATAATTATTCATACCTTATGGATATATTGAAATCCGCCTGATCCCTTTTAAATCCTTTTGGAAAATGCTCGAAAGGCATTGCCTTTTTTATGATCTTTACAGCGCTTCTTACCAGCCTCAGGTCAGGATTATTGAGCACAACAGGCCCTTTCACCACAAACCCTTCCTTATCCAGGGTAAACTGCAGCTGAACCTCGCCGTTTATCCCGCGGACATCCGTATCCTGGCCGGCCAGATCATTGATATCCTGCCTGACTTTAAAATAGTACTCTTCGTAAGGCGTCCTTTTAGAGGCCGAAGGCTCTGCGCTAGGTTTAGTTTCAAGATTTTCCACATTCCGGACTTCTACGGAGTTTTTTGCCCCTAAAATAGGAGTCCATTTCTGAACGGGCTGTGTGGATTTTTCAGGCGCAGTGATTGTTTCCAGCTCGCCGTCTTTTTTTGGAAATTTTACCCAGTTATCGTCCGGCTCTTTTATCCTTATCTTGTCTGCCTTGCTATCCCAGTCATCCATACGCAGCATTGCTTCGTCTGTGGTTTTCTCTCCGTCAATTATAGTGGGGGTAAGCAATATTACCAGTTCTGTTTTTTCCTTGGTCTTCCCTGTGTTGGAAAAAAGTTTTCCGACTAAAGGTATATCGCCCAGAAAAGGCACTCTATCCTGGTAGTTTACAAGCGTGTCTTTCATCAATCCGCCTATTATTATAGTTGTCCCGTCCTTCACAACTACGGAAGTTTCCGCCTCGGAAGTGGTCACGTAAGGAACAGTCGTTCTCGTAGAGCCGTCCGGATTCTTTAATACCACTGTCTTTGTGGCGTCTGCGCTTGAAACCTCCGGCTTTAGTTTTAATGTGACAAAACCAGACCTATTGATCTCCGGGGTTACAGCAAGCCTTACGCCCACGTCCACAAAATTGACATGGTCTGTGGTGTGATAAGTGCCTCCGCTCGTGGTAGTGACTTCGCTCGTGACATAAACCTCTTTTGAACCCACCAGGATCTTTGCCTCCTGTTTATCTAAAACCATAATCCGCGGCCTTGACAGGATATTTGTCTCTCCGTATGTTTTTAAAAGGCTCACCAGAGCAGAATAGCTCACTCTTCTAGTGGTAGCTATGCTTAAAGTGCTGGGGGTTACGCCCGTGAGGCCGGTAGTCAGATTTGTATCAGTTGTCAAGTCCAGATTTCCGAACTTTGCCACATCAGCCCAGTTTATGCCATAGCTGTATTTATCAGAAAGCGTAACCTGTATGATATTGGCCTCTATCAGAACCTGTCTTGTTTTTTCATCAAATGCGCTTATCACCTTTTTGATACCATCTATCTTCTCCTGGGTGTCTTTAACAACCAGCTTATTTGTTTTTTCGTCAAATCTTACGCTGCCTGCGCCTTTGGAAACCATCTCGGCTATCTTATCCTTGAGCAATTCCGCCTTCGCGTAATCAAGAGGAAAAATTTCTGTGATAAGGCGCACATCCATCTTGGAAACTACATCTCTCATTTTAACTATATTCTCAGGCGTGTCTATTATCACAATAGTATTAGAAACATCCTCGGCTATGATCTTTCCTATATCTGACTTCATCTGCCTGAGCGCTTCCGATACTTCTACGGCGCTTGCGTAACTCAGCTTGACCACTTCCGTCCTGGTTTTGTCGTTAAAAACCTTGCCGTGGGTATTTTCGTAATCCTTTTCATTCATAATCCTGATAAGGGTGCCTGTCTGCTCATAGGCAAGTTTATTGGTTGAGGCTATTATATCTATGGCATCCATAACGCTGACATCCTTTAAATAAAGAGTGACTGTGCCGCTGACTTCGCTGTCAGCCGCTATATTAAACCCGCTTTTCTGAGACAGGATCTTAAACACATCCCTTATGTCCATGCCTTTAAGGTCCAGGGATATAAGGTCCGAGTCATCCGGCTGCGCCCCAAAAACTATTCCCGAAAATACCAGAATCAATGAAAGGCTGATAATAAATTTTTTCATAAATTTATCTCCATTTAAAGCGCAAACGGTTTAGAATCTAAATATTTAATTCTATTTTTTCTCCCTTGTAATCTAAAATTACCGCGCTTTCCTTTATATCATATACCTTTAAGTCCCCGAACGAATCGCCCTTATAAAGAAAATATGTCTTCTTTAAGGTTTTATCCTCTATGATGGCCTGGTTATTATCGCCTGTGATGATCCCCAATAAATTAAGGTTCCCCAGGATCTCTTCTTTGGAAATTCTTTTTATAGGCGCTTCTTCTATTTTTTCCGCTATGGGTTCGGGCTGGATTTTTGGCGATTGAACAGCTATTTCAGGCGCTTTAACCCGGGTATCCGCGATAACCGGCACTGCTGCAGGCTTTTCTTTAAAAATAAACACATCTGCTATAAAAATAATAGCCACTAGTCCTATAATACCTATCAGTATAATATTTATTTTTGTGAATATCTTCAAATCCTTGCCTATCTTTGACTTTGACTGGCCGTTACGTATAAGATTTAAAAGTTTGCCTTCAGGGGTAGATTCTGTCATGACACTAAAACCACCTTTCTATCTTTTTCTATTACTTCGTTCACAAGATCTTCCTCTATAATCCTTCTGTCTTTCATCACAAGCTCTTCCAGGAGATTGTGGCACAATGCCGTGATCTTGCGCGGATAGCCCTGGGTATATTGATATACCGCAAGTATCGCCTTTTCCGTGAAAATCTCTTTGCCTGAAGGCGCGCCTGCCTGCCTGAGCCTGAATTCTATCATGTTTTTAGTCTCACTAATATCCAGGGGATTCAATATGTATTTCAAACTGATCCTGTCTGAAAAATTATTTATGCGCTGGAGTTTCGGCAAAAGCTCCATCTGGCCCATTATGACAAGCTGAAGAAGTTTGTATTCATTGGTTTCGTAATTTAAAAGCGTGCGCAGAAGTTCCAGCGAAGACAGGCTCATCTTCTGGCCTTCGTCTATAATAAGCGATATTATATGGCCTTCATCAACGCATTTTTTGAATAAAAATCTTTCTATCGCCTCTTTGTAATCCAGGGTAGAGCGGAATGTGCCTCTTATGCCGAAAAGTTTGGCAAGGGTTGTTACAAACTGGAATTCTGAATCATAGGTGGGGTCAAGGATCATGTGGGTTATCGCCCCGTTCGTGGAATGCAGTTCCTGTATGAGAGAGCGCGCGAGAGTGGTTTTGCCGATCCCCACGTCTCCTAAAATAACGCTAAGGCCTCTTTTTAATCTGATGGCTATTTCAAGCCTTTGGATCGCCTGTTTGTGGGAAATAGACGGGTAGAAAAAATACGGGTCAGGGCTCGTTGAAAAAGGTTCTTTATTAAGATTAAGTATTTTATAATAAGACATATTTCAAAAGAGGATGTTATGGAAGCCCGACTCCCATAATTTCTTTTATCTCTGCTATAGACTTATTTTGTCTCCTCATTTCCCTTATCTTCTTAAGTTGTTCCAAAGTAGTGTCATCAAAATACCTGAAACTGGTCTCAGGGCTTCTGCCCACCTCTTTAATAAGCCCTATGTTCAAATAATATTTGAGCGTGTAAACTGTCTGCCCGCTCAATCTCGCCAGGTCTTTAATTAAGTAAATCTTATTCTCCAACATATTCCGCCCTTTACTATCTATATAGACAGCGATAGCCTACTCTCCATCTAGAGAGTAAGTATACACTACGCTTCAAAACATGTCAAGCCCTAAGGAAGTCTATGGAAAATAGGGACAGCGACCATTTATCGCACTAAGCGGAAGGTAATCAACCATACCTTCAATCTTAATAAATGGTCGCTGTCCCTATTTTACCCTATTTTACCATTTAATTAACGGCTCCCATAATAAAAAACCCCGGTCTTTTAAACCTCAAAAAGGCCGGGGTTACCCAGAAGAAAAAATTAATCTATATAACCACCTCCTGTGTTAAGTTTTTGCGTATAAAAAATCCACTTCAAAAGAATGTTTGAACGCTATTGAATAGATATCGCAACCTGTTACAGCATAAAATCTGCCGACGACATCGCATATAAACATGTCTTTATTGAGCTTGGAGTCGCGTTTTTTAATTATAAAAACATGCCTCTTGTTCGCCTTAAAGCCCGTGGCCTTCTTCCATTCCGCCAGCTCTTCCAGGGTTTTGAATTTATTGCAGGCGCCTACTATATAGATAGAATGCCTCTGGGTTGTAGTGGTAACCCCATTTCTATCAAATGTCTCAGTTACATACAGATCTTTTCTTTTTTTGTTCCCTGAGGTTATATTTTTGAATAATAGTTCTCTCATGTTTGCCTCTTAATTTTGCTTAATACTTTTTAAATCTATTTACTTTGCCAATAAAAAAAATAACCTTTCTTTTTCTTACTTAAAGTATATCATACGTTTATTTTCTTGTCAAATCCGGCAAAAGAAATGATAAGTAATGCGGTGCCGATCGTAATGGATGAGTCTGCGATGTTGAAAACAGGCCATATTCTAAAATCAATAAAATCAATAACATATCTCAGGCTGATCCTGTCTATAAGGTTGCCCAATGCGCCTGCCATTATAAGGATCAGGCTGTAATGAAAAAGAAACTTTTCGGAAAAATTCCCTTTCCTGGCAGAGTTTACAAGAACAACCCCTATCAGTATCACCGCAATCACTGATACTGCGATAAAAAAATATGTGTTGTGTTTAAAAAGCCCGAACGCCGCGCCGGTATTTTTTACAAAGGTTATATGCAGGACATTCTTTATTATAGGTATAGACCAGCCCACGGATAGCCTTGAAGATATAACTGCCTTGGAAACCTGGTCTATTAAGAGGATTAAAAAAAGGGAAAGAATGCTTACGCTGTTACTTATTCTTTTCTTCTTTTGACTTGCACTGTATGCAGTATTTGGCATATGGGACGGCATTAAGGCGTTTCTGAGGTATCTTTTTGTCGCAGGAAAGGCAATGCCCGAAATTACCCTCTTCTATGCGCTTCAGCGCCTCATCAATCTCGTATACGATTTCCTGCTCTTCGCCGGCAATATTCAGGCTCAATTCCCTGTCGTAGCTGTCGCTCGCCATATCTGCCATATGAAAACTATAACCGGAAAGGTCGCCTGACGCTTCTCTCTGGGATTTAAGGTTCTCTTTGGCTATGTGGCTTATGTCGCCTGCGATACTTTCTCTTACCTTTATAAGAAGCTTCTTATATTTTATCAACTCTTGCCTCATCATTATATTTTATCCCCCATTACGCAGCCTTTCGGCTGCTACTCCAACGCATCTTTCACAAAGTGTTGGATTCGATTGATCCTCTCCTACTAACGAGCTCCAGTTCCAGCAGCGGCTGCATTTTTTGCCGTCCGCCTTAATGACCCGGATATTTAATTTATCGCCTTTTATAAGCTCTACCTGCGAAACTATGAATATATAACGCAAATCCGCCAGGTACTTGTTTAAAAATTCGTATTCTTCTCTCGCGGCGGCAATAATCACCTTTGCCTCAAGCGGGCTGCCTATTAATTTAACGATCCTTTTTTCCTCAAGGGCATTTAAAACTTCCTCTCTCAGATTTATCAAGGCCTGCCATCCGGCCTCAAGGTCAGCGTCAATTAAACAATTTTCCACCTTCGGCCAATCCGCCAGATGCACTGAGCCAACTTTATTAAAATAACCCCATATCTCTTCCGCTGTAAACGGGGTTATGGGAGCCATAAGCCTGGTAAGAACGCTCAATATTTTATAAAGAGCTGTCTGGCCGCTCCTCCTGGCCTTTGATTCAGCTCCAAAAGTATACAACCTATCCTTTAAAATATCAAGATAAAAATTTGACATATCAAGTATGCAGAATTTATAGATAGAGCTTGTGGCTTCATGAAACATGAATCGCTCAAAAGAGCCTGTGACCTCTCTAATCACAGAGTTCAGCCTGGAAAGCGCCCACCTGTCGATCTCAAGCAGGCCTTTGGGAACTACCGAGTCTTTTTCCGGGTCAAAATCATATAGATTGCCCAGGAGATACTTTGCGGTATTCCTGAATTTGCGGTACGCCTCCACTGTCCTGTCTAAAATCTCATCTGAGATCCTCACATCGTCAAAATAAGACGACGAGCTTGCCCATAACCTCAAGACATCCGCGCCTTTTTTAGAAATCACTTCCTGCGGGCTCACCACATTGCCGGCTGACTTTGACATTTTTTTCCCAGCGCCGTCCACCACAAAGCCATGGGTAAGCACATTTTTAAACGGCGGCATTTTTTCAACTCCCATGCCGATTAAAATCGATGCCTGAAACCATCCCCTGTGCTGGTCGCTGCCTTCCAGATACAAATCTGCGGGAAATCCCAGCTCGCTATTTATCCTCAGGACAGCCTGATGGCTTGCGCCTGATTCAAACCAGACATCCAGGATATCTGTTTCTTTTTTAAATTCTCCATGGCCGCACTTTTTGCATTTAAAACCCTGCGGCACAAAACTTTCAGCGCCTTTTGCAAACCATGAATCAGAACCTTCCGCACCGAAGGTTTCTTCTATTTTTTTCATCACGCTATCGTCTATTATTTCTGAATTGCAGGAGGCGCAATATAAAATAGGCACAGGCACTCCCCAGTAGCGCTGTCTCGAAAGGCACCAGTCAGGCCTGAGCTCTATCATGCTGGAAATACGTTTCTCGCCTATATCAGGCACCCATTTTATGCCTTTTATCTCATTCAGAGTCCTCTGCCTGAGGCTGTTTTTGTCCACGCCCAGGAACCATTGCTTTGTGGCGCGGAATAAAAGCGGAGAGTGACATCTCCAGCAACACGGATACGAGTGTCCTGTTTTTGCGGATATTAAAAGCGCTTTTTTATCCGACAGTATTTTAAGGACAATATCATTGGCTTCTGATATAGGTTTGCCGATAATTTCGTCCGGGACTTCAAAAGAATCTATCTTTTTAAACCTGCCTTTTTCATCGACCGGCATCACTACGGGTAAATTATATTTAAGCCCTACTTCATAATCTTCCTGGCCATGGCCAGGGGCTATATGAACGCATCCTGTGCCGTCTTCATTTGACACATAATCTGCCAATACCACCTTTGAGGCCCGGTTTAAAAACGGATGCTGGGCAATCGCACCTTCCAGTTCCTTGCCTTTTACAGTCTTTATAACACTGCCTGTTGCGCCCAGCTTTTTCAAAACACCCTCAAGCAAATCTTCAGCCAATACCAGAGTGCCAGGGCTATCAGTCTTTACAAATACATATTTAAGATCAGGGTGAACAGCTATCGCGACATTTGACACAAGCGTCCACGGCGTAGTCGTCCACACCAAAAAAGCAAAACCTTTATCCCGATCTCCGATCGGGACCGCGGTCCCGATCGGCGATCGGGGTGCGGGTGCGGTATCAAATTTAACATATATCGACGGAGAGATGTGATCTTCGTATTCAACCTCAGCCTCTGCCAGGGCTGTTTCGCACTTTGCGCACCAGTTTATCGGCTTAAGGCCCCTGTAAATATAACCTTCTTTTGCCAGTTTATTAAAACTCGCGACTACGGCCTTTTCGTATTCCGGCTTCAGCGTCAGGTATGGGTTATCCCAGTCGCCGAAAATCCCCAGCCTTTCGAATTCAGCCTTCTGGATCTGGACGTATTTCATGGCAAACTCATGCGCCAATTTTCTGAATTTCACCTGGTCCACGTCGTGCTTTGTCTTTTTCATTTCCTTGAAAAGCTGATGTTCGATCGGCATGCCGTGGCAATCCCATCCAGGCACATAAGGCGCGTCATACCCTTGCATAGTTTTGAATTTAATTACGATATCCTTTAAAGTTTTATTCAGCGCGTGGCCTATGTGGATATTCCCGTTCGCGTAAGGCGGGCCGTCATGGAGTATATACTTCGGCTTACCTTTTTGTTTTGCGCGTATCTTTTGATAAAGATCCGCGCCTTCCCATTTCTTAAGAATGCCGGGTTCTTTGTCAGGCAGATTGCCTTTCATCGGAAAATCAGTTTTCGGCAGATTTAAAGTATTTTTGTATTCCATAGCTTGACCCGCCTGTCCACCCCGTAGGTGAGCCAATTGGCTCACCTACGGGGTGGACAGGGTTTTAAAGATATTTGCCTATGATTATATCCAGCTTTGATTTCGTATTTTCCGGTATTAATTTTTTGTCAGTGACTATAGCATATTTAAGCGCTTCCCGGCAAGCGCATAATCTATCGCTTTTCAGCTGAGGAATTACTTCCTTGATCAATTTTTTCGCTGTGTCCACATTTTTGAGCAGATTCCCTATCACCATCTCTATATTAACTTCCTCTTCCAGCCAGCAGTCATAGTCAGTTACAAGCGCGATTGCCGCAAAACACATTTCCGCTTCCCTTGCGAGCCTCGCCTCAGGCATATTGGTCATGCCGATAATATCCATTCCCCAGCTTTTATGTAAAAGCGATTCTGCCCTGGTGGAAAATGCCGGGCCTTCCATATTCAGATACGTGCCTTTATCGTGCATCGTAATGCCGAGTTTTTTGCCTGTATCATAAATTATTTTTCTTAAATCCGCGCACACAGGTTCTGAAAAACTTATGTGGGCGACTATACCCTGGCCGAAAAATGTGGTTTTGCGAGCCTGATTGGTCTTATCCACAAACTGGTCAGGGAGCACTATGTCCAGCGGCTTCAATTCCTTTTTAAAACTCCCAACAGCTGAAATCGATATTAATTGTTCGACTCCCAGTTTTTTCATCGCGTATATATTTGCCCTGTAATTGAGCTCCGTGGGGAGAATCGTATGCCCTCTTTTGTGCCGCGCAAGAAATGCCACCTCTACTCCGCCGAGATTACCGATAATAAACTTATCTGACGGTTCCCCGAACGGCGTCTCCACCTCTACTTCCTTAATATCTTTTAACGCGTCTATCTGATACAACCCGCTACCGCCAATAATCCCTACTTTCGGCATATCATCTCCTCTTTTCTAGTTGTTTGGAGCGATGGGCTGCGGCATTGACAGCCTTTTTTATCACTAGTTCTAATTTTTTCTCTTTAAATACCTTCAGGGCAGCCTCAGTGGTGCCGCCTTTGGAGGCAACCTTTTTTACAAATTCTTCCATGGATAAATTTTTATTGCGGCTCGCAACCTCTGCAGAGCCGATAAACACAGCCCTGGCCAATTTCAACGCAAGGCCTTTTTCCAAACCCTGCGCCTCGCCTGAAGATGCCAATAAATGAGTAAACAGGAAATAATACGCTGGGCCGCTGCCGCTTACAGCAGTGACAGCGTCCATCATTTTCTCTTTAACCTCCACGACCTCGCCGAGACTAGCAAAAATCCCAAAAGCTGTTTTTAAATCTCCCGGCCTGGCAAACCTGCCGCGGCTTATGGCAGAAATACCTTTTCCCACCATGGCAGGCATATTAGGCATTACCCTAATCACCCTCACTTTACCCAAAGCCTTTTCTATAGAAAGAGTGGGAAAGCCTGCAGCGATAGAGATGATCAGCTTATTTTTTACATAAGGCTTTATCTCTTTTAAAACCTCTGCCATATTCTGCGGCTTGACAGCAAGAATAATGATATTTGAACGCTTAGCGGCAGTGACATTGTCAGAAATGCGTTTAAACTTATCGCTGAAAAAGACCTTGGCTTTAATGCCTGAGGCTACTACTCGTCCCATATTGCCTGCGCCGATTATGCTTATCATTTTCTACCTCTTAAAAGTATTCCGAAATAATGGATTTTACTTTGGTTACTAATCTCCCGGCAAAGCCTATGGGTTCGAGCGCTAGGGAGCCGGACTTTGCGGCAATTATTTTTTTAACCCCATATTTCATCAGGCCGAGCGAGCACGCAAAAGTTATGTCGCTGATCTTACCGCCGGACTTGAGGCTTCCCATAGTCACAGGCATCCTGAAAACCTTTTCCACGGTTTCAATAAAACCGTCCATCCTGGCAACTCCTCCCACCACGCTTACCCGCGGCAGGCTTTTTTTATTCTTAAGAAACGACTCTAATTTTTTATGCATATCTTCCAGCACAGACTCTACCTTGGGTAATAAGAGGTTAGTGATTTCGCTTTTTGCGGCAAGCCCGTATTTCACCTTCATTTCCTCTGCTTCGTCAAAAAATATCTTGAGGTTATCCTGTAAAATCTGGGTCAGATCATCTCCGCCGAACGGAAAATTAAAAGAATCCATGAACTTAGCGTCTAAAAACATGGCAGCCTCTGTAATTTCTTTCCCGGCATCTATCAAGACAGCCCCGTTCATAAGCTCTTCTTCTTCAAAAATAGCCTCTGCTGTGCCGGCGCCTGATACCACCAGCTCGTCCGCTTCATAGCCAGCCAGGTTAACCGCCTTTGTGATATTCTGCAAAACTGTTACAAGAGATGTGATTATATTAAGGTCCACGTCAAGCTTTGAGCCGAATAAGCCAAGCGGGTCATTTATTTCCATTTTGTCGTCTATAAAAAATCTTACCGGCACCAGGTGCACCGCTTCCCTGTCCAGAGACATGGCAATAACCTTGGCTGATTCTACGCACCTTTTTATATCGTCTTTTGTGATCTCGCTGGGCCTGTCTGAGATATGCACAGAGCCGCGGCTTTGAAACGTCCTTATATGCACTCCGGAGACATTGGTTATGACCTTGCGCACCCTGGCCTTTGCCATTTCTTCGGCTTTCATTACGCTGGCCTCTATTGCGCCTGACAGTAACCCGAGATTTGAAACAACACTCTTGGAAAATCCTTTAGTAGGCGCCTGGCCGAATCCTAATATACTACCCTCGGCATTGCCTATTAACGCCCGGACATTCGAAGCGCCAATGTCTAAGCCACAAACGGAATCACGATGCATAAACACCTCTGAATTTTGCCCTTGCTGCTTCGCTTTGCGAAGCAAAACGGCAGGGGCAAAATTGGCTAAGGAATTAAGGATAACGGCCAAAAGACCGTTACGCGTATAGCAGGCTTTCGCCTGCTGTCCGGACCGTGGTGTGGAGCAGGCTTTCGCCTGCTATCCAACGCGCTACTCCATCATCATCTCGGGCCCACTATCGGGTCCTCAAAACGCAGATCTATATATTTTACTCTCTGTATATCCATGCCCAGCTGTTCCAGCACAGTCGAAAGCACCTCGAGCCTTTTGGTAAATTCCCCTTCTCCTATTTTTATCTCAAGGTTTTCAGCGTCCGCAGCGTTAAAGAAAAAAGATATATTACGGCTGTCGGTTATATCTATTTTTTTTATTTTATATTTGGAAAGTTTTTGGTTCGATGACGCAGCTTCTATAAGAAACAATGCCTTGTCAATTTTTTCTTTTTGCGCAACGCCTCCTCTGGAAGGGCTGGCCCTGATCCCTGTAATAATAGGGGCTATTTCCTCATCTATAGAATCTTTCGCGTAAGGCAGAAAAACCCCGTCTTTATCTATAAAATACGGCCTGTCTCCGTAAACCTGTGCCACAGGAACCCTCTGTCTTGCCTGAATAATCAATCTGTTAGGCAATGCGCGCCTTACGACGATATCCCTTAATTCAGGATGCGAGCCGGCTATTCTTTCTTTAAAACTCTTCAGGTCCACCAGGAACACATTGGTGCCTAAGACATTTTTATCTTCTATGCCGCTAAAAGTTACCCTGCGCAGTACATTCTTCTGGTCGTAAAACCTGACGTCCAGGCCTTTCACGTTGAATATATCAGAATCCACAAACATATATTGGAACATCACAATGCCTGTGCCGATACATGCCACCAGCACAGTCCAAAAAATAAACTTAAATACGGCCTTGAGGTTACGCTTCTTTTTGGGCTGTGATTCTCTTTTTTTTCTGTGTGGATGAACTTTTTGTTTTTTTATTTTTACCATTAGATATGTTAAGTTTACTTATCCACAAAGTAGGGGAGGTTTAAACCTCCCCTACTTTGTGGATAAGTGGATAAGTCGAGTCTAGAATTTTTAAACACAGGCCTTCGAATTCTATGCCTATGGACCTGGCTGCCATGGGAAGAAGGCTTGTTTCTGTAAAACCGGGTATGGTATTTATTTCCAGCACCACAGGCCCTATTTTTTCATTCAATATGATATCAACGCGCGAAAATGACCTGGCTGAAAGCGCTTTATGGGAGCCGAGCCCTACATCCTGGCACTTTTTATACATGGATTTTTCTATTTCAGCAGGCACGATATATTCGGCCAGGCCTTTTTCATATTTTGCGGTATAGTCGAAAAATTTTCTTTTTGGCAGTATCTCCACGATTGGCAGCGCCAGGCCATCTAAGATGCCAACCGTGATCTCTCTGCCGGAGATATATTCCTCTATTATCAATTTATCGTCGTATTTAAACGCGTCGTCTATCGCAGATTTCAGGCTTTTTTCATCGCTCGCTATATTCAAGCCTATGCTGGAACCGCCGTTTGAAGGCTTGATAACAAGGCTGGATCCTAAATTTTTAAAATACAGGCTTAGAACACAGCTTTTGGCAAAATCTTTCTTCGTAAGAATTTCATGCCTTGCAACCGGTATATTTTTTGACTTTAAAATCTCTTTTGCGGTAATTTTATTCATTGCCACCCTGGACGCTGAAGACGAGCTGCCTGTGTAAGGTATATTCATTTGTTCCAGGATCTCCTGCACTGTGCCGTCTTCTCCGAATTCTCCGTGAAGCGCGACAAATGCCGCGTCTATTTTCATACCGGCTATCAAATCAGCCGCTGATTTTTTATAGCCGTTCGTATTAGGGCCTGCTGCCAGCTCCACAGCCACATAATCTATTTTTTTAGCCTCAAGCGCCCTGCAGACTGCTTTGCCTGATTTTATAGAAATCTCCCTCTCGGAAGAAGGCCCGCCCATTAATACACCGACTCTTTTATTTTTCATACTATTTTTAATTCAAGTTCTAAGCCTATGTCGTACCTTGGTCCACCTACGGGGTGAGCCAATTGGCTCACCCCGTAGGTGGACCAAGGTACGACATAGGCTTAGAACTTGAATTAAAAATAGTATGAAAAATAAAAGAGTCGGTGTATTAATGGGCGGGCCTTCTTCCGAGAGGGAGATTTCTATAAAATCAGGCAAAGCAGTCTGCAGGGCGCTTGAGGCTAAAAAAATAGATTATGTGGCTGTGGAGCTGGCAGCAGGCCCTAATACGAACGGCTATAAAAAATCAGCGGCTGATTTGATAGCCGGTATGAAAATAGACGCGGCATTTGTCGCGCTTCACGGAGAATTCGGAGAAGACGGCACAGTGCAGGAGATCCTGGAACAAATGAATATACCTTACACAGGCAGCTCGTCTTCAGCGTCCAGGGTGGCAATGAATAAAATTACCGCAAAAGAGATTTTAAAGTCAAAAAATATACCGGTTGCAAGGCATGAAATTCTTACGAAGAAAGATTTTGCCAAAAGCTGTGTTCTAAGCCTGTATTTTAAAAATTTAGGATCCAGCCTTGTTATCAAGCCTTCAAACGGCGGTTCCAGCATAGGCTTGAATATAGCGAGCGATGAAAAAAGCCTGAAATCTGCGATAGACGACGCGTTTAAATACGACGATAAATTGATAATAGAGGAATATATCTCCGGCAGAGAGATCACGGTTGGCATCTTAGATGGCCTGGCGCTGCCAATCGTGGAGATACTGCCAAAAAGAAAATTTTTCGACTATACCGCAAAATATGAAAAAGGCCTGGCCGAATATATCGTGCCTGCTGAAATAGAAAAATCCATGTATAAAAAGTGCCAGGATGTAGGGCTCGGCTCCCATAAAGCGCTTTCAGCCAGGTCATTTTCGCGCGTTGATATCATATTGAATGAAAAAATAGGGCCTGTGGTGCTGGAAATAAATACCATACCCGGTTTTACAGAAACAAGCCTTCTTCCCATGGCAGCCAGGTCCATAGGCATAGAATTCGAAGGCCTGTGTTTAAAAATTCTAGACTCGACTTATCCACTTATCCACAAAGTAGGGGAGGTTTAAACCTCCCCTACTTTGTGGATAAGTAAACTTAACATATCTAATGGTAAAAATAAAAAAACAAAAAGTTCATCCACACAGAAAAAAAAGAGAATCACAGCCCAAAAAGAAGCGTAACCTCAAGGCCGTATTTAAGTTTATTTTTTGGACTGTGCTGGTGGCATGTATCGGCACAGGCATTGTGATGTTCCAATATATGTTTGTGGATTCTGATATATTCAACGTGAAAGGCCTGGACGTCAGGTTTTACGACCAGAAGAATGTACTGCGCAGGGTAACTTTTAGCGGCATAGAAGATAAAAATGTCTTAGGCACCAATGTGTTCCTGGTGGACCTGAAGAGTTTTAAAGAAAGAATAGCCGGCTCGCATCCTGAATTAAGGGATATCGTCGTAAGGCGCGCATTGCCTAACAGATTGATTATTCAGGCAAGACAGAGGGTTCCTGTGGCACAGGTTTACGGAGACAGGCCGTATTTTATAGATAAAGACGGGGTTTTTCTGCCTTACGCGAAAGATTCTATAGATGAGGAAATAGCCCCTATTATTACAGGGATCAGGGCCAGCCCTTCCAGAGGAGGCGTTGCGCAAAAAGAAAAAATTGACAAGGCATTGTTTCTTATAGAAGCTGCGTCATCGAACCAAAAACTTTCCAAATATAAAATAAAAAAAATAGATATAACCGACAGCCGTAATATATCTTTTTTCTTTAACGCTGCGGACGCTGAAAACCTTGAGATAAAAATAGGAGAAGGGGAATTTACCAAAAGGCTCGAGGTGCTTTCGACTGTGCTGGAACAGCTGGGCATGGATATACAGAGAGTAAAATATATAGATCTGCGTTTTGAGGACCCGATAGTGGGCCCGAGATGATGATGGAGTAGCGCGTTGGATAGCAGGCGAAAGCCTGCTCCACACCACGGTCCGGACAGCAGGCGAAAGCCTGCTATACGCGTAACGGTCTTTTGGCCGTTATCCTTAATTCCTTAGCCAATTTTGCCCCTGCCGTTTTGCTTCGCAAAGCGAAGCAGCAAGGGCAAAATTCAGAGGTGTTTATGCATCGTGATTCCGTTTGTGGCTTAGACATTGGCGCTTCGAATGTCCGGGCGTTAATAGGCAATGCCGAGGGTAGTATATTAGGATTCGGCCAGGCGCCTACTAAAGGATTTTCCAAGAGTGTTGTTTCAAATCTCGGGTTACTGTCAGGCGCAATAGAGGCCAGCGTAATGAAAGCCGAAGAAATGGCAAAGGCCAGGGTGCGCAAGGTCATAACCAATGTCTCCGGAGTGCATATAAGGACGTTTCAAAGCCGCGGCTCTGTGCATATCTCAGACAGGCCCAGCGAGATCACAAAAGACGATATAAAAAGGTGCGTAGAATCAGCCAAGGTTATTGCCATGTCTCTGGACAGGGAAGCGGTGCACCTGGTGCCGGTAAGATTTTTTATAGACGACAAAATGGAAATAAATGACCCGCTTGGCTTATTCGGCTCAAAGCTTGACGTGGACCTTAATATAATCACATCTCTTGTAACAGTTTTGCAGAATATCACAAAGGCGGTTAACCTGGCTGGCTATGAAGCGGACGAGCTGGTGGTATCAGGCGCCGGCACAGCAGAGGCTATTTTTGAAGAAGAAGAGCTTATGAACGGGGCTGTCTTGATAGATGCCGGGAAAGAAATTACAGAGGCTGCCATGTTTTTAGACGCTAAGTTCATGGATTCTTTTAATTTTCCGTTCGGCGGAGATGATCTGACCCAGATTTTACAGGATAACCTCAAGATATTTTTTGACGAAGCAGAGGAAATGAAGGTGAAATACGGGCTTGCCGCAAAAAGCGAAATCACTAACCTCTTATTACCCAAGGTAGAGTCTGTGCTGGAAGATATGCATAAAAAATTAGAGTCGTTTCTTAAGAATAAAAAAAGCCTGCCGCGGGTAAGCGTGGTGGGAGGAGTTGCCAGGATGGACGGTTTTATTGAAACCGTGGAAAAGGTTTTCAGGATGCCTGTGACTATGGGAAGCCTCAAGTCCGGCGGTAAGATCAGCGACATAACTTTTGCGTGCTCGCTCGGCCTGATGAAATATGGGGTTAAAAAAATAATTGCCGCAAAGTCCGGCTCCCTAGCGCTCGAACCCATAGGCTTTGCCGGGAGATTAGTAACCAAAGTAAAATCCATTATTTCGGAATACTTTTAAGAGGTAGAAAATGATAAGCATAATCGGCGCAGGCAATATGGGACGAGTAGTAGCCTCAGGCATTAAAGCCAAGGTCTTTTTCAGCGATAAGTTTAAACGCATTTCTGACAATGTCACTGCCGCTAAGCGTTCAAATATCATTATTCTTGCTGTCAAGCCGCAGAATATGGCAGAGGTTTTAAAAGAGATAAAGCCTTATGTAAAAAATAAGCTGATCATCTCTATCGCTGCAGGCTTTCCCACTCTTTCTATAGAAAAGGCTTTGGGTAAAGTGAGGGTGATTAGGGTAATGCCTAATATGCCTGCCATGGTGGGAAAAGGTATTTCTGCCATAAGCCGCGGCAGGTTTGCCAGGCCGGGAGATTTAAAAACAGCTTTTGGGATTTTTGCTAGTCTCGGCGAGGTCGTGGAGGTTAAAGAGAAAATGATGGACGCTGTCACTGCTGTAAGCGGCAGCGGCCCAGCGTATTATTTCCTGTTTACTCATTTATTGGCATCTTCAGGCGAGGCGCAGGGTTTGGAAAAAGGCCTTGCGTTGAAATTGGCCAGGGCTGTGTTTATCGGCTCTGCAGAGGTTGCGAGCCGCAATAAAAATTTATCCATGGAAGAATTTGTAAAAAAGGTTGCCTCCAAAGGCGGCACCACTGAGGCTGCCCTGAAGGTATTTAAAGAGAAAAAATTAGAACTAGTGATAAAAAAGGCTGTCAATGCCGCAGCCCATCGCTCCAAACAACTAGAAAAGAGGAGATGATATGCCGAAAGTAGGGATTATTGGCGGTAGCGGGTTGTATCAGATAGACGCGTTAAAAGATATTAAGGAAGTAGAGGTGGAGACGCCGTTCGGGGAACCGTCAGATAAGTTTATTATCGGTAATCTCGGCGGAGTAGAGGTGGCATTTCTTGCGCGGCACAAAAGAGGGCATACGATTCTCCCCACGGAGCTCAATTACAGGGCAAATATATACGCGATGAAAAAACTGGGAGTCGAACAATTAATATCGATTTCAGCTGTTGGGAGTTTTAAAAAGGAATTGAAGCCGCTGGACATAGTGCTCCCTGACCAGTTTGTGGATAAGACCAATCAGGCTCGCAAAACCACATTTTTCGGCCAGGGTATAGTCGCCCACATAAGTTTTTCAGAACCTGTGTGCGCGGATTTAAGAAAAATAATTTATGATACAGGCAAAAAACTCGGCATTACGATGCACGATAAAGGCACGTATCTGAATATGGAAGGCCCGGCATTTTCCACCAGGGCAGAATCGCTTTTACATAAAAGCTGGGGAATGGATATTATCGGCATGACCAATATGCCTGAGGCGAGGCTCGCAAGGGAAGCGGAAATGTGTTTTGCGGCAATCGCGCTTGTAACTGACTATGACTGCTGGCTGGAAGAGGAAGTTAATATAGAGATGGTGATAGGGAATCTGCTCAAAAATGTGGACACAGCGAAAAAATTGATCAAGGAAGTAATTCCTCAGCTGAAAAGCGATAGATTATGCGCTTGCCGGGAAGCGCTTAAATATGCTATAGTCACTGACAAAAAATTAATACCGGAAAATACGAAATCAAAGCTGGATATAATCATAGGCAAATATCTTTAAAACCCTGTCCACCCCGTAGGTGAGCCAATTGGCTCACCTACGGGGTGGACAGGCGGGTCAAGCTATGGAATACAAAAATACTTTAAATCTGCCGAAAACTGATTTTCCGATGAAAGGCAATCTGCCTGACAAAGAACCCGGCATTCTTAAGAAATGGGAAGGCGCGGATCTTTATCAAAAGATACGCGCAAAACAAAAAGGTAAGCCGAAGTATATACTCCATGACGGCCCGCCTTACGCGAACGGGAATATCCACATAGGCCACGCGCTGAATAAAACTTTAAAGGATATCGTAATTAAATTCAAAACTATGCAAGGGTATGACGCGCCTTATGTGCCTGGATGGGATTGCCACGGCATGCCGATCGAACATCAGCTTTTCAAGGAAATGAAAAAGACAAAGCACGACGTGGACCAGGTGAAATTCAGAAAATTGGCGCATGAGTTTGCCATGAAATACGTCCAGATCCAGAAGGCTGAATTCGAAAGGCTGGGGATTTTCGGCGACTGGGATAACCCATACCTGACGCTGAAGCCGGAATACGAAAAGGCCGTAGTCGCGAGTTTTAATAAACTGGCAAAAGAAGGTTATATTTACAGGGGCCTTAAGCCGATAAACTGGTGCGCAAAGTGCGAAACAGCCCTGGCAGAGGCTGAGGTTGAATACGAAGATCACATCTCTCCGTCGATATATGTTAAATTTGATATCGCATCCGCACTCCGATCGCCGATCGGGAACGCGGTCCCGATCGGAGATCGGGATAAAGGTTTTGCTTTTTTGGTGTGGACGACTACGCCGTGGACGCTTGTGTCAAATGTCGCGATAGCTGTTCACCCTGATCTTAAATATGTATTTGTAAAGACTGATAGCCCTGGCACTCTGGTATTGGCTGAAGATTTGCTTGAGGGTGTTTTGAAAAAGCTGGGCGCAACAGGCAGTGTTATAAAGACTGTAAAAGGCAAGGAACTGGAAGGTGCGATTGCCCAGCATCCGTTTTTAAACCGGGCCTCAAAGGTGGTATTGGCAGATTATGTGTCAAATGAAGACGGCACAGGATGCGTTCATATAGCCCCTGGCCATGGCCAGGAAGATTATGAAGTAGGGCTTAAATATAATTTACCCGTAGTGATGCCGGTCGATGAAAAAGGCAGGTTTAAAAAGATAGATTCTTTTGAAGTCCCGGACGAAATTATCGGCAAACCTATATCAGAAGCCAATGATATTGTCCTTAAAATACTGTCGGATAAAAAAGCGCTTTTAATATCCGCAAAAACAGGACACTCGTATCCGTGTTGCTGGAGATGTCACTCTCCGCTTTTATTCCGCGCCACAAAGCAATGGTTCCTGGGCGTGGACAAAAACAGCCTCAGGCAGAGGACTCTGAATGAGATAAAAGGCATAAAATGGGTGCCTGATATAGGCGAGAAACGTATTTCCAGCATGATAGAGCTCAGGCCTGACTGGTGCCTTTCGAGACAGCGCTACTGGGGAGTGCCTGTGCCTATTTTATATTGCGCCTCCTGCAATTCAGAAATAATAGACGATAGCGTGATGAAAAAAATAGAAGAAACCTTCGGTGCGGAAGGTTCTGATTCATGGTTTGCAAAAGGCGCTGAAAGTTTTGTGCCGCAGGGTTTTAAATGCAAAAAGTGCGGCCATGGAGAATTTAAAAAAGAAACAGATATCCTGGATGTCTGGTTTGAATCAGGCGCAAGCCATCAGGCTGTCCTGAGGATAAATAGCGAGCTGGGATTTCCCGCAGATTTGTATCTGGAAGGCAGCGACCAGCACAGGGGATGGTTTCAGGCATCGATTTTAATCGGCATGGGAGTTGAAAAAATGCCGCCGTTTAAAAATGTGCTTACCCATGGCTTTGTGGTGGACGGCGCTGGGAAAAAAATGTCAAAGTCAGCCGGCAATGTGGTGAGCCCGCAGGAAGTGATTTCTAAAAAAGGCGCGGATGTCTTGAGGTTATGGGCAAGCTCGTCGTCTTATTTTGACGATGTGAGGATCTCAGATGAGATTTTAGACAGGACAGTGGAGGCGTACCGCAAATTCAGGAATACCGCAAAGTATCTCCTGGGCAATCTATATGATTTTGACCCGGAAAAAGACTCGGTAGTTCCCAAAGGCCTGCTTGAGATCGACAGGTGGGCGCTTTCCAGGCTGAACTCTGTGATTAGAGAGGTCACAGGCTCTTTTGAGCGATTCATGTTTCATGAAGCCACAAGCTCTATCTATAAATTCTGCATACTTGATATGTCAAATTTTTATCTTGATATTTTAAAGGATAGGTTGTATACTTTTGGAGCTGAATCAAAGGCCAGGAGGAGCGGCCAGACAGCTCTTTATAAAATATTGAGCGTTCTTACCAGGCTTATGGCTCCCATAACCCCGTTTACAGCGGAAGAGATATGGGGTTATTTTAATAAAGTTGGCTCAGTGCATCTGGCGGATTGGCCGAAGGTGGAAAATTGTTTAATTGACGCTGACCTTGAGGCCGGATGGCAGGCCTTGATAAATCTGAGAGAGGAAGTTTTAAATGCCCTTGAGGAAAAAAGGATCGTTAAATTAATAGGCAGCCCGCTTGAGGCAAAGGTGATTATTGCCGCCGCGAGAGAAGAATACGAATTTTTAAACAAGTACCTGGCGGATTTGCGTTATATATTCATAGTTTCGCAGGTAGAGCTTATAAAAGGCGATAAATTAAATATCCGGGTCATTAAGGCGGACGGCAAAAAATGCAGCCGCTGCTGGAACTGGAGCTCGTTAGTAGGAGAGGATCAATCGAATCCAACACTTTGTGAAAGATGCGTTGGAGTAGCAGCCGAAAGGCTGCGTAATGGGGGATAAAATATAATGATGAGGCAAGAGTTGATAAAATATAAGAAGCTTCTTATAAAGGTAAGAGAAAGTATCGCAGGCGACATAAGCCACATAGCCAAAGAGAACCTTAAATCCCAGAGAGAAGCGTCAGGCGACCTTTCCGGTTATAGTTTTCATATGGCAGATATGGCGAGCGACAGCTACGACAGGGAATTGAGCCTGAATATTGCCGGCGAAGAGCAGGAAATCGTATACGAGATTGATGAGGCGCTGAAGCGCATAGAAGAGGGTAATTTCGGGCATTGCCTTTCCTGCGACAAAAAGATACCTCAGAAACGCCTTAATGCCGTCCCATATGCCAAATACTGCATACAGTGCAAGTCAAAAGAAGAAAAGAATAAGTAACAGCGTAAGCATTCTTTCCCTTTTTTTAATCCTCTTAATAGACCAGGTTTCCAAGGCAGTTATATCTTCAAGGCTATCCGTGGGCTGGTCTATACCTATAATAAAGAATGTCCTGCATATAACCTTTGTAAAAAATACCGGCGCGGCGTTCGGGCTTTTTAAACACAACACATATTTTTTTATCGCAGTATCAGTGATTGCGGTGATACTGATAGGGGTTGTTCTTGTAAACTCTGCCAGGAAAGGGAATTTTTCCGAAAAGTTTCTTTTTCATTACAGCCTGATCCTTATAATGGCAGGCGCATTGGGCAACCTTATAGACAGGATCAGCCTGAGATATGTTATTGATTTTATTGATTTTAGAATATGGCCTGTTTTCAACATCGCAGACTCATCCATTACGATCGGCACCGCATTACTTATCATTTCTTTTGCCGGATTTGACAAGAAAATAAACGTATGATATACTTTAAGTAAGAAAAAGAAAGGTTATTTTTTTTATTGGCAAAGTAAATAGATTTAAAAAGTATTAAGCAAAATTAAGAGGCAAACATGAGAGAACTATTATTCAAAAATATAACCTCAGGGAACAAAAAAAGAAAAGATCTGTATGTAACTGAGACATTTGATAGAAATGGGGTTACCACTACAACCCAGAGGCATTCTATCTATATAGTAGGCGCCTGCAATAAATTCAAAACCCTGGAAGAGCTGGCGGAATGGAAGAAGGCCACGGGCTTTAAGGCGAACAAGAGGCATGTTTTTATAATTAAAAAACGCGACTCCAAGCTCAATAAAGACATGTTTATATGCGATGTCGTCGGCAGATTTTATGCTGTAACAGGTTGCGATATCTATTCAATAGCGTTCAAACATTCTTTTGAAGTGGATTTTTTATACGCAAAAACTTAACACAGGAGGTGGTTATATAGATTAATTTTTTCTTCTGGGTAACCCCGGCCTTTTTGAGGTTTAAAAGACCGGGGTTTTTTATTATGGGAGCCGTTAATTAAATGGTAAAATAGGGTAAAATAGGGACAGCGACCATTTATTAAGATTGAAGGTATGGTTGATTACCTTCCGCTTAGTGCGATAAATGGTCGCTGTCCCTATTTTCCATAGACTTCCTTAGGGCTTGACATGTTTTGAAGCGTAGTGTATACTTACTCTCTAGATGGAGAGTAGGCTATCGCTGTCTATATAGATAGTAAAGGGCGGAATATGTTGGAGAATAAGATTTACTTAATTAAAGACCTGGCGAGATTGAGCGGGCAGACAGTTTACACGCTCAAATATTATTTGAACATAGGGCTTATTAAAGAGGTGGGCAGAAGCCCTGAGACCAGTTTCAGGTATTTTGATGACACTACTTTGGAACAACTTAAGAAGATAAGGGAAATGAGGAGACAAAATAAGTCTATAGCAGAGATAAAAGAAATTATGGGAGTCGGGCTTCCATAACATCCTCTTTTGAAATATGTCTTATTATAAAATACTTAATCTTAATAAAGAACCTTTTTCAACGAGCCCTGACCCGTATTTTTTCTACCCGTCTATTTCCCACAAACAGGCGATCCAAAGGCTTGAAATAGCCATCAGATTAAAAAGAGGCCTTAGCGTTATTTTAGGAGACGTGGGGATCGGCAAAACCACTCTCGCGCGCTCTCTCATACAGGAACTGCATTCCACGAACGGGGCGATAACCCACATGATCCTTGACCCCACCTATGATTCAGAATTCCAGTTTGTAACAACCCTTGCCAAACTTTTCGGCATAAGAGGCACATTCCGCTCTACCCTGGATTACAAAGAGGCGATAGAAAGATTTTTATTCAAAAAATGCGTTGATGAAGGCCATATAATATCGCTTATTATAGACGAAGGCCAGAAGATGAGCCTGTCTTCGCTGGAACTTCTGCGCACGCTTTTAAATTACGAAACCAATGAATACAAACTTCTTCAGCTTGTCATAATGGGCCAGATGGAGCTTTTGCCGAAACTCCAGCGCATAAATAATTTTTCAGACAGGATCAGTTTGAAATACATATTGAATCCCCTGGATATTAGTGAGACTAAAAACATGATAGAATTCAGGCTCAGGCAGGCAGGCGCGCCTTCAGGCAAAGAGATTTTCACGGAAAAGGCGATACTTGCGGTATATCAATATACCCAGGGCTATCCGCGCAAGATCACGGCATTGTGCCACAATCTCCTGGAAGAGCTTGTGATGAAAGACAGAAGGATTATAGAGGAAGATCTTGTGAACGAAGTAATAGAAAAAGATAGAAAGGTGGTTTTAGTGTCATGACAGAATCTACCCCTGAAGGCAAACTTTTAAATCTTATACGTAACGGCCAGTCAAAGTCAAAGATAGGCAAGGATTTGAAGATATTCACAAAAATAAATATTATACTGATAGGTATTATAGGACTAGTGGCTATTATTTTTATAGCAGATGTGTTTATTTTTAAAGAAAAGCCTGCAGCAGTGCCGGTTATCGCGGATACCCGGGTTAAAGCGCCTGAAATAGCTGTTCAATCGCCAAAAATCCAGCCCGAACCCATAGCGGAAAAAATAGAAGAAGCGCCTATAAAAAGAATTTCCAAAGAAGAGATCCTGGGGAACCTTAATTTATTGGGGATCATCACAGGCGATAATAACCAGGCCATCATAGAGGATAAAACCTTAAAGAAGACATATTTTCTTTATAAGGGCGATTCGTTCGGGGACTTAAAGGTATATGATATAAAGGAAAGCGCGGTAATTTTAGATTACAAGGGAGAAAAAATAGAATTAAATATTTAGATTCTAAACCGTTTGCGCTTTAAATGGAGATAAATTTATGAAAAAATTTATTATCAGCCTTTCATTGATTCTGGTATTTTCGGGAATAGTTTTTGGGGCGCAGCCGGATGACTCGGACCTTATATCCCTGGACCTTAAAGGCATGGACATAAGGGATGTGTTTAAGATCCTGTCTCAGAAAAGCGGGTTTAATATAGCGGCTGACAGCGAAGTCAGCGGCACAGTCACTCTTTATTTAAAGGATGTCAGCGTTATGGATGCCATAGATATAATAGCCTCAACCAATAAACTTGCCTATGAGCAGACAGGCACCCTTATCAGGATTATGAATGAAAAGGATTACGAAAATACCCACGGCAAGGTTTTTAACGACAAAACCAGGACGGAAGTGGTCAAGCTGAGTTACGCAAGCGCCGTAGAAGTATCGGAAGCGCTCAGGCAGATGAAGTCAGATATAGGAAAGATCATAGCCGAGGATGTTTCTAATACTATTGTGATAATAGACACGCCTGAGAATATAGTTAAAATGAGAGATGTAGTTTCCAAGATGGATGTGCGCCTTATCACAGAAATTTTTCCTCTTGATTACGCGAAGGCGGAATTGCTCAAGGATAAGATAGCCGAGATGGTTTCCAAAGGCGCAGGCAGCGTAAGATTTGACGAAAAAACAAATAAGCTGGTTGTTAAAGACACCCAGGAGAAGATAGATGGTATCAAAAAGGTGATAAGCGCATTTGATGAAAAAACAAGACAGGTTCTGATAGAGGCCAATATCATACAGGTTACGCTTTCTGATAAATACAGCTATGGCATAAACTGGGCTGATGTGGCAAAGTTCGGAAATCTGGACTTGACAACTGATACAAATCTGACTACCGGCCTCACGGGCGTAACCCCCAGCACTTTAAGCATAGCTACCACTAGAAGAGTGAGCTATTCTGCTCTGGTGAGCCTTTTAAAAACATACGGAGAGACAAATATCCTGTCAAGGCCGCGGATTATGGTTTTAGATAAACAGGAGGCAAAGATCCTGGTGGGTTCAAAAGAGGTTTATGTCACGAGCGAAGTCACTACCACGAGCGGAGGCACTTATCACACCACAGACCATGTCAATTTTGTGGACGTGGGCGTAAGGCTTGCTGTAACCCCGGAGATCAATAGGTCTGGTTTTGTCACATTAAAACTAAAGCCGGAGGTTTCAAGCGCAGACGCCACAAAGACAGTGGTATTAAAGAATCCGGACGGCTCTACGAGAACGACTGTTCCTTACGTGACCACTTCCGAGGCGGAAACTTCCGTAGTTGTGAAGGACGGGACAACTATAATAATAGGCGGATTGATGAAAGACACGCTTGTAAACTACCAGGATAGAGTGCCTTTTCTGGGCGATATACCTTTAGTCGGAAAACTTTTTTCCAACACAGGGAAGACCAAGGAAAAAACAGAACTGGTAATATTGCTTACCCCCACTATAATTGACGGAGAGAAAACCACAGACGAAGCAATGCTGCGTATGGATGACTGGGATAGCAAGGCAGACAAGATAAGGATAAAAGAGCCGGACGATAACTGGGTAAAATTTCCAAAAAAAGACGGCGAGCTGGAAACAATCACTGCGCCTGAAAAATCCACACAGCCCGTTCAGAAATGGACTCCTATTTTAGGGGCAAAAAACTCCGTAGAAGTCCGGAATGTGGAAAATCTTGAAACTAAACCTAGCGCAGAGCCTTCGGCCTCTAAAAGGACGCCTTACGAAGAGTACTATTTTAAAGTCAGGCAGGATATCAATGATCTGGCCGGCCAGGATACGGATGTCCGCGGGATAAACGGCGAGGTTCAGCTGCAGTTTACCCTGGATAAGGAAGGGTTTGTGGTGAAAGGGCCTGTTGTGCTCAATAATCCTGACCTGAGGCTGGTAAGAAGCGCTGTAAAGATCATAAAAAAGGCAATGCCTTTCGAGCATTTTCCAAAAGGATTTAAAAGGGATCAGGCGGATTTCAATATATCCATAAGGTATGAATAATTATCTTGATTGCAGGCGAAAGCCTGCTCCACAGGGTCCGGATAGCAGGCGAAAGCCTGCTCCACATGGATTGAGCGTTGTCCAGGGCACTAGATTTTTGTTGACTGATTGAATATAATAATATAATCTATCTAACATGTTTAAGCGCTTTAAAATACTATTTATAATAACTTTTGTAATAACCCTGGCCGGGCCTGTTTTCGCAAGCCCTGTCGGGACTGTTAAAGAAAATAAATCTTCATGGTATGCGATTATAGAGACTCAGAATAAAGGCAGGAAGCTTTACATGACAGGGGATATGTTTTTTTCTTATAAAAATCCCGCGAAATCCCTGAGAATAGCTGATATAAAAGAAAATATTCTTGTGCTTTATGATGCGGGGTCCAAGGCCGGCATTATAGTTAAAGCCGGAGAGCTTATTCCAATTGAAGATTCAGCAATGATTTTTGAAAAAA
>ERZ1292640.762-Hain-H43-02um-R1-762-length-26698-cov-7_pt1 | contig 26698 bp, 25 predicted proteins | sample MGYA00564404_ERZ1292640 | MGnify/ENA primary metagenome ERZ1292640 (study PRJEB36523, sample SAMEA6512636) | groundwater metagenome | collected 2019-01-08 | study: AquaDiva: Metagenomics assemblies of 32 groundwater samples | reverse complement strand
ATGGCAAGGTAATAGTTTCCACTATGCCTTTAATCATTGTACTGACTAGCTCGTTCGCTACTGCAAAGGCCTGCTCCATTGGCAAATTACCTGCAATGTCAACCAGTCGATTGTTATCAATAACAATAACAGTATCAACTACTTCAATTAATTCCTGCAAACCAAACTCAGCTTTATCCTGTCTTGCTTTCTCGCATTCAAAGGGCATTGTTACAACACCTATAACCACTGCTCCAGATTCTTTTGCTAATTGTGCAACAACAGGCGCCGCACCTGTTCCTGTTCCTCCACCCAAGCCAGAAATGATAAATACCATATCTGCTCCGCTGGCTGCTTTTTTAAGCTCAGACAAGGACTCTTTTGCAGCTTCTCTGCCTTTTGCAGGAAAGCCGCCGCATCCAAGCCCACGAGTCAATTCCTTTCCTATAAGAATTTTCTCATCAGCCTTCGTTATGCTCAAGTGTAATGCATCTGTGTTTACTCCATAGATAGTCGCTCCATTGATACCTTTGTTAAAAAGCCAAGTAATCGTATTACATCCTGCACCTCCCGTGCCAAAAACTTTGATGTTTGCCTTTCCAGCACGAAGATCATCAAAACTTATGCTATGGGTAGCTGCATTTTGTATTGCTTCTTTTGCAAAATCAAGTACCATATCTTTTTTTATACCTCCTTTCAATTTTTTTTGTGTATTTAATTAAAAAAATTAGAAAGAGCTAGTATTTATATTTGATTGTTATAAAAAATATAATATTTTTTAGAAATTTTAGATAATTTTAGCGGTGAAGAACCATATACCTCGTGCATAGCGATTACCGCAAAATAAACTGATATAGAGAGCTTTGAATAACCTTCCAATTTTTAAATTACTTTTCCAAGTCCCTTTAAGGTAACAATGTACGCTCAACACCACATTTAAAAACCTCTTTCTCTCAAAAAAGTATATGACAACCGTAGCAATAATCATAAAAATAATGCCTGACTCTCCAGAAACAAACCTTGAGAATATAAAAAAATCTGCAAAATCTTTTCTAGAAGCACAAGGCGCAATGAATATTTCATCTGAAGAGAGGCCAATCGCATTCGGCTTAAATGCAATCATGCTGAAAATGGCTTGGCCAGAAGAAAAAGACACCTCAATAATCGAAGACGGATTGGCAAAAATCGAGCATGTCTCATCCGCAAACATAGAAGATTACAGGCGAGCATTTGGATGAGAGATTCTTTAATTAATATTACGAGCACGAATGCGAGCAGAGCATTTGGATGAGAGATTCTTTAATTAGTGTGCAAATACAAACGCAAAAAAATCTATAAACCCTTTTTTCTTCTCTAAATCATGTCCCTCACACAAGAACAAGTAAAAGAATTGAAAGCCCAGCTTTCAGAGCAGATTCAGCACCTCCAAGAGCCTCAAAAATCTCAAGCCCAAAAGCAAATTGACGACCTCTCCGCAGAAGCCCTCGAAGATCTCGTCCGCCAGCAGCAGGAAAGAAGCTCAGGCACTGAAAAAACAATTTACAGAATGATTGTTGATGGAGAAGTCGCTGCAGTCAAAGCAGGAGAAAACTCTTCAGCGCTGGCTGTTCTCGAAATAAATCCTATCTCTAAAGGCCACATGCTCATCATTCCAAAAGAAATTGTCCAAGACAAAGAAATTCCAAAAGAAGCGCAGGAACTTGCAGAGTCCCTCTCCAAAAAAATAGTAAGGGAGCTCGGAGCAAAAAAAGTCGAAATAATTTCAGAAACAAAATTCGGCGAGAAAATTATTAATCTAATTCCAATTTACGATGCCCCCCTCACTTTGAAATCTCCAAGAAAAAAAGCATCAAAAGAAGAGCTTGAAAAAATAATTATTGAGCTGAATCCAGTAAGAAAGCCAGAGCCAATTATAATGAAAGAAAAACCTGCTCAACTCGAATCTTTAAAACAAAAAAGAAAAGTGCCATAGCTAAAAAAGCAAGCAAAAACGCAGGAATAAACGGAATTCCATCCTTTATCCAAACTCCCTTTTTGTATCTTCTCAGCAATTTAATCTCCTCAATGCTCAAGCCATGAACGCTTTTCCTTATCCATTTTCCTCTGACTTTGACATCTTTTTCAAGCCAGTCTCCTTCGCTGATTTTCCCAGGCAAAACAAATTTTATCATGCATGCAGACTCTACTGCTTTCAAATAAGAATACAGCAGCGGTAAAAACACCAAAAGCAGAGCAACTAACAGCCAATATTCAAATTTAGGAGTAAAAAAGAATAGAATTACTGCGGCAATAACAGCCACGGCAAAAAGCAGCTTGCTTCTTCTCAAATTGCTCCTGAAATTACTCAAAAAACTTTTCCTATTCTTGCCGATTAAATAAATGCTAAAAGAAAGGCTATAAATTGAGCCGAGAAAAAACAAAAGAAAAAGAAAAAATAAAGAATCAAACAGCAGCCCAGAATAACTCTCAAAGGGCAGAACCGCTCCGATTCCCATCAGCAACTTTGCATCTCCGCCGGCAAAAACTCTTCCGTAATAAAAAGCATATGCTAAAACAAAAAAAACCGCAAAACCCAGCAGACCATAAAAGAAAAAGCCAATATCCTTAAAAACAACAGCATAGAAAGCCCTATAGGAAAGAGCAAAAGCAATCAAAGAAAAATTAAGCCAGTTGGCAACTTCCCTTTTTTTTAAATCCTGAATAGCCGCAAAAACAATCCAGATTAAAGCCATTCCAAATAAAAAATAATATTTTTCCATATAAACAATAAAAACCTAATATTTATTAACCTTCTTGCCCAAGCAATAAAATGGTAAAAGATAAAAAGAGGCTTGGAATTTATGTCTTCTGGGCAGTAATTGTTATTCTTGCGATTTTAACATATTCGATATTAAAACCCTATCTCATTGCGCTAATCTCCGCGTTTATACTCGCCTATCTGGTTAAGCCGTTGTATAACTATCTTGAAAAAAAATTGAACAAAAAAATTTCAGCATTTCTTTGTGTTGCTCTCATTGTGCTAATAGTTATTATTCCCCTTGGTTTAGTTGCTGGTCAGATAATTAAACAAGCGCATCTTGCCTTGAATAATGATAGTCTTAAAGAACTATTGAATAAAATCTCATCCGACTCATCTCTAGAACAAACAGGCATCGACTTAGAGCAGATAAAAACAGAGTTTATTGCATTTATCATCTCGCTATTCACATCATTAATAAAATCTCTTCCAGCAATGCTGCTTTCAGTAATAATAACTCTTTGGGGAGTTTATTATATTCTTCTTAATTGGGGGGAGCTTTCATTTAACCTGAAGACTTATCTTCCATTCAAGGAAAAAGAAATAGTGTCTAAAGAGATAGATATTGAAACAAAGGGAATAATTCATGGCACGTTCATAATCGCAATCCTGGATTTTGTCATCGCATCAGTCGGATTTTATCTGCTTGGAATAAAAGCATCTCTTCTTCTTGCCTCAATAATCTCCATACTTACATTCATACCTGGCTTAGGCCCGGGCGTTGTTTGGGTGCCTCTTGCTCTTTTTCACTTATTAACTGGAGACTATTTAGTTGGAATAGGAGTAATATTTATCGGGCTTATCCTCGGCGTATTAATAGAAACCTATCTTCAAGGAAAAATAGTTGAAGAAAAAACTAAAATAAACCCCCTAATCAGATTCATAGGCGTCTTAGGCGGCATTCCAGTCTTCGGCATCTTCGGCTTCATCATAGGTCCATTAATTCTAATCTATACAATAAAGATTCTCAACGGAGCAATGCACAAATAATTTAGATATCGCTCTATAACACATTTATTTAAATATAACGCGCAGGATTATAGATAACACTATAAAATGTTCCACAAAAAAATAGTAATAATTGAGCTGATTATTCTCTTGTTAATAGTAAGCTCTCTGCTCATTCTTCTTCTTTTAAAAGGCCAGTCAATAGCCCCTCCTTCTCTAATTACTGGCAGATAACAAAAAACGCCGATAATTAGTTCTTATTCGCCACAGAATTCTGCACTCTATATTTCCCGCCCTTCTTATATTTATTAAACCTCGCTTTAGCTTTCTTGTCATTCTTGCTCTTCCTTCTTTCAGGCATACCATAATCCATAAACCTCATAAGAAAAACAGCTTTATATTATTTTCTAATTCCCTCTTTCTCATACACATATGTAATAAAACATACAAAATAATCAAAACACTTTAAAAAATTTTAAATGCAGCAAATAGAACCAGAAGCAGAGCCTGCTAAATCTTTTAATCCCGTTACTGCTTTTTTATCTACGCAATCATTTGATGCACTGACTTGATTACCGCCTAAATCATCACACGTAACTAAATTTGCGCATTTTTTATTATTTACATAAAGCTTTGCATTAACTCCATCTTTTTGGTAATCTGCAACACATGCTTTTTTAGTAACCTCATCCAAAGTACCAGTACAAGTCAAACTTTTTGTCAGCAATTTCTCTTCATTAAGATAGCTGCAAGTAACTTTCTTATCACTTGTCGGTGCATTTCTAGTCTGCGTACAATAAGCGTTATTTAATGTATCACCTGCTTCAGACAAAAGATTACACGCACTAATAGCTATCTGCGCCTCTTGCGGAAGATTCTTCGTAGCAGATATAAGAGGATTAAAACTTCCAGTAATAAAAGAATAAACAAGCCAAACAACTACTAATGCTAAAACAATACTAATAATAACTCCCCATGCAGTCGTGTCCCCTTTTTTATCTTTAATCACCATCTTAATATTTTAAGAATCTTGCTATTTATAAATCTTTTGCACTGCCCCTTTCCCGTCAAATTCTATTGTAAGATTAAAATCTCTCTTCAAATCATTCATTCCTCGTCGTGAAGCAGCAAATAAATTCTTAATTTCCAGCAAATAACCGCTTTCGCTCACCCTGATTTCAAATTCGCCATTTCTGATTTTTCCATAAAAATTCCCAAAACTCTCAACTCCGAAATCCCTTGTTTTTGCAAAACTCTTAAAATTCTCCTTCACATCTCCTTCCTTTAAAATGCTCTGCTGTGCAAGCAGCGTCGCTTCTGCAGTCATATACTGCTGGCTGAACTCAACCTCTTCCAAAACACTCGCCATCTCACTCGATTTATCTCCAATTGAAGAATTAAAATTAATAAAATAAAAAACAAGCATTAGCGAAGTTATGAAAATAATAAAAAACAGCAAAGTCATTGCAGGCGCTGCTCCTTTACGATTCATCCTAAGCATTTTCATCCTCCAGGCATGGGCCATAATAATAATCCACATAAATATTACTGCTTCCTTTTCCTGAAGGAAGAGTTATAGAAGTTGAGTGAAACATCTTATTTTCAGAATATCTAAGAATTATTTTTTCAAGAAAAGAAGAGCTTACCGCCTCTCCATTTTCATATTGAAGAAAAACTTTTATATAATTAGAAGGAGCGCCGTCCATATCAAGTGCTCCTCTCAGCCTCTTTGAAGGTTTCGCACTATCTGAATAAACAAAAGCAAGGCAGGGCTTTTCAGCATTAACTATTTGTTTTAACAAGCCTTCAAATTTTGGAGCATTGACATGATCAACTCCGTTGCGATTTAGAAAAATCAAAGCATCTGCAAGAAGCATTTTTTGTTTCTCTCCATCAATGGAAAATTCAACTTGCTGAAGAAGCGGATTAGAACTGCCAAAACTTCCCGTGCCAATTATTTCCCTGCTATTCTTAATTTTTGAAAGAGAAATTGAAAAAATCATAAACGCTCCGACAACAACAGTCAGCAGTAAAAAAACTAAAAATCCGACTATAAACGTATCGAGCTGAGCTTTCTTCCCAAAAGTCTTAGCCATTTTCTCTCCTAATTTGATGGTTGCTCTTAGTTATAATTTGAAAATCTTCATCCCCCTTGCTAACAAAACCCTTGCTGCATCCTCCAAAATACTCTTTATTTCCAATTAAATCGCACGAAACAAAATCACTTCCCAGCTGAAATAAAATTCTCCCCTCTTCGCAGTTTTTCTCGCATATTTTAATTGCAAGTCTTGTTTCATTCAAACTCTCGGAAAGGACTTCTTTGCTCAATCCACAAGTCGCATAAAACATCTCTGGCTTGCTAAAATCAATTAGATGGTAAGCCAAACAATCCTGAATGCGATAATTTAAAATACTCGCCTCTGCCTCGCGAAAATCATAATCTCCCCCAAAAAATATTCTAATGCCTAAAGCAAGCCCTCCTGCCCCTATAACTAATAAAAACAAAAACCAGATTACCATCACTTGGCTTCCAACTGTCTCTCCTTCTTTGTTCATTTCTCCTCTCCCTTCTCATCTCTTGAAATAACCTTGAACTTCAAAACATTTGTAGGCACCCCAACTTCAACTCGCGCATCTGTAATATTAACATCATTAAAATAAGAAAAATGGCTATTTCCAGAAGTTCTCAATTGCACAATAATTTCATGGGCTGCATTGTCAAACCTCACCATTCTCTGAAAATCCATAAACCCATTTTTCTGAGCAATCACACTCGCATAATGAATGTCCATTGAAACTTCATCTCCTGGCTTAGTCAAATCAACAGCCCTTGCAATTTCCTTTGCATAATAATCTTCCCAAACTCCTGCTCCGTTTCTGTTCTGGCTGATAACAGCTAAAATAAAAATTAAAAATAATACTGTGAGTAATATATAAACAACATTGCTGGTAAGAAAACTGCTCAAATCTCCTTTTTTGTTCCAAGTCATTTTGCTCAAATATCTCATATTAGCGCCTGTTGATTTTCAATATACTTCAGTTCTATTTTCTCATTCGTAGAATCAGAATGGTAATAAATCTGAGCAAAATCTTTATCTTTTTTCATAACTAATTCGACCAATGGCGCTCTTAAAGAGATATATGGAACTGGTGAGCCAGATGCATCAATGGATGCAACTCCAACTTTTTCAATATCAAGCTTTCTGCAAATGCCTGTCTTGAGGTCTTGGCAAATGCCATTCTTCCCATAGACATTTTCATGCAGCATCCTCTTATTAGAATCATACATCTGACCTGTGTTTCCTTTTTTACATATGCATATGCAACTCTCAAAATAACATCTTTCGGGCTTTCTTCCCACAGGTTCTTTTTTGCTAAAAGAAAAAATAAACCAATCGCATTCGTCTGCTTTTTTGCACGGGCTCTGAACATTAAATGAAGTGCTCTCCCCATTCCCCTTCAAAGCATTCATTTTGTTCTCTATAAAATTAATTGCAGTTTGCGCTCTTTGGTATTCATCATTCATTAAAGCATTCCAGATTAAAACAACGACTCCTCCAAGAATAAGCAAGCAAAGCACAGCTATAATAATTCCAGGCACAGAATCCATAATCAAAGTTCCTTTTTTATTTCTTCTCATGGTATGCTTTCAATATAATCGCAAAGTTTGTTGATTTCTTTGGCATTATACGGAAGTATTTCCACCATTGAACATCCAGTCTTTGATGAAATTTTTTCATTTATCTTGGAGTTTCCCTCTCCAGGAATCGTCACTTCTCCGCATTTGCCCGCAGCAGCAACTCTTCCCTGATGGACATTCAGCGAAACATAACCTGCAGCAACACCCCCAGCAATTGCAGTAATAATTGGATACCTTACAACTCCCCTTGCCATCTGCCAAACTCCCTTTGCAGTTGTCATTGGCGCAAAAATAAAAGAATAACCAACAGCAGTCCCTCCAAGCCCTATCAATTTCGTGAAAACCTTTTCATAATCTTCAGGCTTAATCTGCATAAAGATAACTGCACTCTCTGGCTCTGTGCCTGCAAAACTAAATTGCTTTGCTTTATCTTTTTCTAATTTTTCAAAGTTACTCAAAAGAGTTCCATCATCAATTTTAGTATAAGAAGATACAGCTTTGTCAGTAAACGCCTGCAAGTAAGTTAAACTGCTCTCTGGCGCCTGATGCGTCTGCAAAAAATCACCCATATTCACTTTATCTAATATCAAATCAACTCTTTTGCTGTCAATAGCTACTCTCGAGCAAATCACGCAAACTGACTTGGTCGCCTCAAATCCCTCCATCGTAGCAAGGCTATGAAATAAATCTAATTTTCCCTCACCCATCATTTTCCAGCATTCGAACATTGCCTTTGCATTTGCATCAGCAACTTGGCTTGCTGCAGAAGAATCATCCTTATTTAATGCAATTGGCGTGGCGATTTTCTCGCCTGCAAAAGAAAAAGCACACTTTCCCCCGCTATCACTCAAGCAAATTTTCTGCGTCTTGCACTTCAATGGAACATAAGATTGCGCAGATGACGGAACAGTCGCGCGTGTCAATACTGACATATGGCAAACCTGCTGCTCAGATAACTGCTCAACGCCAAGCTGTGAAACAAAAATTGCAACTATGATAAATCCCAGAATAGCAAAAATCAAAAGTGCAATTTGCGTCGATGTCAGCTCCGCCTTTTTATTCCCTCTCTTTCGCATATAATCTCAAAGAAACCAAGGTTTATAACAATTACTAATAACAAACTCGCGATAAGTATCTGCCCGCTCACGACAGAATGGAAAGGTTTAAATACATATACTAATTATAGTGTTTATACTAAAATCAAATATATAAACAAAATGGTAACTTTTACTATATCAATACCTGAAGAATTAAAGAAAAAGATAGGTGAGCATCCTGAGATAAATTGGGCAGAATATCTTAAAAAAAGATTTATAGAAAGAATGATAGAATTGAAAAAATTTGAAGAGTTAAAAAGCAGAGGGAAAATATAAGGTGGCTTCTTTAACTTTATCTGTAAGCGAAGAAATGAGGAATCAGTTAAAGGCATTTCTTTGGGTGAACTGGAGCGAAATAGCAAGAGAAGAGGCAATAAAAAAGTTAATCTTTGAAAATTATATTAAAACAGGAGATATAACTGATGAGGAATGGGCTTTCTGCGAGAAAATAGACTGGCATCCTGTCGATGAATTGCCTTTAAAAGAAGAATTTATTAAAAAAATAAATAAGATAAAAAAAGAAAAAAGCATAAAGTTTAAGAGTGTGGCTGATTTAAGAAAGATTATAGAGGGTTAAAATGTATGCTCTTGAAATAAAGCCAGAATTACAAAAAATTCTTAGTAAACTTTCTAAAAAGGATAAAAAGACATATGAAGCAGTTATGAAAAAAATTGAAGAGATTTTAGAGAATCCACAGCACTATAAGCCATTAAGGTATGATTTAGCAGGAGAAAGACGAGCCCATATTATGAAAAGTTTTGTTTTAAAATTTGAAGTTAATGAGGCAACAAAGACAGTCTGTTTTATCTTTTTTGGGCATCATGACGAAGCTTATAAGAGATAAATTATCCAGATGGCAATGCCGGAGGTTGGGGTATTGAGCTTCCGCCAGGAATTATTGAAGTTCCATCTCCTGAAAGCAAGAAATAAATTCCAACTCCAACGGCTACAAGAATTAAGATTATTAAAATCCATGTCCATACGCTCATTCCTCTTTTTGATCTTATCATTTTAAGTTAATTGCAAGCTCCATTATTACATCCATTGGGACATGCTATAAGTTCAGCAGCAGAATCTTCATTAGCACAAGTAAACTCATATACAAAACAATTACTGCCTGAACAGGTTGAAGTTGAACCTCCTTGACCCCCATTAAAAGATTTATCAAAACAATAATCTTCTCCTCCACTCCTATCTCCACTTACTTTTCCTTTTTGTGACACCACTCTTCCTCCATCGCTATCAGAACAAATAGCTAGTGATGAATCTCCTTGTATACAGGCACCATTTCTACAAACATATCCTTCGTCACATTTGATAGCTAGTATCTTAAAAACACTATTTCCCTCGCAAATTCCTTCTTTAACAACACCAACTCTATATGAAACTCCCATCATTTCATTCCAATAAGTATAATCACACTCATCAGTAAAAGTATTATCGTAAAGTGACCTATTGGAATGATAACTAATAATACCTAAAATATTCTTGTTATTTTCATCACTGTCCTCACATTTTGTTGTTTCTTCAACATATCCAGTTTCTCTAGTTCCTGATGTAGCAGCCCCACTATTTCCAGGTAATTTTGGAGGACTAATTCCACCATCACTTGAACCATCAACAAAAGAACAATTATTTCCAACTTTGATTAATAATCCATGACTTGCCATATCGCTCGGAAGTTTCATATTCAAATCTAAATCTTTATACTCTTTGAAATAATAGTAAGCTTTTTGTATGTCACAATTTCCTTTCAAATCATTCAAACTATTTCCCAAAGCTCCTTGGGTTACGGAAATAAAATTCCATCCACTTTTTAAGTTTCTTTGACTAGTTGGAATCATATCGTCTGTTTGATATTGAATCATTCCATTTCTTTTAACATAAACCCAGACGGATGAAGAATAAAGAGGGCTCCTGTCCGAACCATAATAATTTTCCTCATCTTGAAATTTTGAATCTTCTAAATTTGGATGTATTCTAATATATTTCTTCTGTGATGGAGAATAGTAGAATATAGCTAAAATATCTTCTTTCTGAATATCTGATTGAGAAGTTATCTGTGATAAAGTGTATAAGCCCCCATTAAATACATTCCATCCTTGAAACGCTGAAGCAGTATAGATGATATTGTCTTCATCTCCGTTTATATCTTCGCTATATGCAGAAACAAAAACTACAGTCCAACTAAAAGCATTAAACTTATTGGTAAAATTATTTTTTGTTTCATCTTAATATATACATTTCAGAACAAGTTTTTAAAGCTTCCGCAAAAATTTTTATCTTTTTCGTCTGCCCCATCACACTATTAAACTCCAAAACTGAAAGTTTTGGCTATCTGTTTTCTGAAAGAAAACCTTTCGTGCTTTTTCCATTGGGCAGGGGTTTGGAAAATAAGAAATTTAAATTTTAGCCGAAGAAAAAATTTCGTTGAACACTAAATATAGTGAAAAACATAAATAATTGAGCAAAATTGTATGTTTTTCCCTCGATACTAAGAAAATTAAGTTTGCGCAAACTCCCTACTTTAGTTCGAGAGTAAGCAAACTTAATTTTCGAGGCTTCAGGAATGAAATTCCTGAGAGTGCTCAGAAACTTCGTTTCTGACGTGCTCAAGACATCAGGAATTCCATGAAAGAATTCCTGAACGAACACGCTCCGGAATTTATTCCGGAGTTCTTGACATTCAATGACCAAACTGCTCAATTAATTAAGTCCTTGAATATAACTAAAAAACAAATTTTTTGCAATCAAATAAATTCCATAACCTATAGCAATAGAGAATATAATCCATAAAAGTGCATCAACCAATGTCTCTCCAACAAACCCCTTTTTTTTCATCTTGTTCTGCATCATTTTAATTCTCCTCAGCCCCGACAGGTTTATTCAAATCAACAATTAAATCATTATCAACTCTAGTCACATTAAAATAATTTGCCTTAAGTTTTGGATTTTTCTTATCTTTTATATCATAATATCTAAATTTATTCGCTTCGCTCAAAACATTATCTCTCCACTTCTCAATACTATTCATTATTTCCTGCGCACTAAAACCAGAAACCAAATCATACTTTTCCTCATTTGCTTTTACTAGAGTTTTAATCTCTCCGCTATTTATTAATTTTGTTGCTGCGTTTATTCTTAAAACAATATTTATATTCGAAATTGCAGCATCATTATTAAGATAGTTTAAAGTGCAAGGAATATCAACCATTCCAACTTTTGTTAAATCTGCAACAGCTCCATCTATTTTTTTATAAACCCGCTCAATCCACATCTTGTGGTAATCACAAACAAGTTCATAATTATCATTTATCTTGGCATTCCAACTATCTCCTCCTACAGCATTTTTTTTCAAAACCAAAATACTAATCTCGCCTCCATTTATCTTCCCAAGATATACTTTAACTGCAGAATTGCTTTTTTCATAAACAGAGCCAGAACCAATAGGAATATTTATTACTCTTCTCTTAAGACCATCAATTAAGATTTCTCCAACAACCTTCTCTTCAGTTTTATCTTCTCGTTGATACAGCTTACCATCAGCATTAAAAATATACTCTCCCCCATTCAAAGAAATATAATCAGCAAAAAACATAGCTCCGATTTTAACAGGCTTGCTAAATGGCCCATCTATACGCACATACTTTTTATTTCCTCCAGCTTCCGTTATTTGCATAACTGCTCCCTCCCTCTCTGTAAAATAAAATCTCCTGAAATCTTCCTTCATTAAAGCGCTTTCTGCTCTTTTCTTGTTAAATTCATAGCTTTGAAAATCCCTCCACTCTGTTCCAGTATAATATTGCACCGTTTGTTCAGCAATGCGATAGCGGAACAAACCAATATCTTCTGCAAGAGATTTAGTCAAATTAAAATCAGGCAGGTTCTTAAAAAAGGGAATAATTGTACCTTTGGCAGGTCCTGCAATCAAATTTCCAGCAAGCATAAGCACAGCCAAAGCAATAACCAATGAGATAATAACAGTTACAGCTTCTATTCCTCGCCTATTTCTCATTTCCCAAACCTCAAAAAGTCCTTAATAAACTGAATTGCTCCTGTTCCCTTATCTTTCTGAATAATCGCGATATAAACAACAATCCCCACAACAAATAGCATTAAAAGTAACGGAATCAGGAAATCCCAACCAATAAACCCCTTTTTACAGCCGCGCTTCATAGCTCTATTATCCCATTGCGCTTTATTAAGTTTACTCTCGTTCATATTATATAATTCCTAAAAAGTAATGTTCTTTTCACTAATCTATAAAATTTATTCCAACACGAAGCGTCCCGAGTATTCAAGTTCGTTCTCAGCCGACTTCGAGCGTAATCGCAAATGCTTTTATTTAGAATTTATGGCTGGTGAGCATTAGGGAGGGGGCGACATAAAATGTCAGAACCACTGAAGATAATTTGCAACACCTAAGAATAAGAGCACCAAACCTGCAATCAACAATACAATTCCAAGAATTAAAGATACTTTAATTGCGGAATCTTCACCATATTTTTGATAATAAGTTGATTTATCATGTTTATCTCGCTTAAGTGCTTGATAAAGGAAGGGACTTTTATGAAATGCTAACCATAGTATTCCAAGCAATGTAAGAAATATCCCTCCGCCCCAAAAGAATACAACAACTTCTTCTGCAACCATTATAGAATGGAATATTTTAAGTATTTAAGACTTTCTCCGCGCCGTCGGGTGGGGATAGGATTAATCTTGCTTTTACCCCGTCAATTTTGTTTAAGCATGATAGGCGCAACATATCTACCCGAAGTGCAAACAAGGAGTCTCGAGAGGCATCAGATGTCCGCGCTTTGTTCTTGAATGCAATTGCTGGCTATTTCCCAAATGCACCAAACCGCACAATTTATAATATCTTTCTGCGATACTAATTCATAAAAAAGAATGGTAAAAGCAGAAGATATAATTAAAAAATACAGCAGGAAAATTGAATCAGAAATCAGCTCGCCGCTCACAGGCGAGCAATCCAAAGATTACACTCAGTTCAAAGAAGATATGATTCAAGAAATTTCAAGCTACGAGCGCTGGGCAAAATCTCTCGGCAGTTTTATAAAAATAAACCCGTCAAAAAAAGATGAGGCAAAAATTCAAAAATACCTTGAAGAAGCGCACATTGACGTTACGCCAGCTCAATCAACAACTCTCGCAGCAATCTCATTTATCTCAGTATTCCTACTCACAATACTCATATCAATATCTATCTACTTAATAACTTCCGCCGTGACATTGTCTCCTGCGCTGACAGCTTTCTTTTTTTTAGGAATACTCGCAAGCATCTTTATTTTTTATTACACTTATAGTATGCCTCAGCGTCTGGCAAATTCCTGGAAATTAAAAGCCTCCTCTCAAATGGTGCCTGCAATTCTTTACGTAGTTGTTTATATGAAGCACACATCTAATTTAGAAAGAGCAGTGGAATTTGCTGCCCAGCATCTCGAAGGTCCGCTTGCTCTTGATTTCAAGAAGATATTTTATGACGTAGAAACTGCAAAGTTTTCAACAATAAAGCAATCTCTTGATAATTACTTGGAAAGATGGCTGGAATACGCTCCGGAATTTGCAGAAGCTTTTCATTTAATAGAATCTTCTCTTTACGAGCCTTCAGAAAACCGAAGAATCCAAATTCTGGAAAAAGCACTGCAAGTAATTCTCGACGGAATTTACGAAAAAATGCTGAAATATTCAAGAGCAATCCGCAGTCCGCTGACAAATGTCTATATGCTTGGAATTATTCTTCCAACTCTTGGCTTGGCGATTGTTCCTCTTGCTTCAACACTTCTTCAGGGAGCAATTAAATGGTATCATCTTTTCATTCTTTTTAATATAATAATTCCATTTTTGGTTTTCTTTATGACTTCTGAAATTCTTCTGAAAAGGCCTGGCGGCTATGGAGATTCCTCCATTTTAGAGCTAAATCCAGATTACTATAAATACAAATCACGCAAGCCCTGGGCGAAGGCAGCAATAATAGCGATTCCCTTTTTAATTCTGGGATTTTTGCCGTTTATCTTTCAAATACACCCGCTGACAAATGCGCTCGGGCTGCAAAGCGATTGGACTTTTGAACAGCTGGGCTTCTCATTTTCTCCAGATACAAAACTTTTTGATTTCAGAACAATAAATGAGTCAACCTCGGTATCTTCTAAGTCATTTATCAAATCCCATACTGTCGGTCCATTCGGTCCCTTGGGAGTTCTTCTCAGCCTCTTTATTCCATTTTCAATTGGCTTGTTTTTTCTAACATCGTATAAATTAAAAACCCGGGAGTTAATAAAATCAAGAGAAAATACAAAAGAGCTCGAAGAAGAATTCACAAACTCTTTATTCCAGCTGGGAAATCGCCTTGGTGATGGCGTTCCTGCAGAAATTGCATTTTCCAGAGTCGCTCAGTCTACACAAGGGCAGAAGACAAACCAATTTTTTGTTATAATAAACCAAAATATACAGAATCTTGGCATGTCAGCTGAATCTGCTATTTTCGATAAAAAAAGAGGGGCGATAATTTACTTTCCTTCTGCACTTATCGCCACCTCAATGCGTATATTAATAGAATCTGCAAAAAAAGGACTGCAGGTTGCAGCTCGCTCTTTAATGTCAATCTCAGAATATCTGAAAAACATACAAAAAATAAATCAAAGACTGCAGGACCTTCTCGCAGAAATAGTCTCAGACATGAAATCCAACATGACTTTCTTAGCTCCCTTGCTTGCAGGAATTGTCGTCGGTCTCTCTGCAATGATAATAGCTGTGCTAAATAAGTTGCAGATTATGCAGCAGCTGCAGGCAATAGGCACTGATTCAGCAGGAATAGGAGCATTAGGAAATATCGCAAAACTCTTTGGCTCAACAGAAACAATACCGCCTTTCTTTTTGCAAATCTCAATAGGAGTGTATATTATTCAGATAATTTTCATTCTGACAATTGCTTTAGTCACTGTTGATTCTGGCAAAGACCCTCTTAAAGAAAAATACGAAATCTACAAAAACCTAAAGATAGGCTTATCTCTTTATCTAATAACTGCCCTTATCTCAATCCTCGCCCTTTCCATACTGGCAACAATTGCCATTCCGTTTTAAGTAAATCCTTACCTCAAGGGTTTACCCTTCGAACAAATCCGCCTTCTGCAGAGTAGAGCATCAGAAAACAAAACCGATTACTATCTCCTGCAAAGATTAGCTCTCAAATCTCAATTAATTTACTATTTCTATTGTACTTCTGTATCGTTTTATCCCAACAGACAAAACCGCGGAGTATTATAAAAAAATAAAGCAAAATATTCCTGCCAAAAAGGTAAGAAAAATCTTGAATATTACTGCCAAAATAGTTTATTTAATAAAACTTATCGAATACAGAAGGCATTTAATCTTCCTGCCAAAAAGGTAATATTTATAAAGGCTAAATCGCTAATCTAATCATGAGTTATTTAGAAAAGAAAAGAATAAATAAGAAAACCTACGTGGCATTTGTTAAAAAAGTATCTTTTATGAAAAAAGTGTATGTTATTAAGAAACAGATAGGATTAGACTCCTCTACAATCAGCAAAGAAAAATATCTATTGGATAATTTAGACTATATTTCAAATGAAGAGTTTAATTTTAGAAAAGAGTTTCTAAAGCCCATAATGCATAGAATTTCTTATAATGGAGAGCTGCCAGAAAAAGTTGAGCTCAAGTCTATAAAAATAAATAATTTTATAGAAGGTAAACAATTTCAAAATCTGCTGGACTCTGAATTTGCAAAAGAATTTATATTTAATTCTAATAATATTGAGGGTTCAAAGATTCCGCCTGAAAGAGTAAGAGAGATAATAGACAAGGGAGACACAAGATATCAAAATAGAAATGAAGTCAAGGAAGTTAAAAATTCTATTGTTGCATTTGAATACTTAAGAAAGTCATTCAAATTTAATGTAAATTCTATAAAAAGATTATATCATATTTTAACAAAAGACTTAACTAGAGAAGGCAATACTTCATACCCTCGGGGATTTAAGAAAGAACCAAATATTGTTGGAAACTCTACAACTACCCCCCCGGAAAAAGTTGAAGAAGAAATGAATAATTTAATAAAATGGTATCATCAAAATAAGAATATTCTGCATCCATTAATTCTTGCCTTTGAATTTCATAGGAAATATGAATTTATTCATCCTTTTATAGATGGAAATGGAAGAACTGGAAGAATGATTATGAATAAAATATTATTAAGCAGTAATTATTACCCCATTATAATTTATAAAGATAATAAAATGGCATATTTCAATTTCATAGAAAAATCCAAAGAAGGCAAGTTAAAAAACTATTATCAATTTATGCTTGAACAAACCGATAAGAGTTATGATTATTTGCTAAAAGTAATTAGAAAATACTGATATAGAAATTTCCGTTAATTGTGATAGATGTTTTGGAAATGTCTATCGCGGGACTGAGAAAACCTTTGGTTTTCGAGGTGCTCAAGAATTGAAAATTCTTGAGGATTCTGGGCAAAAGTCTAACATAATTACCAGAATTCACGATATGCAATAAAACAAGCAGGGTATAGGCTAATTTCTTCTCTGATCCATTATAGTCAATAAATTTCTTCCCTGTTAAACTTCCATCCCTTCAAATTATAAAGTCCTTTTTTAACCATTTCTAATTGCCTTTCTGCAATCTTACTGCTCCTGCTCTCCTGTCTGCTCCCTAAAATTCTATTTTTATCATTATTAATGTTTATAGTTATTATAGTCATTAAACATTTAAGTGTAGCACATATCTAAACATTTCTGTTTTGTAAATCTGGAGATATTTTTCTTAAACAACACTAAATTCCCAACTCGCTTCTTTTTTGCTTCCCGTAGAATATTCAAAAACAGCATAAACCCTGTAGTTTCCTGCCTCGTTCAAGCTAAATCCACGAGGATTGAATATTGCATCAAGTTTTACAAGCCCCTTTGCAGGAATATTGACTTGATAATCAACAACTAATTTGCCTTCAACATCTGCCCATTGTCCTTTTACATTTCTTTGCATATAAATATTCAGATTTCCCCAAATGTTTTTATTGCCATCATTAGTAATTTTTGACTGCGGTCTATGCTTTGGCGGCTCAACAGGAGTAACAGGAGTAATAAAAGTTAGATTTTCGTCACAACCATAGCATCCCGTATGCTGTGCATCATGCTGAAATTGCGGCCACTGCATATTCTCTTTCCTGTATTCCCCAAACGGCCCCCATACATAAACTCTTCCCTCATTTGTAGCTGAAACAATATCTACTCTATCGTCTCCGTCAATATCTCCTATTGCCACACCTGATTTTGATGGACCATCCATTCTTTTTGGAAAACCTGTTAGAATATTCCCAAATTTATCAAAAGCATATACATATCCCTGATCTGTTGAAACAAGAATTTCCGAAGAGCCATCGCCATCTATATCACCTACGCTGGCTTCTGACCACACGCCCCCTATAACTTTCTTAGGCCATCCTTCTTGTATAGTATTATCGCTCCTTAAAACATGCACTGAATAATTTAAACGATTATCACAAGAGCCAACTGTACCAAAAATGCTCTCCAACTTTCCATCATTGTCAATATCAGAAATAGCAACAGAATTTGCTATAAACTGATCAGTAAAGGATTTAGGCCACCATTCTAATTCAGTTCCGTTCAGATTAAAGTAAGTCAACATACCATTATTATAGTAACAATTGCCGGTATCCCTAAAAACAGAAAATTCCAATAAACCATCGTTATTAATATCAGCTATAATCGGAGATCCCCATGCCTCGTATTCTAAAGAGGGCATTTCCAGAGGATATCCTTCCCTTAATGAACCATTGTAATCCCACATGAAAAGAAAAGATGACCAAGAAATATTACGAATTAAAGCAATAACCTCTTTCTTATCATCGTTATCAATGTCTCTGACAGTTATGCCTGGATTATAATAAAATGCATCCCGGCTATAAGTTTTATCAAAAGCATATGGCCATTCCATAAAACTAGTTCCGTCATTCTTAAGAACGTGAATGCGCAAAACACCCTCTTCTTGCGGACTAGACCCGCCTATTATTTCTAAAGAATGGTCCCCGTCTAAATCGCTAACAATAAGAGGAACGGCTTGTGCATTGGAATAGCTGTTTTCGAGACAACGCAGTGGCCAACCAGGATATATTTTCCCTTCAGATGTATATACATTAAAACAATAAGAATAATCTGAAGGAACATTCCTGTAAGCATAATAATCTCTTAGATTGGTAATAACCTCTAATTTTCCATCATTATTTATATCTGCTATAGCTGCGCTTGTTATCTGTGCATTTGTAAAAAATGAAGGACTGTGCTTTGATGTTGGCCATCCTTTAAAAAAGCTTCCATTTCCATAAAGAACATATTCACTTACTGTTGTGTGAATGATAATTTCTTGTGCACCATCACTATCGATATCCTCAAGTGCAGGAGTTAATGAATCAGCAAAAACTCTAAGCTTTTTTGGCCATCCTTTATACAAACTCTTATCTAAATAAAAGATAGAAAATGCCTTACTAAGAAGTACTCCGTCACCATCATAAACTTCAAGGATTAGATAATACTCTCCTTCTGACAATCTCTCAAAATTAAAACTGCATAAAAATCCATTATTTACTTCTTTCTCTCCTCTGCAAATTAATTCTCTATTCTTTTGCTCTTCGAAATAATAGTAAACTTCATAACTGCCAAACCCCTTCCCTTGTGCAGTTCCATTAATATCTATCCTGTTAAATGTTCTAAATAAACTTATAGTTTCTATATTAGCAATTGACATAGAGTGATTTAATCTTACGACCTTTTCTGCATCAATTCTCCCATATCCTTGTTTTTCAATCGACTCTTTAATATCTACGGCGGTGCTCTTTAAAACGTTTTTAATATCATCAGGACTCCAATCAGAATGCTTTTGTTTAATTAAAGCAACAACTCCTGCGACATGAGGCGTTGCCATTGAAGTTCCGGAAATTGCAATATGCTTGTCATCTATACAATGTAAATCTAGTCCTTGGCTATTTAGAATATCTTGGGAAGACTGAGCAGCACATATACTGAATCCGGGCGCAACAATATCTGGTTTCATCAGATAGTTTTCATTTTCGTCTTCATCGAACCATCTAACAGGTCCTCTAGAACTAAATCCCGCTATATTGCCTTGCTTATCCGTAGCCCCAACAGTAATTGCTTTTCTTGCTGTTCCAGGAGAGCCTATTGTTCCTTCGCTCGGCCCACTATTTCCAGCAGCAACCACAGCCACTACTCCCGCGTATACTGCATTATCCGCTGCTGTTGATAGAGAATCATCAGGATCTCCAGGCCCTCCAAAACTCATACTTATAATATCCACTTTATCAGAGAAGTCACCATCGCCATTAGGATCAACCGCCTTGTTTATCGCGGAAATTATTGTATCTTGATAGCCGCCTCCATTTGAATCCAAAACTTTATAAGCGACAATCTTTGCATCGGGAGCAACTCCTTTTAACACCCCGTTTCCTGCAGCAGTTGCTGCAACATGAGTTCCATGTCCATTGTCATCCATGGGATCATCATCATCATTGACAAAGTCATATCCGCCTGCAATAACCTTTGAATTAAACGGAAAATTTGAATTAGAGTTACACCCTTTATCCTTTGATATATCAAAAATATAAATCTTTTTTTCTCCTTCATCATTCCAGATTATCTTATTATTATAAATGTAAGGTGCATATTGATTAAATGGGTCGCATGTTATCTGCTTCTCTTCGTTAGTGGATAAGTCATATAGATAAATATCAAAATTTCCATTTCTGTTATCAGCCCAAACAATTTTATCTCCTGATATTGAAGGCGATGATTCCACGCTTTTTGTATAAGTTATCTTTCTTTCAAGATTAACAGACAAGTCATATAAATAAATATCATACGACCTGTTAACTTGATCAAAACCGACCCAAACAATTTTATCTTCCGATATGACAAAACCTGGCTCTACATGATATTTGTTCTCTTCATGGTCAGTTATCTGTCTTGCTTCATTAGTTAATAAGTCATAAACACATATGTTAGCAGTAAGAAATGAGTTTTCTCTTCTACAACTTGCAAAGATTTTGCTGCCTACTAATTTAGGAACGCCCCCCAACTTTATCGTTGTATTTGTATTATTTGTTATCTGCTTCTCTTCGTTAGTGGATAAGTCATATAGATAAATATCTTCCTTATTATCTCTAAAATCCATCCAAACTATCTTATCTCCATACACAGAAGGGTATCGCTGCGCTTCTGAATTACTTGTGATTTGTTTTTGTTCTCTATTAAATACCTCATATAAATAAATATCATCATTTTCATTACTATTGTTGATATAATTTCTCCCATCTGTCCATACTATTTTATCTCCGCTAAATCCTCCATAACCAGTAGCTAATACTTGAGGATTTTTATCATTTGTTATCTGCTTCTCTTCGTTAGTGGATAAGTCATATAGATAAATATCAAAATTTCCTCCGATTACTCTATGAAAAACTATCTTATCTCCATAGAGAATACCATATTTTAATGTTCCACCACCAATAATTGCTTTTCCAACTTTTTTATAGATAGTTCCGCCTAAATCACCATGCGTATAATCCACCCCAGTATCAATAATTGCTATTGTTATATTCTTTCCAGTCAAACATTCTTTTCCTGATTGGGCACATTGCCCTAAATCTTTGTCCATTTCCCAAACCTTATTTGCGCCAATTAAAGGCACAGAATCCTGCAACAAAGCATGCACTTCGTAATTTGGAGAAATGCTCTTCACGCCAAAGATTTTTGAAACTTTTTCTGCGTCTTCAGCAGAAATATTCAAAGCAATTCCATTGAAAACACTATCCCATTCCCCCAAAACCAGAATATCCTTTTCACTCTCACCATTCTCAGAAACAGCTTGTGCAGTTATACCTGCATTTACATCAGATAAAGGAACATCTAATTCTTGTGATATTATTTCCTTCAATTTTTCATGCTCGCTTTTTAATATAATTTCCTGTTTAGAAACTTCTTTTTTGACTTGCTCAGGTTTTGTAATCGCAAAAAACTGTTTAGAAATTCTTTTGGGATTAAAAACAAAGCTTTTTTTAATATACTCTTGGTTATCTTTCATCTCCTTTTTTAGCTCAGTATCTCTTACAACAAGCGGCTTTTCTTCAAATTCTATAATATATCCCTGAATTTTTAGCTCTTCTTTTTGCTTATTTAAACTTATAGTGCTCAAATCCATTTCATCGCTGACCGCCAGATTATTATTTATAACAACATCTCCATCAGGTGGATCAGTCAATTCAATTTTCTCTCCAATTTTATACTCATCTTTCAAAGTGGCAATTGAAATATTAATATTGTGTATATTTGACTCTATAATCTCTTTCTTCACGCACGCGCCATTTTCACATCCCGAATAGCCAAATCTCGAGCAATTATAACTAATATTCCTAATCGCTCCTAACTTATTAGTTTGATTGTCGCAGTAATATTCTTTAAGAACATTACCATCACAAAAATCAGTTTTGGCAATATTATCTTTTATAACATTTCCTTTTAGAGTATAATTTTTCCCATTATCAGAATCAGTGCATTTCATTAAAGTAGTATTAACACATTTCCCATTTTCACATCCATCTTTGCAAAAAATATTTGTGCTTTTCAATGCGCTGTTATTGCAGTAATACTCTCTTAAATACTCCCCCCCATAACCATATCCTGTGCCTGAACAAACATCGACAGCTTTTCTATTTATGTTATTTAAAACATAGCTAACGTTCCCTTTCATATAAGAAAAAATTCCCCCATCTGTATCTATACAATTCGCGCTGTCTTTAAAAGGAAGGTTATCAACAACTCGTCCAGTCACTTGCCCGCCAAAAATTTTCTTAACCCAATCAAAAGGCCAAAATGCAGAAGCAAAACTTGCTGCAAATAACAAAACCAAAACAAACACAACAGCAAAAACCCTCTTTTTCATAATATCTCTATAAACAGCAAGTTTTTAATTATTTCTAAACCCCCTTCATCTCATCATACATCCACTTCTTCCACTCAGCAAAAATACTATCCCCATCAGCCACTCCTTTCTCCTCCCTAACCCTATCACTTATAGCATGAAAAGCATTGTTGGACATCACATTGAATTTAGCCTCCATTAATTTTGGTTTTTCAAATCTCTCAGCAGCATCAACAATTTCCTGCTTTATTTTTCCTCTTAAAATAATATTATCATATACTGCATTCCAATTGCCTGCCCATCCTTTTACGCTTCCGGCAATATTCTTTATGATTTCAGAATCTCCATTAATCAATTCTGGCGTCGGTTCTAATTCATCTTTTTCAACATTATATCTCAGCAAATCAACAAATCCTCCCTCTTCCAAAGGGTCATGATTCCAATGCTTTCTCACTTCTGTAACGCTGACAACTCTCTTCATTGAATGCAAGCCATCGGGAGTCTTAACAGGATTTGCAATAATAATTAAATCAGTTGCCTTAAAGCTTGTTGGCTGCACCCCTAAATCATTAACCACCCTGTCAAAAACACCATATGCCGAGTCTCCATGAATTGTTCCAGCAACAACATTTGCCAATGCCCCAATTCTCATAGCTTCATAAAGTGCTTTTGCCTCGGTGCTCCTTACTTCCCCGATTATCAAGGCAGAATCGCCAAGACGCAAACTTGTTCTTATTCCCTCTGCCGCCTCGATTTCAGTATTTGTAGAAACCAAAGCACTCCTGACTTTCATTCTTAGAATATCAAAACCGATTTTTCGCAAAGTATCGACGGGAAGCTCTAAAGTATTATGCGCTAATATATTTTCGCAAATAAAATTCTCATTTCCTGGAACTGAAATATCATAAACAAACCCCTCACCCTCAATTTTTTTAACTTTTCTTATTTTATCCCAAAAGATATCAGAAGAAATAATTGCTTTCAAAGGGGCTATTGAATTAGTAATTTCATTCGGAACTTTCTGTAGCATATTTTTAAGATGTTCTCTTCCAACATTCTGTCCTCTAGAAATATAATCATTATTATTGAACTTATTGCCAAAAATCCTATTCAATTCCTCTTTAATCTCTAATGATAAAGGAATAATATCACTAGTATCGTGTGTTGAAATTTTAGAGCACAATTTATCCAAATTACCTTGTTTTGATTTAACCAAAAAACCCACATTTTCTTTAAATTTTTTAAGGTCTTTTAAAGAGCCAATTCGGCAGCTGATTGTATTATCCTTTCCATATGGCGTGTCTCTAGATTTTCTTGAATCAGAAATTCTCAAAATAATGCTAAATCTAAGCAATAATGAAGCCACATTATCAACTAATTCTTTTGAGCATGAAGAAAATAATACTTCCTTATCAGAAGCACATCCATCTCCGCTGTAGTATCCTCTTAAAAGCCATCCTGCTTGCTTATCTGATAAATTATATACCCAACTAGGTATATTTTTAGTATACGAATTGCCATTAAACTCTAAAATTTTCTGCATAACTTTTTTTAATAAATCAGAATTTATCATAGAAGAAAAGCCATCAGTATGCATTCTGGCAGAACTATTAAATCTCTCTGCGATTTTTCTTGCAACTTCCTTGTTTTCTTCTTCCATAACTGAAATAATTATAGATCTTTTATCATAACATCCGTCTGCAAGCCACAGCCCAGCAAAATTCAAAAATAATTCATCCAGCACAACTTTCGCAGGAATTTTCTGTGATTGACCAAAAGATTTTATTGATAATTTATCAGTATCTATTTTATTTTTTACCTTCTCAAATATTCTTGCTGGAAGAATACTCTTTTTTGTCCAGTTTGAAATAGTTGATTTTTTGTATCCTACAGAGTACGCTAAAGAAAACAGCTCTTTCCTATTTTTTTCTATATAATTTTTAACGCCTTCCCCTTCAACAAAAACCTTGCCTAATTTTTCTAAATGTTCAAGCAAATCAATGCTACCTAAAGAATTATTGAAATTTAGTTTATAAGGAACCGCGATAAAATCCCCTTCTCTAATTTGATTTGCTTTAACTTCTTTTAATATATTTCTTTCATCTAAACCAAACAAAGAATGGTCTCCAGTTACTTTTATTCTCTTTCCAGAAGTAGTTGTAATCTCATAAAAAGGCTTATTAACTTTATGGCGTATAAATTTACTTGCCCTGGATAAGCATACTTTCCCGTTTTTATCAGCAGAAAAAATCTCAACATTATCTAAATTAAGCTCTTTTTCTCTCCCATCAACATCAATAAAACCATTTTTCTTAATTCTTTCATCAATTAAATTTCCTATAGTTGTCTTTACAAAAGTGCCATTTTGCTTAACGAAAATTCTGCTATTTCCTGCAACACTATCTTCCACAACTATTGTCCTCACTTTAGGCATAATCTCCAGCATTAAGCTTCCCAAAAGAGATGTCTTGCCTGAGCTTCTTGTCCCGGCAACAAGCAAAGTTCTATTCCCATCAATTATAAAACTCAATAAACCCGCTGCAAAAGAATTAATCATTTTATTTTTAATAAATAGGGGCAAAGTCCAAGGCTCGTCCCTATGTCTTCTAAAAGCATAAGCTAATCCTGAAGGTGAAAGCGGCTCTTTAACTGCTGCAACTCTTGCCCGCACATTTGCAAAAACTAAATCAGTATCGAGCACAGGATTAGCCTCGTCTAATGGTCTTCCAGATTGCAATCTCAACTTTGCAGCCCAAGAATCAGCATCTTCAAAACTGGGAATTATATTTGTAACACATTCATCATATTTTTCATGCCTCACAAAAACAGGATTTAATGCAATAGGCGCATTAATAACAATATCCTGCAGCCTGCTGTCCATCAATAAAACTTCAACTAGCCCAAACCCCACAGTATATCTCACTAAAATCTTAGCAAGCCTGTTTAAATCCCCATGCGATAAGCTGACCTGTTTATTTGTCGCTAATTCGCTCAACAAACCAATAGAAACATTAAAAAAAACCTGCCTTGTTTTTTCAGGGTCAGTGAACTCCTCTGCCTTCGGTCTATGCTCAGTTATAACTCCTCTTGCTAAATTCAAGAGCATATGCTGCTCCTCGCTCAGCTCATATTCTGGAGGCATGATGTGATAAAAAAACTTTGAATCATTCTTTCTTTTCAGAATAGTTACATTGATATTTTCATTATCTGCTTTTATTTCATACTGGTCAACAAGTTCTGCATCGCTTGGTAATTGAGCAACTAATCTAGTAAAAGTAAAATTCGGCAGGATATCTGGTCTGAAAATTATTGAATAAAGCTCTCGGCTATCAGAAGGATATTCTGAAATTTTATTGCCATATTCCTTTATCATCTTCGTCTGCTCAAGCATTCCTAAAAATCTTTCAAGAAAAAGAAGATAATTTCCAACGTCAACACTTGCAGCTCTTCCCATAGCAAGGTTATTTTTAATGCTGGAAATCTTTCTCTTTACTTGTGTATAACAGCCCAAAGGGTCTTGTTTCAGCAAATTCAAAAAATTCTCCATTTCAACATAACTTCTCTGCACATCGCCAAAAAAACTCAGTTTGGCAAGCGAAAGGACATTTTCCTGCTTCGTTAAATAATGATAAACTCTTGCAATTTCAGCAAGCAAAGAAACCTGCTCAAACGGATAATTATAATTTCTCTGTTGGACAAAAACAACCCTTGAGATATTTGGATTTTCCACAATTATCTCAATAACCTGCCCCATTGTCTGGCTATTTTCCGAAATGCTGGGCGCAAAACTCGCGCCTAAAAAATTAACATACAAAGTATCTTCTCCCTGCTTCCTTTCGATTTCAGTCGCATATAACGGCGTTCCCTCTTTAAAAATCATTTTTGCTCAAATACCTCAAATAAAATTAACAAGCCCTGATTAAATAGATTTCTATAGTGAAAGATTCACAATAAATGTAAGTAAAACTCTCCATCTCCGCAAGCTGGGAAGAGTCTATAAACCCCTTTATTTTAGCGAAAATAAATAGCCCATGTTCATCAAAGCAATCCATATATAGATTAATTACTCTCTTGATTTTAATTTTACTCTTCTGCATCAATCTTGTGAATTTCTTCTCAATCAAATTCTCAAACGTAAGAGCTTAGCTTTCTGAAGCTATCGTCGGGCGGGGGTGGTGGCGAGCAAGTTCACGAAAGTAATAAATAATAACGATGAGTGAGCTTGTGAGGGG
>ERZ1292640.759-Hain-H43-02um-R1-759-length-26714-cov-9_pt1 | contig 26714 bp, 27 predicted proteins | sample MGYA00564404_ERZ1292640 | MGnify/ENA primary metagenome ERZ1292640 (study PRJEB36523, sample SAMEA6512636) | groundwater metagenome | collected 2019-01-08 | study: AquaDiva: Metagenomics assemblies of 32 groundwater samples | reverse complement strand
GCGCTGGTGCCCAGCATGATCTCGTGCGCCGCTACGCGGCCCTGGCCGTCCTTGGTCTTGCACAGGGTCTGCGAGATCACGGCCTGCAGCGATTCCGACAACATCGCGCGGATCATGTCCTTTTCCTCGGCCGGGAACACGTCGATGATCCTGTCGATGGTTTTGGCCGCGCTCGAAGTGTGCAAGGTGCCGAACACCAGGTGGCCGGTTTCCGCGGCCGTCATCGCCAGGCGGATGGTTTCCAGGTCGCGCATCTCGCCGACCAGGATGGCGTCCGGGTCTTCCCGCAGGGCGGATTTGAGCGCCGCGCTGAAACTCAGCGTGTGCGGGCCGACCTCGCGCTGGTTGATCAGGCACTTCTTGGATTCGTGCACAAACTCGATCGGGTCTTCCACCGTCAGGATGTGGCCGTATTCGGTTTCGTTGAGGTAGTTGACCATGGCCGCCAGCGTGGTGGACTTGCCCGAGCCGGTGGGGCCGGTGACCAGCACCATGCCGCGCGGCTTCATCGCCAGGTCGCCGAAAATTTTCGGTGCGTTGAGCTGCTCCAGCGTCAGAATTTTCGAGGGGATGGTCCGGAACACGGCGCCGGCGCCGCGGTTCTGGTTGAAGGCATTGACGCGGAAACGCGCCAGGCCGTCGATCTCGAAGGAGAAGTCGATCTCCAGGAATTCTTCGTAGTTCTTGCGCTGGGTGTCGTTCATGATGTCGTACACCATGGCATGAACCTGCTTGTGGTCCAGCGGATCGACATTGATGCGCCTGACATCCCCGTGCACCCGGATCATGGGCGGCAAGCCGGCCGATAGATGCAAGTCAGATGCCTTGTTCTTGACGCTAAAAGCCAGCAGTTGGGTAATGTCCATCCCGGGGATCCCTGAAAAGTTTTACAGTTGGATTATGACCATGATTGTGCGCAAGCTCCAACTTGTCCGTGACCGTATAACCACGGCCTGTGTCGCTGCCGGACGCGATCCCGCCAGCGTGCACCTGCTGGCCGTGTCCAAGACCTTCGATGCCGACGCGGTGATCGAGGCCATGTCCGGCGGGCAACGCGCTTTCGGCGAGAACTACATCCAGGAGGGTGTGGACAAGATTCTGGTGGTTCGGAAATGGGAAGACGAGGGCCTTCGGCTGTCGTCTTCCCGCCCATCGGAATGGCACTGCATCGGCCCCATCCAGAGCAACAAGACGCGGCTGGTCGCCGAGCATTTCGACTGGGTGCAGTCGGTGGACCGTCTCAAGATTGCGCAGCGCCTGAGCGAGCAGCGCCCGCCGCATTTGCCGCCGCTGCAGGTGTGTCTGCAGGTCAACATCGACGGCGGCGCCACCAAGTCCGGCGTGACGCCGCAGGACGCCCAGGCGCTGGCAGCCGAGGTCGCGAGGTTGCCGCGGCTGCAGCTGCGCGGCCTCATGTCGATTCCCGAGCCTGCTCCTGATTTTGTAGCTGCCTGCGCTGTCCACAAAAGGGCTGCAGACCTTTTTGACCAGATCAATCGGGCCGGTGTGTTGCCGCAGGTCATGGACACGCTGTCGATGGGCATGACGGCCGATCTGGAAGCGGCCATTCATGCCGGCAGCACCATGGTGCGCGTCGGAACCGCCATTTTCGGAAAGAGATAGAGCCCCCACGCTTGTCACTTCGTGTACTGCGCTGCACCTTGCAGGCCGCCGCTCGCCAGAGGCTTCGCTTCTGATGCCTGTCCAAACCTGCTCAAGCAGGTTCGGAGCCGCAGGCACCAGCCCCGAGGGGGCGCTGCGCCTGCGGACTGGCGAAGCCAGATCCGCGGCCCCTGCTTGTAGGGGGGAGACCGCGGTTTTCGCGTTGCCTATTTTTTGGGCACAGCCAGCGGTTTGATGTTCCCGCAGTCCGCCGACAGCCACTTGCCGCCGCCGTCCATGGTCATGGTTTCCGGCTTGCCCTGCATCATGCTTTTCATGGTCATCTTCATCGTGTAAGCCTCGGGGCTGACAAAGGTGACCGTGCCTTCGCCGCTGGACGGCGGCTGGGTGCAGGCAAACGACATCTTCATGGTGTTGCCAGAACGTGGCGAGTTCGTCGTCTTGCAGTCGCCCTGCTGCGCGGGCAGCTCGTTGCGCTCCGCCATTTCTTTGGTCATGCAGATCTTCACGGCCATGTTGCCTCCGGCAGCGGGGCCCATGGATACACCCTGTTTGGCCATCATGTCCTGCATCATCTTGCGCTGCTCGGGCGGCATGGCGGCCATCTGCTTTTGCGCCTCGGCCATGGCTTTTTCCATCTGGCCCGAGCTGGACTGCATTTTGTTGTTGATCTCCCACAAACCGGGCTTGAGAGTCTGGGCCGCTACTGGCTGGGCGGCGAGGGCAAGCAGTGCCAGCGCGGCACCACTCCAAAGGCGATAAGGTGTCAGGTCTTTCATGGCGGGTCCTCCCAAAAAAACATCACTATAGGGGGAGCAGGCCCTATCGCACAAACCGCCCGCCCCGTCCGATGATGGTCAGGTCGGTGTAATGGGATGCTTCATGGTTTTTCGGGCTGTAATTGACCAGAAAGCCGCCCATGTTGACATCACGCATGGACTCCAGCCCGCTGACCAGGCTTGCGCGTGTCAGGGTCTTGCCGGCCCGGCGCACCCCTTCGACAAACACCTTGGCGGCCAGAAAACCTTCCATGCTGGAGAAGTCGAAGTCCTTGTTGCCGGCTTCGGTCATGCGCTGCTGGTACTCGCGCACGATCTCCGACGAAGCTGTGTAGGGAAAGGGCACCACCTGCGAAATCGTCACGCCGGCGCCGGCATCGCCCAGCTCCGCCGACAGGGCCGTGGAGCCGACAAAACTTACATTGAAGAACTGCCCGCCATAACCCTTGCTGCGCGCCAGCTTGATCAGCGCCGCGCATGATTTGTAGGCGCTGATCTGCACCACTGCTTCCGGGGCGGCTTTCGCAAGTTCGGCCCATGCGGCGGTGACATCGACCGAATTGCGCTCCACCGTCACGGCTGCGGCGGGCTTGAGGCTGCGTTTGGTCAGCGCCCGCGTCACGCCTTCCAGGCCGGCCTTGCCGTAGGAGTCGTTCTGGTAGAACACCGCAATCTTCTTGATGCCCAGTGTGCTCAGGTGCTGCACGATGCGTTCGGTCTCGTCAAAGTAGCTGGCGCGCACATGAAAAATGTTGCGGTTGAGCGGTTCGCGCAGGGCTTGTGCGCCGGTGAAGGGGCCAATCAGCGGAATGCCGGCCGCATTGATGGCGGGCACCGCCGCCAGCGTGGTCGGCGTGCCGACCGAGCCCACCAGCGCAAACACCTTGTCTTCCTCGATCAGGGCCTTCACAGCGGCCGCCGCTTTCTCCGGTTCATACCCGTCGTCGCGTGATACCAGCTTGATGCTGCGGCCGTTGATGCCGCCGGCCGCGTTGACCGCATTGAAATACGCCAGCATGCCCAGCTGCATGCGTTTGCCCAGTTCGGCGGCGGGGCCGGTCTGGGCCGCGAACTGCCCCACCAGGATTTCCTTGTCCGTGACGCCGATGTCCGCCGCATGGCCGGGCGCCGTGAGCAGGACCGCAAGCAGGCTGCAGGCGCCCCATCGTTGGAAAATGTTCATGCTGGACTCCGTGGCGTTGTTGCACGATGCGGGCGGGCTGCCTATGCAAGGCAGAACCTACCCGAAGCCAACTTAGTCCAAATAACCCACTTTGACAACGCGGTTTGCCCGCGAAGATGCGAACTATGGTTTAAAACAACGCAAATGGCCCGGTGCTGCCAACGCTGCAGTGGCTGTGCTTACACGCCCAGGGCCAGCTGGGTGGTGTTCTTGACCTCTTCCATGACCGCGTAGGTACGGGTCTCGCGCACGCCGGGCAACTGCCAGAGCGCGTTGCCGGCGAAGTCGCGGTAGGCCACCATGTCGGCCATGCGGGTCTTGAGCAGGTAGTCAAAGCCGCCGGCCACCATGTGGCATTCCATGATCTGCGGGTACACCTGCACCGCCGCCTTGAAGGCTTCAAACACATGGGGCGTGGTGCGGTCCAGCAGCACCTCGACGAACACCATCATGCCGGCGCCCAGCTTGAGCGGATTGAGCCGCGCCTCGTAGCCCAGGATGTACCCGTCGCGCGTGAGCCGCTGCACACGCGCCAGCACGGCGGTGGGCGACAGCGCCACTGCTTCTGCCAGCTTGAGGTTGGAGAGGCGCCCGTCCTGCTGCAGCACGCTCAATATCTTCAGGTCAATGCGATCAATGTCGGGCGGGGTGTCGGTCATGGTAGTGAATTATTCGGAATTGGTGGCTGAATTTAGCGTGAAATTCTCATGAAATTCAGAGACCATGGCGTTATTCACCAGTTCACGGAGATTTTTCATGTCGCAACAGCCCCGCCTTCCTTTTCCTTACCGGCCTGAAGCCGGCATCGTTGCCCGGCATCTTCAGGCGCTGGCCGGGGCGCTGGACTGGGCCGCCGCCGTGCCCCTGGCCCGGCCGTGGGTGCAGGCCGTGCGCAACAACCCGCCGCCCTTCTGGGCCATGGAAAGCCTGCTCAAGGAGTACCCGATTTCCAGCGCCGAGGGCCTGGCCCTGATGCGCCTGGCCGAAGCGCTGCTGCGGGTGCCCGATGCCGAGACCGCGATTGCGCTTACCGCGGACCAACTCGGACGCGCCGATTTTGACGGCGCCAGCGACGCCATGATGGCGCGCCTGTCGGCCTCCGCCATCGCCCTGTCCAAGAAGTTTTTGCCGGAGGACGGGCAGAGCAGCATCATGAGCAAGCTCGGTGCGCGCACCGTGGTGGCTGCCACCTTGCGCGCGATGCAGTTGCTGGGGCGGCAGTTTGTACTGGGCCAGAACATCGGCGAGGCGATGAAGGAGGCCGACGGCGCCAGAAAAAACATTCCCGGCCTGCGTTTCAGCTACGACATGCTGGGCGAGGGCGCGCGCACCGATGCGGATGCACTGCACTACCTCGCCAGCTACACCCGTGCTATTGAATCCATAGCTGCCCGCGCAGACAGGACGGGCGCCTGTGAGCAAAACGACGGTATTTCCATCAAGCTCAGCGCACTGCACCCGCGTTACGAAGAGACCCAGCACGCGCGCGTGATGGCCGAGCTGGTGCCGCGTGTCTGGGGCCTGTGCGAGCTGGCGGCGCGGGCCAACATCAACCTGACCATAGACGCCGAAGAGGTGGACCGGCTCGAACTTTCGCTCGACGTGTTTGAAGCGCTGGCCGTTTTGGTGGCGCAGCAGCAGCCGCATTGGCAGGGTTTCGGGCTGGCACTGCAGGCCTACCAGACGCGTGCGCTGGAGTTGGTCGACCATGTGATCACTTTGGCCCGCAAGTACCGGCTGCGTTTTATGTGCCGCCTGGTCAAGGGCGCCTACTGGGATTCGGAAATCAAGCGCGCCCAGGAGCTGGGTCTGCCGCACTACCCGGTGTTCACCCACAAACACCACACCGATGTTTCCTACCTCGCCTGCGCGCAGGCCCTGCTGGCCGCACCCGACGCGATTTACCCGCAGTTTGCGGGGCACAACGCCGGAACCATCGCCGCGATTATTCAGATGGCGTCTCGCAACGCAGTTCCCTTTGAGTTACAGAGGCTGCACGGCATGGGAGAGGGCGTGTTCCGCGAGGTGCTGAAGAATCCGCAGATCAGCTGCCGCGTCTACGCCCCGGTGGGTGCGCACCGCGACCTGCTCGCCTACCTGGTGCGGCGCCTGCTGGAAAACGGCGCCAACTCCTCGTTCGTGCACCAGCTCGCCGACGAGTCGGTCGGCATGGATGTCCTGCTGACGTCGCCGCTGCGCATGGAGCCCGAGTCGTCCCTGCCGCTGCCGCCCGCCCTGTACGGCCCCGGCCGCCCCAACAGCGAGGGGCTGGACCTCGCGGTCGAGAGCATGCGTGCGCCGCTGCTGGCTGCGCTGGTGAGCACCCAGGTGCCTGTGGTTCCGGAGTTCGATGCCAAATTGACCACAAGCGCAGTACAGACGGGCGCCTCCAGCTATCAAAAATGGAGCAAGGTGGATGTGGCCGAACGCGCTGCCATTTTGCGTCGCGCCGCCGACGCGCTGCAGCAGCAGATGCCCGCCTTCTGCGCGCTGCTGGTCAAGGAAGCCTTCAAGACCTGGGGCGATGCCGTGTCCGAGGTGCGCGAGGCGATTGACTTCCTGCGTTACTACGCCAATGAAGCCGAACGCATCATGGCGCCCATCGCCTTGCCGGGGCCGACCGGCGAAACCAATGAGCTGCGCCTGAGCGCACGCGGCGTCTGGGTCTGCATCAGCCCCTGGAATTTTCCGCTGGCGATTTTCACCGGCCAGGTCGCCGCCGCGCTGGCCACCGGCAACGCGGTGCTGGCCAAACCGGCCGAGCAGACGCCGGGCGTGGCCTGGGAAGCGGTGAAGCTGCTACACGCCGCCGGTGTGCCCGAAGGCGCGCTGCAGTTGCTGCACGGCCCCGGCGAAACCGTCGGTGCGGCGCTGGTGGCGGCGCCGGGCATTGCCGGCGTGGTGTTCACCGGCTCGACCGAAGTCGCCAAAATCATCAACCGCGCGCTCGCCGCCAGGGACGGCCCCATCGTGCTGCTGATCGCCGAGACCGGCGGCATCAACGCCATGCTGGTCGACAGCAGCGCCCTGCCCGAGCAGGTGGTCGATGCCGTGGTGCAAAGCGCCTTCCGCTCGGCCGGCCAGCGCTGCTCGGCGCTGCGCCTGCTGTGTGTGCATGAGGGCATCGCCGACAAGGTGATTGACATGATCCAGGGTGCCGTACAGGAACTGGCCCTCGGCGACCCCGCCGAGCTGTCTACCGACGTCGGCCCTGTGATCGACCGCGAAGCCTTTGACAACATCCAGAACCACCTGCAGCGCCTGGATTCAACATCAAAAGTTCTTCCAGCCCTTGCTGGTCATGCGCAAACAGCTCCTGATTCAATAGCAAATCTGGTTCTGCCCAGCGCCTTCGAGGTGGCCAGCCTGGCCGAGGTGAAAGACGAAATTTTCGGCCCGGTGCTGCAGATCGTGCGCTGGGGCAGCGGCGCGTTGAAAACACCCGAAGCCGTCATTGCGCAGATCAACGCCCTCGGCTACGGCCTCACGCTGGGCATCCAGACCCGCATCGACTCGCGCGCCCAGGCGCTGGCCGCGGCCGCGCATGTCGGCAACATCTACATCAACCGCAACATGATAGGCGCGGTGGTCGGTGTGCAGCCTTTCGGCGGCGAGGGTCTCAGCGGCACCGGCCCCAAAGCCGGCGGCCCGCATTACCTGTACCGCTTCTGCGCCGAACAGACCGTCACCGTGAACACCACCGCGGCGGGCGGCAATGCGGCCTTGTTGTCGGGGGCGTGAGCGCTTAGGGAAGCGCTGAACAAGTCCCCTGCGGCGCGCGATCAGCCGGACTCGGGCGGCCTGCTGCGTTGAATTTCTTGCCAATAGCCCGCTATTGGCAAGAAATCCGCCTTGCATCCCATCCCGATCCGGCTGCCGCGCCTCCGCAAGGACTTATTCAGCGCTTCCTTAGCTTCCCTGTCCCGAAAAGAAAATCGGGCTCCGAAGAGCCCGATTTCAAAAGATTCACCCACTGCCAGGGCCGGAGCCCGGGTGGTGGGGATCAGCCGGCCGGAAACCCGGTCAGCCTGCAGCCATTACATGTAGCTGGCTTCACCGCGCGGGATCTGGCCCAGGCGGACAGCGTCAGCCGCTTGTGCACGCACGGTGGCGCGGTCGGTCGAAGACTGCACGGTGGCCGCAACGCGGGAGCCGGCAGGCTCCTGGCTGTGGGTTTTCACTTTGGCGGCGGCTTCGGCGCGCACTTCGGCGACGGAGCGGGTGGAGTTGAACTGGACGGCAAACTGCGAACCGTCAGCCTCGTCGGCATGGGCGCCGAAAGAGGCAACAGTGGCAAGCGCGGCAACAGCGAAGAATTTGGATGCGTTCATGATGAAATTTCCTTGAGAGAGTGAATAAACATTTCCGGGCATGGCGGGCTCATTGATTCCGTCTGTCCAGCCTCGGTGAGTCGTTTATTGGTTGCGGCTCATCGATGTATGAACTTTACTGTTGCTGATAACAAAGAAAAATAGCATTCAATACAATTTAATATTGCCATATTAGAAACAATAAGGACTTGAATTGACCTTGCCATGCCCAAAAGGCCTTCAGCCTGGGCAGAAATTTGACGCCCCAAGTTTCATGCAGCATGATGGCATGAACGTTTAAAGAGGTGCGCCATGCTCAAGGAAGTCGGCGCCAGCGGCCAGATCTCGCTGGGGAAAAAATACGCGGGCCGGTTGTTTGACGTGGTGTTTTACCCCGACGGCCGGGTGGAACTGGTGCCCATGAAGGCCGTGCCTGCCGTGCAGGACCCCACGGACGCCTCTGCACCTGCAGGCGTGCAGGAAGAAGCCGGCAGCTACCGCGTTGGCGACGGCTGGCTCACGCCTGAGCGTCTGGCGGCGCGCAAGGCGGCGCAGGAGCGCAGCCCCGAGGAAATCGAGCGATTGGCCGTGCAGTGGGAGGCCGAGAACAAGGACACGATTGCTGCCTACAACCGCCGCATCGAGCGAGAAGGCAGCATGGGCTGGCGCATTTACGAATGGCGCAAAAAGCAGGCGGCTTTCAAAGCCCCGGGCGCGGAGCCCGGCTGATGGCGCAATTCGACGTTTACCCTCATCCCGTGGAAGAGTGGCGAGATCAGTCGCCCTATGTGGTCGATATTCAAAGTGACCTCGTGCGCGGCGTGCGCAACCGCTTGACCATTCCCCTGACGCACGTTTGGGTGGAGTCGCCCACCGAACGCCTGGCCCCCGTGGTCCAGGTCGAAGGTGTGGCGCTGTTTCTGGACACCTTGGGCTTGCTCGCGTTTCCATCCGCTGACCTGCGGGGCGAGGTCACCAGCTTGCGCAGCGAAGCCCCACGCATCTGGTCGGCCCTTGACTACGCCCTGCACGGCTACTGAGAAAACCATGACCGCTCCCTCCACCGCCAAATGGGGCCCCGGTGGCCCGGCCTGTCACTTCAACGAAGAGCAGGGCGCGCAAAGTTACTTCACTGATCTGTGCGAGTTGCTGGTCGTGCCCAAACCCGGCAGCGAGGCCGGCTAGCTGTTTGAAAAAAACGCCGTCATCGGCGGGCGCAAGCAAAAAGTGCCTCCAGTCCTTGTGGTTGATGCGCTGGTAGCTATGAATTCTGTAGCGGTTTGATGGCGCTGCGCAGCGGGGCTCAGCAACCCTTCGCGCCCACCGGCGACTTGTCCATGCCCTGCATGAACACTTCCAATTCCTCGATCGGCAACGGTTTGCAGAACAGGTAGCCCTGGAAGCAGTGGCAGCCGTGGCGGGCCAGGAAGGCGCGCTGGGCTTCGGTCTCCACGCCCTCGGCCATCACGCCCAGCCCCAGGCTTTGCGCCAGGCCGATGATGGTGCGCGCAATCGCCGCGTCGTTGGGGTCGGTCAGCACGTCCTTCACAAACGCGCGGTCGATCTTGAGCTGGTCCAGCGGCAGGTGTTTCAGGTAAGACAGCGCCGAGTAGCCGATGCCGAAGTCGTCGATGGACAGCGTCACGCCGGCGTCCTTGAGGATGCCCATCTTGGCAATCGTCACGTCCATGTCGTTGGCCAGCAGGCTTTCGGTCAGCTCCAGCTTGAGCCGGTGCGCGCTGATGCCGGCGCTGGCGATGGCGGCCATGACCTGCTCGACAAACTCGGGGTGGCGAAACTGGCGCACGCTGACGTTGACCGCGATGCTGAAGCTGTCGGTTTCCGGGCAGGCGGCCCAGCGCGCCAGCTGGGCGCAGGCGGTTTCCAGCACCCACTTGCCCAGCGGCATGATCAGCCCGCTTTCCTCGGCCTGGGGGATGAAGCTGTCGGGAAACACCAGGCCGCGCTGCGGGTGCTGCCAGCGCACCAGGGCTTCGGCGCCCACCATGAAGCCCCTGGGGCCGACCTGCGGCTGGTAGTGCAGCACGAATTCCTGGTTGCGCAGGCCCTGGCGCAGCTCGTAGGTCAGCGCTGCGTTGGCCGTGGCCACCGCCTGCATGCCGGGGTCAAAAAAGCAGATGGCGTTGCGCCCCGCGGCCTTGGCCTGGTACATGGCCAGGTCGGCCTGCTTGAGCAGGTCACCCACGCTTTTTTCGTGCTGGGTGATCAGCGTGATGCCGATGCTGCAGGTGCCGTCATAGTCGTGGCCCGACAGGTCGCAGGGCTCGCTGAGGGTGGCCAGAATTTTCTGGGCCACGGCTTCGGCCTTCTTGCGGGCCAGCGGCGGGTCGTCGCCCAGGTCTTCGAGCAGGACAACGAATTCATCGCCGCCCAGGCGGGCCACGGTGTCGCGCAGCCGCACGCAGCTGTTCAGGCGCGCCGCCACCTTTTGCAGCAGCAGGTCGCCGGTAGCATGGCCGCGCGTGTCATTGAGCACCTTGAAGTTGTCGAGATCGATGAACATCAGCGCCCCGGTTCGGTCGGGGTTGCCGGTATGGGCCAATGCCAGGCGCAGGCTGTCCATCAGCAATTGCCGGTTTGGCAGCTGGGTCAGCGTGTCGTAAAACGCCAGGTGCTCGATTTCCTCCTCGGCGGCCTTGCGCTCGGTGATGTCGCGCGCCACGGCCACCCAGTGCGTCAGGCCGCGGCTGAAATAGTCCACCGGCACGATGTCGAGCTCCAGCCAGAACTGCTCGCCGTTTTTCTTGTAGTTGATGAGTTCTGCGCGCACCGGTTGCGCCTGCTCCAGCGCCTGCCGGATGCGGTCCAGCTCGGCGCGCTGCGTGCGCTGCCCCTGCAACATGCGCGGCGTCTGGCCCAGCACTTCGGCCGGGCTGTAGCCGGTTTGCCGTTCGAAGGCATCGTTCACAAACACGATGCGCGGGCCGGGCGCGTCCACCGGGCCGGCTTCGGTGATCAGCACGATGTCGTTGAGGCGCGAGATGCTGGTCTGCAGCAGCAGCAACTGCTCCTGCGACTGGCGTCTGTCGCTGACATCGCGCATGTACACGGCCACCCCCTCTTCAAAAGGATGGGCGCGCAGCTCCAGCCACCGGCCGGGAATGGCACAGAAGACCTCGAACTCGCGGCTGGCGTCGCTGCCGGGCATGGCCAGGATTTTCTGGCGCACCAGGCCTGCGTCGTTGCCGTCCAGCGCGTCCCAGAGCGTCTGGCCCAGCAGCGCCGTGCTGGGGCAACGCAGCAGGCGTTCGCTCTCGCGGTTGACGTAGGTCAGCCGGCCTTCACGGTCCAGCGTGGAAAAAGCATCGGTCATGCTCGCCAGCGTGGTCGCCAGCCGCATGGTCAGGCTTTCGCTTTCCTGCTCGGCACGTTTTCGGGTCGTGAGGTCTTTCAGAACGCCGATCAATTGCACGATGACGCCCGATGCATCGCGCAGGGCTTCGCCCAGCGAACGCATCCATAGTCGCTGGCCGCGCGCGGTGATGACCTGCACCTCTTCGTCAAACGCCGTGCCGTCTGCGAGGCAGCGCTCCAGGGCCGCGGCCATGCAGGCGCGCGACTCGGGCGCATACATATCCAGGGCGTTGGCCCATGACGGTGCCTGCTCCGGTGTCATTTCCAGCATGGCGGCCAGGTGCGCCGTCCAGATCAGCTGGTGCGACGGCAGCGCCAGCATCCACGCGCCCGCACCGGTGGCCCGCATCGGCGGGACGGCGTCCGGCGCGGGGCGGGGGGGCAGGTTCTGGGGCGGGGGAAGGGGGCGTGTGACCGGCATGCTGACCACGCTAACAGACGCAGCGTCGGCCCGGGCTTCGCAAAGTGCCCGTCAGGGTGTCGGACGCTGGCTGCGTTCCTGTTGCAGCGCGGCGTGCAGACGGTCCAGCGAGCTGACGCAATCAAGCACGACGGCCTGCACCAGGCTGGCCGACAGCGCGGCCGAATGGGTGGGCACCTCGGGCATGTCTCCCAGCCGCTCACCCACAATGCGCCGCAGCGTGGTTTTTACCGCCTCGAACAGGACATCCCAGTCCTCGACCTCGATGGCCAGATGCGCGTCATACGGTGCATGGGGGGCGGCTGCCTCAGGGTGGATTCCGAGCCCGTTCTGGCGCGGCACCACGGCCGGCAGCGCATCGTGCGGGGATGCCGGGCCTGCGCCGTGCACGCCGGCGGCCCCTGGCCCAGGAGAAAAGGAAGAGGGAGTCGTCATGGGGCGACCTCTTGCGGACAGGGTTGAAGCGTTGCGACCATGACAGGCAGTTTGTGTACCGATGCTACTGGTTGTAAATGATTCTTTTGCTATCGTCTGTGCGCTACCGTACGGACGCGCCGGTTGCAACCGTTCGCCCCTTCGACCAGCTCAGGGCGAACGGGCAAGCGAATAGCGGGCGGCTAGCCGAGCAAGTCGGCGTAGGTCCGACGGTCGGCGGCGTAACAGCTGCAGGCGGCGGCTTCCAGCCCCTGCCGGTCCAGCACGGTGAGTTCGCCGCGGTGGTACTCGATCAGGCCTTCCTTTTGCAGGGCGCTGGCGGCGGCCGTGATGCCGACGCGGCGCATGCCCAGCATGTAGGCGAGAAACTCATGTGTGACATGAAAGCTGTCGGAGTGGGCGCGGTCCTGGCTCATCAGCAGCCAGCGCGCCAGGCGCTGGCCGGTCAGGTGAAAACGCAGGCAACCGGCAGACGCGGCGTGCTGCGCCATCAGCACATACAGGTAGCGGTTCAGGCCGCGCTGCAGCGCCGGGCTGCGCGCCAGCTCGCGCTTGAACGCGGCCGTGCCGATGCGCCAGGCGCCACCGGCGCCCTGCACCACCGCGCGCCAGGGCGCTGTGGCGACACCCAGCGCCAGCTGCGCACCCAGCATGCCCTCGCGCCCTATCATGCCGACCTCCACGCCCGGGCTGCCATCGACCGGCGTGACCAGTGAGATAAACCCCTGGACGGGAAAGTACACGTGGGGGACCGGCTGGCCGGGCTCGCACAGGACGTTTGACAACGCCAGCTCGACCGGCTCGCAAACGGCCAGCAGGCGCGCGCGGTCCCGGCGCGGAAGAAGTTCAATGAGGTGGTTTTCGACGGCGGACAAGCGGCTCTCCGGTGGGTTGCGGCCCCGTCACGGGGGCAATTACAAGGCCGCGCCACTGTCAGGTCCAGTTCCAGTCGGTGTCCCAGTATGCGCCAGAAAATCTATCTACCCCTCGGTGGGGTCAGCGCACGGAGAACGGGACCGAGATCAGACCGCCAGCGTGTCAGGGAGCAGACGGTCGTACTCCTTCTTGACCACGGCGTAACACTCGCAGGTGCGTTGTTCCAGCCCGGGCCGGTCCAGCACCGTGATGCGGCCGCGCGAATAACGGATCAGGCCGAGGTTTTGCAGCTTGAGGGCGCCCTCGGTCACGCCTTCGCGGCGCACACCGAGCATGTTGGCAATCAGCTCCTGCGTCATCACCAGCTCGTTGCCCTGCAGCCGGTCCAGGCTCAGCAGCAGCCAGCGGCACAGCTGCTGGTCCAGCGAGTGGTGGCGGTTGCACACCGCCGTTTGCGCCATCTGCGTGATCAGCGCCTGGGTGTAGCGCAGCAGCAGGTGCAACACGGGCGCACGCTTGAATTCTTCCTTGATGACGTGGGCCGGGAGCCGGAAGCCCTGGCCGGCGCTTTGCACCACGCCCCGGCTGGGCGTCGATTCGCCGCCCATGAACAGCGAAATGCCGACCACACCTTCGTGGCCGACCACGGCGATTTCGGCAGAGGCGCCGTTTTCCATCACATACAGCAGGGAGACGATGGAGGTGGTCGGGAAGTACACATGGCTCAGGGTGCTGCCCGATTCATAAACCACCTGGCCCAGCGGCATGTCGACCCACTCGAGTTGCGGCAACCAGCGCTGAAACTCGGCGTCAGGCAAGGCTGCAAGCAACTCGTTTTTTCGGGGATCGGGGGAAACGGCCATCAACAAAGCTCCGAAGCGGTATCTGGCTTCGAGGGGCGCCTCTGGCAGAGGTTTCGAGTCAGTTCGCCATGGTAGGCCGTTCCGGATGCTTTGTATGTACGCTAGCGAACAAACCGACAGGCGGCCTGTCGGGCGGAGCGAACGCAGGTTTCCTCAGGTGGGCGTGGCCTGATCGTGCTGCGCGACGGCTTCACGCTGCGCCTCCTGCACATCCTCCGTGTGGGCCTGGGCCGTTTGTTCGGTGCAGTAGGCCAGCAGCGCGTCGATCTCGGTGGTCTTGTCAAACACCGCATCGGCGCCGAGTTCGGCCGCACGCCGGCGCACTTCAGGCGTGGCGTAGTTGGTCAGCACCACCACCTTTTGGTAGGGCTCGCGGTTGCGGCATCCCGCCAGCACGCCCAGCCCGCTGCCCTCCTTGAGGAAAAGATCCACGATCGCCAGGTGCCATGTGCCGTCATGCAGCGTCAGCCAGCGGCTGGCTTCGGCCTGGGTGACCGCGTGCGCCACGACCTTCACATGGGCGATCTCCTCCAGGGTGTCAATCAGGTTGTCCCGAATGATCTTGTTGTCTTCGGCGAGGTAGGTGATGAGTGCCATGGGGGTTGTCCTGTGAGGAGTTGAACTGCTTGCCGGGCGGCGAATGAAGCGGCTTCTTCCATGAGGCGCCGGGAAATTAAAAAAAAAGCCGTCCGCCGGCGCGCGGGGTTGTAGGACGGTGCAGCCAGCGGGCGCTGGCCGCTTCGGTGGCCCGCTGCCGGGTGGCAAAAGCGGGGGGTGTTTGGTGGCGCCTGTGTGGGCCAGCGCACAGAAGGACCGGCGCAGCGTCCTACAGCCAGGGACGGCATTGCCTCAGGTGCCCGGCTCTTCTGGTTTCCTATATTGACTGAGAACTTAAGTTAACACCCGTTCCAGAGGACAACCCTATTTCAACATCCATGCACAACGAATTCGACCAGCTCAAGAACTTCCCAGACATCAGCACGCTGCGATCGGCGCTTCATTCGCTGTGTTCGCGTTATGGCTCCGTCGCCCGGCTCGACATCCTGGCGGCCAGTCAGGCGGGCAAGCGGCAGGCCCTGTGTTTTTTGCGCATGGATTCGGCCGCGCAGGAGCAGCAACTCATGCGCGAACTCGGCGTGGGACGTTTTGGCGGTGATCTGGTGGTGATTGTTGACTTGTTGACCCCCGCCGCCATGACGGGCCACGCCGCGCACCTGTAACTGGCGTGACCCCTGGCGCTGAAACGCCCGCGCACTCCGACTCCATTTCCCGGCCCCCTGTACCTGCGTGTGCGGGTTCGCAGCCGTTTCTTCCCTTTTCAGGAAAGCATCCATGCAAAACATTCTCATCGTCTCGGGCACGCGCCCTGAAATCATCAAGCTGGCGCCTCTTTACCACGCGTTGCGCGCGACGGACTGGGCGCGTGTGCAATGGCTGCACACGGGACAGCATGGAGACATGGCGAGCCAGATCTTCGAATGTTTCGATGTGACGCCCGACATCTCGCTGGAGCGCGGCGGCAGCAGCCTGCTGGATTTCAGCATGGGATGCCGGCAGCAGCTCGACGAGGTGGTGACCTCGCAGGACTGGTCGCTCGTCATCGTGCAGGGCGACACCGAGAGCGCTTTCCAGGGCGCGCTGGCTGCCTTCTACAACCGCGTGCCGCTGGCGCATGTGGAGGCCGGGCTGCGCACCTACAACCTGGCCAGGCCGTTTCCCGAAGAGGGCCTGCGGCAGATGATCAGCCGCCTGACGCGGTTTCACTTTGCGCCCACGCAGCGCGCCATGGTGGCCCTGCAGACCGAGGGCATTGCCGACGAGTTCATTCACCTCACCGGCAACACCGTGATTGATGCCCAGCAGTGGACCTGTGCCCACCGCGGCGTCAGGCGCATGAGCGCGGGCCGCGGCCATTTGCTGGTGACCGTACACCGGCGTGAAAACTGGGGCAATGACGTGGAGGAAATCTGCCACGCCATTGCGGACATTGCACGCCAGCAGCCCGACCTGCAGGTGCTGTTCCCGGTCCATCTGAATCCCGTGATCCAGGGTCCTGTCAACGCACTGCTGGGCGACATAAGCAACGTGACATTGACGGCGCCGCTGGACTACACCGGCATGCAGCAGGCGCTGGCCGATGCGTGGATGGTGCTGACCGATTCCGGCGGCCTGCAGGAAGAAGCCCCGACCTTTGGCGTGCCGGTGCTGGTGCTGCGCGACGAGACCGAACGGCCCGAGGCGATTGAAGCGGGCTGCGCCCTGCTGATCGGCGCGACTCGCAGCGCGATCGTCGCCGAAGTCACCCGACTTTCGCAGGATGCTCAGGCCTACACACGGATGGCGCAGGCCGGCAATCCGTTCGGCGACGGCACGGCCTCCGCGCAGATCGTGGCTGTGCTCGAGCGCAGCCTGGTGGATGCGCCCGCGGCCATCCCCGCGCTGGCCTGACCGATCCCCTTCTCACTGGAGTCACGCCCATGCTGCCTTCCTCTTCTTCATTTTCCTCTTGCGGCCTTTCAACCGAAAGGCCCATTCACGCCACCCGGCGGCCGGCCCGGCCCCGTGTCGCGCTCGCCCTCGCGGTCACTTCCTTCATGGGGGCCGGGCCGGCCCTGGCGCAAGCCCAGGCGACCGGTGCGCTGATTCCCTCGTTCAAGGACTACCCGGTGGCCGCCGTCATGGCCTCGCTGCTTTTTCTGATCGTGGTGGCCATGATGATTTACGGCGTGCGCCACTTCATGTTCACGATGAACCGGCTGACCGGTGTGCAGCGCCACCCTTACATCGACATTGCCGTGGCACGCTGGCCCATGATCACCGTCTTCATTGCGGCCCACAACGAGGAAAAAGTCATCGCCGGCTGCATCGAGGCGCTTCTCAATACCGACTATCCGGCAGACCGGCTCAAGATCATTCCCGTCAATGACCGGTCGAAGGACGGCACGGGCGAGATCATCGACAGTTATGTGGCGCGTTTCCCCTCGCGCATTTCACCGTTTCACCGCAGCACCGGCAAGGCCGGCAAGTCGGCCGCTCTGAAGGACGCCCTGCACTTTGCCGAAGGCGACATCGCCATTATTTTTGACGCCGACTACGTGCCCGGCCGCGGCCTGCTCAAGCAGCTGGTGGCGCCGTTTTTCGACCCGGAGATCGGCGCTGTGATGGGACGTGTGGTGCCCGTCAATAGCGGCGCCAACCTGCTGACCCGCATGCTGGACCTGGAGCGCTCCGGTGGCTACCAGGTGGACCAGCAGGCGCGCATGAACCTGAACCTGCTGCCGCAGTACGGCGGCACGGTCGGTGGCGTGCGCCTGTCGGCAGTCGAGGCGGTCGGTGGCTGGCACGACGACACGCTGGCCGAAGACACCGACATCACGTTCCGGCTCATGCTCAACGGCTGGAAGACGGTGTACACCAACCGCTCGGAATGTTATGAAGAAGTGCCCGAAGAGTGGAGCGTGCGCATCAAGCAGGTGACGCGCTGGGCCAAGGGCCACAACCAGGTCATGACGCGGTATTGGTGGAAGTTCGCCACCAGCGCCTACCTGACACCGGGCCAGCGTTTTGACGGCCTGTTGCTGCTGTTTGTGTTTGTCATCCCGCTGGTCATGCTGGCCGGCTGGTGCCTCGCGCTGGGACTGTATTTCCTCAATGCGGGTTCCCTGCTGTCGTCGCTGATTCCCATCTTCGCGCTGATGATTTATGGAACGCTGGGCAACTTCGCCGCATTTTTTGAAATTGTGGTCGCGGTGCTGATTGACGGCAACCGGCGGCGGCTGAGGCTGCTGCCTTTCAACATGCTGGGCTTTCTGGTCAGCCTGTTTGCCATTTCTGGCGCTGTCTGGAGCCTGCTGCTCGACAGGATTTTCAAACGCGAGATGGTCTGGGACAAGACCATCCGCTACCGCGCCAAGGCTGCTGAATAATGACTGAAAACTACACCACCTATGCCACCTTCGCGCTGGTCTGCCTGCTGCTGCTGACGCTGCCGTTTGTGCCGGCATTCCGGGAATGGCTGCGTCCCACCGACTTTGCAGCCTTGCCGATTTCGGCGAACTACACCACCGACATTGATCACTTTGCCCGGCGCCTGCACGCCGATGTGTCGGCCAGGCTCGGGCTGGGCGAGCCCACCGGGTATGAGAACTTCGAATTTGTCGGCGATCCGGCGTCGGCGGCCGGCACGGACCTGGACTGGCGCAAGGCAGACAAGCGGCTGATCGCGCGCAGCAGCATAACCAGCCCCTTGCCCATTCGCAGTGCACAGCCGGTTTATGTGCAGGGAAACTTGCAGGCCGGCGCCGAATCGGCCTTTCCGGCGCTGTATGCCACCGGCGACATTGACCTGGGTGAACACAGCACCGTCGATGACTGGGCCCATGCCGACGGCGTGCTGCGCATGGGGCCGCGCAGTGTGGCCCTCAGGCGGGTGTCCGCGGGCAGTGCCATCGAGCTCGGCAACGAGACCTGGTTTGAGCGTCTGCATGCACCTGCCCTGCGTTTTGGCTCGGGCGTCAGCGATGTGCTGCCGCCTGCCGGCGCCGAGCAGGCGCCGGCCAGTTATGCCGACCTGCCGGGCGCCGTCCAGCAAACGCCCCTGCTTTTCCTGATCCGGGGGGATTGCGCGCTGCCGCCTGCCAGCATTTACCGCGGATCGCTGGTCGTGACCGGTTTTCTGACCATTGGGGCGGCGACCACCCTCATCGGCGACATCAAGGCGCGCGAAGGAGTGAGCATCGGCCACCGCGCCAGCGTGCAGGGCGCCGTGACCTGCGAAAAACGCGTGTACGTTTACAAGGATGCCCGGGCCTGGGGGCCGGTGGTGTCCGAAAGCGACATCCTGATCGGGGCCAACGCGCTGGTGGGTCTGCCGGACGCGCCCACCACCGTCACAGCCCGCAACATCATCGTGGAAGACGGTGTGGTCGTGCACGGCACCGTGTGGGCGCGCGAGATCGGCATGGTGAAACAGGCATGAAGCTCAAACAACTGTTGACGATCTGTGCGATGGGCGCGGTGCTGCTGACCCAGGCGGGATGTGCCGGTGCGGCAGCACCTCTGGAGCTGGGGGGCTACACGGACGACAGCGGCGCCATCACCGTCCTGCACGGTGGGGATTCGGCGGACCCCTATTTCGCGATGCAGGCCTTGTTGCTGGCGCACGAAAACGGCATGGACATCTCGGCGCCGGCAGAAAAGTTTGCGAACTGGCTGGTGCCGCGGCAAAAGCCGGACGGCACCTTTGACCGGTTCTGCCGGGGTGCGGATAAAAAATGGGTGTCCTGCAAGACGGCCGACGCTGACGACTCCTTGCTGGCGATCTGGATGAAGCTGCTGGAAACCATGCCGGCCAAGCTGGCCAGCAACCCGGTCTGGAGCAAGAGCCACCAGGCCAGCAAGGCGGCGCTGGAGAACCTGTACCAGCCGTCGCGCGGCATCTACATGGTCTCGCCGGTGGTGCTGCATGGCCTGTTCATGGACAACCTGGAAGTCTGGTCGCTCAAGGTGCACCTGAAGCAGCCGCAGCAAAGGGCTGCGTCCGACAAGCTGGCGCGCGCCATTCATGACACTTTCTGGGACCCGGTCAACAAGCGGTTTCTGGTGTCCACCCAGCTGGAGCAACGCTCCCAGAAGCCGGCGTTTTACCCCGACCACGTGGCGCAGATCTTTCCGCTGCTGTTCGACTTTCCGCTGGTGCCGGGCAACGCGCGCCAGCATTACCGCGACTGGATGGCGGCCCACCGCGCGGAGTGGCTGATCCAGGGCGAAGCCGACTACCCGTGGGGGCTGCTTGCGGTGCTTGCCATGCGCCAGAACGACAAGGCCACGGCCGCCTGCTGGCTGCGCCAGTCCACGCCGCTGCGCCACTCGTCGCGCTGGGCGGTAAGCGACGAAGCGTCCTACCAGATCCTGGTGAGCCGGGGTGTGACGCCTGCGGCGAAGGATGCGAACTGCAAATGAACGAGGGCAGGCGCGGCGACGTGTTGCCCGGGCCTGCGAGCACCCTGTCAGATTATTTTTTTGGAGTGAGTTTTGATGTTTAAACCTGTTTTTCTTGCGCTGCCAGTGATGCTGGCCGCTGCGATGCCGGCCACGGCCCAGACCGACGCCCCCACACCCATGGATGCCACTGCGGCTCCGGCTTTGCCGGGGGGCAGCGAAGCGCTGCGCAGTCTGGAACTCAGCACGGGTGTGCAAAACCTCAGTAATGGCTTCGGCAACTGGCGCGACGTGACCCTGAAGGGCGTCTATGGCGTGGACAAACATGTCTTGCAGGGTGAGTTGTCTGCGCACAAGCGGTTTGGGGAAAACGGTACGTTCCTGAGCCTCGGTGATACCTATACCTTCAATGAAGACTGGTTTGGATCGGTGGCGCTGGGCGTCGGCGACGGTGCTTTCTATCTGCCGCGTTACCGTGTGGACGGAACGATTTCCCGAAAATTTCTTCCCGGCCGCAATCTGGTGGGTACGGTGGGGGCAGGGTATTACAACGCGCCCGATGGCCACACCGACCGCAGCCTGTCGCTGGGGGCAGCCTACTATTTTGAGGCGCCCTGGATTGTGGAGGGCGGCGTGCGGCTGAACCGCAGCAACCCGGGTTCGGTGGACACGCAGCAGCAGTTTGTGGCGCTGACCTGGGGACGCCCCAAGCAGGACCTGGTGACCGCACGTTACGGATGGGGCAGCGAAGGGTATCTCGCCGTTGCCGCCAACCGGCAACTGGTCAACTTCGACAGCCGCGAGGCCAGCCTGACCTGGCGCCACTGGTTCAATGCGCGCACCGGCGTGCTGGTCGGCGCCAACCGCTACACCAACCCGCTGTACCGCCGCAGCGGTGTGAATGTTGGCGTTTTCCACGAATTTTGATCACGTCCCATGAGCTCCAGAACCAAATCCCTGTCTGAACCTGCGCGTGAGCAGGAGCGTCTTTTCAACGCCTCCTTTTCTGCTGCCCGGGAAGCCCGCGCCCAACGGGTTCTGGTGCGCCCGCACCGCTCCATCACACCGCTGAATGTCACGCCCTGGTTGCTGGCGCAGGCGCTTGTCCTGCCGCTGATCCTGTGCGCGCTGGTGTATTTCGGAAAACCGCTGCTGTTTGATTTCTGGCGCGATTGCATCCTGTTCTGGTCTACGGGGCTGGACATGCCTTTCACGCTGACCAACCAGCTCAACGATGCGGGGCAATACGCGATGCTGCTGTCGAGTGGGCCGGACGACAGGCCGCTGCCGAGCCGCACCGTCCTTCTGGTGACGGCGGTGGTGACGCTGCTGGGGTTGGCTTTGTCGGTGCGCATGAAAAACGCGCAGCTGCCGCTCAAGTACCCCCTGCGCATCGTCGGCGTCATCCAGCTGGTCACGCTGGTCTATTTCTGGTTCTCGCCGGACGCTTTTCCCTACAGCATTGCACGCCACAGCGAGGAACTCATGACCATCGGCTACGTGGTCATGCTGGCCACGCCGGTGATGCTGGCGATGGGATATTACATCCTGAACCAGAGCCTGACGATCAAGCTGTTCCACACCGCGTTGATCCTGGGCTTCTTCGCCGTCATGATTCCCCACCAGGTGCTGGCGCAGGCTTTCATCATGCAGCACCTGTCGGTGCTGTTCATGCCGGTGCTGTACATCTGCATGGGCGCCGTCTTTGATGCGCTGGTGTTTGTCGCCCTGTACTCCTGGGCGGTCAGCAGCGCGCCGCAAGACGCTACGGTCTGACCCTTGCCCTGGCGGTCCGCCAGGGCGGTTCAATACCGGACGCTGCAGACCTCCAGCGCATTGAGTCCGCGGTCGGTGATGACGTAGCCGCCTTCGCCGTCATCTTCCAGAAAGCCGTGTTTTTTCAGGGAGGCGACGGTTTTCAGACCGTGGGCGCGGGTTTTGTGGGGTTGCGGCTGCTTGCGCTCGGTGGGCGGCAAGCCGGCGATCCTGAAACCGTAGCGGGCATCTTCCAGACACTCATACTGCTTGTAGGTCAGTATTTTCACCGGCAGGGCGCCGGTGGTGGTGCCGCTCCACTCAAACTCCGGCGGCGCGTAGCTGACCCGGTAGGTGCTGTCGTCCAGCGTGCTGCTCAGCGGCTCCGCCTGCCCTCCGGCTGCCGGCGAACCGGAGTCCTGGCGTTTCATGACGCGGTACATCCCCCAGCCGAGCAGCCCCAGCACGATCACGGCCATGAGCAAGACAGCAAACTCCACGAACCCCCCTTTTTTAGCAAGTGGTGTAATTATCCGTACAAAGTGTCCGCCCGGGTGGACGGTGCTCAGCGATCCGGAATATCCAGCTCGAAGTGGGCATCGCCCATGTAGCGTTCGGTGCCAAAAGCCGCTTGCGTGGCCGCCAGCTCGGCCGCTTCCCATTGCTCGGCCAGCAACTGTTCTGCCGGCGCCAGATCCCAGGGCCGGGACTGCTCCCCATGGATTTGCAGCAGCCGGAGGTAGGCGCGGTAGACGGGGGCCACCAGGCTGGCATCGCCCAGCGAGGCCTCGAGCGCGGTCCGAAACCGCTGCGCAGCGCTGGCGCGTTCGGTGTCGGAGACATCCTCGCTGTGAAAAATCCTGACCGTGTAATGCATGGCGCAAGTCTACAAGCTCACGCCCGGCAACCGGTACGCAGGGGCGCAGCGCACCCGGTCATTTCGTTACTCATCTTGCATTAGCAGTGGAGACTTTTTAAAACGCTCTCCTTACCATCGGTTCTTTTTCAAGGAAATCCAGATGGCACTGCAATCACCGTTCTTCGGCAAACGCGACAACGAACCTTCCGGTCTGCGTCATGGCAGCCCCAACCCCAATCCCTACGCGAACGGTCCTGCGGCAACGAATGTCTCGAACAGCGCGCCCGCTGCCGCTGCGGCCGCAACCAGCGCGCCGTCTGCCGCTGCCACCCGTGAGAGTGGCGGCAGCAAGTTGACGGTCGGCCCCAACATCAAGCTCAAGGGCGTCGAGATCACCGACTGCGACACCCTGGTGGTGGAGGGACTGGTGGAGGCCACGATGGACTCGCGCGTGATGCAGATTTCCGAGCATGGCGAGTTCAAGGGGTCGGCCGAGATCGACATCGCCGAAATCCATGGCGCGTTTGACGGCAACCTCACGGTGCGCCAGAAGCTCGTGATTTATGCGACCGGCAAGGTCACCGGCAAGATCCGTTATGGCAAGCTGGTGATTGAAGAGGGTGGCCAGCTCGCCGGCGAAATCCTGTTCGGCGCCGTGGCCAATTCGAAAGCTGCATTGGCTGGAAAGCCGGGCCTGCAGGTGGCCTGAGTTTTTCAGGGCCTGTTCACACTATTTATACAAGTGCGAACGTGGTTAAAACAGCGCCAATCCAGGCGCGCGACGACGCTCAGCCTGGGCGGCTGGGCTAGGAGTGCAACGACGAGTGGTGCTGTTTTCACCACGTTCCCTTCGGGTTGCGGCCAAAAAGGCCATGCGCAGCGTTGCAAAGCCTTGCCGGGCGCCAGCCCGGCTGCATTTTGCGCCTCGCGCATGGCCTTTTTGACTCGCAACGCATCTTGCATAAATAGTGTGAACAGGCCCTAGACGCGAACGCTGTCACCGGGTTGACGACAGCGGCGCGCCGGGCGGGCGCAAAATGCGCCGATGTCCGCCGTTCACTCCCCCCTTCAGGCCCAAGTTGTTCAATGGCAGGTTGAGCCCGGCGCTGCCGTGCAGGCCGGCGACCTGCTGGTGATTCTCGAAGCCATGAAGATGGAGCACGAAGTGCGGGCGGCTTTTGCCGGCCGTCTCGGCGAAGTGTTTTTTACCGCGGGCGAGCTGGTGGAGTCGGGCGCGTTGCTCGCGCGCATCGAGCCCATGGGGGCGACGGCGGCGCAGCCTGTCTCTGCCAGCGCCGAAGTAACACCCCCCGCGGCCAGCGGCTTGCGCGGCGACCTGCAGCGCACGCTGGATCGCCATGTGCCTACGCAGGATGCCAGCCGCCCCGAAGCGGTGGCCCGGCGCCACGCCCTGGGCCTGCGCACCGCGCGCGAGAACATCACCGACCTGTGCGACGAGGACTCCTTCATGGAGTACGGCGCGCTGGCCGTCGCGGCGCAGCGCAGCCGCCGCAGCGAGGAAGACCTGGTCAGGAACACCCCGGCCGACGGCATGGTCACCGGCATCGGCAGCATCAACGGCGACCTGTTCGGCCCCGAGGCGAGCCGGGCTGTGGTGATGGCCTACGACGCCACCGTGCTGGCCGGCACGCAGGGCATGCGCAACCACCAGAAAACCGACCGCATGCTGGGGATCGCGCTGCAGAACAAGCTGCCGGTGGTGCTGTTTGCCGAAGGCGGTGGCGGCCGTCCCGGGGACACCGACATGCCCATCGTCGCCGGCCTGCATGTCGGCACCTTTGCGAGTTTTGCCCGCCTCAATGGCCGGGTACCGGTGGTGGGCATCGTGGCGGGCCGCTGTTTTGCCGGCAATGCGGCACTGCTGGGCTGCTGCGACGTGATCATTGCCACCCGGGACAGCAACATCGGCATGGGTGGCCCGGCGATGGTGGAGGGCGGTGGCCTCGGCGTGTTCAAACCGGAACAGATCGGGCCGGCCGGCGTGCAGCACGGCAACGGCGTGATCGACGTGCTGGTGGACGACGAAGCCCGGGCGGTGGCGGCGGCGCAGCACTACCTGTCTTTTTTTCAGGGTGCGGTCCAGGCGTTTACTGCGCCGGATGCCCTGGCCCTGCGCGAGGTGGTGCCCGAGAACCGTTTGCGCGTGTATGACACCCGCGCGGCGATCGACGGTATCGCCGACGCGGGCAGTGTGCTGGCGCTGCGTACCGGCTTCGGCCAGGGCATTCACACCGCGCTGGCGCGTATCGAGGGGCGGCCCGTGGGCATTCTGGCCAACAACCCGCAACACCTGGGCGGCGCCATCGACGCCGATGCGGCCGACAAGGCTGCGCGGTTCATGCAGCTGTGCAACGCGCATGGCCTGCCGCTGATCACCCTGGTGGATACCCCGGGCTTCATGGTCGGCCCGCAGACCGAGGCGCAGGCGCAGGTGCGCCACGTGAGCCGGATGTTTATTGCCGCGGCGCATCTGCGTGTGCCTTTTTTCAGCGTGGTGCTGCGCAAGGGCTACGGCCTGGGCGCCATGGCCATGACGGCCGGCAGTTTTCACGCACCGGCCTTCAATGTGGCCTGGCCCACCGGCGAGTTCGGCGCCATGGGGCTGGAAGGTGCGGTGAAACTGGGTTACCGCAAGGAGCTCGAGGCGCAGCCCGAAGGCCCGCAGCGCGAGGCCTTGTACGAGGCCCTGGTGGCGCAGCAGTACGACAAGGGCAGTGCGCTCAACATGGCGACCACGCTGGAAATCGACGCCGTGATCGACCCGGCGCAGACGCGCGACTGGCTGGTGCGCGGCCTGCAGTCGGCGCCCATCCAGTCCGCGGATAGCGCACTGGCCATCGATACCTGGTGAGCGCTCAAAAAATACGGAACAGCAGGGGCAGCAGCAGCGAGGCCAGCACCACCTGCAGTCCCAGCGCCAGGCCGGCGTAGGCGCCCGCATCGGCATTGACCTGCAGCGCACGCGCTGCACCTATGCCGTGCGACGCGGTGCCGAGCGCAAAGCCGCGCGCCGTCCAGCCGGCCGCATCCAGCGGAATCCCGAAGGCATCAAACAGGTATTTGCCGCTCAGTGCACCGACCAGCCCGGTGATGACCGCGAACACCGCCGCCAGCGCCGGGATGCCGCCTATTTTTTCGGCAATACCCATGGCCACCGGTGCGGTGACGGACTTGGGCGCCAGCGACAGCACCACCTCCAGGGGCAGACCGACGGCCCAGCCCAGCGCCAATGCCGAGCCGCTGGCGGCGACGCCACCGGCCAATGCGGCCAGCAGCAGGCGGCCCCAGCGCAACCGCAGCTCGGCGCGGCGCTGCCACAGCGGCCAGGCCAGCGCCACCACGGCGGGCCCCAGCAGGAAGTGGATGAACTGCGCGCCGGCAAAGTACGTCGGGTAGGAAACCCCGGTGGCCAGCAGCACCGCGGCAATCACCAGCACGGTCCAGAGTACCGGGTTGGCCCAGGGCGCCTGCTGCAGGCGTGCATAGATGGCCTGGGCCAGCACGTACACCACCAGCGTGGCCGTCAGGCCGAACAGCGGCGTGGCGGACAGGTAGACCCAGAGCTCCACGAATCTAGGCATGTTTGCGCCACAACAGGTGCAGGGTCAGTACCGTGACGGCCAGCCCGATCAGCGTCGACAGGACAATCACCAGCAACATGCGGCCGCCGTATTGGCTGACCAGGCTCAGATGGGTCATGACGCCGACACCGACCGGCACAAACAGCAACGACAGGTGCGCCAGCAGAAAGTCGGCGCAGGCCGCCACCGGTTCGCGCACCAGGGGCCAGCGCAGCGCGACCAGCAGCAGCATCATGCCGATGACCGGCCCGGGAAACGGAAGCGAAAGGCCGCGCGAGAGCAGTTCGCCGATGGACTGCAGCAGCAGCAACCAAGCCAGGCCGCGCAAGCCCTGCACGGCTAAAACCTCGGGAGATCAGGGTGCGACATCTTGCCGCCGCGCACCAGCATTTTTCCGTACTCGGCGCAGCGCTGCAGCGTCGGGATCACCTTGCCGGGGTTGAGCAGGCCCTGTGGGTCAAACGCGCGCTTGACGCCGAACATCTGCTCGTTCTCGCTGGCCGAGAACTGCACACACATGGAGTTGAGTTTTTCCACGCCCACACCGTGTTCGCCGGTCACCGTGCCGCCCATGGCCACACTGGTCTCCAGGATGTCGGCGCCGAACAGCTCGCAGCGGTGCAACTGGTCGGCGTCGTTGGCGTCGAACAGGATCAGCGGGTGCAGGTTGCCGTCGCCGGCGTGGAACACGTT
>ERZ1292640.48-Hain-H43-02um-R1-48-length-91073-cov-6_pt1 | contig 26717 bp, 27 predicted proteins | sample MGYA00564404_ERZ1292640 | MGnify/ENA primary metagenome ERZ1292640 (study PRJEB36523, sample SAMEA6512636) | groundwater metagenome | collected 2019-01-08 | study: AquaDiva: Metagenomics assemblies of 32 groundwater samples | reverse complement strand
CGCCCCCCCAGAGGCTCCTTCCTCGTCTGACCCCAACGCGCGGTCGCCTGCGGCGTGGACGCCACGGGGCGCGTGTGGTGCGCCTCGTACGCGGAGGCGCTTCGCGGCGGAAGTCACCGGCGCGGTGGTAAGATTGACCGTAGCTGTTCACCGGGACACTCGCACCCCGTCAAACAGTGACGGGCAAAGGAGATGGTGCCATGACAGGCAGGGCTCGGATACGTGCGTGGATCGTGATGGCGGCGGTTGTCATCACCGGTGTCGGGCTGGCCGCCGACACGCTCTACATGAGAAACGGCGATCAGCTTCGAGGCGAACTGATTGGCGTCCGCAACGGTACCGTCGAATTCCGTGAGGAACGCGGATCTGCGTCGAGGACGCTGCGCATCGATCTTAGTGAAGTGCGCCGGATCGATTTCGGCAACAGCCGCGACGAGGCGTCTGGCGGCGACCAGTACGGGGGCGATCGCTCCGGCGGACCGCAGAACCGGCCGAGCGGGATGCGCGAGCGCACCGTCGTCGTGTCGGCCGACGTGCCGTTTGTCGATACGGGCATCACCTTGAGGTCGGGGCAAACCGTCTACTTCAGGGCCCAGGGGCAGGTTCGCTGGGGCCCGGATCGCCGCGACGGGGCCGCCGGCGAGAACAACTCGCCGTTCAATCCTAACCGGCCGTTGCCCAATCGCCCCGCCGCCGCGTTGATTGGCAAAGTCGGCGACGAATCCGGCGACCTGTTCTTCATTGGCGACAATCAAGGGAGCATTCGCGTGCGTGGCTCCGGCCGCCTGTGGCTGGGGATCAACGACGATGTCCTGGATGACAACAGCGGCAACTTCAGGGTCACGGTGTACTACTAAACACAGATGAAGGATCGCTACTACAGCCGGCATGCCGCTGGATTGCGCGGTGAACTCGGCACGGTGCTGCCGGCCGAGGTGCTGCGTTCGTTCCACGATCGCATCGCGTGGCGGCACGCGGTGGTGGCGGTTCGCCAGTTTGTCGTGCTCGGCCTGTGCACCTGGGGTCTGGTGCGGCTGTCGCACCCGTTGGCGTGGATGCCGTTGGCGCTGGTGCAGGGTTTCACCGTCTTCAACTTCACGGTCCTGCTGCACGAGGTCGTGCACCACGCCGTGTTTGCGCAGCGCCGTCCCGTGCTCGAACGGGTGCTCGGATTCCTGTACGCCATTCCGAGCGGGATCTCGGCCACGCAGTTCACCCGCTGGCACCTCGACCACCACGCCGAGCTGGGGTCTGCCGAGGCGGATCCAAAACGCCACCACCTGTCGCCGAAAGTCAACGCTCGCTGGTACAAGTTGCTGTACGCGACGCCAGTGCTCTTTCCCATCTACTTTCGTGCCGCGCGTCGCGAATCGGCGACCTATCCAGGTGAGGTCCAGCGCGTGATCGCGCGCGAACGGTACCTGTCGACTGCCGTGCACCTGGTGGTGCTGGCCGCAGTGTGGTTCTGGGCCGGCACGGGGCCTGCGTGTCGGGCCTACCTGGTGCCCGTCTTCTTCGTCTTTCCGGTCGCGTTCACGTTGAATCGTCTTGGCCAGCACTACAGCATCGATCCGGCCGATCCGGCCGGCTGGAGCACGCTGATGCGCGGTCACTGGTTCTGGGATGCGGCGTTCCTGAATTCCAACTATCACCTGGAGCACCACTACTTCCCGGGTGTCCCGTTCTACCGCCTGCCGGCGCTGCAGCACGCGCTGACGCCGTTCTACACCCGCAAGGGGCTGCGCTGGCAGGGGTACGGCGCGGTGCTGTACGGGTGGCTCATCGAGAACCGACCACCGCACACCGACTGGAGCCAACCCGCCCCAGATGCTCCTCGCTAGTGGTGTGGTACATTTCGTGATCCTATGGACGTTCGCCTGACCGAAGAGCAGCAACTGCTGCGCCGCGCGATCCGGGAATTTGCCGAAACCGAGATCCGCCCGTACGTCCGCCAGTGGGACGAGGCGCAGGCGTTTCCGCGGACACTGGTGGCGAAGATGGCCGCGCTCGGCCTGATGGGCATTCAGTTTCCCGAGAAGCACGGCGGCGCCGGCATGTCGGCCATCGACTACTGCATCTGCATCGAAGAACTGGCGCGGATCGATCCGGCCGTGTCGTTGTCGGTGGCCGCGCACAACGGGTTGTGCGCGGCGCACATCAGCATGTTTGGCACCGAGGCGCAGAAAGAACGCTACCTGGTGCCGCTGGCCACCGGGCAGTGGATTGGCGCGTGGGCCCTGACCGAACCCACGGCCGGGTCGGATGCGGCGCGCCTTCGCACGACGGCTGTGCGGGACGGATCGGGCTGGCTGATCAACGGCACGAAGACCTTTATCACGCACGGCAGTATCGGCGATGTGTGCGTGGCCATGGCCATCACCGACAAGTCGCGGGCCCACCGCGGCATCTCGGCCTTCATCGTCGAGCGCGGTAATCCCGGCATGACCGCCGGCCGCAAGGAAGACAAGCTGGGGATGCGCGCCAGCGACACCAGCGAGGTGATCTTCCGCGAGTGCCGCGTGGACGCCGATGCGCTGGTCGGCGTGGAGCACGACGGGTTCATCAACACGCTGCAGGTGCTCGACGCCGGCCGCATTGGCATTGCGGCGCTGGCAGTCGGCCTGGCGCAGGGCGCCTACGAGACGGCCCGCCGCTATGCCCTGGAGCGCACGCAGTTCGGTCAGCCCATCGCCTCGTTCCAGGCCATCCAGTGGAAGCTGGTGGATCTGGCCACGCGGATCGAAGCGTCGCGATTGCTGACCTATCGGGCCGCCTATCTGAAAGACCGGGGCGTGCGCACGTCGCGCGAGTCGGCCATGGCCAAACTGATGTCGAGCGAGGTGGCCGTGCGGGCGGCCGAAGACTGCGTCCAGATCCACGGAGGCTACGGCTTCGTGAAGGACTATCCGGCCGAGAAGTTCTTCCGCGACGTGAAGCTGACCACGATCGGGGAAGGCACCAGCGAAATCCAGCGGCTCGTCATCGCGCGACAGTTGCTGGCCCGACCCGCGTGATGTGATGAGCGGTTCCCGTTCCCCGGACCAGCCCCAGACCCTGATCTCCCGCGTACTGGGTGGCGATGTGCGCGCCATCGCCAGAGCCATCTCGCTCGTGGAGGACGAGGCCCCTCAGGCGGCCGATCTGGTGCGCGCGCTGTTTCCGTCGACAGGCGGCGCGTACCTGGTGGGCATCACAGGCCCGCCCGGTGCCGGCAAGAGCACGCTGGTGGATCGTCTGACGGCGCAGCTGCGCCACCGCCAGCAGACGGTGGGCATCATCGCGGTGGATCCCACCAGTCCCTACACCGGCGGCGCGATTCTGGGCGACCGGGTGCGCATGCAGGCCCACGCGGGCGATCCCGGCGTCTTCATCCGCAGCATGGCGACCCGGGGAACGTTGGGCGGGCTGGCGCGAGCCACACACGAAGTGGCCTACGTGCTGGATGCGGCGGGCAAGGACTGGATTCTGATCGAGACGATCGGGGTCGGTCAGGACGAAGTGGACATCGTGCGCACGGCCGACATCTGCGTGGTGACGCTGGTGCCTGGCACCGGCGACGAGGTGCAGGCGCTCAAGGCTGGCATCATGGAAATCGCCGATATCTTTGTGGTGAACAAGGCCGATCGCGAGGGCGCCGACCGCCTGGTGGCGTCGATCGAGACCATGTTGATGCTCGACGAGTTCGGTCCTGGCGACTGGCGGCCGCCCGTGCTGCGCACGCAGGCCACGACAGGCGCAGGGGTGCCCGAGTTGGCGGCGGCCATCGACGCGTTCCGGGCGCACGCGGCCGGCCAACAGGTGGAGCGCCGCCGTGTTCGACACGAGTTCCGGTTGCGGGAACTGGTGTCGAGCCGCTTCCTGGACTACGTCGATACGCAGGTGCTCGGCTCCGGGGAACTCGATCGGTTGCTGGATCAGATTGCGGAACGGGCCCTGGATCCCTACACCGCCTCCACACAAATCCTCGATCGGGCCTTAGCAGGCACCCGAATCTCGTCATTCCCGCTCTCCCTTCGTCATTCCCGCGAAGGCGGGAATCCAGAACCTGGACCCCCGCTTTCGCGGGGGTGACGGAAGTGGCGCGGGGGTAACGAGACATTGGCTTCATCCGGTACGATGAAGCCCGTAGAAGATGTCTCGGGAAGGAGCACGCGTGAAGGCGACGTTGGATCATGTGGGGATCGCGGTAGGCGACCTCGGGGCGGCCCTCGCGTTCTACCGTGACGCGCTGGGACTGGAGATCGACCCTCCTGAGGAGGTGCCGTCCGAGCGCGTGCGCGTGCATTTCGTGGCGGTGGGCGGAGCCACCCTCGAGCTGCTCGAAGGCACATCCGCCGATTCGCCGATCGCGAGGTTTGTGGAGAAACGCGGCGGCGGCCTGCACCACATCACGCTGCGGGTGGACGACATTCGCGAGGTGCTGGCACGGCTGAAGGAACGCGGTGTGCGGCTGATCGACCCGGAGCCGCGGCCCGGCGCCGAGGGCGCATTGGTGGCGTTCGTGCATCCATCATCGACCGGCGGCGTGCTGATCGAACTGAAACAAGTCGTGAAGGACTGAGCATGGCCATCGAGATCGGCATCATCGGCGGGAGCGGCCTGTATGACATGGCCGAGTTGAGGAACCGGGAGGACGTGGCGCTGGCGACTCCGTTTGGAGCGCCGTCCGGCCCCTATGTGACGGCCACGTTGCGAGGCCGGCGCGTGGCGTTTCTGGCACGGCATGGCGCGGGCCATCGCCTCCTGCCATCGGAGCTGAACTTCCGTGCGAACATCTTCGGATTCAAGCTGCTGGGCGTCGAACGGATACTGTCCGCCAGCGCCGTCGGCAGTCTTCGCCCCGACTACAAACCGCTCGACATCGTGATTCCCGATCAGTTCTTCGACCGCACGAAGGGGCGCATCAGTACCTTCTTCGGACGCGGCGTTGCGGCACACGTGTCGTTCGCGCATCCGGTGTGCGGGGAGCTCTGCCGTCTCGCGCACGCCAGCGCCACCCGGGTTGGCGCAACCGTACACGGCCGCGGCACTTACGTGTGCATGGAGGGGCCGCAGTTCTCGACGCTGGCCGAGTCCAACCTGTACCGATCGTGGGGGATGGACATCATCGGGATGACGAATCTGCAGGAAGCCAAGCTCGCGCGCGAAGCGGAGATGTGCTACTCCACCATCGCGTTGGTGACCGACTACGACTGCTGGCATCCCGAGCACGACCAGGTGACGGTCGACCTCATCGTTGCGAACGTGATGCAGAATGCGGCGACGGCCCAGAAGATCATCGCGGATACGGTGGGGCAGATGCCCGCCACCCGATCCTGCGCGTGCGGTCGTGCGCTGCAATCGGCCATCATGACGCGACCCGAGCACATCCCGGACGCGATCAAGAAGGACCTGGCGCCGATCATCGCTAAGTACGTGAGTTGAATCCCGAATGCCGAATCCCGGATCCCTAGTCTGTAATCCAGAGACCTTATAATGAACCCCATTCTCGTGGTCGGATCCGTAGCGTTTGACTCCATCAAGACCCCGTCGGGCGAGGTGTCTCGGGTCGTGGGCGGTGCCGCCACGTACTTCAGCGTGGCTGCCTCGTTTTTCACCGACGTGCGCGTGGTGGCCGTCGTGGGCGAGGATTTCGGCGACAGCGCCGCCAAGGTGTTCGGTGGGCGGCGTATCAACCTCGACGGACTCCAGCGAGTGCCCGGCGAGACGTTTCGGTGGAAGGGTGTGTACGGCGACGACCTGAACTCGCGAGAAAGCGTCTACACGCTGCTCAACGTGTTTGCCGACTTCAATCCGGTCCTGCCCGAGCCTTATCGCGACACGCCGTTCCTGTTTCTGGCGAACATCCAGCCGCAGCTGCAAACGCGTGTGCTCGACCAGGTGCGTGCGCCGAAGCTGGTTGGCGCCGACACGATGAACTTCTGGATCGAAGGCGCGCCCGATGCGTTGCGCGACGTGATCAAGCGCGTGGACATCCTGACCATCAACGACTCGGAGGCGCGTCAGCTGGCGGGCGAATACAACCTGGTGAAAGCGGCTCGCCTGATTCGGCAGATGGGGCCCCGCGTGCTCGTGATCAAGCGGGGCGAATACGGCGTGTTGATGGCGCGCGAGGACGGCAGTTTCTTCACCGCGCCGGCGCTGCCGCTCGACACGGTGATCGATCCGACCGGGGCGGGCGACACATTTGCGGGCGGCTTCATGGGCTATCTGGCCTCGTGCGGCGAGATAACCGACGCCAACATGGCGCGCGCCGCCATCTACGGCAGTGCGCTCGCGTCGTTCGCCGTGCAGGACTTCAGCCTGGACCGCCTGCTGCGCCTCACATGGGCGGAAATCGAGGACCGCTATCAGCAGTTCCGGCAACTGACGCAGTTTTGACCAGGCGTCACGTGAGGGGCGCATGCAGCTTGTCAGGTCGATCGCCCTTTCCGGGATCGTGACAGTGTGGGCGGCCTGGCTCTGCGCGACGCCGCTCGTGGGTCAAGACGGCACCTCCTCCACATCCAGGTTCCTCGCCGCGCTCACGTACCGAGCCGGGTCCTTCATTTGCCACCAGCAGACGACTCGTTCGTTTCACGTCGGCGGCTCGCCGCTTCCGGTCTGCGCGCGGTGTATCGGCCTCTATGGGGGTGCCGCTGCCGGGGCGTGGGCCGCCGTCGCCTGGATGCTGGCGAGCAGGCGAACTCGGCTGCCGCGCATCTCGATTCCGCTGTCGTCCGTACGGTTGTCGCTGCTGGTGGCGTCGCTCCCGACCGTGATCACGTGGGCAGCCGAGCAACTGGCACACTGGCCGGGCACCAACGCCGCACGCTCGGTGTCGGCGCTGCCGCTTGGAGCTGCCGTGGCGGCACTGGTTGTCCTGTGGGCTGGAGGTGCCGCCGTCGACGACACACCCCGCGCGTCTGAGGTACACTGAAAAGATGGCCGCGTCCGCAACTGCGTCACGTACGACACCGGCACCACCTGTGTGGCTCGTGTACCTGGTAGGCTGGCTGCTGCCGGGCGGGGGACATCTGTGGCTGGGCCGCTGGAGCAAGGGCCTGGTGTTTCTGGTCACCCTGCCTGCCATGTTCGTCCTGGGACTTGCGCTGCAAGGCCGCCTGTTTCCGTTTGCGTTCTCGGAGCCCCTGGTGGGGTTGGCAGCCGTGGCGAACCTTGGCATGGGACTGCCGTACTTCGTCGCGAAGTCGCTCGGCTACGGGATGGGCGTGCCGATAGCCGTGACCTACGAGTACGGCAACGCGTTTCTGATCACCGCCGGCCTGCTGAACGCGCTGGTGATCCTCGACGCGCACGACATCAGACTGGGGCGGAAGTGAGACGCGCATGACTCTTCACAGTCACCTCTTGCTGATGACGATCTTCGCGGCATTTGCCGGGCTTGTCGGCGGTGTGCTGCTGAACGACTCACCTCGGGGGCAGTGGCGCGCCGGCGCGGCCATCTTCGCCGGCCTGATCGGCGGCGCCTTTGTGCTGGGCTGGATCCTGCGAATCCTGCCGCTGTAGAGCGTCGTTCGCGTGTCTGTCCCACACACCTCTTCCAACCAGGCCTCGTTCGGCCGTGCCACTCCACCGCCATTCTCGAGGCTCGGTCTGTGGCGCTGGCTCCTCGTGATCGCCTACCTGGCGTGCATTTTCACCGGTTCGGCCCAGAGCACTCTGCCGGAGCTTCCAGGAGAGCCTTTCGACAAGTTGCTGCACTTCGCCGAGTACGGTCTGTTGTCGTGGCTGGTCGTGTGGGCGGCCGCCGGCGGCGCCTGGCGGACGGTCGGTCTGCGTCATGTGGTGATCGCCACCCTGGTGTCGGCGGCGTACGGCTGGTCCGACGAGATCCACCAATTGTACGTGCCCGGCCGGCAATTCGATCTTCACGACCTGGCGGCCGACACCCTCGGTGCGGCCGGCGTCGCGAGCCTCGCCTGGGCGTGGGGTATAATTTCGCGCGGGAGAGACCGGCAGCATGGCTGACGACTTCGTCACAGTAGAACGCGACGGCGGTATCGCGGTGGTCACGGTGAACCGCCCCGCGGTGCTCAACGCGCTGAATGGGGCCACGCTCGACGCCCTCGATCGGGTGATGTGCGAGATGCGCGATGATGGCGGCGTGCGGGCGATTGTGCTGACAGGCGCCGGGGAGAAGGCCTTTGTCGCTGGCGCCGATATCAACGAACTGGCCACACTCACACCGATGGCCGGCCACGACTACGCACGGAAAGGCCACCGCATCTTCGAGCTGATCGAAACGCTTGGCAAGCCCGTCATCGCCGCGGTCAACGGGTTTGCGCTGGGCGGCGGCTGCGAACTGGCGATGGCCTGCACCCTGCGGTTCGCCGCCGACACCGCCAGGTTCGGACAGCCGGAGATCAACCTGGGCGTGATTCCGGGATTTGCGGGCACCCAACGCCTGGCGCGCCTCGTTGGCAAGGGCCGGGCGATGGAGCTGATCCTGACCGGCGCCCGCATCGACGCACATGAGGCGCATCGCATCGGCCTCGTCAATCGGGTGCTGCCCGCCGCCGACCTGATGAAGGAGGCCCGGGCCCTGGCCCACACGCTGGCCGCCAGCGCGCCCGTCGCGCTGCGCTGCGCGATGGAAGCGATCACCCGCGGCCTCGAGATGAACTTCGCGGATGCCTGCGCGCTGGAGGCCTCGCTCTTTGGACTGGTGGCTTCCACCGAAGACATGCGCGAAGGCACGCGCGCCTTTATCGACAAGCGCAAGGCCGCCTTCACTGGACGGTAGAGCGCCCCAGGAACGACTGACCATGCATCTGCAGGGCACGACCGACGCTCACGATCTGCGGATCGCCATCGTCGTGTCGCGCTACAACGACTTTGTGACCGATCGGCTGAAAAGCGGGGCGCTCGACGCGCTGGCGGCCGCTGGCGCCTCAGCCGACGCCGTCGATGTGGTCGCCGTGCCAGGCGCCTACGAGATCCCGCAGGCCGCGCGCGAGGCGGCCCTGACCGGACGTTACGACGCCATCGTGTGCCTGGGCTGTCTGATTCGCGGCGAGACGCCGCACTTCGACTACATCTCGTTGGCCGTGTCGCACGGCATCATGGCCGCTTCAGCCTCCACGGGCGTGCCGATCAGTTTTGGCGTGCTCACCACCGAATCGGCCGAGCAGGCGCTCGAACGCGCGGTTCCGGGCAGCGCCAACAAGGGATGGGAAGCGGCGATGGCCGCCGTCGAGATGGCCACCCTTCGCAGGCAGCTGCGCGCGGCCGCCGCAGGGACGGCACCGCGGTGAAGACCGGCAGCCGGCACCGGGCGCGCGAGGCGGCGCTGCAGATCCTCTACCAGGCCGAGGTCGGCGGGGTTGATCCCGCCGAGGCGGCGGCGCGCCACTGGACGATCGAGCAGGATGATCGTCGTCGGCTGGCCCCCGAGAGCCAGGCGTTTGCGGGCCGGCTGGCCGCCGGAACGATGGCGCATGTGGCGGACATTGATCCGCTGATCGTGCAACACGCTCAGCACTGGCGGATCGAGCGCATGGCCGTGATCGACCGGTTGATCTTGCGCATGGCCATTTTCGAGTTGGTGCACGCCACCGACACGCCGCCAAGTGCGGTCATTGACGAGGCGATCGAGCTGGCGCGGACCTTCAGCGAAGGCGAGGCGATTCGCTTCGTCAATGGCGTGCTGGATGCGGTGTACAAGAGTCTGAAACCGGCGGTACCCTAGAACGGCATCAAACCGTGGCCATGTCTGACGACAACGAACAGCTGCAACAGCGCCGGGCCAACCTGGCTCAACTGGACGCCCTCGGGGTGGAACTCTACCCCCGGACCTTTGCGCGCACCCACACGATTGAGGCGCTGGTCTCGGCCTACGACGGGCAGTCGCACGACCAACTCGAGGCGCGTCGCCCCGAAACCGTCACGAGCGGGCGCATCCTGGCCGTTCGCAGCTTCGGGAAGGCCAACTTCCTGGTGCTGACCGACGGCAAGGCGCGCGTCCAGGCGTACATTCGTCAGGACGCCCTCTCCGAACGCGACTTCGCGGTGTTCAAGCTGCTCGACGTCGGCGACTTCGTGGGCGTGGCCGGCCGCCTGTTCCGCACCAGGACCAACGAACTGACCATCTGGGCGTCGCGGCTCGAGTTTCTCGCCAAGTGCCTGCGACCGCTGCCCGAAAAGTGGCATGGCCTGCAGGACATCGAAATCAGGTACCGGCAGCGCTACCTCGACTTGATCGTCAACCCGGAATCGCGCAAGGTGTTCGAAACACGCAGCCGTGTGCTGGCCTCCATTCGCCGGTTCCTCGACGCGCGCGGATACCTGGAAGTGGAAACGCCCATGATGCAGCCGATGGCCGGCGGCGCGCTGGCACGGCCGTTTACGACGCATCACCACACGCTCGATCTCGATCTGTACCTGCGCATCGCGCCCGAACTCTACCTGAAGCGCTTGACGGTGGGCGGCATCGAGCGCGTCTACGAGATCAACCGGAACTTCCGCAACGAAGGCATCTCGACGCAACACAACCCCGAGTTCACCATGCTGGAGTTCTATCAGGCCTACAGCGACTACCGGGACCTGATGGACATGACCGAGCAGCTCATCTCGACAGCGGCGCGCGACGCGATCGGCGCCGAGACGTGTTCGTTTGGCGGTCACGAGATTTCGCTGGCCGCCCCGTTCAGGCGCGTTGCGCTGCGCGAGGCCGTTCGAGCCCAGGCGTCGCGCCGCCTGGGCTCGGAGGTGAGCGAGGCAGACATCCGCGATCGCGGGCGCATCGTTGCCCTGGCTGGCCGCCTGGGCGTGGCGGTGACTTCGTCGGCTGGCGCCGGGCGGGTGGCCACGGAACTGTTCGAGGCGCTCTGCGAGGCCGATCTCGTCCAGCCCACCTTCGTCTACGACTTTCCCACCGAGGTCTCGCCGCTCTCCAAGCAGCGGCCCGACGATCCCGACACGGTCGAACGATTCGAGCTGTACATCGGCGCCTTCGAGGTGGCCAACGCCTTTAGCGAGCTCAACGATCCGGCCGAGCAGCGGCGCCGGTTCGAGCAGCAGCTCTCCGAGCGCCAGCGTGGCAACGTCGAGGCACACGGGATGGACGAAGATTACATCCGGGCCCTCGAGTACGGCATGCCGCCGACTGGCGGTGAAGGCATGGGCATCGACCGGCTGGTGATGCTGCTGACCGGCAGCGCGTCGATTCGCGATGTCATCCTGTTTCCGCTGATGCGTCCCGAGAGCCGATCCGCGTGAACCTGCCCTTTGAAGTCCACATCGCGCTTCGCTACTTGCTTGCGCGACGCAAGCAGGCCTTCATCTCGGTGATCTCGCTGGTCTCCACGCTGGGCGTCACGGTGGGCGTGATGGCGCTGGTGCTGGCGCTGGCGCTCATGACGGGCCTGCAGCAGGAACTGCGCGATCGCATCCTGGGCGCCACCGCCCACGTGTTCGTGTGGAAGCAGGGCGGCATCACCGACCCCCAGGCCGAAGTGGCCGCCCTGCGCCGCATTCCCCATGTGTCGGGTGCGGCGCCGGCCGTGATCGGCAAGGCCCTGGTGTCGAGCGGCCGCAGCGAAGCCTTCATCACGCTGAAAGGCATCGACCCGGCACTGGAAACCAGCGTCACCAACATCGCCTCTGCGATGAAGAGCGGCCGGCTCGACGCGCTCGCCGCCGATGACGGCGAGCGGTTGCCGGGCATCCTGATTGGGGCCGATCTGGCCCGGACACTTGGCGTGGTCGACGGCGACGACATCACCTTGCTGACGCCGCAAGGGACCTTGACGCCGATGGGCATGTATCCGCGGTCGCGGCGCGTGTGCGTGGTGGGCCGCTTTGCGCTCGGCCTGTTCGAGTTCGATTCGGCGTACGGGTTTGTGTCGCTTCCGCTGGCCCGGCGCCTGCTCGATCGCAGCAACATCGAATTGATCGAGTTGCGCGTGGACGACATCTACCAGGCGCCCGCCGTGGCCGAGCAGATCGGCGCCAGATTGGGCCCCTCGTACATCACGCAGACGTGGGCGGACCTGAACCGATCGTTGTTCTCGGCGCTCTGGCTCGAGAAAATGGCCATCTCGATCACCATCGGCCTGATCGTGATGGTAGCCGCCCTGAACATCGTGGCGTCGCTCATCCTGCTCGTGATGGAGAAAAGCCCCGACATTGCCATCCTGAAGACCATGGGTGCCTCGGCCCGCAGCATCATGGCGATCTTCATGCTGCAAGGGCTCCTGATCGGGATTGTCGGCACGCTGATGGGAGCGGCCGGCGGCTATGGCATCGCGACGCTGCTCGATCGCTACCACGTGATTCGCGTGCCGATGGACGTGTACCAGATTGCCTACGTGCCATTCGTGTTGCAGCGCGTCGATGTGCTGGTGGTGGTGGGCTGCGCGATCCTGGTCTGCTTCCTGGCGACGGTGTATCCATCCCGCCAGGCCGCAAAACTGGAGCCGGCCGAATCCCTGCGCTTCGGGTGATCGGCCATGGCGTTTCTGACCGTCCACGACCTGCACAAGAGCTACCTCGCCGGCGGCGAGCGCCTACACGTGCTGCGCGGTCTCGACATGGACGTGGAGGCCGGTGAGATGGCCGCGATCATCGGTGCATCAGGCGTGGGCAAGAGCACGCTGCTGCACGTGCTTGGCGGCCTCGATCGTTGGGATCAGGGCCGTGTGCAGATCGACGGCACCGGGCTCGAGTCGCTCGGCGATCAGGAACGGGTAGCGTTTCGCAATCGCCGGGTGGGCTTCGTCTTCCAGTTTCACCACCTGTTGCCCGAGTTCACCGCGATCGAGAACACCGAGATGCCGTTGCGAATCGGGCGCGTGCCGGCCGCCGTGGCGCGCGCCCGCGCCGGACACCTGCTGCGCCGGGTTGGACTGGGTGATCGCCTGGCACACCGGCCCGGCATGTTGTCGGGCGGCGAGCAGCAGCGTGTGGCGATTGCCCGCGCCCTGGTGTGCCAGCCGGCGCTGCTGTTGGCCGATGAACCCACCGGCGACCTCGACGAACACACCGCCGAACAGCTGCACGTGCTGCTGCGCGATATGCATCGGGAGCACGGGCTGACCTCCGTCATCGCCACGCACAATACCCGGCTGGCGGGCCTCTGCGACCGCGTCTGGCGGCTGGCCGACGGCCGCCTGGCGCCCGCCTGATCGTCGTCTCTCGTGGCCGATGGCCTGCTCGAAGCGCCATCACCGCGCGCTTTGCCGTATAATCAAGCCTGGGCCGTCACTTTCGCTGTCTCCGACGCGCGCGGTGGGTATCCGGATGTTCGAACGGTACACAGAAAGAGCCCGGCGGGTCCTGTTTTTCGCCCGGTACGAGGCCAGCCAACTCGGGAGCGTGTCGATCGAGACCGAGCACTTGCTGCTGGGGCTCATCCGCGAAGGGAAGGGCCTGACCAGCCGTATCTTCGGGCGCGCCCACGTGTCGCTCGAGAACGTCCGCAAGGAGGTCGAGGGCCGTACCGTCTTCCGCGAAAAAGTCTCGACGGCGGTTGACATACCCTTCAGCGGCGAAACCAAGCGCGTGCTGCAGTATTCGGCCGAAGAAGCGGACCGCTTGCTCCACAACTACATCGGCACCGAGCACCTGTTGCTGGGATTGCTGCGCGAGGAGCGATCGATCGCCTCGACGATTCTGCTGGAAAAGGGGATGCGGCTCAACTCGGTGCGCGATGACCTCGTGTCGCTGCTCAACGAGAAAACATCGATGTCGCGTCCCAAAGAGACGCCACTGCTGGCGGAATTCAGCCGCGATCTGACCGAAGCCGCCTCCAAGAGCCTGCTGGATCCACTGGTGGGCCGCGACGAGGAAGTGGAACGCGTGCAGCAGGTGCTGTGCCGCCGCACGAAGAACAACGCGGTGTTGATTGGCGAGCCGGGTGTCGGCAAGACCGCCATTGTCGAAGGGCTGGCCCAGAAGATCGTGTTCGGCGATGTGCCGCACTTCCTGGCCGACAAGCGCCTCCTGGCCCTGGACATCTCGCTGGTGGTGGCCGGCACGAAGTACCGCGGTCAGTTCGAGGAGCGGCTCAAGGCCATCATGAAGGAGCTGACCGAGAACACGAACATCATCGTGTTCATCGACGAGCTCCACACGCTGGTCGGCGCCGGTTCGGCGGAAGGCTCGCTGGACGCGGCCAATATCCTGAAACCCGCCTTGTCGCGTGGCGAGATCCGCTGCATCGGCTCCACGACGCCGGCCGAGTACCGGAAGTACATCGCAAAGGATCGGTCGCTCGAGCGGCGATTCCAGGCCATCAAGGTAGACGCTCCCGACGAACGCCAGACGATCGAGATCTTGATGGGGATCAAGGACCGCTACGAGTCCTTCCATCAGGTGGAATACACCCACGAAGCCATCGAAGCCGCTGTCTATCAGTCGAGCCGCTACATCACGGACCGGTTCTTGCCAGACAAGGCCATCGATCTTGTGGACGAGGCGGGCGCACGGGCGAAGCTGCGCGAGGCCACCAGCAGCGAAATCCGCAGCGAACTCAACCGCAGCGTGCGGGTGGCCGTGGAGCACGGCGAGTCCGCCGTGGCCGTGCAGGACTACGACCACGCGCTTCACTACCGCGAACAGGATCGGGCGGCGCGCGAGGCCTCCGGCTCTGGCCGCGGCGGGTTCGAGGTGCGCTCCTCGGCTCGGCGCATCATCGTCGGCAAGCAGGAGATCGACGAGGTGGTGTCGAAGTGGACCGGCATTCCGCTGGCGTCGATCAACCAGGACGAAGGTGACAAGCTGCTGCGCATGGAAGGCGAACTCCACGCCCGCGTGATCAGTCAGGAGACGGCGATCTCGGCCCTGTCGCGGGCCATCCGGCGATCGCGGGCGGGCCTGAAGAATCCCAATCGGCCGGTGGGCAGCTTCATGTTTCTCGGCCCGACCGGCGTCGGGAAGACCGAACTGGCCCGGGCGCTGGCCCATGTCCTGTTCGGCAGCGACAACGCGCTGGTGCGCTTCGACATGTCGGAGTACATGGAGAAGCACGCCGTGTCGAAGCTGATCGGGTCGCCGCCCGGCTACGTGGGCCACGACGAGGGCGGCCAGCTGACAGAGCGCATCAAGCGCACCCCGTATTCGGTGATCCTGCTGGACGAAATCGAGAAGGCCCATCCGGACCTGTTCAACATCCTGCTGCAGGTGTTCGAGGACGGCCAGCTGACCGATGGCCTGGGCAACCGGGTGAACTTCAAGAACGCCATCATCATCATGACGTCGAACATTGGCGCCCGCTTCATTCAGAAGAAGGGTGCCATGGGCTTCCAGTCGTCCGACTCGCACGAGATCCACAGAAGCGTGTCGGAGATGGTGCTGGGCGAGGTGCGGCGGACCTTCAACCCTGAGCTGATCAACCGCATCGACGAGATCATCGTCTTTGACGCGCTGTCGGATGAGGACCTTCGGAAAATCCTGCTGCTGCTGGTCGATCAGCTGAACGCGAACCTGGTGGATCGACAGCTCCGGCTGCGGCTGACCCCCGAGGCCGCCGACTGGATCATCAACGTGACGTGCCGCGATCGATCCTATGGCGCCCGCCCGCTTCGGCGGGCGATCCAGCGTTATGTGGAGGATCCGCTGTCCGAAGAGCTGATTCGCGGACAGCTCCGGGGAGGCGACATCGAGGTGTACCTGGACGGGGAAACCCTGCGCTATCGGCCTGCCGGGGTGGTGAATTCCGGCCGCCCTCTGGCCTGAGACGTCTTAAACCTTGTAAACTAGGGTGATCGCGGTACGCCGCCTCGCCCGGTAGGGAGAGGGATCTCCGCGGGAGCCGGACGGTGTTGCGCACCCCGGGGCCCCGTCGGGCCTAACCGGGATAGCACCAGGAAGCCTTGGACATGTCGATTCGGACTTGGGCGGTCGCGGCGGGGGCGATACTGGTGTGGGGCGTCAGCCCTGCCCGGGCGCAAACGCCGCCCGTTGCGACGCCAGCCCCCCCGCAGGCACAGCCGGCCGCGAAGCAGCCCCCGCTGGACCTGCCGCCGCTGCTGCGGTACATCGAATTGCGCTTCCCGACGCAGGGCAACGTGTCGGTGATTGATCCTCAGACCTATCAGTACTACATCCAGAGCCGGCCCAGCCGGTCGAGCGACGGGGTGTGGGTGCCGTTTGACGAGGCCACCGTCCTGGAGGATTTCAAGCGGCTCTGGGCCACCAATTTTCTGGACAACCTGTGGGTCGAGGTGAAAGACGCGCCCTACGACAACGGCGCGGTGGGCAAGCACGTCATCTTCAACATGGAAGAGCGGCAGCGCGTCAAGATTGTCGACTATGTCGGCTCGAAGAAGCTCGAACAGTCGAAGATCGAGGACAAGCTGCGCGAGGAGGGCGTGCAGATTCGGCTGGATTCGTTTATCGACCCCGGCCTCATCCGGCGTGTGGAGGGCATTGTCCGCGAGATGTTTGCCGAGAAGGGGTACGAGTTCGCCGGCATTAGCCACACCATCCGGGAAGTGGCAGGCGGCCCCAAGTTGGTCAACGTCACCTTCAACCTGGACGAGGGCCCGAAGGTCCGCATCCGGAAGGTCGACTTCGTCGGCAACAAGGCGATCGGCGACCGGGCGTTGAACCGGCAGATGAAGAACAACCGCGCGCAGTGGCTCTTCTCGTTCGTCACGAGCCGCGGCACCTATCAGGCGACGAAGTTCGAAGAAGACGCCGACAAGCTGACGGAGTACTACCGGAACAAGGGCTACGTGATGGCGCGCGTGGGCCAGCCGGATCTGAAGTACATCGAGGACTCGACCGACAAGAAGACCCGCTACGTGGAGCTGAAGGTGCCGATCCAGGAAGGCGACCGCTACCGCGTGGGGGACTTCACCTTTGATGGCAACACGGTCGTGAAGAGCGAGGGCCTGAAGGCGCTGTTTCCCATCAAGTCCGGCGAGTACTACAGCGAAAAGCAGATTCGGAAGGCGCTCGACAAGGCCCGGGAGCTGTACGGCTCGGGCGGCTACTTCGAGTTCACCGGCTATCCCGACATCAAGCCCCGCGAGGCGCCGTCGGCCGCCGTCGCCGCGCTGGCGCCGCGCCGCCCGGCCCCACCGACCGTGGATGTGACGATGCGGATGCAGGAGGGCAAGCAGTACTTCGTCAACCGGATCACGTTTGTTGGCAATTCGACGACGCGCGATAACGTGATCAGGCGCGAAATCCGGTTGTTCGAGGGCGGCGTCTTCAATACCGAGGCGCTGAAATTCAGTGTGAAGCGCCTGAACCAGCTCGGCTACTTCAAGCAGCTGGAAGGCAACAAGGACATGACCGTCGACAAGACGCCCGGCTACGACAACAGGGTCGACATCAAGCTGAAGCTCGAGGAACAGAACCGGAACCAGTTGACATTCGGCGCGGGCGTGTCGCAGTACGAAGGCTTTTTCGGCCAGCTGCAGTTCCAGACATCCAACTTCCTGGGCAAGGGCGAAACCCTCAGCCTGTCGGTGCAGCAGGGTTCCCGCGCCAAGAACTACCAGGTGGCGTTCTCCGAGCCATTCCTCTTCGACAGGCCGATCACGGCCGGCGCCGACATCCACAAACAGCAGGTTCGGTACCCGTACGCGTACACCCAGAACAGCGATGGCGGGTCGTTGACCGCGGGATTCCAGCTGCGGGCGTTCTCGCGCATGTTCGCCTCCTACAGCTTCGAACGCATCACCGTGCAGGATCTGAATCCCGCCTACTTCGGCGGCGGCACCTCGGGCCTCTTCCTGGACGAAGGGTCGATCTTCGAGCGGCCCACGACGACGAATAACCCGTTCTACGACGACCTGCTGCTCCTGTCCAATGGCGGCCAGCGGACGATCAGCAAGGTCGTGCCGAGCTACAGCTACAATTCGGTCGACAACCCCATCTTTCCCAGCTCGGGCCGGCGCCTCACCGCGTCGCTCGATCTGGCGGGCCTGGGCGGCAACACGAGCTACATCAAGCCGATGCTGGAAGGGGTGTGGTTTCTGCAGCAGACCAAGCGCCTGTCGGTGGGCGTGCGCGGCCAGTGGATGTACATCACGCCGACGGGCAGTACGACGGTGCTGCCGATCTTCGAGCGCCTGTTCCTGGGCGGCGAATACAGCGTGAGGGGCTTCGATATCCGCAGCATCGGACCACGAGATCCGATCTCCGGGCTGGTGATTGGCGGCAACAAGACGCTGCTGTTCAACGCCGAGTATCTGATTCAGATCGCCGGGCCCGTACGCCTGGTGTTCTTCTACGACGCCGGCGAGGTCCGCCTGAAGGGCGAGCCGATCACCATGAATGACTTCAAGACCTCGACGGGCGCCGAGATTCGGTTCTTCATGCCCGTGCTGAATGTCCCGTTTCGATTGATCGCCGCCTGGAACCCGCAGCGCTCCGGCGTGCTGAATAATCAGCTGCAGTTCCAGAAGGCCTTTACGTTCCGCTTCGCCGTGGGCACGACATTCTAGGAAGTTCCGAAATCCCTGGGGTTGCCATGCGGTGGACGCCCGGGCCGGAGCAGTCGTTACTTTGAGGAAAGGGTTGGACGAATGAAAGCGTTGATGGTCGCCACAGTGTTTGGATGCGTTCTGACGGCAGGCGTGGCGGTGGCTCAACAGCCGCCGGTTCAGCAGGCCCCCCCGGTTGTTCAGCAGGCTCCGCCGGTGCAACAACCGCCGGTGCAGGCTCCCCCGGTTCAGCAGCCCCCGCCGGCCGCTCCGGCCGCGCAGGCCGCTCCGCCTCCGGCGCCGAAGTTCCCGGAGGGATCGAAGTTCGCCTTTGTCAACATTCAGCGCATCGCCAGCGAGTCGGCTGAAGGCAGAACCGCGAGCGCCAGGATCCAGGCCGTGCAGCAGCAAAAGACGAACCAGCTGAATGACAAGAACAAACAGATCGAGGCGCTCCAGGCCAAGCAGCGCAGCAGCGTCCTGGCGGCCGATGCGCAAGCGCAGATCCAGAAGGACATCGACAAGCTTCAGGTCGACGTGCAGCGCATGACGCAGGACGCGCAGGCCGAACTGCAGGATCTGCAGAACGAACTGCAGCTCGAGTTCCAGCGCAAGGTTGCGCCAATCGTCGAAGGCGTGGCGAAGGAGCGGGGCATCCAGATGCTGTTCAGCCAGACCGACTCGGGCCTGATCTGGTCCGATCCCGGTCTGGACCTGACGCTGGACGTCATCCGGAGGTTCGATGCCGCGATGGCCACCAGCCTGAAGCAGCCCGCGCCGATCAAGAAGTAGCGTGACGACGAGCGCGCCTGCCCGTTCGATCGACGTGGCGTCGGTCCTGGACCGGTTATGCCATCGGTATCCCTCGAACCTGGTCGACACGGTGACCGCGTTTGAACCGGGCCGGCGCGTCACGGCCGTCAAGAACGTCACGGTCAACGAGGAGTTCTTCCAGGGGCATTTTCCCCAGATGCCCGTCATGCCGGGCGTGCTCACCATCGAGTCGCTCACACAGGTCGCGACGATGCTGCTGCTGCACGATGGGCAGCAGGTTCGCAACGCGCGGGTCTCTCTGCGCGGCGTCAGCCACGCCAAATTTCGCCGGCAGGTCGTGCCCGGCGATCGGGTGACGCTGGACGTGGAGCTGAAGCAGCAGCGTGGGCCGCTGGCCAGGGTGGCGGCCGTGGCCAGCGTGGATGGCCAGGTGGCGACGGAAGCCGACCTGTTCCTGACCGTCAGCGCTGCGGCGGCCAGCATCCACGCCACCGCCACCGTCCATCCTGCCGCGGTGATTGGCGCCGGCACCACGATCGGTCCAAACGTGACGATCGGTCCGCATGTCCGCATCGGCCGCGACAACCGCGTCGGTGCCTCCTGCGTGATCGAGGACTGGACCGAAATTGGCGACCACAACGTGTTCTATCCGTTCGGTTCGTTCGGGCTTATCCCGCAGGATCTGAAATTCGGCGGCGAGCAGACCCGGCTCGTGATCGGCAACAAGAACACGTTTCGCGAGTTCGTCACGCTGCACCGTGGCACCAAGGGCGGCGGAGGCGTCACCAGCATCGGCGACCGCAACTACTTCATGGCCTACTCGCACGTCGCTCACGACTGCCACGTGGCCAACGACACGATTTTTGCCAACGGGGCCACGCTGGCCGGCCACGTGGAGATCGACGACTTCGCCACGATTGGTGCCTTCTCGGGTATTCATCAGTTCTGCCGGGTCGGCAAGCATGCCTTCATCGGCGGGTTTTCGGTGGCCACCAAGGACGTCCTGCCGTTCTCCAAGACGGTCGGCAACCGGGCCCGCATCTACGGCGTGAACAGCATCGGGCTGGTGCGGCGCGGGCTCGCCACCGACGCCATCCGCAAGCTGAAAGCGGCCTACCGGTACCTGATGCTTTCGAAGCTCAACACCAGCCGGGCCGTCGCTCGGATCGAACAGGATCCCCTGCTGGACTGTGCCGAAGTCCGCCATCTGGTGGCCTTCATCCGCAGCGCAAAACGGGGCGTGGTGTTAAAGCGCGCCAATCCGCGGTCCGGGGACGCGTCCTCGGACGAGTGAGGACACCGGCATGCGCCTCGGCCTGATCGCCGGCAACGGGACCTTTCCATTCCTGGTGCTCGACGCCGCCCGAACCCTTGGCCACGACATCACCATCATCGCGGTTCGCGAGGAGGCATCGCCACGCCTGGCGGAAGCGGCCGCTCGCCAACCGGCATCCCAGTTGCACTGGGTATCGCTGGGGCAGCTTGGGACGGCCATCGAGCTGCTGCAGAAGGCTGGTGTCACCCAGGCCGTGATGGCCGGCCAGGTGAAGCACGCGAAGATCTTTTCCGGCATCGTGCCCGACCGTGTGTTGCTGTCGGTCCTGCTGAAGCTCCGATCGAAGAACACCGACGCGCTGATCTCCGCCGTGGCCGATGTGCTCGGCGACCACGGCATTACGCTGATCGATTCCACCGCCTTCCTGGCGCCGCTGCTGGCTCGGCCCGGGGTGCTGACCAGGCGGGCGCCGGGCGACGCCGAGCACGGCGACCTGGTCTTCGGGTATCCGACGGCCGACGCGCTGGCGGCACTCGACATCGGTCAGACGATCGTGGTGAAGGAGCTGGCGGTCGTGGCGGTCGAGGCGATGGAAGGCACCGATGACGCCATCGCGCGGGCCGGCCGCCTGGCGGGTCCGGGCTGTTCGGTCGTGAAGGTCGCCAAGCCCGGGCAGGACATGCGATTTGACGTACCGGTGGTGGGTGTGGCCACCATCGAGGCCATGCGGGCGGCTGGCGCCACAATATTGTCGGTTGATGCCGGCAAGACGCTGCTCGTCGACGGAGACCGTGTGATCCAGGCCGCCGATGCGGCTGGCATCGCCATGGTGGGCCGGCCGGTTGACGCGCAGCCACGGAGGCAGTCGTGAGCGAACCGGTGTTGCGGGCGGCCGTGGTAGGCGTCGGTCATCTTGGGCGCCATCATGCGCGCATCCTCTCGTCGATGGCCGGCGTCTCGCTGGTGGCCGTCGTGGATGTGAACGGGCCGCGAGCCCGGGACATCGCGGCAGGCTGTGGAGCGCGTGCCTTTACCGACGCGCGCGAGATCCTGGATCAGGTCGATTTGGTGTCGATTGCGACGCCCACCGAGGTCCACGGCGAGGTGGCGTGCCTGTTCCTGGAACGGGGCATCCCGGTGCTGGTGGAAAAACCTCTGGCGCGATCCGTCGTGGAGGCCGACCTCATCATCAGGGCAGCGGCGGCGGCGGGGGCCACGCTGGCGGTGGGTCACACGGAACGCTTCAATCCCGCGGTGATGGCCGCCCGCCCGGCGGTGCAGAACCCGGGGTTCGTCGAGGTGCACCGGCTCGGCACCTTTCCCGAGCGCAGCCTCGACATCGATGTGGTCTTCGACCTGATGATCCACGACCTCGATCTGATCTTGTCGATGGTGTCGTCCGAGATCGAGGCCATCGAGGCGGTAGGCGTGCCCGTGCTGACCGATCGGGCCGACATCGCCAATGCGCGTCTGCGGTTCGCCTCGGGCTGCGTGGCCAACATCACGGCCAGCCGCATCAGCCGGGACCGCATCCGCAAGATCCGATTTTTCCAGCGCGACGCCTATATCTCGATCGACTGCGGTTCGCGCGAAGCCGAGGCATTTCGGCTGGTGCGCCACCCGGATCGGCGGCCCACGATTGAAGGCGGGCCGATTCCGGTGCAAGATAGCGAGCCGCTCCGAAACGAACTGGAAGACTTTGCCGCTGCCGTGCGCGACAAGCGGCCGCCGCTGGTGGGCGGGGCGGACGGGAGGCGGGCGGTGGCGGTGGCGGAACAGATCACGGAACGGATGGCGGCATGCACGCGGATCTGAAAGACTTCATCGACGATCTCGATCGGCGGGGCTGGGTGAGGCGGGTGGCCGAGCCGGTCAGCCCCAACCTCGAGATTGCGGCTGTGACCGACCTGGCCAGCAAGTCGCCGGGTGGCGGGCCGGCGCTGCTGTTCGAGCAGCCAACGGGATTCGACATGCCGGTGGCGATCAACCTATTTGGTTCGCTCGACCGCATCTGCCTGGCGCTCGGCGTGGCGTCGCTCGACGACCTGGCCCGCGAGATCGACAAGCTGATGACGCCACCGGCGCCGACCGGCATCTTCGATGCGATGAAAATGCTGCCGCTAATCGGCCGGCTCACCGATTTGCTGCCGAAGACGGTGAAGGACGCACCGTGCCAGGAGGTGGTGAAGCCGAACGGCTCACTCGACGAGTTGCCGATCCTGACCTGCTGGCCGGAAGACGGAGGCCGCTACATCACCTTCCCGATGGTGTTCACGAAGGATCCCGACACCGGCGTGCGCAACATCGGCATGTACCGCATGCAGGTCTTCGACGGCCGCACCACGGGCATGCACTGGCAGCGCCACAAAGGCGGAGCGCAGCACTATCGCATCGCCGAGCGCCTCGGCAAACGCCTCGAGGTGGCCGTGGCCCTTGGCGCCGAGCCTGCGCTCTGTTATTCGGCCACAGCGCCCATGCCCGAAGGCCTTGATGAACTGCTGCTGGCCGGCTTCCTGGCGCGGCGCCGTATCGAACTGGTGAAGTGCCGCACGGTGGACTTGGAAGTGCCGGCGCAGGCGAACATCGTGCTCGAAGGCTACGTCGAGCCCGGCGAGCGAAGGCGCGAAGGACCGTTTGGCGACCACACGGGGTTCTACTCGCTTGCCGACGACTTCCCCGTCTTCCACCTCACGTGCATCACCATGCGCCGCAAGCCCATCTACCACACCACCATTGTCGGCATTCCGCCGATGGAGGATGTGTATCTGGGCAAGGCCAGCGAGCGGATTTTCCTGCCGCTTATCCGCAAGACGATTCCCGAAATCGTGGACATGCACTTTCCGGCGGAAGGGATCTTCCACAACCTGGTGCTGATCTCGATCGATAAGCGGTACCCAGGCCACGCCCGCAAGATCATGAACGCCTGCTGGGGACTTGGCCAGTTGATGTTCTCGAAGTGCATCGTCGTGGTCGACAAGGACGTGAACGTGCAGGACGAGCGCGAGGTGGCGTGGGTGGCGGGCACGCACGTGGATCCCCAGCGCGACATCCAATTTACGCTCGGACCGATGGACGACCTCGAAAACGCCTCCGACTTGCCGGCCTATGGCAGCAAAATGGGCATCGACGCGACCCGGAAATGGCCTTCCGAAGGGTTCACCCGAGAGTGGCCCACACGCGTCGTCACTTCCGAAGAGGCGGGGAAGCGAGCGATGGCGATTTGGGCGCGGGTTGCGGGCGCACCCAAGACCAATCCCGGACGGGACAACCGATCATGAGCGACGCGCTCGACGCGTTGTCGGATAGCCTGTCGGCGCGCCTGGCCGCCGGCGAGAGCCTTTCGGAAGCCGACACGACGGTGCTGGCCGCTACTATCGACATCCTGACTCTGGGCATGCTCGGCGACGAGGCCCGCCGCCGTCTGCACGGGGCCGCCACCACGTTTGTGCGCGTCGCCGAGGTGACGATCCCCGTTGGAGACGGCCAGATCCAGATTCCTCCCTCGGCCCGCGAGATCACGGTTGTGGGCGCTGTGGACGTCCTGGATTCGGTGCTCCCCGAATTGAAGCGTGTGGTTGAGTCGGCCGCCGGCGTGCCGGTGTCGGCATTTTCGCTGGCGGACCTCGAGGCGCTCGAGAGCCCGCTCGCCGACGTGCTGAAAGCCATCCGGGATGCCGGCGTGATGGCCATCGCCGAGGCGCCAATCGATCGGTTGCGCACGCCGGAACGATCGTTGGAGGCACTAGACGCGTCTGGCCTGGAGCTGGCGCGCCTGACGGTCGACCATACGGGAAGCCCGGACGAACGTGTCGCGCAGATCAAGAGGGCATCGGCGCTGCAGAAGAAGCTCGGCTGGCTTCGCAGCTTCGCACCTCTGGCTCGCCGCTGGGAAGGAGGGGCTCAGACGACCGGCTACGAAGATGTGCGCCAGGTCGCCTTGGCTCGCCTGCTGGCCCCGAACATCCCGTCGATTCAAGTGGACTGGTCGCTCTACGGTCCGAAGCTGGCCCAGGTGGCGCTGACCGTGGGAGCCAACGATGTGGACCGAGTGTCGGCGATCGACGACATGGGAGAGGGCCGGCGGCGAGCACCGTTGGAGGAGATCCGGCGCAACATCCAGGCCGCGGCGTTGACGCCAGTGGAGCGCGATGGCGCGTACAGGCGGCTGGACCGATGAGCCCGGTCCGGCTTGGGGCCGTCGCGTACCTGAATGCCCGGCCGTTGGTGTGTGGCCTGGATCGCCACCCCGACCGGTTTTCGATCCGGTACGACGTCCCATCTCGTTGCGCCGCGCTATTGCACAGTGGCGACGTAGATCTGGGCATCGTTCCGTCCATCGAATACCTGCGCGGCGGGCCATACCTGGCCGTGCCCGGCGTGGCCATCGGATCGGAAGGGCCGGTGGCGTCTGTCGCGGTCTACACCAGCCGGCCACTCGGCCAGATCCGGACGCTCGCCGTAGACACGAGTTCTCGCACCTCCGTGGCGCTGCTCGACGTGTTGTGCGCCAGGTACTTCGGTATCCAACCCGAGATGCGCCCCATGTTGCCCGAACCCGAACGCATGCTCCGGGAATGCGACGCGGCGCTCGTCATCGGCGACTTGGCGCTGATGTTCGACCACGCGGCCGCAGGCGTGCAGAAGATCGATCTCGGCGAGGCATGGACGGCCTACACCAGTCTGCCGTTTGTCTACGCGTTTTGGGTGGGTCGCGCAGGGGCCATCACCGGGCCCGACATCGACCTGCTGGTGCGGGCCGGCCAGGACGGCGTGGTGCAGGCGGACGTTATCGCACGTTCATACTTCGCGGCGACCCCGAGGTGGATCGGCGCCGGCGCCAGCTACCTCCGTGATCATGTCAAGTTTGGGTTTGGCGAACGGCAACGTGCGGGTCTCACGCGCTTCTACCACGAAGCTGCGGATCTTGGGCTGGTGCCCGCATTCGCGGAGCCGCGCTTCTACTGACAGTCATGGCCATCGACGCGCTTGCCGACAAGATTCGGGCCGGCGGACGGCTGAAGACAGACGAGGCGATCGAGGTGTACCTCGAAGCGCCCACGCACCTGCTCGGCAGCCTCGCGAATCTCGTTCGTCACCGCCTCCATCCGGATCCGACCGTCACCTACATCATCGACCGCAATGTGAACTACACCAACGTGTGCGTGGCGCGTTGCTCGTTTTGCGCGTTCTACAGGCCGGTCGGGGCGACCGACGGCTACGTGCTCGGCTTCGACGAGATCTTCCGCAAGATCGAGGAGACCATCGAGCTTGGCGGCGGGCAGTTGCTGCTGCAGGGCGGGCACAATCCCGACCTCCCGATCGAATGGTATGAGGATCTCTTCCGGGCTGTGAAATCGCGCTTCCCGGGATTCAAGCTCCATGCCCTGTCGTCGCCCGAGGTGCTGCACATCTCGCGGGTATCGCAGGTACCCGTTTCTGAGGTGATTCGCCGCCTCGTGGCTGCCGGCCTCGACAGTATTCCGGGCGGGGGAGCCGAGATTCTGGTGGACCGCGTGCGGCACCTGCTCCATTGTTATAGCAAGGCCTCATCCGATGAGTGGCTCGATGTGATGCGCCAGGCCCATCGCCAGGGTCTGCGCACCACGGCGACGATGATGTATGGGTCGGTGGAGACGGCGGCCGAGCGCATCGAGCACATGATGCGGCTGCGTGAGTTGCAGGACGAGACCGGCGGCTTCACGGCGTTCATTGCCTGGAGCTACCAGCCCGAGCACACCGAGTTGCAGGGCGTGGAGGCGACCGGCCTCGACTACTTGCGCACGCTGGCCACCGCCCGCCTGGTGCTGGATAACTTCGACAACCTGCAGGCGTCGTGGGTGACCCAGGGCGGCAAGGTGGGGCAGTTGAGCTTGTCCTACGGCGCCAACGACATGGGCAGCGTGATGATCGAGGAGAACGTGGTGCGTGCCGCCGGCGCGGCCTACTGCATGGACGAAGTCGAAATCGTCCGCAACATCGAGGACGCCGGCTACGTGCCCAAGCGCCGAAACATGCACTACGAGATTCTCGGCGAGCCCATCTTCCGCGAGCGCCACATCCCACGCCTGGTGCACCTGGCCACGGCCCGCGCCGACGGCGACACCTCCATCCCCGTCGAACTCGTCAACTACGCAGCCCGCAGCCGCGCCGAACGAGAGCGACGCGCTCGCACGTAGCCCTGGGTCTTCAGACCCGGGGATCTGGATTCTCAGGTGCGGCGTGACACTGGTGGCACAGGGCCTCCCTCCTGCTTTCGGGGGTCGAGTCCCCGGTCGATCGGGCTCCTG
>ERZ1292640.758-Hain-H43-02um-R1-758-length-26749-cov-5_pt1 | contig 26749 bp, 40 predicted proteins | sample MGYA00564404_ERZ1292640 | MGnify/ENA primary metagenome ERZ1292640 (study PRJEB36523, sample SAMEA6512636) | groundwater metagenome | collected 2019-01-08 | study: AquaDiva: Metagenomics assemblies of 32 groundwater samples | reverse complement strand
GTCATCGTTTGTATCACTTTCCGAATCAACTGTCTGGCGGCGAACAGCAAAGGCTTGCGATTGCCAGAGCCATTATTAATCAACCTGAACTTATTATTGCGGACGAACCAACTGGCAATCTTGATCCCATCAATACGCATGAGATAGTGCAAATTTTAAAAAAAATAAATGATCTTGGCACGACCGTGATTCTGGCCACGCACAATCGCGGAGTGATTGATTCAGTCGGAAAAAGAGTGATCACGATGGAAAATGGGAAAATTGTTAGAGACGCCAAGAATGGGAAATAAGTGGTATAATTAAAAAATTATTAATGAAAGTTTAAAATTTTAGTACTGGGATGACTGAATTAAAAAGAATTATAAAAGCGGGGTTTATAAGCTTTATGCGAGGTGGGTCGGTTTCTTACGCGGCTGTCCTAGTGGTCACCATTACCCTTTCGGTTATCACTTTTCTCATTTTATTGCAGGCAGCGCTGTATTTTTCTTTGGATCTTATAGAAAATAAGGTAGATGTGAAAATTTATCTTACCAAGGGCGCACCTGAGGAAAAAATTATGCTTTTGAAATCGTCATTGGAAAAATTGCCCGAAGTAGCGCAAGTTTCTTACCTAAATGCCGAAGACAATCTTAAAGATTTTCGTCTTCGCCATTCCAACGATTATCCTACCATTCAAGCGCTTGATGAATTAAATGATAATCCGCTTTTGGCTACTCTGGGCGTCAAGGCTAAAGAAATTTCCCAGTATGAAACTATTGCAAATTTTTTGAAATCAAATAATGCACTGGTTCTCGGGTCGATCTCGATAATAGATCACACCAATTATTACAATAATAAATTAGTGATCGATCGATTAAATACCATCATATCCGGAGCGCAGCGACTTGGCTTTTTAATCACTCTCCTTCTAGTCATTCTTTCCATAATTATCACTTTCAACACGATTCGGCTGACTATTTTTATTGCAAAAGAAGAAATCGGCGTGATGCGTCTCGTCGGAGCTTCCAAAATGCGTGTGCGCGGTCCTTTTATGATTGAAGGCGCAATCTACGGAGTAATCGCCACAATCGTGACGTTAATTCTTTTCTGGCCGGTCACCGCTTGGCTTGGACGCAATATGACCAGTTTTCTCTCACTCAATATCTATGATTACTATCTTTCAAATTTCTTTCAAATTTTTGCAATAATTTTATTATCAGGTATAATCTTGGGGGTAATTTCCAGTTTCCTGGCGGTCAGGAAATATTTAAATAAATGATAAAAATTCCACAGTTTTAATTTTTACTCAAGTCCTCGGGTCACCCGTGCAGGATTTTAAAGAAGAACGGGTTTGACCAGACCATTTGTAAAAACTAAAACTGTGGATTTTTATAAATATGAAAAAACAAACAAAATATATTTTTGTGGTGGGAGGGGTTATGTCTTCCGTGGGTAAAGGCATTGCCGCCGCTTCTATCGCCAAGATTTTGCAGTCTCGCGGCTATGCAGTTGGCAATTTGAAAGCAGACATGTATGTGAATATTGACGCTGGCACAATACGCCCTGCCGAACACGGAGAAGTTTTTGTCGGCGAAGACGGTATAGAAGCTGACCAGGATCTGGGCAATTACGAACGTTTTACTGGTCAAAACAGCACCAGGGAAGATTACGTTACTACCGGCCAGATATATGCTGAAGTTATAAAACGCGAACGCAATTTAGAATACGAAGGCGAAGACGTTGAAGTTTATCCGGATATACCAAAGGAAATAATAAGACGCATTGAGGTCTGTCAAAAAAAGAATAAATCAGATATTACAATAGTAGAATACGGCGGAACAGTCGGGGAATACCAATTGTTGCCTTTTTTAGAGGCTACTAGGATGATGAAATCAAAAAATCCCGCGGATGTTTTATTAATTTTAATAAGTTACCTGCCAACGCCAGTGCTTCTTGGAGAGCAAAAATCAAAACCGACCCAGCGCGCCGTTATTGATCTCCATTCTGTCGGACTGAATCCGGATTTTGTAATTTGCCGAGCTGAATGTCCAGCCACTGCCGACATCAAAAAAACCATCAGCAATGTTTGCAGTCTGCCGATTGAAAGGATAATTTCCGCGCCGGATGTTTATTCCATTTACGATGTACCGGTTAATTTTGAAAAAGAAAATTTTGGAGCTACTTTGCTTAAAGCCCTGGGTCTTTCCCCACGAGAAAGGGACTTGAAAGAATGGGTAAAACTTGCCGAGAAGGTTAAAAAAATCAATAAAGAAGTTAAAATCGGCATTGTCGGCAAGTATTTTAATTTCAAGTCATGTAAAGATACTTATATTTCTGTCATCGAATCAATAAATCATGCCTCTTGGGCTCTCAATTTTAAGCCGGCTGTTTTATGGCTTGATTCGGAAAAATATGAACAAAACCCGAGCAAGCTCAAAGAGCTGAAGGACTTGGATGGCATTATTGTTCCCGGCGGTTTCGGTAAGCGTGGCACAGAAGGAATGATTTTGGCTGCCAATTATGCAAGGGTAAACATGATTCCTTATTTCGGGCTTTGTCTTGGAGTGCAGATTATGACTATCGCGTTTGCCCGGGATGTTTTAAATTTAAAGCGCGCCAATTCTACCGAAATGGACCCCAATACTCCGGATCCAGTTATCGCCACTATGGCCGATCAAGTGGATAAAATAAAAAATAAAAATTATGGCGCGAGTATGCGTTTAGGCTCCTATCCCGCGAATTTAGAAAAGGGAAGTATCGCTTTTGCCAGTTACGGAATTTCTAAAATTTCCGAACGTCACCGACATCGATATGAAGTAAACACAAAATATATTGCAGAGCTTCAAAAAGCCGGGTTGGTATTTTCCGGCAAATCTCCTGATGGAGTTTTAATGGAGATAGTCGAGTTGCCCAAAAATGTTCATCCATTTTATCTGGGAACTCAATTTCATCCTGAATTCAAATCCCGTCCGCTTAATCCGCATCCTCTGTTTACCGCTTTTCTAAAAGCTTGCCTGCCTGCGCAAGCAAGTGTACAAAAGGCGAAAAAGTAAATTCATTTTTATGACCATATCAGTCGGGATCGGATTAGCGTTTGTAGCGATGCTTTGCTGGGGCTTCGGCGATTTTCTGATTCAGAAATCAACAAGAAAAATTGGCGATTGGGAAACGCTTTTTGTCATTTGCGCTTTTGGCTCGCTGATCTTATTGCCGTTTGTTTGGAAAGATATTCCGGCGACATTTGCTAATAATAAAGGTTTGTGGATTTTGCTTGCTGGTAGCGCTATTCTTTTTATAGCTGCCCTGCTTGATTTTGAAGCGCTGAAAAAAGGGAAGCTCGCAGTGGTGGAACCAATTTGGTCTTTTGAAGTTCCGGCTTCAGCGTTGTTAGCATTTTTTATTCTTGGCGAAAAAGTAGATTTATTACAGATTGTTTTAATCGCCACGTTAATTTTTGGACTAATTTTGGTTTCTTTTCATAAAGTCAGAGCTTCATTCAAAAAATTGCTGATGGAGAAGGGGGTAATTTTGGCGCTCTTCGCTGCGATTGTGATGGGCTCGGCTAACTTTTTTGTCGGCTAGGGCGCAAGAGTTACTGATCCCTTGATGGTGAATTTTTTCCTGAATGTTTTTATTACGCTTGCCACGGCCATTTATCTTTTTTCCACCGGTCGTTTTATGAAAACTATTCGCGACGCTGTTTCTTATCGCGACGTTTTGCTTCCGATGTCTATTTTTGACAATGCCGCGTGGATCGCTTTTGCTTTTGCCATGAGTATTGTTCCTATCGCTGTCGCCGTCGCTCTTTCGGAAAGCTACATAGTGGTTGCCGTGATTCTCGGCCTTTTGGTCAATCGCGAACGGTTGCAATTTCATCAAAAAACTGGATTGATCCTAGCGATTATTGCCGCCATTGTTCTAGCAGCTATCACTAGTAGCTCCTAGAACAGAACACTGTTTTTTTATCTACATTTGAACTATTCCACAAAATCACCTTCTTTGGCGTCAATCTCTTTAAAAAGGTCTTTCATTTCTCTTGTTCTTATTTTTACGGAATTGGTTCTTAATCCTATGGTAAAGGCGCTTTCTTTATTATCAAAAACGAGCCTATCGACTAAAATAGGAATCAAGGTTTTGTGTCCGAAGGGCGGTACAGATCCTATTTCACAACCAGTCATTTCTTCCACTTTCTCTTTGGTCGCCATTCTGATGCTGGTTCTGGACCATCCTAATTTCAAACAAATTTTCTTTAAGTCGGCCTTCTGATCGGCCGGCATGTTGACAATGGCCCAATCGTTTTTTCCATTAGTAAACAAAAGAGCTTTGATTCCTTGTTTTAGTTTCAACCCTCTGGTTTTTGCCGCATCCTCGCTGGTTGTTACCGCTTCATGTTCCAAATAAGTAGGATGCAGGGACAATCGGGCAAATTCGCTTTTTATTTTTTCTAATTCGTTTAGAGACATACAAATATTATATCTTATGAAAATAAAATTAACGAGCTGACTGACTCAGTCTGGAACCTTATTTTGTGAGACCTCGTAAGGGTTCCGTGAGCGCTTTTAGTATACCAAATTTAGGTATCTCAGTCAGGTATTAATTTCATTGCGTTAAATTTTTGACGTGATATAATAATTGTAGAAAAGTAAAAGCAACGAAGACAAGATAAGGGGGTTACACGAGACCAGAAAATAGCCTACGGTAACCAATTAAGCCACCCCCGGTAAGTGAACTACAACGAATAAAATAGTTGAGCCAAAGCCTGAGGTCGGCATCTTGTAAAGATGTAGTTTCGGGCTTTTGCTTTTTTTGGTCGAAACATTATCAGAACAAGAATAAAAATTATATGGAAGTACTAATACCTGAATTTGAAACTTTTTTCGGGAAACATGGACGCTATTACAATGAGTTTTGTATTGGCATAGCTAATGACCCGAAACATGCGCTATTTACAAGACATGGAGTCCGAGAGTTTATTGACCCATGGATTCATTCCACAAATGCGCTCTCTTCTTCCGTCGTTCGTGTCATGGAAAAACTTTTTCTTGATAAAGGAGCAAAAGGAGGGGGTGGAGGAGGAGATAATAATACTTGTTTTATATACGCGTACAGAATTACTCCTTCAACTAGGCAATAAACATACTGGCTTATAGAGAGCTAGAGGAGAAAGAGAAAAGATTGAGTTGTTGCATTCACCAACGGCGCTAGAAAGGTATGTTCTAAAAACAGCTATGCTCTTACGTAGCTGTTTTTATTTTTAAGCAACAATTTTGGAATTTTTAGTGACTGCCGTATTTTTCGTTTTACTTTTATCTTGCCCTCTTTCAAATCCTGCTACGAATTCATAGCTTTTATCCGAGAAAAGTCCTTCGGGTAATTTATCAAGCCGTTCCTTAGCTACTCTAATTGCCTGTTCTGATTGATCTATACCTATCCAATTTCTATTTAATTCTTGTGCTCCGATTATTGTTGTCCCTGAACCACAAAAACAATCCAAAACAATACTGTTTTTATTTGAGGAAGCAGAAATAATAAATTTTAACAGATCAAGACTTTTTTCAGTTGGATAATCTGGATATTGTGGGTCTTTAAATTCCCAGATGTCTTGGGTTTTTTTACCCTCTCTCTCATTTACGTAAATCTTCTTTCGTGGTACGTCGTTTTTTGACCATTCAATTAAACCTTGCTTATCCCATTCCTCTAGAATTTTTGGATCTGTTCTCCAATGCCGCCCCTGTGGTGGTTTTACTCCGCGCCATTCTTTTCCAGTATTTCCATTTGTTGTTTCTCCGGGAGCATGTAATGGTATAGTGGTGTACTTTCTTCCATCTTTGTCAGTTTTTTTAAATAAGCGTTCTTCGTCGGCATTAGAAAAAGCAATTCTTGGATCATTCCAAATAGGATTTCCGTTTTTTGTGTAGAAAAGTATAAGGTCTTTTATATTACCGTATGCTTTTCTGTGAAAATTCTTCGGATTACATTTAATTCTAGTAATATCATTACGAAAATTCTTTACTCCAAAAACTTCATCCATAATTAACTTTACATAGTGGCCAATTTTGTAATCAATATGCAAATAAATTGAGCCTTGTTCCGACAATAGTTCACGAAGTAAAATAAGTCTCTCTCTTAAAAACTCTAAAAAATCAGCTCCAACAAGTGTGTCGCTATAAGCAATTTCATCAAGAATACTACTACTAATAGTATTACTTCTTTCTCCAATTTTAAACTCAGTGTTGGTTGCAAAGGGGGGGTCAATATAAATTAAATCAATTTTTCCTTTCAGATCATGATCTTCTATTAAGGACTTGAGTACAGCTAAATTATTACCTTGAATTAGTTTATTTTTTGAACCCTTACCAGATATCACTTTCAAATCTGCCTTTTGGGTGTTTAGTATTTCAATCTCTGATTTTTTGTTTGCGTAAGTTAAAAACATATAAAAATTTAAAGTTGAAAAAGAAATTCACGAAGTACAAGACTGCTCATAATGTTTTCCTTTTTGTATTTTGTTGTAATATCTCGATATATTTTATTATTACCCTTTATATATAATACACCATCTAAAATTGCAACCTTAACTGCATTAACATTTTTGGCTTTTATTGTTGCAATAGCATCATTAAATTGAGCATTCTGATGTCCTCCAAAATCAGTTAGAAACTTAGCTTCACCTATTACATATTTACCATTGAAACGAGCTATGAAATCTAATCCTTTTGGGTGTTTATAATTAAGATGCTTTCTTGCAAAAGCCATCATTTCTGCATCTCCTGCATTTAATACCGCATTGCCTTTTTTAGTTAAAAATTCATCAGCTTTCAAATATGGAACGCCTAGAGATTTATTACTAAGCCAGCGACGGAATAATGGACCAATTTGTCGGTTGGTTTCTTTTGGTTCAGAACAGCGAGCGTATATTGTATCTAGCCCCATCTCATACAAACGCCCGGAAAGCCTTGCAACCGTTTGAGGATTTCTTTCAGAGGCTTTTTTATCTCTTTTTAAATAAGCAACATAAGAATCTTTAATGGGGAATAAATTTAATTTTACTAAATTTTCTATCAGTCCAGCGTTATCTTTCTTTTTAAAAGAATTTTTTATATTTTTCCAAAGCTTCTCGTCAAGTTCACGTATACCGTCCGGTATAGTTGGATATACTTTAAAAAGATCATCTAGATAGCTTCTCTGATTTGCGTAATCAATACTTAATTGTATCCAGGGATTCATATTGAAGATTATATCATACTTTATACCTTAAAAATGCTGATATATAGTAATCATACTATCTGTGTGTATTAGTCACCTGACTTAGCATGTAATGGCTGGGAGACTTGGATTCGGACCAAGATAACGTCCTCCAGAGGGACGTGTCCTACCGTTAGACGATCTCCCAAAGTACTTTTTAAACCTCTTTCCAATCTAATCTAAGTACAATAGTATAATTAAAAATTTTAATCAAATTTTTAATTCAGCTGAAACTCTGATATGATGTCTTTACAATGAAGAAAAATTTTGTCTGGTTTATTTTTGTTTTAACCTTTTTGTTATTCATTCTTTTTTTTGTATTGCCAAAGTTTTTCGGCGGTGTTTCTTTTAAAAAAGAACTTTCGAGATTACCGCCGCTTGATACTGTGGCTTATGATAAAAAAATAAATGAATTGGCGAATAATCCATTTTTGCCAAGTATTTGGCCAGTCAAGACTGTCTATCCCAATGCCGGCGCAATCTTGCCGTTCAAGCGCATTATCGCTTTTTATGGGAATCTATATTCAAACAAGATGGGGGTTTTAGGACAATATCCCGAAGCTGAGATACTAGCAAAACTAGATGCTGAAATGAAAAAGTGGGACGAGGCCGACCCCAATACACCTGTGGTTCCAGCGCTCCATTATATTACAGTCGTGGCGCAGAAAAGCAGTGGTAAAGATGGCAAATACAGAGTACGGATGCCGGATTCAGAAATAGATAAAGTTTTGGCCATGGCGGCAAAAATACCTGCCCGCCCTCACGATAATTCGGGAGCAAGCGGGAATGCTCTTGTTTTTCTGGATATTCAAGTCGGTCTTTCCAATTTACAAACAGAAGTTCCTCTTCTGGAAAGATATCTCAAAATGTCGCAAGTGCATTTAGGCATTGACCCGGAATTTTCCATGAAGAATAATACCCGGCCGGGGAAAATCGTCGGTACACTTGATGCCGTAGATATAAATTTTACTGCAAATTACCTGGCAAAAGTTGTTAAAGAAAATAATCTTCCGCCGAAGGTTCTTGTCGTGCATCGCTATACCCCAAAAATGGTTACCAACTATCAAAACATAAAACCGCTGCCGGAAGTCCAAATTGTTATGCATATGGATGGCTGGGGTGAAACGGCGAAAAAAATAAATACTTATCAGCAATTCATTCACAAAGAGCCAGTACAATTTACCGGCTTTAAATTATTTTACAAAAATGATGTTCGAGAGCAGGGCGCTGTCCTGATGACGCCGGCAGATTTGCTTAAACTAAGTCCGCAACCCATATATATACAATATCAGTAGGGTCCATAGGGCAAGTGGTTTTTATTTTTATTAGTGGTATAATATGGATATGAAAAATACATACATTTTAGTTTTTGTTTTAGTTGTTCTGATAGTAGGAACAGTGTTTATTTTTGGAATAGGCGAAAAGGCGGAGGCGCCCGTTTTAGGAGGTGAAGATAGTGAAAAAAGTGACGTAATAAGCAATAAAATGCCAGCGATAAACACGTCTAACACCGCAGAAACATTGGTAGTTAAAGAATTTACTGTTTCGGGCAAAAATTTTTCTTTCACACCCTCTTTTTTAACAGTTAAAAAAGACGACAAGGTTAAAATAATTTTTGAAAATAAAAATGGCTTCCATGATTTTAAGATAAACGAGTTTGATGTTGCCACAAAGCAGACGCAGTCGCCAGCCACTGAAGTTTTGGAATTCACAGCCGACAAAACCGGAAGTTTTGAATATTACTGTTCGGTCGGCAGTCATCGCGCAATAGGGATGAAAGGGATTTTAAAAGTTGAATAAAAATGAATCCTCAAGAAGAAAAAAAAGCGTGGCGTGAGGTAAAATATCATGAAAAATTCTTGAACGCGTTTAGAGGTTTTTATGTTCTTTCTAAAACAACGAGGCATTTGTTTATTCATCTAACATCCGCTTTGGTTGTGATAGTTTTTGGATTTTACTTCAAAGTTTCCAGTCTGGAATGGATTGCGCTTATTTTTGCGATTGGTTTTGTTTTGGTTACCGAAGCGCTGAATACCGCCATCGAGATAGATATGGATTTAACTTCTCCCGAATATCATCCTTATGCTCGAGATACAAAAGACGTGGCCGCCGCCGCTGTCCTGTTGTCTGTATTTGTGGCTATCATCATCGGATTAATTATTTTTTTGCCAAAGGTTCTTAATTTGATATACTAAAAGTTATGAATAACAATATGAAAATTTTTCTTTCAGTGATTGGTATTTTAATACTGGGCGTAATTGCAACTGCAGTGCTTCGTTCAGGCAATATACCTGCGGATCCTGGCAAGTATGATGCTTTCGCGCAATGCTTAGGAAACAAAGGCGCTGTTTTTTATGGTGCTTTTTGGTGTTCGCATTGCCAAACTCAGAAAAAATTATTTGGGTCTTCCGCTAAATTATTGCCTTATGTTGAATGTTCCACGGCTGATGGAAGGGGACAGTTGCAAGTATGCAAAGATAAAAATATCGATGGTTATCCCACATGGGAATTCGCCGACAAATCCCGCTTGAACGGAGAAATTTCTCTCTCGCAGTTGGCAGAAAAAACTTCCTGCCCGCTTCCATAATATTTTATGTCCGAATCTGTACAATATTTAAATCTGTTTTTGGGTTCGGGGGCGATCCTGCTCCAAGTCCTCTCGGTCGTTGCCCTTTTTCTTCTTTTCTTAAGAATAAAAAAAAACTTTTTCTTGGATTTTATTGACAAACATTTTTTGCCGATTGGTTTTGTTCTGTCTTTAACTGCGTCGCTTTTTTCCTTGGTTTACTCCGAAGTAATTAATTTTTTGCCGTGTTATCTTTGTTGGTTTCAGAGAATTTTTCTATTTCCACTGCCTTTTATTTTTGGTGCGGCTATTTGGTATAAAGACAGAAAGATTGTCAAATATGTGCTTCCACTTCTTGCTATTGGTTTTTTTATTTCGGTTTATCAAAATTTTATTTATTATTTCAGGGATACGGGATCCCTGCCGTGCGACGCTTCCGGTGTATCTTGTTACCAGCGTTTGGTGTCGGAGTTTGGAGGATATATTTCAATTCCAATGCTTGCTTTGACCATTTTCTTTTCTTTAATTGCTGTTATTTTGGTCGCTCATTTTTATAAGAAAGAAGATTGAATAAATATGAATAAATATGTTAGCATAGTTATTGTGGTGGCGGTGATTATTTTTTGTGCCTGGTTTTTTATGACCGGCAATAATAGTAGAGAAGAAGTTGTAGACGGAGTTGAAGAAAAAATTATGAATGCGACATTGCGCACAAGCAAGGGAGATATTACGATTGAATTCTTTGATAAACAGGCGCCAAACACCGTGGCCAATTTCATCAAACTTTCCAAGGAGGGTTTTTACGACGGAGTTAAATTTCATCGAGTGATAAAAGGTTTTATGATTCAAGGCGGGGACCCTCTCACCAAAGACAATTCTAAAATGGCTCTTTGGGGTACGGGAGGTCCGGGATATAATTTTGCTGATGAAATAGGGGCAAGCAACAAGAATAATCCAGGCACCATTTCCATGGCTAACGCAGGACCAGATACCAATGGTAGTCAGTTTTTCATTAACGTGGCGGCCAATAATTTTCTGGATTCTAAACATACTGTCTTTGGAAAAGTTATGTCTGGTATGGATGTTGTCACAAAAATTGAAAACACTCCGACCGGAGTAGCAGACAGACCAATTACTGCGGTGATCATCGAAAGTATTTCCTTGAAATAAAAAACAATGTTTTATTATTTATTATTGTAGTACCATATATATATGAATAAACAAAAAATCGTCTTAATAATACTTCGTTTTGCAATGAGTTTTATTTTTCTTTGGGCGTTTTTTGATAAGATTTTTGGTTTGGGATTTGCGACTACTGCCGATAAAGCGTGGATTAATGGAGGTTCACCGACCTCAGGTTTTCTTACTTTTGCCGTCCAAGGTCCTTTGGCGGATATCTTTCATAGTCTGGCTGGTATAACAATTATTGATTGGTTATTTATGCTGGGGCTTCTCTTTGTAGGATTAACTCTCTTATTTAACAAATACGTAAAATGGGGGTGTCTGGCTGGTAGTTTGATGCTATTACTGATGTATTTAGCTTTGCTTTTCCCAGCCAACAATCCGATTATTGATGATCATATAGTTTATATTTTAGTGTTAATTCTTCTTGCATTTAGAAGTGAAGAAAAAGTAGTTTAAAAAACAAGTAGTTATTAATATTTGATTGGTGTATAATAAGTTTACCAACATTTTAATTATATCAAACTATGATTTATTTATTTGTTTTAGGAAGAATATTATTGGGAGGTTATTTTATAAAAAGCGGCTATAATCACTTTAAGAATCTTGGTATGCTTACTGGTTATGCGCAATCTAAAGGAGTACCTATGCCAAAAGAGGCGGTGTTTTTGACTGGACTGATGATGTTTCTGGGTGGCTTGGGGATACTTTTAGGCGTTTATATACAGCTTTCAATTTTTCTGCTTTCAGTTTTCTTACTTGTCACTACTTTTCAAATGCATCAATATTGGAAAGTTACTGACCCTATGACTCGCATGGGCGAGCAGGTTAATTTTTATAAAAATCTTGGCCTCTTGGGAGCCGTACTGACGCTTTTGGCTATTCCTTTGCCTTGGGTGCTTACTCTATGGTAAGAATTATGGTTTTCGGGACTTTTGACGGATTGCACGCTGGTCATTTCGATTTTTTTAAACAAGCGAGAAAATTGTCTTCCAAGCCTTTTTTAATCGTTTCTGTGGCCCGAGACAGGAATGTTTTAAGAATAAAAGGAAAACCCCCGTTTTTTAATGAGAAAAAAAGATTAATTTTAATAAAGAAATCTGGCCTAGCTAACAAAGTAGTGCTCTCTGGTTTAACGAACCATATTCCTCACATTATAAAAGAGCATCCGTCCATTATTGCCTTGGGATATGATCAAAAAGCTTATGTCAAAAATCTTAGAAAAGACTTAAAAAACAAGGGTGTTTCGACTAAGATAATTCGCTTGAAATCTTATGAAGAAAAATTTTATAAAAATCACTTGCTAAGAAAAAATTATCACTAAGTACCACCCCTTGCAACTAAAGTTGCAATGCCCCTCCTAATCTAGGAGGAGAGAAAGCAAAATTCAAACACAAATTCAAATGAAATTCATACATAATGTAAATCCTTTAGTTCATAGAAGAAAAGAATTAAGAAACAAAAGCACTCGCGAAGAAATTTTATTATGGTCTAGATTAAAAAATTCTCAAATTGGTTTCAAGTTTCGCAGACAGCACAGTATAGGAGGATACGTTGTTGACTTTTATTGTCCAGATAAAAAGTTGGCAGTTGAAATCGATGGACCAATTCATTCAAAACCAGAAAATAAAGAGTATGATAAAATCAGAACAGAATTTTTCGCCGGACTAAATATAAAAGTTGTGCGATTTACTAATTTAGAAGTGAGCACGGAAACAGAATCAATTGTTGGAAAAATAAAAGAAGCACTTACTGTCTCTTAAATACCACCCCTCCGACAAAGTCGGATGCCCCTCCTAAACTAGGAGGGGAAGAAACTGAGACTATCTTCAACCACCTCCTTTCTATTTTTGTTGTGTTATTTTACCTTAAAAGATCGAGTAATTTCTTTGTTTTCTGTCCAATTAGTAATCTTGAAAAAATTCAGCACCTCACGGGCTTTTATTTTTCTAATTTCAGATGGAATTATCTTGTCTTCATTCGCAACGTAATCAAATCCATTCTTCCCTAATTTTATATTCTCTGCAGGAATTTTTTCAGAATCAACAACATAAATATACACATCTTGATCTGGGTCGAATAATTGAGGATTTCCAAAAGTAATCGTGTTGGCTTGTTCGTCAATCGAATTGTTTCCTTATGGAAAAGAACCCATTGCAACTGCGCGACCATAATCAGGAGTGAGATAAATCGCGTTCAAAAGTTCATCTTCTAGCACTCCGCTTTCACCCTTTTGTGCCTGTTTCCGTTCAAGCTGTTTAGATTTAACTTTCGATCCATGATATAACTTCATAATAAAAATTATACCACGGATTCTTCTTTCTCTTCTCCTCCTAGATTAGGAGGAGTGCCTCGATCTTTATCGGGGCGAGGTGGTATTCCTCCCCTCCTAATTTAGGAGGGGCACTGCAACTTTATTGCAGGGGGTGGTATTTTCGAAAGGGGTGATATTAGCTACTTGCTTAAACTAAAAAAATAAATATAATATAAAAATATGCAAGATTTTAATTTGATCAGATTCATAAAAAATAATTTCACGAATAAATTTTTTCTTACCATCTTTGTTTCTAGCTTTGTATCCTCAATTATAATTATCACAGTCGGCGTAGGTGTTGTCTGGAATTTCCGAGCTGATATTTTCGGGTATTTTGCCAAAGAATATCTGCAAGAAGCGCGGAATCAAAATGATTCTGAAAAAGTTACTGAACGAATTTTAGAAAAGCAAACAATTTTTTCCCAAGAGTCTTTTGTGGTTGAGGCGGTGAAAAAATCAAATCCGGCTGTTGTATCTATAATTATCTCCAAAGAAGTTCCCAAATATGAAGCCTATATTGATCCGAATCAGCAACAAAATCCTTTCGGCGACTTGTTTCCGGGTTTTTCTTTCAACATTCCGCAGTATCGCCAGAAGGGCACGGAAAAAAAACAAATTGGCGGCGGATCGGGATTTTTTGTTTCGAGTGACGGCTTGATTGTTACCAATAAGCACGTCGTTGACCAAAAAGATGTTGAATACACCGTTTTTACCAATGATAGCAAAAAACACGTAGCGAGAGTAATAGCTCGCGACCCTGTTTTAGATATCGCTCTGATAAAAGTTGATCCGCCAGCTGGCGGAGGCTTCCCTTATCTTTCATTAGGCAATTCTGATACCCTCGAAATAGGTCAGAGTGTTATTGCCATCGGCAATGCGCTGGCCGAATTTAGAAATACTGTTTCGGTAGGGGTTGTTTCCGGACTGGCGCGCTCAATAACCGCAAGTAGCGCAGGGGGAGTTACAGAATTTCTTGACCACGTTATTCAGACAGATGCGGCGATTAATCCGGGGAACTCTGGCGGCCCGCTCTTAGATCTTAAAGGCAAAGTGATCGGTGTGAATGTTGCCGTTGCGCAAGGGTCTCAGAATATTGGTTTTGCCTTGCCTATCAACAGCGTCAAGGGGGCGATTGAATCAGTAAAATCTACTGGTAAAATTGTTCGCCCTTATCTAGGGCTTCGCTACGTGGCTATTAATGCGGATATGCAGGCAAAAAATAATCTGACAGTGGATTACGGAGTATTGGTGAAGGCAGGGGCGAATGCCGACGAACTGGCGGTTATTCCGGGTAGTCCGGCAGACAAAGCGGGCATAGTTGAAAATGATATAATTTTGGAAATTGACGGGGTTAAACTAGACAGTAAAACAAGTCTTGTTTCTGTCATTCGCGGAAAAAAAATCGGCCAGATAATAGACCTCAAAGTTCTCTCTAAGGGAGTTGAAAAAAATGTTTTAGTTACTTTAGAAGCCGCGAAGGATAATTAAATATCCCCCTTTCTTATCGTCGAGGCTAAGTAAACTCCCAAAAGCATTGCTGTGCCCAGGATGACATATATATAATTAAAGGCTGGAACAAAAAGGAAAACTAGGGAGGCAATAGCCGGGCCAATGATATAAGCGATAGGCGAGGCGGTGCGATAAACTCCCACGAACTCTTCGTTTTCCGGCCGAATGTGCTTGAAGAAATAGGCATCGCTCATAACTTCAATCGTAGCGGCGCCGACTCGGGTGGTCAACAGCAGCAGGGCCCATAACCAAACGACAGGCTGATAAATAAAAAAGAGGGATAAGGTTGCCAGCGAAGCTATGGTAAAACCGAACATTAGCATTTTTCTTTCGCCGATTTTGTCTGCGTATCTGCCTAAAGGAAAAGGAAGAATGGAAAAAGGTAAAAGCATAACAGCAAAAATCAAGCCGATTTCTTTCCATGAAAAACCCAAATAGAAAGATAAATATATTGGCGTGTAAATAACCATCCAACAATAAAAAAATTGCAGTAAAAAACTTATTCCATAGGCATGAAATAGGTTTTTATTTTTGAAAAATTTGCCAATATATTTTTTTATATTTGTTTTGTCATAATTCGGATCTGGTATATCTCGAAAGTGCGAATACGACATTATAAAAAATAACAGCATTACTGTAAAACTAATCAAATAAATTGTCCTGAAAGAAAATTCTCCTAAAATCGTAAAGAACATTAATTGTGATATTATCCAAGCTAGACTGCCTATGGTCATGTATGTTCCCCTTATTTTTCCAGTTGTAGAATCTTTGGAAAATATTTTTAAGAGTTCATCCAATGAGAAAAAGATTAAAATATTAAGAGTGAAACCGAAGACAAATGCAAAAATGGCGCTCCACGCATTTTTTGAAAAGGCAAACAATAAAATTGATAGGCTATCGAGAGCAATTACCCATAGGAGAAATTTATACCCGCCTATTTTGCTGAATATTGAAGGCGCGATCAAAAGTGCGAGTATGGAAACGATTGATCCAAGGGCATAAATTATTCCAACAAATTTTCCATTGACAAAAGAGGAAATAAAAGTCGAGTTTATATAAGACATCAAGGCGATTGGCAAGGAGAAGAGGAAACCAGCTACATAGATTGTTATTTTTTTGTGTCCCATGAATTATATTTCCATTCCCAGATAGAGTCTAAGGCTCTATCTGGCGCTATACGCTTAATATTACCGGTATGACTAAGGGCCTTTTTTCGGTTTTCTGGTACAAGAATTTTGAAACTGTTTCTCCCAATGCGGCTTTTAAATAATCAAAATCTGCAGGGCTGTTTTGACTTCTTTTAGCTGCTCCATCTTCGATGGATTTTTTGATAATGATTCTGACCTGGCGTAAAAGTTCCTGATTTTCTTTTAAGTAAACAAAGCCACGGGATATCAAATCGGGTGACTTTTTTAATTTGCCGGTTTTTTGATCAAGCAGGGCGATAATAACGAACATTCCGTCTTGAGAGAGCATCTGACGGTCTCGGATAACGACATCCTGCGCATCTCCGACGGAAGAACCATCCACCATCATCAGACCGGAAGGCGCTTTTTCTTTTCGCGTTGCTATCTTTTGTCCATTATTTCCTATTTCAATGATTGAACCATTGTCCGGTACAACGATATTCTCCTCGCTCAGACCAAGTTCCATCGCGAGCTCTTTATGCAAGACCAGGCGATAGTGATTGCCATGGATCGGAATAAAGAATTTTGGATGAGTTTTGCGGTGGAGCCATTTCACATCTTCTTGATTGCCGTGTCCGGTCGCATGCACAAAGTCCTCTCCCGCGGTGCGGTAGCTGATTATGCGCGCGCCCTGCCTTGTGAGCCCGTCTTTCATGTTTTCCACTGCTCTTTCATTCCCCGGAACAATCGAAGCGGAGAGAATGACGGTATCGCCTTTATGCAGTTTAAATTTAGTATGAGTCTTGTTGGCGACGCGGTTGAGCGAGGCGAATTCTTCACCCTGGGCTCCGGTCATCAGAACTACGACTTTGTTTGGCGGATAGTTGTCTGTCTCCTCGATTGGTATGATCGTATCTTTTTCAGGTGAAAAAAGTCCGGCTTCGATGGCCACGTCGATATTTGTTTTCATCGAACGTCCGTCGATGGCTATTTTTTTGCCCTGTGACTCGGCGAATTTTACCACGTAGGCTAGGCGGGTGATGTGCGAAGCGAAGGCGGCAATAATCATCCGACCGCTTACTTTTCTGATCAAATTTTCAAGGCCTTTGTGCACTTTCACTTCCGGCAAAGAAAAGCCTTCGTTTTCGATGTTGGTGGAATCAGTCATAAGGAGAAGAACTTTGGCATTATCGAAGATCGCATATTCTTTTTCTTCTTCCTTGGAGACTATGCCGTCCACCTGATCGAGTTTGTAATCTCCCGGAGTCACGATCCATCCGTGTTCTGTCTCGACGATTATTCCCATAGAGTCGGGGATGGTGTGAGTCACACCAAAAAACCTGACTTTTATTTTTCCGCAGGTTATCGTTTCATCTTTTTCAACTATATTTTCTTTCATTGGTGGCAAATGCGGGAATTCCGCCTGACGCTTTCTCATCATCAGGATAGAAAGATTTCTGGAGTAAACGGGAGGGTTGCCGATGCGCGAGAGGACGAGGGGCACGCCTCCGATATGATCCAAGTGTCCATGAGTTATGATGAGCGCGCGTATTTTTTCTTTGCGTTCTTCAAGGTAGGTCGTATTCGGAATAACATAATCAACTCCCGGAGTGGCTTCATTAGAAAAATGCATGCCGGCATCGATAACTATTATGTCATCTCCCATTTCGATGACGGTCATATTTTTGCCGATTTCCTCCACTCCTCCCAGCGGGACGATACGAATTACGTCTTTTTCTACCGGAGGGATTTTTCCATTTGAATCTGATTGACCTTTCCCGCCAAAGGACGGAGATCTCCCTCCTTGCCTGAATCTCTTTTTTCGGTATTGATAGGTAGAATTTTTTGTTAATCTTTTTCGTTCCGGTCTTTCGTGAGTTTTATGCCCGCTTTCTCGCTCCGCGCCACCTCGGACCGGCGCTTTTTTATTGTCGACGCTTATTGCACTGAAGGACAGTCTGTGTTTCTTTATCATGTGATTCTCTTTTGGGCTTTAGGAAGTTCAGGCTTTAGACTCTAGCTTTTAATTTGCTAGCGCCTAATGTCTAGTTACCCAGCGCCTTGTTATTAGTAAATATTTTCCAGATATTTTCCGTCTGGCCGTACCATAAATATGCATTCAGGTAGCGGTCTTCCGGCGAGATAATATGATCCACTTTCGGTTCGCTGATATTTTTTGATACTACATATATAAATTTTGGGCTGTACAAAAAGATAGCTCCCATGTCTTTCTTTACCTCGTCAGAAAATTGAATGTATTTTTTTGTTCTTGCCTCTTCATCTACGGTGACGAACGCGTCTTCCAGAATTTTGTCAACTTTTGCGTTGGTGTACATCGCGACGTTTAGCCCCGGATCCTTTCTCTGCGAGGAATGCCAGAAAGCAAAGAGATCGGATTCATTATTTATGATCTCACCGAAAAGAAGCGCTTCATATTTGCGCGGGCGAATCACATTCTGATTTAAGTTGCCAGTTTCAAAAGTTTTTATCTCGACTTTTATGCCAATTTCCGCTAAATCTTGCTTTATCAATTCGGCCGTTTTTGTAAGTTCCGGAATATTGCCTGTTGAAATAGAAAACTCCAATTTTTTAGTTACTTTCTTTTTTTTCTCAGTTGTCGTTTTCCCCAAAAATCCATCAACGCCTTTTTTCCAGCCAACCTTCGATAAATCATTCTGCGCTTTCTGCAATATTTCTTCACGCGGAATATCGGTTTTTGTTTTTAATTTCTGATATTCCGTCATATTAGGCGGTATTGGACTTTCAATTGCCAATCCATATCCAAAAAGCACATCTCTCACAATTTTACTTTTATCTATTGCTTGATTGATTGCGCTGATAACCGCTTTATCGGTAAAAAGCTGGTTCACATTTTGGTTAAAGAAAAGCCCAAATACTCGGGGAAGAATCGCAGACTCCACTTGATAATTTTTCTTTTTTAAATTCTCTGCATTCAGAGGGGTGATAGAGCTTATTTCTTCCACTTCTTTATCAACCAGGGCTTTGACCAGATCGTTTTCATTTTGATAAAAACGCAAATTTATATTTTGAATGTATGGTTCACCTAAGACAAATTTTTTAAATGGTATCAGTTCATAATGATCTATAATTCCCGACGATTGTTTGCTTATCGAACTTATCATATAAGGTCCTGAACCAATGGGATTTGTATTTGCATTATTGAGTTCTAAGGGCGTGTTTTCCCACAGATGCGCGGGCATAATGCCAAGCGTCGTATTCTCTAAAAATGACGCATAGGGCTGTTTTAAGGTAAATTTAACAATTTTTTCGTCTATTTTTTCGACACTAACACCATCCCAATTCACCTTTTGCGGGCTTTCGATAATTCTGTCCTTCACTTTATTTATGGTAAATAATATATCATTCGCGGTGACAGGTTTCCCGTCTTGAAAATATAAATTATCCTTTAAAGTGAAAATATAGATTAAGCCGTTTTGTGACTTTTCATATTTTTCCGCCAAATCTTGAATGAGTGTGCCATTGGAGCTTTTTCTCATGAGGCCGGAATAAATAAATGAGACCAAATCTAGATCGGCTTCTGAATTTGCCAAGATTGGGTTTATAAAACGCGGAACTCCGACGATGCCTAGAGAGATAGAGCCTCCCCGCAAGGGCGCTCGCACCATAAAAGATTTATTAATATTTTGGAGCATTAAAATTGTGCTTAATAACAGCGTTACTAGGAGTCCAACAAAAACAATCCTTTCTTTTTTTGAGAAAGAAGAGAAGATAAAATTCATTTCTTTTTTTGAAGGTAATTTAAAATTACGCATACAACTATACAGATTTTCTATTTGGAGATAAAAACTTTTACAACCATTTGCCCTAGGCAGCTTTCATTATTATACTAAGCAAAGAAAATAAAGCAAAAAGGACTCCACAAACGATGGACAAATAAAAAAGAAATTTCTCAAAGCCTCGGCGAGTATGATGGAAACTCTCATTGTTATTTCCACCCAGGGCTCCACCCACGCCGGCACTCGACTGTTGGAGTAAGATCGCTGATACCAATATGACTGATAGAATTATCTGCGCATAAGGCAGAACAGCTACGACTAGATTCATCCCATGATTATTGCATATTAAAGTCCAAAATGCAAACAATTATGTTATAATATGATCCACACAAATTGCCGACATATATTCATGTAAAAGTTTTAGCAGGTGCAAAAGGTGAATCTTTGAAAGTATTATCGAAAGATCATTTTGAAGTTTTGGTCCGGGAAAAAGCAGAACGCAATATGGCAAACGAGCGTGTTCTAGAACTGGCAGCGGAGCATTTCAAGGTTCCGGTAAATAAAGTTCGCATTGTGAACGGGCACCGGCATCCGAGCAAGTTATTGATTATCGAAAATTAACTTGTTATATTCGTTGTATGTTTCAAAATTTTTTACTCAAAAAAATGCTTCGCACACAAGGTGTGCCGGAGGCGCAAATAGAAATGTTTGTCGGGATGATAGAAAAAAATCCTGAACTTTTCAAAACTATCGCTTCCGAAATTCAAGAGAAAGTAAAATCTGGTATGAGCCAAATGGACGCCAGCATGCAAGTGATGAAGAAATACGAAGGGGAACTGAAGAAGTTGGGGTAGAGGGCTAAGTTCTTATTTTCTTGCACGCGAGATCATAAAATGATCTAATGAAAGCATGTCTAAAAGTCAAGATTCAGGTGATGCTGGAGAAAAAGAAGTGGTGCAACATGTACCATGTCCTAATTGCTCTAAAAGATTAATGCTCTTACCGAAAAATTTTCCGCTCTATGATATTCAATGCATTGGATGTAATTTTCGTGCTCAAGTGAAAACAAGTAACTCAAAACCTAAATCTACAATTTTTGGGGCTGGTTGGGATGTTATCGAAAAGGTATTAAAATCTGGTTTTCTAGTTCCATCCATTATTACGAATTTTAAATGGAAAGATAAAGAAGAGAATCATCAAGAGATTAGATTCTATCCTTTTATTCCAAAGATAAATCTTAAAATGCACAAACTTTCACCGACAGCTCGCCGTGCAAACTATAAAATGTTCAACTATATAGGTATCGAAAAAATCCCGTTTTTCGTTTTGTATAAAAAATAGTTATTAACACTTGACTCCTTTTATATTTCGATCAATGATTGGGATATGGATATTAGCAGAGAACTAGCAATAAAAATTTTAAAGTATTTGGACGAACATAAAAATTTCTATTTTCCTTTTTTGGTTGTGAATAAAGAGTATTCTGAAAAGTATAATGATTTTGTTGAAATTGAGTCCAGTGAATGGGAAACGATTATCAAAAATGAAAATTATAAAACTTTTCAATTGTGGGAAAATTTACAAAATTTACACGAGGAAACGCTAAAATTGATGTCAAAGGGGTTTTTAGAAAAAATAACAAATGAGTCATTCAAAAAGCATATTGCTGAATTAGCAAGAAATTACAGAAAAGAATTGAGACAGATTTTACCAGAGAGTGCAAAAACTAAAGAATATGGATTTAATGAATTTATGAATGGTAAAGCTGAAGCATATGAAGATTGTTTAGATTTGATTAAGGAGTATAATGAATAATATGCCAAGATATAGATTTTCAGACATATTCCAAGAAAACTCCGATAGCTCCCTGAGCCCGCGTGTAAGAATAAATGTGAATGGAGTTATGTTTGGCCCAGAAGTTACATTTAATCCAGGAGTTTCTTTTGGTGGTATTGATTTTTTTCAATACAAAAATCTTGACATAGCCGCTGAGGAAGAAAATGGAGTACTAACAATAGGGGGTTTTTATAGATGATTTATGCCTGTACTCCCCAAACCAATTTCCAAAGAAGAATTACCACCAGATGTTTCGGCTTTGCAAGCTACAATTGCATCTCTAGCAAAAGAAGTTATTTCTTTAAAAGACGAAGTAAAAGATCAGAAAAAAGAAAATAGTAATTTTATTTTTGGAATTATCGGTGGATTTTTTGCCGTTGTTGTAGTTGTCGCCGTAGAAATAATACTGTTTCACTCAAGATCTGAAAAAGATATTTTAGAATTAAATAATCAGTATTTTCAAAAAATTGAAGATATACGTCAAGAAAACAATAGCCAAACTAACGATATAAAAAATTTTAAGTTGTGTTTAGATAATAGTCGCTGGTTAAATCCTAAATGTTTTGAAAATTAATTTTTTGGTCGATTTACAAAATTATAAAAACCACACATTTATGCAATATCTTTCTTATATCGCGGGGATTATAGCCGTTATTGTTATCGTGCAGGAGTTTTCCTATTCTATAATAAGAAGAGGTTAACTCTCTTTTCTTTAGTATATTTATATCCGTATTCGAATACGTATGCCAGAGGCATATAAATATCCACCAGAGGCGGGCGGATATGCTAAAATTTATTTGCGATAAAACCCCTGTTTATTCCCTAATCTCTATTCTCTAATTCGCTCGAATAAGCGAATAGTGATATGCCGGATTATTTAGTATAATATGTTTGTGGTTATGACCGAAAAAGAACTTGAAAAAAACCTAAAAGCAGTCGCTAACAAGCGCCGAATTTTAATTATAAAATTTATTAAAAAATCTGGTCGCGCCTCGGTAGGGGAAATCGCCGAAGCTATTAAACTTTCTTTCAAGGCGACATCTAAACACTTAATGATTCTCGCTAACGCGGATATTTTAGAAAAAGAACAGGTCAGCTTAACAATGTTTTATTTTATATCTAAAACACCTAATCCTCTGATATCCAAATTATTATCAATCCTCTAATTTCTAATCTCTAATTCGCGCGAATAAGCGAATAGTGAAAATTATGAAAAAACGAACGGATTTGAAAATCTATGGGAAAGTGCAGGGAGTGTTTTTTCGCGATACGGCTCGGATAGAAGCGGAAAAGCTGGGTCTGACTGGTTTTGTCCGTAATGCGCCGGATGAGACGGTGGAAATAGTGGCTGAAGGTGCAGACAAAGATCTGAAAAAATTTATTGAATGGTGTAAATATGGGCCAGATCACGCGGAAGTGGAAAAAGTGGACACAGAATGGTTGGAACCTACAAGCGAGTTTACTGATTTTGCAATAAAATAGTTTATGGTATACTGGACCGATATTATTAATTAGTAATTTAAAAGAAATTTTATGGCAGAACTAAAAGCTTTGTGTATGAAGTGTAGAGATGCGAACAATAAGCCAACGATGCAAGTGATGACCAATGTAAAAGTGGAGGAAAAGAACGGCAGGTATTCCGCCAAGGGCCAATGCAGCAAGTGCGGAGGTAATCAATTTAAATTCTTGTCCAAGGCAGACGCTGAGGCTCTAAAATAGTTTAAAAAACCAATAGAAACTAAACTTTTTTCGGTACGGATTTTTTGAAGCTTAAAAAATCCTGAAGTTTTCGCGCCGTCGCGCTCAAAACCCCTTCAAAAGTTTGTTTCTACTGGTTTTTTTGTTTTAGCCTGCCAAGTCGTTCCAGACGAGGATTTTCCATTCTCCCTTTTTAAACCAATGCGGAGTGTAAGAGCAGATGGCCATACTGGCGTTGTTCAGCGGATTAAAAAAAGAGAGAGTATTGTATTCCGAAGCAGTTAAAGCTTCGCCGTAAGTCATATAGGAAGCGATCATTTTCAGAAAAATCATATGCGTTACCATGATAATTCTTTTTTCGTTTCTTCTCTTGACGAAAGTCAATAATTTTTTTGCTCTCATTTTCAGATCCATGAAATTTTCTTCATCAGAAAATCGAAGATCGTCCGGATGATAGCTTTTGTCAATCTGGCTGATAATTTTTTTTACCCCGACTTCTTGTCCCCAATGTCCGACAACTTCCGAAGGATTTCTTCTCTCCACCAAAAGTTCGGAATATTCTATTTTCATATTCAGTTCTTTTCCGATGATTTCGGCTGTTTCTTTGGCGCGTTCATAAGTGCTGGAGATGATGATTTGCGAACGTCCTTTATGTTTCGGAAATCTTTTCGCCGTGGCGAACGCCTGCGCTCTGCCTTCCGCAGTCAAAGGCCCTTCTGACCCCTGTCGGATATTTTGGGCATTCCATTCGGTTTGTCCGTGCCGGACAAAATATACTATTTTTTTACCCCACATCATATGCCTCTAATATTACCATAAAATGCTCTCAAATAAAGGCATTTTATACACTGGTTTGCAAAAAATGTGAGTTTGATTTAATATATAAGCATGAATACTTCGGCTAAAATAAACAAAGAAATAAAAAAGTTGGTTACGCACACTGTTCGCCAGGCTTTCTTAAATGAATTTATGAAATTTCGCTCTCTCATTTTGCCGTATGTTTCTTCTCAAGAACAACATGACATAGAAAAACGATATGGCAAAAAACCATCGCGCAAAGCAATGAAGTTGTTCTCATTTGAGATATGAAATGGCGAGTTATTGCTGAATTTAATTTTGATTCTAATTCCGTATTTATTGAGGATATTGATTGGAAGGGGAATATTTATTAAATATTACATGTAATGTGAATTTATGAAAATCAATATAAATAAAACGCAGTATGAAAATATAGTAAAAGCATTAGAGATAAGTTCTTTTGTGTATGGCAATCTTTCTGATTTTGTAGACGAAAAATATAAGAAAGATGTCAACACTTTAGAAAATGTTCAAAAGGATTTACTAGAACACGCCAAAGAATTTCATTTTAATAAAAATACGGAAAATTTTGAAGGAAAAATTATTCTTCGCGAAGAATATTACGAAAAACTGCTTGATGATTTGTTTCTTTATGATGATCACCAGTTATTTGAAAATCTAGCCAATAAACTTGGATGGAGAGATTTTAAAAGGAAGTTTACTAAAGAAGAAATTGAAAAAATGTCAGAGAAATATAACGGGTATCTTGGTGTACCCATATACGATTTTGAGAAGAAATATTATGATGAGTTTAATAAACATGAATACGACAGGCTTGAAGTAAAAGAATAATTAAAAATACCAGCTGATGCTGGGGGTTTGTGAGCGTTACGAAAAATACCCCTGTAAATAAGGGTATTTTTAGTTTCCTTGACTTTTAGCTTGATTGGGTGTATAATGTAAAGGTAGGATTGGTTCATTGAAATAGGCTTGAGTACGGCTTTTTGGACACAATAATTTGCGTTTAGGAAGCCGTACTCAGCAATGGGTCCGACAAATTTTGCCCAGCGATGGGCAGGGGTGGGTTAGTACCACCCGTTGTTAGACAACGACACGATTCGCAATTTTCTTGGCAATTGCCGGGAACGAATTGTGTCAGGGAAATTCAAAAAAAAGGAGGCCACCGAAAGGTGGCAAAAGATCAAAAACCCAACGGATTGGGAAGTGTCAGTGACACTCTATCCTGATCCTTGGTTCGCGCTAGACGTACCGCCACCATTTGTAATGGAGGCGTACGTTCATGACGGTTTCTCCCATCTAAATGGAAAGCTGGATCCGGAGATTCTCCGAGATTTGGCCGACCAGATTGAAGGGTCGGAGAACTGTGCCAGGGCGTACGGGCATGTCAAAGGGTTCGAAGACAAGGCCGGAAAACCCATGGAAGAGAGCGAAATCCTTCGTCTGAAGGAATTGCTTGAGATCCAGGATCCGGTCTCGTTGGAGATGGGAACCCTAGGTCAAATCTTCAGGACCCACAGACGAGTAAAATCGGGTGTGGACTTGAGGAATCGATGGACTCTTTGTCCAATGGCGGTGATTGTTACCGCTACTGGGTTGAAAGACGTCGATGGGGCAAAAACCCTATTGCGTGGTGTCGTGTGCATGCCGCTAATAGTAATTAGCGACGCACCAGACTCCAGTGATGAGATCGTTGTCACCGATGTGAAAGGAGACTCATGGATAGCTCACTTGAGCATGGAGTTTCCAATTCATATTGAGCAGTTGGGTAAACTTCTGACAGAGGTCGTCAAAGACGACTTGCCAAAAGTGCAGCTCGCATTAGCAAACCTCGAAAAGGATGATTCGGAGGAGGAATCCTTTGATGAGGATCCCTACGAGGAGCTAGATCGGGCTATCTTGCACGACCAGGCAAGTTGGTTGGCCTCTACAGCCTACGCCTACGCCCGTCTTTAGGCGCGTACCAAAACTGCGGCTTTGGCACGCGGAGTCTGATCAACTTGGCAACAGAACTGATCCGAGTAATGAATGCACTCGATAAAACTTTCACGAAGACCGTACAGAAATGTACGGCTCTTCTTTTTTCTACCGTCTTTTTCATATGTGCAACATTGGATGTTGCACAGTTTGCTGTTCTTTGTTTTGTTTGCAAAAAAGATGAGTTCAGTTTAATATATAAATATGAATATATTAACCATCCCCAAAAATTTAATAAAAAATGACGATTTAATTGTTTTACCTCGAAAAGTTTACGAGTCTATTTTGCGTTCCGCTCATCTTACTTCTTCAAAAATTGACAAGGATTTACAAGAATCAATTTTAGAATATAAAATGGGGAAAACAGCTGGTCCTTTTAAGACCGTGGCTACATTGAGGAAATCTCTGGAAAAATAAATGAATTTAGAATACACCCCGAAATTCAATAAAAATTTTAAACAATTTCCTAAAATTATACGCACTAAATTTTATAAGCAAGTGGGCTTTTTGATAAAAAATCTAAGGCATCCGTCTTTGCGCGCTAAAAAGTATGAAGAATCTGCAGGTATATGGCAAGCCAGGGTAGATAAGGGGGTGCGATTCTATTTTCTAATCGAGAAAGATGCGTATGTTTTAATCGATATAAAATATCACAATTAACCGTATAAAATAAAGGCATTTTCGCCCTGCATAAGTTCAGAAACATATGAGACTTTTAATTAAGTTTCATTTATGCGCCAAT
>ERZ1292640.757-Hain-H43-02um-R1-757-length-26758-cov-7_pt1 | contig 26758 bp, 19 predicted proteins | sample MGYA00564404_ERZ1292640 | MGnify/ENA primary metagenome ERZ1292640 (study PRJEB36523, sample SAMEA6512636) | groundwater metagenome | collected 2019-01-08 | study: AquaDiva: Metagenomics assemblies of 32 groundwater samples | reverse complement strand
GGCGACGACGTGCGCGAAGCGATGGTCGGCGCCGTGGCCATCCGCCTCAAGGACCCGGTCTTCGAGTCCCAAACCAAGAACAAGTTGGGCAACACCGAGATTCGCACCGAGCTGGTCAACAATGTGCGCGAGGAACTGCTCCATTTTTTCAGCCGCAACAAGGAAATCGCGGAAAAAATCATCGCCAAGGTCGAAGATACCAAGCAATTGCGTAAAGAGCTCCAGGAAGTGAAGAAGCTGGCGCGCGAACGGGCCAAGGCCATCACCATCCGCATTCCGCAGCTCAAAGACTGCAAGCTGCATCTCGACAAGAAGCGCGGCAAAGGCAAGGAATCGATGATCTTCATCACGGAAGGCCAGTCGGCGGCCGGCTCCATCGTCAGTTGCCGCGACGTGAACACGCAGGCCATTTTCGTGTTGAAAGGCAAGCCGCTCAATGTCTGGGACCTCAAGCGTGACATCGTCTATAAAAACGACGAGCTGTACAACCTGATGCGCAGCCTCGACATCGAAGACAACCTGGAAGGATTGCGCTACGAGAAGGTGATTCTCGCCACCGACGCCGACGTGGACGGCCTGCACATCCGCAATTTGATGATCACCTATTTCTTCCGCTTTTTCGACCAGCTCGTGCATGACGGCCACCTGTACGTGCTGGAGACGCCGCTCTTCCGTGTGCGCAACAAGGAGAAGACCATTTACTGCTACAGCGAAGCCGAGCGGGACGAAGCGGCGAAAACCCTCGGCAAGAGTGGCGAGATCACGCGGTTCAAAGGGCTGGGCGAAATCAACCCGAGCGAGTTCAAGCAATTCATCGGCCCGAAAATGCGCCTGAGCCGCGTGGAATACGCCCCCAAGCTGGAGGCCTCCGGCATCCTCAGCTTTTACATGGGCAAGAACACACCCGAGCGGAAGGATTACATCATGGAACGCCTCGTCGTGCCGGTGGAGGAATGAAATTGCCTTTTGCCAAAAACCTGTTGGCGCGCTAGTTTCTCACGGCCATGAGCACTTTGATTGAAATCCAGGATGCCGTCGCCCAGCTTTCGAGCAATGAGCGAAAAGCGTTGCAGATATGGCTCAATTCCCAAGCCGAGCCAGAGATGACCGCCCAGGAAGAGCAGCGCCTGCTCCGCTCGCTGGATGAAGCCATTCGCGACATCGATGCCGGCAAGGGCATTCCGATTGACGAAGTGCGCAAGCGGGTCGGCTCATGGGCTGCATGATAATCTTCTCGCTGCAAGCCATCGCGGATTTGGAGTCTGCCGTCCGTTTCATTGCCAAAGACAACCCAGACGCTGCCGTGCGCGTGGGCAACTCGCTGATGGACCGCGTGGCGATTCTGGAGAATTTCCCGCTCGTCGGCTCGCCATATCCCAAGCGTCCCGGCGTGCGCAAACTGGTTTCGCGACCTTACCTCATCTTTTACCGCCCGAGGCTGGAAGAAAACTGCGTGGATATTTTGCGTTACTGGCACGGCGCGCGAGGCGAGCCTGATCTGTAGCCTCTCATCGCCCGCGGTTCAAGGGCCTGGGCGAGATCAGCCCGAAGGCATTCGCGCAATTTTGTTCTCACGAACAAGGCCACAAGACCCGTGGCTGTGTTCGTGAGAACACAGCAAACTTTTTATTGCCCTTTGGGCGGATCAGTCGGTGTCGGCTCACGGTGTTTGTAGTAGATCTTCCAAAACAACTCCCAGAACTCGTCCTGGCACGGATACAGGTCGGGATAACCCGGCACTACCGCGCCGCTGAAAGGCCAATCCTGTTCGCGCTTTGCGAGATCCGCCCGCACGGGATTGGCCAGGATATAGAAACACACACTGGCGAAAGCATTCTGCTTCCGCTCCTCTTCACGCAACACATGATCATGAGCTTGCGGCTGAAGTTCCCATATTTCCTGTGGCCGTGGACGTGAGTCCACGGCTGATCCTCTGTTTTCAAGCGGCCCGCCTGCCAGCAACCGGTTTAGATGTGTCCGCAGAAACTTCATCCCGTTGAGTTGATCGCTTTCGAGCGACAGCCCCATCCACATCAAATGCAGATGATCGGGCATGAGACAATACGCCGGACAAAAGAGCTGTTCCCTCGCGCACGCATGAAGCAAGAGACTGCGGAAGTCGCGGTGGAAATCCTCGTTCAGCCAGCCGGCAATTGGTGGCTCGACCTTCATCGTCCAGTGAACAGCCGCGAACGCCTGGTAAACGCGGCGCTCCAGTCGCGGCAGACTGTGGAGGTCCGGGTTGGGCATGGCAGGCAAGTTACTGTGTCCCGTGAGCGAAGTCAGCCTTGTTCTCACGAACAAGGCCACAATCCTCGTGACGATGTTCGTGAGAGCATCGCTGATTCTCTCTGCATGTGGCTCACTGGGGAAGGAAGTTTGCCGCGTTCTCACGAACGCGGCCACGAATGATGGGTGAATCCTTGCCAGCACTCGTGAACTTCTGGCTTAATGCGAGCGCACATGAGTTCAGCGAAACGCAGAAAAGATTCGGGCCAACAAGAATTGCCGATTGCAGGCGCGCCGGTAGCCTCCGCCGCGACCGAGCCGGCAAAGAAAGCCACCGCCAACGGCAATGGCGCGGATCACATCATTGCCGAGCAAGTCGAGGCCATCGCGCATCGACCGTTTGATCCGAAGAAGGCCGAAGCGCCGTTGCACAAGCGCGTGGACCGCAGCTTCCTCGAATACGCCTCCTACGTCATCCGCGACCGCGCCATTCCGAACCTTGCGGATGGACTCAAGCCGGTCCAGCGCCGCATCCTCTGGGCGTTGCGCGAGAAGGACGATGGACGCTTCATCAAGGTCGCCAATGTCGTCGGCCACGCCATGCAGTACCATCCGCACGGCGATGCCTCCATTGGCGACGCGCTGGTGGTGCTGGCCAACAAACGTTATCTCATCGAGGGCCAGGGAAACTTTGGCAACATTTTCACCGGTGATGCCGCCGCCGCGCCGCGTTACATCGAATGCCGCCTCACCGAACTGGCGCGCACGGAACTCTTCCACGACGCGATCACGGAGTTTATTCCCAGCTATGACGGACGCAACCGCGAGCCGGTCGCGCTGCCGGCCAAGCTGCCGCTGCTGCTCATGCTCGGCACCGAAGGCATCGCGGTGGGGCTGTCCTCGAAAATCCTGCCGCACAACTTTCCCGAGCTGCTGGAAGCGCAAATTGCCATTCTCAAAAAGCAGCCGTTCAAGGTGCTGCCCGATTTCCCGACTGGCGGCCTGATGGATGCGCGCGATTATCGCGACGGCGCCGGCAGCATCAAGGTGCGGGCCAAAATCAAGGTCAAAGACGAAGCGACGGTCGTCATCAAAGAAATCCCGCCCACGACCACGACCGACTCCCTGATTGCCTCGATTGAAGACGCGGCCCGCAAAGGCAAGCTCAAGGTGAAAAGCATCAACGATTTCACCGCGGAAAACGTCGAGATCGAGGTCAAAGCGCCGCCGGGCGTGAGCGCGGAGCAGCTTGTCGATGCGCTCTACGCCTTCACCGACTGCGAAGCCACCATCGCCAGCCGCATCATCGTCATCCGGGACAACCGCCCCGTCGAGATGACCGTCGGCGAAGTGCTGCGCGAGAACACGGCCCAACTGGTCGCCATTCTCAAACGCGAGCTGGAACTGCGCGAGCAACAACTCCAGGATGAACTCCATTTCCGCACCCTCGAACGCATCTTCATCGAGGAGCGCCTCTACAAGCGCCTCGAGCAGTGCAAGACCAACGAAGCCGTCCTCGCCGCCGTTTATGAGGGCTTCAAGCCGTTCAAGAAAGAACTGCTCCGCGACCTCGCCGATGCCGACGTGGACCGCCTCCTGCAAGTCCGCATCCGCCGCATTTCGCTCTTCGACATCCACAAGCACCGCGAGGAGATGGAAGCGGTGAAGGCCGGCTTGGCCGAGACACGCCGGCAGCTCAAGAACCTGACGAAGCATGTGATCGGCCACCTGGAGGCGCTCCTGGAGAAGTACGGCCCGCTTTACCCGCGCCTGACCAAGAGCAGCCGCCACGACGAAATCGATGCCAAGGAAGCCGCCTTCAAGGCCTTCAAGGTTGCCTACGACCGCGCGAGCGGTTACCTCGGCTACAAGGTCAGCGGCGAGGAATTCAAGACCGACTGCACGAAGTTCGACAAGATTCTCATGGTCTTCAAAGACGGCCCCTACAAAGTCATCGAACTGCCGGAGAAACTATTCGTCGGCCCGGACATGATTTATTGCGGCCTGCCGAATCGCGAGCAGGTGTTCACGCTGGCCTACAGCGACCGCGACGCGACGTATCTGAAGCGCTTTACCTTCGGCGGTTACATCCTGGACAAGGACTATTTCTGCGTGCCTGAAGGCCAGAGATGCAAGGTGCAGTTCCTGGCACCCGAAACGCCGGCGGTGCTGTACATCCGCTACAAGCCGGCGCCGTATCAAAAGATCCATCAGCAAACGTGCGTGCCCGGCGAAGTGGACGTGAAAGGCGCCAAGACCCGCGGCCGCCAAATCTCGATCAAGGACGTCTCCAGCATCACCGCCGAGCCAACGCGCGGCTGGGATCCCGAAGCGCCGACGACGAAGGTGGTGTTTGCGTGAAGTGGCCCATGAACGCAAAGTCAAGAATCCCTTCGATACCGATTGAAGACTCGATCAGCTATGAAGACTGGCTCGCCCGCAATGGATGCTCATCATCCCGCCCAAGAGGTTGACGATCTGAACGTTCCCGAATTTCAGGTCCCGCATTGTGGCGGCCACGCCTTCCTGAGCAGGATACTGCTCCAGCGACTCCCGGATGTAGGCGTAAGTGGCGGAATCCCCGCAAAAAAGCCGGCCAAACCAAGGCACCAACCATCGCAAATAGGCAAAGTAACATGCTCGCCAGACTCTGTTTTCAGGTTTGCCAAAATCAAGGACGAGCACCCGTCCGCCCGGTTTGGCGACTCGCTGCATTTCGCGCAAGCCAGCCTCCAGGTCGGCCAGATTCCGCAGGCCATAACTGATTGTCACCACGTCAAACTGCGAGTCGATAAACGGTATCTTCAGGGCATCACCTTGGAGGAAGAGAACCGAAGGGAGATTCCGTACGTCAGAGCCTGGCCGACTGGCTTGCCCGGTGGTTGTGCTTGAGCCTCTGACCCCTCCGGGTTGGCGCAAGCTTTGCATCCGCAGACACCGTTGCTGCCCCACCGCCAGCATGGACGCGCTGAAATCCAAACCGACGATGGTCGCTCCGGAGGGCGTCAACCCGAGAGCGACGTCGCCGGTGCCGCAGCAAAGGTCGAGCACGCGGTCCTGCGGTTGCACACGCGCCAGGCGGAACAGAAGCCGTTTCCAATGCCGATGCAGGCCGAAGCTTTGCAGGTCATTGATGAGGTCATACCGGGAAGCGATGGCAGAGAAAAGGTCGTTGACCTGGGCGGCGCGCCGTTGTCCTGGTACATAGAATTTGTTGCCCATGCGCGGATGAGTCTATCACAGCGCACTGACAGAGGCAGGGAGAAATTCCAGCCGGAAGGCCGGAAGACGGGTGTACGCTGGCCGGCGTCTCTCCAAGCAGCCGGCTTCACGGACTTGGCTGGTCCGTTGGAAAGCGAGGCTAGTCCAGGCGCGGTCGGCACAGAAAATGCCATCAAATCAGGCTGATATTTGGCCACGATGCACCCCAGGTGAACGTGCGCCGATATGAGGCGCTGGCCCTGCGACGCGCGCGCTCGACCTGGGCCGGACTATTTAGGTGGTTGACGATTGGCAGAATTCATTGACTTTGTAATGCGATGAAGCGGCCCGGCAGAAGTGATTTTCAGCGTTGCCTGGAATGGCGTTGGCTCATCTTCGGGATGGCAGCCGGTTGGTTTCTGGCCGCCGCCGCTTCTGCTTTTGGTGCCGAGTGGCCGCAGTTCCGCGGTCCAACTCACAACGGCGTTTCTGCGGAGAAAATCCTGATCAATTGGCCGTCCGAAGGTCCGCGCCGCGTCTGGAAGAAGGCGCTCACGGACGGGTTCAGTTCATTCGCCATCAGCCAGGGCAAGGCTTACACCCTGGTCAAACGGTCCATCGGCGGACAAAACAAGGAGGTGTGCGTGGCCTGGCAAGCGGATACGGGCCAGGAACTTTGGTCAAGGCCGATCGGGGAGGCCAGATACGACACCGGCGGTGACGAAGGCGCGACAGGGAACCGAGGAGGCGATGGCCCCCGCTCGACGCCAACGGTTCGGGGAAGTTATGTCTTTGTGTTGTCGGCCTACCTGGTCCTCGAATGCCTGGACGCCGCGACTGGACAGGTGATTTGGAGCAAGGATTTGAGGGTTGAATACGGCGGCAGAGTCATTTCCTGGCAAAATGCGGCCTCGCCTTTGATTGATGGCGATCTCATTTTCGTCAACGGCAACGGTTCCGGGCAGACTTTGCTGGCTCTCCGGACGACGGATGGCAGCTTGGTATGGAAGGGGCATAATGACAAAATGACCCAGGCCACGCCGGTGGCCGCGACGATTCTCGGCGTGCGGCAAATCATCTTCTTCGCGCAATCCGGCTTGGTCTCAGTGGCGCCCCAGACCGGAGCAGTGCTCTGGCGTTACACCTTTCGTTACAGCACGGCAACGGGGGCCTCGCCGGTGGTCGCGGGGGACATCGTTTATTGCTCGGCCGGATATGGCGTGGGCGCTGGAGCCGTAAGAATAACCAAGGCTGGCGACACCTTCACCGCCACGCAAATCTGGCGCAAGCCCAATGAATTGATGAACCATTGGAGCACGCCGGTTCATCACGAGGGCTATCTGTATGGGTTGTACGGCCATGGCGAATATGGTTCCGCCCCGTTGAAATGTGTGGAATTGGCCACCGGCACTGAAATGTGGTCCGAGCCTGGATTCGGCCCCGGCGGAGCGCTGGTGGTGGATGGGCACATCCTCGTGCTGAATGACCACGGCGAACTGGTCCTGGTGAAGGCCGATCCCTCTGCTTACACCGAGGTCGCACGCTACCAGGCTCTCACCGGCAAGTGCTGGAACGCTCCGGCCATCAGCGACGGTCGGATTTACGCGCGCAGCACGAAGGAAGGCGTTTGCCTCGACGTATCGGTGCAGCCGCCCGCTCCGCTGCGATTACAGTCTGCACTGCGCAAATCGGACGGCTGTTTTCAATTGGGCATTGGCAACTCGGACGGAAGCGCGCTGGAGTCCGGCCGGGCGGCGAAACTTGAGATTCTGGCCACCACCGACTTCAAGATCAGTCTGACGAACTGGACCAGGTTGACCAGTCCAGGCGCGCTCAGCAATGGCCTGTGGTGGGTGGACGATCCCGCCAGCAGCAATCTGCCGCAGCGGTTTTTCATCGTCATCGAAAACCCATGAGAACCGGCCGGCTTCAGAACAACATTGCTGCACCGAAGCCGGTTTGGGGAGGGACAACTTCCACGTCGTTCCTGGAATCCAGGGATGCGGGCGGGTCCGTCCGAGGAACGTCGATATTCGGGTTTACGTTGATTGAGCTGCTGGTTGTGATTGCGATCATTGCCATCCTGGCGGCGTTGCTTCTGCCGGCCTTGGTGAATGCCAAGGAACGGACGCGGCGTGTCACTTGCAAGAATCATATCCGGCAATTGCTGCTGGCCGCTCACCTCTACGGAAATGACAATAGCGAAAAAGTGCCCAGCGGCCTCTCGGACAACCCGAATCCGCTCGATGAACATATCCCCGTTATTTCCACGAACACGCGGAATGCCTTTATCCGCTACGGCGGTGATTTTCGGATTCTCGATTGTCCCAACCTCGGCACGCCCTTTAACCAAAGGGAAGGCTGGACCGAATATGGCTATGGCTATGTCATCGGCTATAATTATTTGGGCGGCCATTCCAAAACACCCTGGTCACCTGCCTGGTCCGGAATCAGTGTCGTTTGGCGCTCCCCGCAAGCTCTGACTGACGACAATACCTGGCCCCTGGTGACGGATATGAACGATTGGTCGCCGGGTTATCGCAAAACATTCGCGCCGCATGGCAGCCGCGGTCCCATTCTCAAAGACCGGGACTATGCCAACGAAAACGCCGACGGCGCCACCTCGGAAACCATCGGTGCGGCCGGCGGCAACGTGGGTTTGCTGGACGGATCGGTCTCCTGGAAACGCATCTCCGCCATGAATCCCTATCGCGGCTCCCAACTGTGGGATAATGACGGTGCCTTTGCGGCCTGGTAGGGCGCGACTGGAGAGCGACGCTCTGCCGAAGAAAGATTCCTAAAATCATGGCGCGGCAGCGTCAAATAGGTGAATTGACCTAAAGAAAGGCAACCGATGCAAGAGAAGCTGAATCGCCGTCGTTTTTTGCAGAAATCCATCGCCGCCTCTTCCGCGGCGGCCGTAGCCTTAAGCTTCGAGGAGAAAGCATTGCTGGCCCAGCAAACTGAGCAAGCGCCGTCGCCCGTGCCCAAGAAAACCGCGCAAAACTTCCCCATGGGCAAGATCGGCAAGGTGTCGGTCAGCCGCCTGATTTGCGGCGGCAATCTGATCTCCGGTTTTGCCCATAGTCGCGACCTGATTTATGTCTCCGAATTGCTGCGGCACTATTTCAGTGACGCCAAGGTCTTTGAGACTTTGGAGCTCTGCGAAGCCAACGGCATCAATACCGCCATCTTGCGCTTGGATGACAACACCTTGCGCATCCTCAAGGCTTACTGGAAGGAACGCGGCGGCAAAATCCAGTGGATAGCCCAGGTCGCCATCAAGGAGACGGAGCTGGCCAGCCAGATACAACAGGCGGTCGATCATGGCGCGGTCGGAGTTTTCACCCACGGCGGCGTCGGCGATGATTTGGTCAAGAACGGCCGCGTGGAGGTGCTCGGCAAAGCGGTGGAGATCATCAAGAGACAAGGCGTCATCGCCGGCGTTGCCGGACACGCCCTGGACGTGCATAGAACCTGCGAGAAGGCGGGGATCGACCCGGACTTCTACATGAAGACGTTCAACAGCAAGCGATATTGGTCGGCCGGTCCTGTGGAAAGGCATGACAGTGTGTGGGAGGAAACACCCCAGGAAACCATGGCTTTCATGCAGGAAGTGGACAAGCCATGGATCGCTTACAAGGTTTTGGGCGCCGGGGCCATCCATCCGCGCGAAGGTTTTCAATACGCCTTCGAGAACGGCGCCGATTTTCTCTGTGCCGGCATGTTCGATTTTCAAATCAGTGAGGATGCCGCGTTGGCCAAAAACGCTCTGGCCAAGATCAAGATGCGCAACCGTCCCTGGTGTGCTTAGCCGCGCCTATGCAGCAGGAGCGCGGGCAGCGCGCAGCCGCATTTACCCGTTGACTCCGGAATGGGGCCAGAGTGAAATCACGCCATGAAAACTTTCCATATTCACATCAGTCGCCGGCGTTTCCTGAAAACCTCGGCGGCGGTCGCTGCAGGCACCGCTCTGCCCGCTTGGTTCCTGGAAGAGACGCGCAGTTACGCTGCGGCCCCGAAGCCCCTTTCTCCCAATGACAAACCGGGCATTGCGCTGGTCGGCTGTGGTGGCCAGGGCCGAGGCGACTGCGACTGGGCCAGGAACTTTGGCCAGGTCATCGCCGTCTGCGACGTGGACGAGAAGCACGTCGCGGAGGCGGCCAAACAATTCAACGCCCCGCACAAATACAAGGATTTCCGCAAGGTCATGGAACGTGACGACGTCCATGTCGTCATCAATGGCACGCCCGATCATTGGCACACGCTGGTGAATCTGGCCGCCATCAAAGCCGGCAAGGACATTTACAGCGAAAAACCGCTCACCCTCACCATCGACGAGGGCAAGCGCCTGGTCAAAGCCGTGAAGGAACAGAAGACCGTTTTCCAGACCGGCAGCCAGCAGCGCAGCGACCGGAATTTCCGCCTGGCTTGCGAGTTGGTTCGCAATGGCCGCCTCGGCAAGCTGCAACATATCCTGGTTGGACTGCCAACCGGCCCGCGCGAAGGTCCGTTCAAAGCTGTGCCAGTGCCGCCGGAACTGGATTGGGACTTCTATCTTGGCCAGACGCCGAAGGTGGATTACAACGGCCACAATTGCCACTGGAACTTCCGCTGGTGGTATCAATTCTCCGGCGGCCAAATGACCGATTGGGGCGCCCATCACAATGACATCGCCCAATGGGGCAACGGCCCGGAACGCTCCGGTCCGGTCGAAGTGGACGGAAAATCTTTCGTGGACATGATCCCCGGCGGCTACGACGCGGCGGCCGAGTACGAAGTGAAATTCAAATATGCCAATGGCGTCGCCATGACCGCCACCAACCGCGCGCCCAACGGGGTCAAGTTCGATGGAAGCGACGGCTGGATTTTTGTGTCGCGCGGCGAGATCAAGGCCAGCAAACCTGAACTGCTGGAGGAATCGTTGCCCGCCGGAGCCGTCCGCCTCTACAAGAGCGACAATCACATGGGCAACTTTTTTGAATGCATCCGCTCCCGCCAGGCGCCGATTTGCGAAGCGGAAATCGGCCATCGCTCCATTTCAGTGGCGCATCTCGGGGTGATTTCCGTTCGATTGGGCCGCCCGCTCAAATGGGACCCGGCGAAGGAAGAGTTTGTCGGTGACAACGAAGCCAACAAATGGCTCAGCCGCGAAATGCGCAAGCCGTACGATTACAGCTACATCGGGTAAAGCTAAGCCAGCTTTCTCAAATAATCCCGCGCCTTGCCCAGCGCCGCCGCCATTGCGTCCGGCTCCATGTGGCCGTGCATGAACGGGTTGACGTACCATTTGTAACCAACCTTGGCGAGGGTGCTGAGCCACGGCTTGAAATCCGTCGGGCCGTGGCCGGGCAATTGACCCAGTGCCGGTTGCTGCTGCCAGGCATAAAAGAAAAACAACTGCTTTCCACAAATCTCGATGACTTTCTCCACAGGCGCGTTGATAGCCTGAAGGTGGTAAGGCGCCAGCGCAATACCCAGTCGTGAGGAACGGTTCAGATCGACAAAGGCTTTAAAGGAATCCAGAGAATCAAGCAGCGCTTGGCCGTGGTTTTCAATCGCCAGCCAGGAATTGTGCGCCTCCGCCAGATCCGCCAACGGTTTGAGGCTCTCGAGGAATGACTTCATTTTGGGCGTCAGTTCCTCGGGCTTGCACGGCGGGGCGCTGCCCTGGACGGCCACGCCGCCACCGGCTTTTCCCAGCAACTCGGCATACCGGGCGTAACCGCCTTGATAAACCGAGAAGGAGTAGAGTTTGAGGTTGTGCTTGGCCAGCAACGCTTTCAAGCCGTCGGTTCCGAGCCGTTTCGCGACGTCATCGAGGTGCGGGCAATTCTCGTGTGCCGACCAGATATCGATGGCGTCGTAGCCGAGCGCGGCGATGCGCGCGCAGGCCTGCTCGATCGGCAACTCCTTGAAGTGGATCGAGGACGTGGACAGGCGCAGGCGCCAGCCTCCAGTGGGCCGGGGCTCTTCGGCGGCGAGGACATTTGAGGTTGCGGTCACAGCCGCCAGGGATGCGGTTGTCAGCGCGCTTTGTTTGAGGAACTGTCGTCGGTTCATAGGTCGGTTGGTTTGTTCGCCGCGAACGGCTTTCATGGGCCTTCCCATGATGCACTGGCTGGGTGCCGTCGCTTTGATGCAGATCAAATTTTCGCGACAGCTTTCTGGGCGGAGCAGACGCGTAATCGCTTCTTTCGGAAAGGAGCGCCGGTTTCCAACCGGCTTTGCGACGGAGAGAACTAATAAGCCGGCTGGAAGCCAGCGCTCGCCCGCCGCGACCGACCCATTACGCAGCGCACATTTTTGCCTTTGTGACCGGCCCGGCTCTCTGGTATGAGAATTGGCTGCTATGGACGGTGAAGCACAAGCGGGGCTGGCCGCGGGCGTTGGCCGGGAGTTCACCACCACGCGCTGGAGCGTCGTGCTCTAGGCTGGCCGCGGTGATTCACCGGAGGCCGCCGCCGCCCTGGAGCAGCTTTGCCGCGCCTACTGGTATCCGCTCTACACCTTCGTGCGACGGCAAGGCCACAGCCCGCACGACGCAGAAGACCGGCTGCAGGCGTTCTTTGCCCGCTTCATCGAGAAGAACTTTCTGCACCACGTGAACCGGTCGAAAGGCCGCTTTCGCTCCTTCTTGCTGGCCGCGTTGAAGCATTTCCTGGCCAACGAATGGGACAAGGCCAACGCCCAGAAGCGCGGCGGGCAGGCACAGTTTCTTTCGCTCGAACGCGACCTGGCCGAGAACTGGTATGAGCTGGAGCCTGCTTCGGACCTGACACCCGAAAAGCTCTACGACCAGCGCTGGGCTTGTGTCCTGCTTGAGCGGGTCATGCAGCGGCTGGAACAGGATTTCGCGGCGGCCGGCAAAGGCCGGTTCTTTGAGGCGCTGAAACCATTTCTCGTCGGTGAAAGCCGGTCCGCTTCCTACGCCGAGTTGTCCGCGAAGTTTGGCCTGAGCGAGGCGGCGTTGAAGATGAAAGTCCAGCGGATGCGCCACCGGTACCGGCGCCTTCTGCGCGAAGAGATCGCCCAGACGGTGGCCGGCCCCGAGGAAGTCGAGGACGAGATTCGGTGCTTGTTTCAAGTGCTGAGCGGGTAGCCCAGTTCACGTCGTGGCGGCGTCTCGTGAGAGCGCCGCTGACTTGCTGTTCTGAGTAGGTGACCGGCGTGACCTCGCCAACCGGCTGACCGATTCGCTCGCAGAAATCCACCGGCGCTCTCACGAGACGCCGCCACGATGGGGAGTTACTTGCGGGCGGTTTTGCTTCTGTACAACAGTGGGCTAGCGTGCCATGAACGACCAGCTCCCATGAGCGCAACACGATGGTGTGACCAATGCGGCCAGCCGCTCCCTCCGCGAGCGCCCGGTGGACTCTGCCCCAAGTGCCTGCTCGCTCAGGCCGTCCAGGCGCCGGGCCAGCCGGCGAACGACAACCTGCGCGCGATGCAAAACCCGATCCTCCCGTCCGCAGATTTTTCCGCGCGCCGCTTCGGCGATTACGAATTGCTGGAGGAAATCGCCCGCGGCGGCATGGGGGTGGTGTACAAAGCCCGGCAGGTCAGCCTGGACCGCCTCGTGGCGGTGAAGATGATTCTCGCCGGCGAGTTTGCGACCCAGCAATTCGTCCAGCGCTTTCGCACCGAGGCCTCCGCCGCGGCGGTGCTGCACCATCCGAACATCGTCGCGATCCATGAAGTGGGCGTCCACGCCGGGCAGCATTACTTCTCGATGGATTTCGTGGATGGTCCCAGTTTGGCCGGCCGGGTGGGTCAACAGCCGCTGTCAGCCCGGCGGGCGGCCCAGTACCTCAAGACCATCGCCGAGGCGATTCATTACGCGCATCAGCAAGGCATCCTGCATCGCGACCTCAAACCGTCGAACGTGCTCATTGACGCCAACGACCAGCCGCGCATCACCGATTTCGGCCTGGCCAAGCGCCTGAATACTGAACACCGATCACTGGTTACTGATCACTCGAAAGGAGCCGGGCGCAGTGATCAGTCTTCAGTAATCAGTGATCAGTGGTCAGACCTCACGGTGAGCGGTCAGATGGTCGGCTCGCCCAACTTCATGCCGCCGGAGCAGGCGACGGCCAAGCACGGCAAAGTGGGCCGGTACAGCGACGTCTATGCCTTGGGCGGGATCCTCTACCACCTCCTGACGGCCCGCCCGCCGTTCCAAACGGACTTGTTGGAGGTCATCGTCAGTCAGGTGCTGACCGCCGAGCCGGTTTCGCCGCGGATGCTCATCCCGACCGTGCCGCGCGACCTGGAGACGATTTGTCTGAAGTGCCTGGAAAAGGAACCGTCGCGCCGTTACGCCACAGCGCAGGCGCTGGCGGATGAACTGGGGCGGTTCCTCCGCGGCGAACCCATCATGGCACGACCGGTGAGCCGGTCCGAGAAGGTGTGGCGCTGGTGCCGAAGGAAACCGCTGGTCGCTGGCTTGGTTGCCGGTTTGATGTTCGCGTTGGTGCTCGGCCTTGCCGGCGTGCTGTGGCAATGGGGCCGGGCGGAATCGCAGCGAACGCGTGCCGAAGCCGGAGAACTGCTGGCCCGCCAGAACGCCTACGCCGCCGACATGAAGCTGGCGCAGCTCGCGCTGATGGATCATGACGTTGGGCAAGCCGTCAGCCTGCTGAACAAACATCGCCCCGCCAGGAGCTCCGAAACCGGACTTGCCCCTCGTCCCTCGTCCCTCGCCTCTGACTTGCGTCATTGGGAGTGGCGCTACCTGTGGCTACTGTGCCAGGGGGACGAGTTGCTACGGCTCCATCGCTATCCCGATCCGATCGGCGCCGTGGCCGTCTCCAAAGATGGGAAGCTCTTGGCGGTCCAGACAGGCGGCGACAAGGTCGCGCTGTGGGATTTGACCACCCAGCCGCCCGTCACCGTCACCGAGTTTACCGATGCCGGTTTGAAAGGCCTCGCCTTCAGCCCGGATGACCGTCTGTTGGCCGTGGCCGGTCGCAATGCCCGCGGAGAACCGACCGTTGATCTGTGGGACATGCAAGCACGAAAGCTGGGAAGCACGCTCAACCACAGCGCTCCCGTAAGGTCTCTGGCGTTTTCCCCGGACGGAAAGTTGCTGGCGACGTTTGACGACACGGGGACCGTCAAAGTGGTCGAGTGGAGATCGAGCCAACTCCTGACTTGCCTCACGGCGCTACCGCCCAGGCGAAGCGAGGCGGGCGTAGTCACCTTTTCACCGGATGGCAACCGGCTGGCAGTCGGGGAAGATTACGGAACGATTCGGGTCGTGAGGTGGCCGAGCGGAAGCGTCATCCCCATTCAGACGCAAACGAGCGACGGGGTCACCGCCCTGGCCTTCTCGCCCGACAGCAAAGTCCTCGCAGCCGGGTTCGCGTACAGCAGCGGAGCCATCCGCCTTTGGGATTCGGAATCCGGGGAACCGCGGGGGCAACTGACCAACCACACTGGGTTCGTCTGCGCTCTCGCCTTCAGCCCGGACGGCCAGCGGCTGGCCTCGGCGAGTGCGGACCAGACGATCCGAATTTGGAGCATCCCAGACCAAGCCCAGCTTGGCCGTTTGCAGGGGCATCAGGGCGAGGTGTTGGCTTTGACCTTCGTGCCCGATGGCCGGAAGCTCATCAGTGGCTGCAAAGATGGTTGGGTCTATGTTTGGGACAGCACCGTCGGCAGCCGGGCTTCGGGCCACACCAACATTGTGATTTCGCCCCCTTCTGTGCCGCACGCCCGGCTGGTTGTGAACCGGTTTGGCATCGCGTTCACGCCCGATAGCCGGAGCTTCATCACCACCGAGCGCGACGGTACGCTTGGAGTTTGGGATGCCCGGTCGGTTCAACTCACGGAACGTTTGCCGGCTTTGGGCGCGAACAACTGGGGCGTGGCGCTTTCGCCGGACGGGCGTTGGCTGGCGGCCGGTGACATCGCGGGGAAAATTCACATCTGGGATTGGCAGGGGCGGCGGCGCGTAACCAGTCTCGAGGTTCCTTTTGAGTGGGCTGGATTCCTCCGCTTTTCCCGCAGCGGCCATTTCCTGTCCGCCAGGGTCTTCTTCAATGATGACTCGGCCATAGTCAGAATATGGCGGACCAGTGACTGGGAGGAGGTGCCGCTGGCGCTAGTTCAGCAAAAGGGTATCCTATCGGTTGACCTTGCGCCCGACGACCGGCGTCTGGCCGCCGGATATGCTGACGGTAGGGTGAAGCTCTGGAGCTTCCCCGCTGGACAACACGAAGCCACCTACCGCCAGCACTATGGATGGGTGTTTGGGGTGTGCTTCTCGGAAGATGGCCGGGTCCTGGCCTCCGGGGGCGAAGACCGTACCGTCACGCTCTGGGATGTGGTTGCCCGGCGGGAGTCGGCAACTTGGCGACGTCCTATAGCCGCAGCACTGAGCGTGGCCTTTTCGTCGGATGGCCGACGTTTGGCCACTGGGGGCGGTGGCGCTGGCGACGCCGTCAAGCTATGGGACCTGGCGACGCACAGAGAACTACTGACGTTGCCGGCCGAGGGGTTCTTCTTCTCGGACCTCACTTTCTCTCCCGACGGGAACACCCTGGTTGCCACGTCTCTCAGTGGAATCGCCCATTTCTGGCGCGCGCCCTCGTGGGAGGAGATTCCTGCCGACAGATCCGAGCTGCCCTCCAGGGAATAGCTCACGCCGACTGAGCTCGGCCAACTCAAGGTCACATTCGTGCCGGCGCACGTTGCCGACAGCAGCTGCAAACCCGAGAGCGCATTGGTGGAATCGGTCTGGCAACGCCACTCCTGCCACGTGTTGTGGCCGTCGGCATCCGGGTCTGAGGCATCCGCCCAGAAGTTCACGGCTTCGGATGGGCGAGGAGCCAGTCGATGACGCGAGGCGAGAACTGCGAGGAGAGCGTCGGAATGTGGCCGCCACCATTAATCGTCCAGAGCTCGACCGCGCCGCCCGGCGGGCAGTTCGTGTAGCGTGTGACGACCGTGTCAAGCCCCACCACCTCCTGAACGAGATCCATGGAGGGCGCCGCCTCCGTAACCGGACCGCTGGCACTATTATAGGTGGCCCAGGTCCGGACGGTTTTCACCGCTCCGGGAAACGGAGCCAGATTGGCTGGGAACTGGAACGCCAACCCCTGGATGCCAAGGGCGCCTCCATAGTAAGACACGTCTGTGTCGGCGGTGCCGTGGATGTGGAGGATATTTACGGACTGGGACGGGTGACAAGAGGTGGGCTCCAGGAATGTCATGCCGTTCAGACTGGCCAGGCCAGCGATGAGATTCGCCGACTCGCAAGCCATCCGATAGGCCAACCAGCCTCCATTCGAGTGCCCGATCAAGTGGATGCGCTTTCGGTCCACGGCGAACTGCCGACCAATCTCCTCAATCAGACCGCGGAGATAGCCGACGTCATCGACGCCGGTGTTCCCGAAATCGCAACAAGCATCAGCGGCATTATAGAAGCGGTTGCCGCAGCGCTCGATCAGCGTGCGGGCGGCGGCGAGGTCGGCGCAGGCGGCAGAGGTGGCTTCATTCCGCAATCCGCATTCCGCAATAGCGGGAGTCGCGCGCGGTTGAGGTGGAGGTCAGCCAGGTGCAGGCGCTTATGGCCGCGCTCGGCGAGGCGTGAGGTGCCGAATGTCGCGAAGTGTCGTGGAGTGCGGCAGTCCTCTCTCATCTTTACCCCCGAACGCTGGTGCTAGACATAGAAATGGGGCGGAAAACCGCAGAATTTGGAGTTCGACGGTTCGATGCATGTCCCAACCATCGATCCTGCCTTGTCGGCAACTCGAAAAGACCCAGTAAATCCAGATATTCCATAATGTTTCGACCACCCATTTTGGGGGTAAAGATGAGAGTCCTCTGCCGCTTTTGGTTTAGCAGGCAAGCCATTTGAGACGTGGTTGGGTCGCGCGCCTTTCCAAAGCGCCAGAGGGCTGGCGCAGTCCAAGACGCTGGCGCGACGAATGACACGCTCATAGGTACCACGATTCTCCTACTGACCGAGCATGGCTTTTTTGGCGTCGGCGAGTTCCGGGTCGCGGCGATGGTAGCCGCAATCGTGGATGAGTTTCTCGGCGGCGGCCAGATCGTCTTGGGGCGATTTCCACGGGTAAGGTTTCGCGCGGAAGAAGAGGCGGGCCTGCCTGCCGGGTGTCCGGGGCAGGCGGGCGCGGTGGAGGTGGATGTCGGCCAGGTGCAGCCACTTATGGCCGCGCTCGGCAATTTGCCAGGCTTCGTCGGAAGCCTGCGCGAAGTCCCGCAAGGGACGACCGATAATAGCCCACCGATTCATCGGTGGGATCGAGCGGACCGAAAGGGAGGGAGTCCCGTCAGGGACGAAAGAAATCGTTACGGGTGAAAATGGGTTCTGCCGTCCCTGACGGGACTCGTTCTTTACGGCGACCAAACCCAGCGTTGAAACGCTGGGCTATGGTCGGTCGCCCTGCCGGGCTGACGGAGCGCGACTGTGTCCTCAGGACCAATCGCAGCGGCTTCGCGAGTCAGGAGGCTTTGGAAAATCCCAACGCGCCGGCGTAGTCGGATCCGCTGCCGCTGGGCTTCGCCACAGCCGCGCTCCGTTACCAGTTCTTCACGGCTTCCTCGGCGTCTTCGAGTTCTGGTTTGCAGCGCCAGAGCCGCACTGCTCGATGAGGGCGCGGGCGCGTTTGAGTTCCTCTTTGTCGCGGAAGAGGCGGGCGCGGTGAAGGTGGATGTCGGCCAGGTGCAGCCGCATCGGGACGCGCTCGGCAATCTCCCAGGCTTCGCTGAGGTCCGCCCGCGCCAGGTCCGGCTGGCCCTGCACGGCCCGCAGCCACGAGCGGTTGTGAACGATCAATAACAAAACACAACTTGGAGTTGTCGAACCTTCCGGGTTGATGCAGCCTCCGTTTTAAACGGTGCAGGACCGAGGGTGGTTTTGGAAGCCACCAAGTTTGCCGTCAACTGCCCGCGAGGCGTTACTGGATTTGGACTCCAGCAATTGGCTGAGAGCGAACTTAACTCGATCCTGCACCGTTACTTTCAAGGAAGCCATTCGCCCTTGCCAGAACTATTTGTGCTATCCGGTTCACCATCTATTCACAGTCATTCACCACGACTTCGCCGCTTCCTCTGCGTCTTCGAGTTCTTGTTTGTGGCACCAGTAGCCGCAGCGCTCGATCATCGCGCAGGCTTTCTTCAACTCCTCTTTGTCGCGGAAGAGGCGGGCGCGGTGGAGGTGGATGTCGGCCAGATGCAGCCGCTTATGGCCACGCTCGGCGATTGGCCAGGCTTCGTCGAGGTTCAGGAAGGTGCCTCAACGTTACTTCCAACAAACGGTGTCGAGGGAAGCCTTGCGACCAGTAACAAGCCGATATCAGAGACTTCCTTCTGAGAATCCGTGGCTTTGGCTCAACAGAGCCATGGAGCCGGGAGCCGGCTGCGGCTCCCGGGCTTAACGTGCTGTTGGTTGGTGGCCTCGTCAGGCGATTGCAGCGAGGAAAAGGACGATGCCCTCTCCGAGCGCTGAAAGGCCCAAGATGATGGGCCAGCGCACGGAGGATGCGAAAGTCCTCCACACCTGGCGAACCGGGTCAAACGCTCTCTGCCAGCGGCGATTGCGCTGCTTTTGTTTGGCGGCCAGCAACTGCCTTTTGTCGTACCACTCTAGCGCATCTTGAAGTGGCCTGCTCCAACTCCGTTTGGTGGCTCTTGGCCATACGTGCCTCTCGTGTTCGTGGTTCGCACAGAGAGGCAGGCACCGTTGCCCTGGACGCCGGAAAGGATTGCTTTTCTCCCAGAGAAGCCCTAAATTCTCTGGGCCGCGGTTAACGTTGCACACGTGGACCAAAAGCAATCCGGGTGGTTCTGCCTCTCGGCTTTCTTTAGCGGCTATCGAGTGGCCGTGGGGTGATACACGGCCACTCTCTTTTGCGGCCTCCGCGAAAGGGGGTCGCACTGATAGCAATAGGCTGGCTGTGGGGAAGCTCCGGCCCTGCTCCGGGACACCTCAGCCAACAATCAAAGAACCAACACCACTACATGTAACTTACGGCGACAACAAATCCAGAGGAATGTAAACGTTTTGTGGCTCCGTTTTTGTTCAACGGTGCGTGTATGTAAGCGATTATTGACATGGAGTGGGTTTGGTGCTACACGGATGCGCAAGCGCGTAGTGGCTCCGGCGGGTTTGTCCGCGGTTCTTACACGATGGGGGGACGGTAGGCGGAAGCTACTTTTCTGGGTTCCTTGGATGGCCAGTGGCCGCGTCTCGGTCGCCACGTTGTTAGGGGTTGGGATTCTTGGTTAGGGGTTGGGATTCTTGCTTGGCGCTCCTTCGGGATGGTTCTTGGCCGAGGCAAGGAGTTGGATGAGTTCTGCATGTGCTTTAACCTCCTCTTTGGTCAACAACTCTGTGACGATTTCGGGATTTTGGTCCAACTTTTGTCGCCAACCTTCAAGATTACTGAGGAGTTTGGGTGGGTCGTATGCTAAGGGGTCCTCGCCGGATCCCGCACGGTGCCAATCAATGTCGCACTTCTCGATTTTGTTGTGCCAAGCGATGTCTTTATCTTCTTCGTTCTTGCTCGGCACATCGACCTCAAGGATTCCCCCGAACGGGTGCTTCTCGAAATTCGATGGAGTTGCGAGGAATTTGACCGCATTCGCAGTTCCGGGATGATGCACACCGGCCACGAGGATTGCAAAGTAGTGTGAGCCGGGCTTTGCGAACGGGTTGCACCCCAGACTAATCACAGCAAAATCCTTCTTGCTGCTGACGTCCATGCCAACTCTGAGGTGGCGGTAATTGAAATCAATGAATCCTGCCGGTTTGAAAAGTCGCATAGTCTGTTTAAGATCTGGCAGGCTGGCAAGGTGGAACTTGGAGAGGTCAGCCAGCGTTTTTAAGTCCTTCATTTCCTTGCGCTTGGCCTCCCATTTCACTTGGGCTTCCCGGCTGATCGCGAAGCGAAAAAGGAACTCGTTATTGTACTCCCGAGAAAACAGGTTTGAGGCTGGTGAGCCGATGAACATAATGTGTCGCTCGCCTAGTTTTTCGCGAAGCCACCTGTGTTCGTCATATTTGTCAGTAAAGAGAATCTTATCGGAGATTTTTTCGGTGTCGGGCGGAAGCCCTAGCTTCATGATCCACCTATCGTCTATAGTGCTCGCGGAGAAAACGTACAGGTCTCCCGCGTTCTGGGGGTCGTGGTCCTCGCGCTTATCCCCCACGATTATGGTCATGGGCGTAAACGCCAAGCAGGAGTCCATGAGACTAAGATGGCTGGGTATGCCGATGGCTACAGGCTTGCTGGCCAGCGCGCCGCTTCGACAGGCAAGAAGGTCGTTCACGGTTCGGAGAAGGTCTGGGTCGATGTGATCTGAATTCGACGCGCCTCGCTGGAGATTTGCGAGAAGAAGGAATTCCGTTTGATCTTGGTCGAGTATCTTGGCGAGGGCCACCGCTTTTTCAGGCTCCGGCGCACCTCTGCCACTCTCCCAAGTCCCTATGACTGGCCTGGATACCTTTGCACCGTCCGCGAGGGCTTGCTGTGTCATCTTCTTTTTCTCGCGCGCGGAACACAATCGCTTACCGAAGAGGGTTTGGGCTGTTTCCGCATCGACGGGCTTCCAAGGGACGGGGTGTTGAGAATGGTGTTTCATGGACGTGAAACTAGCCTCATTCGGGCATTAACGCAATGAAACAGTTAGCTATTCTTTCGTTCAGTTTAGTCTATTTGTCAGAATTTGTTACATTTTTTACAGGTGGTGTCGCATATTTATTGCACCATTTTCGCGAGGCGGCGTGAGTTGTTAAGCATTCGGGACAAGCATTCTGACGACCGCGCATCCCTCCAATAAGGGCCTCCTCTTGGCGTGATAGTACTCGCCGACTTTCGCAAATCCAGTTCGGCGCGAAGTTGCTTTCCTCGAACCACCGCTCGTAGGCCGCGATGACGCGGAAGGCGTGGTCGCCTTTTTCTTTCTCGTTCACTTTCAGGAAATCCACGCGACAGGGAAATCCGAAGGCCGAAGATCGAAACCTGTAGGCTGAATCGTGGAAGCCATTCGCGGCGAGCAGGAGGCCGTGAGCCGTGCCCGATTTCGTTTTTTCGGATTTCGAGTTTGTTTCGGATTTCGACATTCGGATTTCGGAATTAGCCGTGGCCAGTTCGGGCAGGTGCTGGCGGGTGGTGACGAGGCAGAGTCTGTGTCCGTGGTTGTGCGCCGCCAGTCCGCGCAGGAAGGCGCGCAACAGCCGGTGGACGAATTGTTTTTGAGGCGCTTCCATAACCTCTGGCATCCATTGACAGCCGAGAATCGCGCCCTTGGGAAGGCTGGATTTGAGCGGAATAGTGGCCATGGCTCGTGTGCGATCTCCTTCCTCTCGTCCCCTGACCACGCTCAGCAGCCGCTGCTTTCAGGCCTGCTCCTTACACGGAACTAACGGCCGGATGCTTCTCCCCTGTAGCGCAGATTTCCAATCTGCCGTATCGCCCAAAATCGTCGCGGGCCGCACGGATTCTCCCGGCGGGCAGGGAACCGCAGAGACGCGAGGAACGCAGAGGGGGATTCTCGGTTTGCTTTCTCTGCGTCTATCGCGTCTCTGCGGTTTACTTGGCTTCTGCCTTCGGTTGCGGCGTTGCCGCGCTGCGCCGTATCGCCGACTTCCAGTCGGCAGACCGTTCGACAGGCGCGAGGGCTGCGGATTGGAAATCCGCGATACAGCAGGTTGGAAACCTGCGCTACTCTGGTTGCGGCTCCGCCGCGCTGCGCGCAGGCAAGCCCCCGCCGCGCAGCTTACAAGCTGCGGCTACAGCGGCTTGGACGAACTCTTGTTTTCTTTTCTCTGTTCCTGGCAGCACAAAAAACGGTAAGCTTTTGCCAAAGCGGGTGAAGCCGCTTGTTTTGACGGCTGGCAATGTCCCTGCCATGAAATGCACAACGGCGGGGTTGCTGTCCGGGAATGAATCTTTAGACTGAACGACTATGCTTGAGTCACTTCTCTATCCAGAGTCGATCGCCGTCATTGGCGCGTCCCGCAACACCGAAAAAGTCGGCCACGCGTTTCTGGCGAACCTCATCAGCGGCGGCTTCAAGGGCAGGATCATTCCCGTCAATCCGGACGCCCAGGAGATTCTCGGACTGCAGTGTTACCGCAACCTGAGAGATTACAAGGGCAAGGTGGATTTGAGCATGGTCGTGGTCCCCACCCGGTTCGTGCAGGAGGCCGTGCAGGATGCCATCCAGGCCGGTTCCACGTCGGTAATCGTGATCAGCGCGGGCTTCAAGGAAGTCGGCGCCGAGGGAGCCGGGCGGGAACGAGAACTGGTCAGCCTCTGCCAAGCACGGGGGGTGCGGCTGATGGGCCCCAATTGCCTGGGGATCCTCAACACGCACCACCAGATGAACGCCACCTTCGCTCCCTCCTTGCCGCCGGCCGGGCGCATCTCGGTCATCTCCCAGTCCGGAGCGTTGTGTGTGGCCATCCTGGATTGGGCGGCCCACCAGAAACTGGGTTTGGGCAAGGTCATCAGCTTCGGCAACAAGGCGGACCTGAACGAAGTCGATTTTCTCCAGGCTCTCGCCGAAGACAAACAAACCAACGTCATCGCCGGCTATTTGGAGAGCATTACGGAAGGCGACAAGTTCTTGCGGGTCGCCGAGCAAGCGGCTTCCGTCAAGCCGGTCCTGATCCTGAAGGTCGGGATCACCCAGGCCGGCGCCAAAGCCGCCTCGTCGCACACGGGCAGTCTGGCCGGGGCCGACATGGCCTACTGGGCGGCTTTCAAACGGTCCGGCGTGATCCGGGCCGAGAATTTTGAAGCGCTCTTCGATTACGCGCTGGCCTTCACCAGCCAGCCCTTGCCGGCCGGAGAACGCGTCGCTATCATCACGAATGCCGGCGGCCCCGGCATCATGGCGGCGGATGCGGCCGAGACGCTGGGCCTCAAAATGATTTCTCCCACACCCGAAACTCAGCGGAAATTGAAGGAGCAGTTGCCTCCCGCCGCCGCGGTGGGCAACCCGATCGACGTCATTGGCGATGCGGACCCGGACCGGTATGTGAAAGCGTTCGAGCTCATTCAGGAGGACCCGAATACGGATGCCATCATTGTGCTGTCCACACCGCAAAACATGACGCGCCCGCTGGAACTGGCCAATAGACTCGCCGCGGCCAACAAAGGCCGGAAGCCGTTGCTGACGGCGTTCCTCGGCGGCAACGAGATGGTGGCGGCCAAGGAACGGCTCATGGCCCTGGGCATCCCGAATTACTCCTCGCCCGAACGGGCGGTGGCCGCGCTCCGGGCGCTCTGCCATTACGCAGCCTGGCGCCGGCGGCCAGCCCGGGTCGTGACACGTTTCCCGGTCAATCGCCGCCGGGTGGAACGGGTCATTCAATGGCACATCCGCAGCGGCATCCAACAGGTCGGCGAAGTGGAAGCCAAAGAGATTTTGCGCGCTTATGACTTCAAGATTCTGACCGGGTACCTGGCCAAGGACTCCCCTGAAGCCGTGGAAGCGGCCGATCGCATCGGCTACCCGGTCGTGCTGAAGATTTCCTCGCCTGAAATCATCCACAAATCGGACTTTGGCGGCGTGCGGATCAATCTGGCCAACGCGGAGCAGGTGCGCGACTCATTCGACCTCATGATGCTCCGGGCGCAGCGGCGCGCCCCCAACGCCTTCATCCGGGGCGCTTACGTCGAAAAGATGGGGCCACGCGGCCGCGAAGTCATCCTGGGCATGACGCGCGACCCGCAATTTGGCCCCATGCTCATGTTCGGGCTGGGCGGCATCTTCGTCGAGGTCATGAAAGATGTCACCTTTCATCTCGCGCCCATTACGGCCGAGGAAGCGATGCAAATGCTCAAAGGGACCCGCTCCTATGCGCTCCTGCAAGGCGCGCGCGGGCAGGCGCCCGTCGATTTGGAAGCCATCGCCGGCGCGCTCCAACGCATCAGCCAACTGGCGACAGACTACCCGCAAATCCTGGAACTCGACATCAACCCTTTCATCGTGGGTGAAGTGGGCATGGAAGCCTACGTGGCCGACGCCCGCATGACTCTGGCAGAGCTCAGCGACGAACATGAGTAACAAACCCATCAGCTACGACCCCGGCTGGAAGGAACAATACCGGTCCTCGATCGCCACGGCGGAAGAGGCCGCGGCGAAAATCCGGCCTGGACAACGCATTTTCATCGGCACGGGTTGCGCGGAACCGCTGCAACTGGTCAGCGCGCTGACGAAGCGGGCGGTCGATTTGCCGGACACGGAAATCGTGCATTTGCTGACGTTCGGCGAGGCGCCTTACGCGCACAAGGAGATGGCGCAATATTTCCGCATCAACAGCTTTTTCATCGCGGAAAACGTGCGGGACATCATCCAGGAGGGCCTGGGTGATTACACGCCCATCCATCTCTCCGACATCCCGCGGCTCTTCAACTCCGGCCAGCTCCCGCTCGACGTGGCTTTGATTCAGGTCACGCCGCCCGACGCGCGGGGGATGTGCAGCTTTGGGGTGTCGGTCGATATCGTGAAGAGCGCCGCCGAGAACGCCTCCCTCGTGATTGCCCAGGTCAATCCCAAGATGCCCCGGACCCACGGTGACACGCACATCCACGTCCATGAGATCGACGTGCTGGTGCCGACCGAGGCCCCGATTCTTGAAGTGCCTACGGTGGAAGTGAACGATCAGACGCGGCAGATCGCCGAATACGTCTCCTCCTTGATTGAGGATGGGTCCACGGTCGAAGTCGGCATCGGCCGGATTCCACAAGCCTTGCTGGGGTTTCTCCAAGACAAGAAGGAACTGGGCATTCACACCGAGATGATTTCGGACGGCATTGTCGATCTGGTGAAGTGCGGCGCGGTGACGGGCTCGCGGAAGACGCTGGACCGGGGCAAGATCGTGACCAGCTTCTGCCTGGGCACAAAGAAGCTCTACGATTTCATTGATGACAATCCCCTCTTTGCCTTTCACCCGACGGAATACGTCAACAATCCCTACATCATCAGCCAGCAGCACAAGATGGTGGCCATCAACGTGGCGCTGGAGATTGACTTGACCGGCCAGGTTTGCGCCGACTCGATCGGGTCGAAGTTCTTCTCCGGCGTAGGCGGCCAGGTGGATTTCAACCGCGGCGCGGCCAAATCTCGTGACGGCAAAGCAATCATTGCGCTGCCTTCCACAGCCAAGAACGGAGCCATTTCCCGGATTGTGACGCGCTTGAGTCCTGGCGCCGGGGTGGTGACGACCCGCGCGGGTGTCAATTATGTCGTCACCGAATACGGCGTGGCCTACCTGCACGGCAAGAGCATCCAGGAGCGGGCCATGGCGCTGATCTGCATTGCGCATCCGCAATTCCGGGCCCAATTGCTGCGCGAGGCCATCGAGGCCAAGTACCTCTCGACGTCCATGGCGGACATGGAAGGCAAAATCCTGGTCGGCCCGAAGGAACTGCGCACGACCTATCTGCTGAACGACGGCACGCAGCTCAACTTCCGGCCCATCCATCCGACCGACGAGCCGCGCATGCGCGACCTGTTCTACAAGCTGTCGGAGGCGACGATTTACTATCGGTTCATGAGCCACCAGAAGCGGGTCTCGCGGCAGCAAATCCAGGACTTTGTCTATATCGACCACCGCAATGACGTGACCATCGTCGGCACCGTGCCGGAGGCGCACGGCGAGGATATCATGGCGGTCGGCAGCTACTACCTCGATCCGAAGACCAACGTCGCCGAAGTGGCGTTTGTCGTGGGCGATAACTGGCAGAACAAGGGCATTGGCACGTTTCTGCTCAAGCAACTGATGCGCATCGCGCGCCGCAACGGCATCCGCGGGTTCACGGCCGAGGTGCTGACGGAGAACAAGCCGATGCAGGCCGTGATCAACAAGTCGAACTGCAAGATCAAGAGCAAGTTCACCGGCAACGTCTATAGTTACGTGCTGGACTTCCAGTAACAAGACGTTGGGGAACTCGGAGACCATTCGGCACCCCAAAGTAGTTGAAGTGTAGCGCTCTCATGACCATCACCGCATGGGCCATAGACAAACTGAAACCGAAACTCGAAAGACAACTCGATGTCCATGAACGACCGCAAGCTGGCCTTCCTTTACGCGCCGGAGATCGAGGCGTTGAGCTACCCGCCTGATTGTCCGTTCAAGACCCAACGCGCGGGGCTGGCACGCCAACGCTTGATCTCCTTGGGACTATTTGGTGCGGAAGGCCGATTCGAGATTGCGCCTCGGAAGGCTTCCCGCACCGAACTGGAGCGATTCCATACCGCTCGTTACCTGGAGGAACTCCAACGCGCCGCCCACGGCGATTTGACCGTGGATGGCCTGCAGAGCGGCCTCGGCGGGCCGGAC
>ERZ1292640.756-Hain-H43-02um-R1-756-length-26758-cov-16_pt1 | contig 26758 bp, 24 predicted proteins | sample MGYA00564404_ERZ1292640 | MGnify/ENA primary metagenome ERZ1292640 (study PRJEB36523, sample SAMEA6512636) | groundwater metagenome | collected 2019-01-08 | study: AquaDiva: Metagenomics assemblies of 32 groundwater samples | reverse complement strand
CGGCAGCGCCGCGAGGAAGAACGGATCGACATAGGGCACGCGAATCTCGACCGAATGCGCCATGCCCGCCCAGTCGGCATCGCGCAGCAACTGGTTGCGCATGTAGATCGTCGTCTCCAGCGTGGCGACGCGGTCGAAATCGCCGAGCGGACCTGCGTCGCGCAGTTCGCCGCCGATCAGGCTGAGCGGCGCCAGGCGACGCATGCCTTCCTCCAGTAGCGCCGGCTCGAGCAGATCGTCGAGCTCCCACGGCATGTAGACACTGCGTCGCAGCAGGTAGGCGCCGGCCCAGCTGCCGCCATACTCGAGCAGGCCGGCCATCTTGGGATGGATGCCGGCGCCGGCGGCAATCGCCGCCGACACGCCGCGGCGCGCAAGCGCGCCGACGCCGGGCAGCCAGCCGAACGGTCGCAACCAGTGAACGCTGCGCGGCACGTCGACGAACGACGGATAGCCGCCGAAGCATTCGTCGGCGCCGAGCCCGCTCAACGCCACCTTGATGCCAGCCTCGTGCGCGGCCTTGGCCACGAACCAGGTGTTGATGCCGTCGATGGTCGGCAGGTCCATGGCGTCGAGGATCGCCGGCAGATCGTGCTCGAACTCGGCGCGGTCGACCGTGCGCACGACGTGGCGGGCGCCGTAGCGCACGGCGACCTCGGCGGCGAGCGGCGCCTCGTCGAGGCTGGCGCCCTCGAATTCCGCGAAGGCGAGTGTCAGGGCGGAGATATCGCGCGCGCCGAATTGCGCCATGCAGCCGAGCAGCGCACCGGAATCGAGCCCGGCGGAAAGGAAGACGCCGACCGGCACGTCGGCCACGAGATGGTAGCGCACCGACTCGTGCACCGCCGCCGCGATACGCGCGCGCGCAGTGGCTGGATCGCACGCGGCGCCCGCCCCCCGGGCAACCAGAGCGTGGGCCACGTCGTGATAGCGCTCAGCCGCACCCGGGCCCGTGGCGTCGACCAGCATCGTCGTTCCGGCCGGCAGCGCGCGGATGCCGCGCCACACCGTGAAGGGTTCCGGCACGCTGCCCAGAAGGTGGAAGCCCACGATGCCGGCCGGGTCGGGATCGCGCGACACCGCGCCGCCGGCAAGCAGTGCCTTGGCCTGCGAGGCAAAGCGCAACGTCCAGCCGTCGTCCGCCCAGTAGAGCGGCTTGATGCCGAGCGGATCGCGCGCCAGCAGCAACTGGCGCGAGCGCGCGTCCCACAGGCCGAAGGCGAACATGCCGCGCAGTCGCCCGACCATCGCCGGGCCGCAATCGGCATAGAGCTGCAGCAACACCTCGGTGTCGGATTCGCCGTCGAACTTGTGGCCCTTGGCCTGCAGCTCCGCGCGCAGTTCGCGGTAGTTGTAGATTTCGCCGTTGAAGGTGATCGTGAGCCGGCCGTCGGCGCTTTGCATGGGCTGGGCGCCACCCTCCGACAGGTCGATGATCGCCAGCCGCCGATGGGCAAGGCCGATACGCCCGTCGGCACCGGTCCATTGGCGGCTGCCGTCGGGGCCGCGCGCGGCCATGCGATCGTTCATGCGTCCGAGTTCGACCCGGTCGACCGGCGGGGCGACATCGAGGTAGGCGTATATGCCGACAATACCACACATGGGGGATGACGTAGCGTGGGCCGGTCACCGCGCGCCGGTGCCGCGGAACACAACGGCAAAGGTGCGCAGGACGATCACGAGGTCAAGCCACAGCGAACAGTGCTTGAGATAGTACAGGTCGTATTCCAGTTTCGACCGCATGGCGTCCGCTTCGTGAGCGTAGCCCTGGTTGATCTGGGCCCAGCCGGTGAGGCCAGGGCGAACGATGCCGCGTAGCGCGAAATGCTGGATGTCGCGCACATAGCCCTTTTCCAGCGACAGCGCCTCGGGCCGCGGACCGACCCAGCTCATCTCGCCGTGCAGGATGTTGAACATCTGCGGTAGCTCATCGAGCCGACAGCGCCGCAGGAAATGGCCGACGCGGGTGATGCGCGGGTCGGAGGCCGTGGTGAAGCTCGGCCCCTGGACGCCGTGATACATGGTGCGGAACTTGAACATGTTGAAGACGCGGCCGCGGCGGCCGACGCGGCTCTGCACGAAGAACACCGGCCCCGGGCTATCGTAGCGTATAATGGCCGCGATCACGGCGAGGACGGGCAGCAGCAACGGCAGGACCGCCACCGTCAGCACGATCTCGACGAGACGGCGCACGACGAGATATTGCCGCGACGGCAGCAAGGCGCCGAATTCATTGGGCGTGAGGCCGCCCAGCGGCGTACGGCCGGTCAACGACTCGACGATGTAGCGGCGGTCGAGGACCGGTACGCCCGCGATCGCAGCGTCGGCGAGCGCCTCGAGCTGGGCCCCGGTGAGCTCGAGGCTGAGGTCCGCCACGATGGCATCGACGCGCATCCGCTGGCGCTGGACCTCATCGAAGTCGAGCCACCGGCAGGCATGCAGTTCCGGCATCATTGCGATCGACGCTCTGGGGATCACTGCATAGTTGCGGACTAGATAGCGCGCCCGCAATTGCGCGGCAGCCGCCATCCACAGCACCGTCAGGATGCCGCTGCCAAAAAGCTGGAAGCGCGAATAGTCGAGACGAAGCAGCAAAAGAAGGGCGGCGACCACCGCGTAGGTCAGAACAGCGATCGGGGCGACGTAACCCATGTTGCCCTGGAGGGTGGCACGAGGAAAGGCGTCCAGACGGCGTCCGCAGTACCAGACGATCGCGTACGCCACGGCGGTCGCCAAGATGGTGAGCTCGGTGGCGCCGAACTCCTTCGAGAACGGGCCGGTGGTGGCATAGAGGGGGATCGGCAGAACGACGCAAAAGACGAACCCCAGGGAGGCGTCGATCCATGCCTCGATGAATCGCTGCGGCGCCGACGGCATCGCCGGCGTCCGTTCGGACAGCGGTCCGACAGGCGTAGGCTCGACCGGAATGGCCCTCCGCAATTTTATCTCCATCCTCACGGTGCGAAGTGCAGCATCATCGCACCGTCGATGATATAATATGGAGACATGAACGGAAATCGGCAACCTCGTACTCGGCGCCAGCGTCCTATCAGGCAAGTTTTTCTTGCTTCTTTGTCCGGCCACGCCGGGAACGGTCCGACTGCAAATTCACGGCTACCCCCTTCCACCGGCATGCCGATATCCTTGGTGCCGACGGCAGGCACGATGAAATTCCGCGTCAAGAACGTGGAATGGCTCGACCTGCGCTGCGGCAGCTGCGGCTTGGCTGGATGTCGGGTGCCGCCCCTCCCTTCGGTGCAGCTTGACGATAGCCACGAAGGTCGATTGGGATCGTGCCGCGAAGATCAGGCCGGCATCGCGCGGGCCGTCGGAGTTGGATGATGCAGACGAATGGCACACTGGCGCTTTTGATCCCTGCGTATAACGCCGCCGGGTTTCTGCCGCGCCTGCTTGGCAGCGCCGCTGCTCAGACGCACGCCTTCGACGAGATCTGGGTTTATGACGACTGCAGTACCGATGATACGGCCGGTGTTGCAACCGCCTTGGGGGCGAAGGTCTTCCGCGGCGACGTCAATCGCGGCTGTTCCTTCGGCAAGAACGCCCTGGCGAATTTGACGTCCTGCGAGTGGGTCCATTTCCACGACGCCGACGACGAATTGCTTCCGGAGTTCGTCGAGCGTGCGCATGTCTGGATGAAGAAAGATGCGCACGACGTCGTCGTCTTCGGATCCGTCGAACGTGACGAGGGAACAGGCGACTATGGAGAGGAAACCAACCATGAGGCTGCGCCGCTTTCGCAAGACCCCGTAAAATATACAATTCACACGAAGATCAACTCGATATGCGGCATCTATCGGCGCTCGGCATTCATGGCCGCCGGCGGCTACGATACGGACCCTGAAGTGCTCTACAATGAAGACGTCGCGATGCATTGCTCGCTGGCGCGCGCCGGCCTGCGGTTTTGCGCCGATCCTGGCGTGCTCATTGTCAATTGGCGCAGACCGGAGTCGATGTCGAACGCCAACAAGGCCAAGTGCTTTCGGGCCCAGTATCACGTCATGCTCAAGGCGAAGAACAACGACGTACAATCCAAGCATGGCGCGGACATTGCCGAGCGACTGTGGGATGTCGCCGCCGCTTCGGCGTCGGTCCTGGATTGGGAAACCGCCGACGCAAGCGCGCGCCTCGCTTACCAGCTGGCGGGTACGCCCCACTCCCAGTCGGGCCTCTTCCGCACACTCTGCAGGTTGCAGCCATCCATTGCCTTGCGGGTTCGTGAATGGCTCATCCGCCTCGTCAAGCCACAGTACCGTGTCGGCTATCCCGGTTGGCGGCTTAGATAGGCCGATATGTCTGGACCCGGCCCCCGCGTATCAGTCCTGATTCCCTGCTTCAATGCCGAGCGGTGGATCGGAGAGGCAATCGAATCCGTCTATCGCCAGACGTGGGACGACGTGGAGATCGTGGTCGTCAACGACGGCTCGACGGACAACAGTTTGGCGGAAATCAACCGGCAAAAGTCTTCCCGCATGACGGTCATCGACCAGGCCAATCGGGGCCAGAATGCCTCTTTCAACCGTGCCCTATCCCAATGCAGCGGAGCATTCGTACAGTACCTCGATGCCGATGATGCGCTCGAGCACAACAAGATCAAGAACCAGATGATCCGCCTGGAACACCAGCCGGATTGCGTCGCAACGGCCGCCTGGCGCGTGATTTCGAGTTCTACCTCTGTCGACTTCGTCGACCCCGCACCGGTCAAAGCCGGCCCTTTCGGCGAGCGCGTGCCGGTCGACTGGCTGGTCGAGAATTGGTGGGAAGGCGGCGGGATGATGTATCCCGCGATGTGGCTGATCCCCGCGGGCATCCTGCGGCGCGTCGGCCCCTGGCGGGACGACGTGACGTTGATGAACGATACGGAATTCTTCAGCCGGGTCGTGCTGGCCGCGCGAGCCGTCCTCCTTTGCCCCGAATCGCTCAGCTATTACCGCAAAGGTCACCCGAGTTTGTCGAGCGTCAAGACCGCTCGAGCCTGGAACTCGTACTTTGAGGTAATGGAACTCTGCGTCGACAGATTGCTCGCGGTCGAATCGTCCGATCGCACCAGACGCGTGGCCTCCTTCCTGTGGCAGCGCCTTGCCAACAGCTGCTATCCCTATCAACGCGCTTTGGGCTTGGAAGCACAACGTCGGGCGGAGCTGCTGCACACCGATCGGCTTTGCCTGCCTGCCGGCCGTTTCTACAATTTGATTTCGGCGATCTTCGGCTGGAAAGTCGCGAGGTCGTTGCAGGTCCTGTCCGGGAGACATTGATGCCTGGGACGTCGAAGACCTGGTTGGTCACAGGCGGCTGCGGATTCATCGGCGGCCATCTGGCGGATGCACTCGTCGCGCGCGGAGACGGCGTCCGGATTCTCGACGACTTGTCTTCCGGCAAGACGGAAAACGCCCCGTCATCGGCCACGATGATGCTGGGCGACGTAACGGTTCCCGCCACGGTCGACGCCGCAATGGACGGAGTGGACGGGTGCTTCCACTTGGCGGCGATCGCGTCGGTCGTGCGTTCCAACGAGAATTGGATCGAGGCGCATCGCGTCAATATCGGAGGCCTGGTCAATGTGCTGAGCGCCGCCCGGCGCCGGGCGACGCCGGTCATCTATGCGTCGAGCGCCGCCGTCTACGGTGCCAATCCCGCCCTTCCCCTTGCAGAAAGTGCCCGGACCGATCCGCTCTCGCCTTACGCCGTGGACAAACTGTCGTGCGAACTTCAGGCGAAGGTGGGGGCCAGTCTCTTTGGAGTGCCTTCGGTCGGCCTTAGGCTCTTCAACGTGTATGGCCCCCGGCAGGATCGAGCATCGCCCTATGCAGGCGTGATCACGATATTTGTCGAACGGATTCTCCAGCGCAAGACCATCGTCATACACGGCGACGGCAAGCAGAGCCGGGATTTCATCCATGTCGCCGACGTCGTCCGGGCATTTCTGGCCGCGATGCAGGTCGCCGACCTGTCCGCCAGCGTTTTCAACGTCTGCACGGGACGCGCCACGTCCTTGCTGGACTTGCTGGCGGCCTTGAAGGCGGTGACCGGCACTCACGTGGACCTTGCCTGGGAGGCCGCAAGAAACGGAGACATCAAAGCTTCCCTTGGCGACCCCGGTCTTCTTCGTGAACGCACCGGCGTGAGCTCCAGCGTCGCTCTGGAGACGGGGCTCGCCGACCTGGTGTCCGAACTCCGTCGGGCAAATCGGACGGCGGGATAGATCTTGTCTGACTGTTGAGCGAGTTGCCGTCAGGCCGCTTCAGCTCACGGCTCTCTTAATTCTCTGAGCCAAAGGTCGTAGCGGTCGCGGGATGACGCTGATCGCCAACCGCTTGACGAGAGCCCTAGTGCTCGCCTGCTCGACTATCGAGCTGTAAAGAGCCGGATGAATACAATCCATGAACTTTATGTTCTTCATGGGCTGATGTCCGGCGCTGGAGAGAAGGCCGGCCACAGGAGAGTTCCTCCTGATGTACAGGAAGACGTTCTGTTGATACCAGAACTCAACCTCCTCATCGCCCCAGAACAAGGGACGAAACAGGTCATATGGGACATAGTCATGCCGCGCGAATATCCGTGCCCAATACGTATGTGGCTGCTCGTTTATGTGGTTGGTGCCCCCCTGTTGCGCGAACGCAGCACTGAACAAGATGACATCGGACAGTCGTGTCAGGGAATCGATAAAGCCTGAAGCAGAGGATGCTTCCAGGTGTTCGGCCACTTCGAGCGACATTGCCAAGTCAAACCGTTCCATGTTCGCGGTATCGACCGGCTTGTTCAGATCCACCGAGTGAAACTCTATCGCCTGGTCGACCATGTTGCTCTGCCGGTTCCAAGGGCCGTCATATCCGACAAGCTTCCCTGCCCCCCTGTCCTTGAACGCCTTCAGCCAGGCTCCCCTGCCACAGCCGAGATCCGCCACGCTTCCCGGCCGATAGATCGTGGAGAGAAAGTCGACGTACTTGATGGCACTACTGAGCGAGCCCGCGATCTGGCTTTTGTAGAAGTCATCGGAGTAGTGGTCACTTGACGCCACTTTGGCTCCCGTACCGCTGCCCATGCCCGGCCATCAGCTCGACAAAAACACCCGGCTCAGCGGCTTCCAAGCTATTGTATTCTTGTATCATCCGCCGGATGGTCGAGGCAAAGCCCAGCAAAGCGCCGGAGGCCAACTGTGTTCCTGAAGGAAGTCGTCAAACGGCTGATCGCGTTAACGCCGTTTCGCGTCGTCCGCGGTGCCCCCAATCGCTACCAGGCCATCAGTTATTGCCTCCGGTATCTCAAGCGCCTCGGGTTCGAACCCGCTCAGATAATAGACGGCGGCGCCCATCTGGGGTCGTTCGCTCTCGAGGTCAGCGCGATCTTTCCCGCCGCCATCGTCCACTTGATCGATCCGCAGCCAGCCTGCCGAGTTCCTCTCGAGGCGCTCGCTGCGGAACGCGGCTTTCTCTATCATCCCTATGCCCTCAGTTCCGCACCGGGTATCGTGTCCATGATCTGTACGGATTTACCGGATACCGGTGCACTGCTTGGCCACTCGCCTGCGCAGCACACGCAAAGGGCCGTGGATGTCGAGGCGACCACTCTCGACGACCTGTTCTCCGCGACCTTCAAGCCGTCAGATCGGCCGCTGCTGAAGCTCGACCTGCAAGGTCACGAAATGCAGGCGCTGGAAGGCGCTTCGCGCATGTTGAAATCCGTCGAAGTGGTTCTCGTCGAAGTCCCATTTTACGGCGAGGTCGGCCAGCCCACGGTGCCCGATATCATCGGCTTCTTCCGCCGGAGCGGGTTCGATCTCTTCGATGTCGCGTCGCTGAGCGGTCGCCCGCGCGACGATCGCCTGCGGGAGGGCGACTTCGTATTTGTTCGACAGGGCAGCCCGATTTCAGCCGACGCAGCTTGGTCTTGAGACCTTGATGTTTGCCGCCACGCCTCGCTTGTCAAGAAAGCGCTGTCGCGTATTCCTGTCGAGAAATTCCGACCATCCCTTGCATCTTGGTTTTTCCATGAGGACCCAAGCGAGATGAGGCCGCCGCAGAAGGGCTTTGAACAGGAGGAGCCAATCGGCCAATTTCGCGTTGTGGAGAGCGAGGCCCAGGCAGCCATTCATCAAAAGTCCCATCAGCAACGGATTTGTCGAACGGGGCTTGCTTGAACGCCAATATTCGAAGGTCCTCGCTATGAGACCTCCATCGCAGAACTTCAGGAAGGATCCGGCCGCGAGCGACTGCAGGAGAAACCATTCGTACACGGAAGCCGATCTCCCTGTCTTCAGGGTGACCGTGAAAACCGCCAAGGGTTCCGGGACATACAATAGAGGATACGGAAAGGCCCTATCTCTAAACATTTCTATTGCCGAAAAGGGCAGATCGGATGGCAGGACCAGATCCTTGTTCTTGGAAGTCCTGATAATCATTGCGCCGTCTGCGTGGAGACTCCCGAGAGCCTGGTTGACGTTCCCATATTCGATAAGGCGGTCAGAGCTGCCGATCGACCCGACCACCCCTACGATGTCCGAAAACCCGCCATCCCTGTTCTCGACTCGTATTTGCTGATTGCACCACGCGGCGGCGACGCCGGGATTTCTCCTGATCGATGCGAGCATTCTCGACAAAAAATTGCGATGCCAATAGTTGTCGTCTTCGAGTATCGAAAAAAATGGCTCTTCGTGCCGCGATTCGAATGCCAGATTGAAGCTACGGGTCCCGCCCAAATTCTCGGGGTGATGAAAAACCCGAAACCTCTCATCGCCCAGGCTGGTTACGATATCCTCGATAGCCGCGGCATCATCGGGCCAATCGTTGTGAACTTCACACACCCAATCTTTGAAATCCTGCTCGACAAGGCATTCGAGCGCACGCCTGATCATGTGAGGGCGTCGATAGGTGAGCAGAAATACCCTTATAGATGAGGCCACCAAACCCGCCCTTCCGATAGACGCTCTTGCAAGCTCGGCGAATAAGCTTCGAACATCTCGATGTTCAACGCTGTAGTGCCCCCCCGACGAAGGCATGCTCCGAACTCCCTCTACGGTCAGGCGAGACCTATGGTTTGCCGATCTCCGCAATCTGTTTGCCTGTTGCGGCGTCCCGCATCGGATCTGACGACGACAGGAAAAGACCGGATCCCAGACTCCCCCGCTGCCCTTCCCGGTACGCTCCGGCGTTATTTGCGCGCTGACGGCTTAACGTCGCAGGCGTAGTGCAATTTTGCAACGATCCACTTCGACTGTCAATCGTAAGTACTCTGTAAGGTTCTTGTGGTTCGCCGAGATCATCCAATCCTGGGCCAGTCCGATGTCGACGGGCGCGGTCGCCCACGCGGTGCGATTGCGGCCGACACGAATTCTGCTTCAGTCCGTGGCGAAGCGCGCCTCTCGCCCTCGCGCCGTTTACGAGCCCAACCGTCTTCGAACACGGCCCAGCGAATGTTTCAGCAATTTGCGCAGCGGGATTTCGTTCAGGCACGAGTCCAGCGAGGTCGCAGCTTCATCGGGGGCGCACGCATGGGCAAGCCAGGCATCCACCGGTGGCGGCGCGTCCGTCCGACGGCTGAGGGTCTGATAAGCGTCGAGCCGTGGCGGCAGTACGACATCGGGAGCCAAGGCCCGTCTTATCCCCTCGGCGCCGGCGTCACCGATTTCTTTCCGGCGCCGCGGGCTCAGGGATCGAAGCTCATCGATGTTGTCGGCAAGGCTTCGGCCGCTCGTGGGAGAAGAAATGTAGCCGGTAACGCCGTTTTCGATGAGATCGCTGGCGCCGACGCCGGATGAACAGACGACGGGCGCGCCCGCAGCCATGGCCTCGATGCAGGTGAAATTGAAGACATCCCATATCGAAGGAACGACGACGAAGCCCGCCGTCCGTTGGCGCTTATGAATTTTCTCCGGGCTCTCCCCGGGCAAGTGATGAATCTTGGGGCCCCAGACATCCGGCCAGGTTTGGGAAAGGTAGCGAGCGGTCGAACCGCCCTGGTGATGAATGGGTACGTCTCTTCCGATCCAGTCGATGTCGGGCGTCTTGTTGCCGAGAAGCCGCATCGCTTCGCATAGAACCTGTGGCCCCTTCCAGTGCTGGACGCGACCGACCACCAACCCGCGTTCCGTCCTCTCGTCCCCGGCGCCCGGCGCGTCGTGCGGGCGCCACACCGGGCGAACGAGACCGACCTTCCTGCCGAGCTTCTGCTCCCAGAACCGGACATTGTTGGTGCTGTAGGATTGCACGCCTTCGATCGATGAAAGGCCAAGGACTTCGATCAATTGAATAAGGGCGTCGGCCAGCTGTTCGCCATCCAGCGGGTCGTGATGAGCGATTTGCCCGATGCTGCCGTGCAGGGTCGTGACGATGGGCAGACCTTTCCGCACAATCCATGGCACGAAAAGAAGGCCCCAATCCGTTACCTCGACGACGTCGGGAGTGGGATACTTCTGGGCCTGCTCCCATAGCGCCCAAGCAGCGGCAAGCGTGCGCTGCAATTTTGGCGCGATCTGATACCTGCTGAAAAGCGGCACATACTTTGCCACAAGATTCGAATCGAGGATCTCGGTCTCTATGCCATCGATCTTGGATCCGCCGCCTCCCGGAGCGGACACGACACTGCTGCCATACAACACACGCACTTCGTGGCCAGCCTCGACCAACCAGGGCAGCAGAGCCGCATAGTAGGTGATAATCCCACCACCAGTCTGTGGCAGGTATTCCGGCAGGACATAGAGAATTTTCATGAAGCCTCTAGATGAGATCCGATAAAGCGCTCCAGACGATTGTTGCCTGCGACCTCGTCACCTGGGACGTGGCACCGACTTCCAGCGACGGAAGGCTTGGGCCCAGCCCATCCCCAGCAAGGCACTGACGATATAAGCGATCGCCGGGATCTGCAGGCTGAAATCCACCGTGGAATGAAGGATCGGCACAGCGGCGATAGCGAAGGCCGCCGCCGGCAGGATCCGGTGCCGGTAGGTCCGCCTGAACGCGCCACGCAGGGTCACGCCCCAAGGCAGCAGGACGACGGCAAACGCTGGAATCGCGCCGATCATACCGAGTTCGACGACCATCTCGAGAGGCGTGGAATGGGCCAGGTTGTTCGGCTGGACGATCGATGCCGGCTGCAGGATGGTGAAGATGTCGGCGAAGCTGCCCAGCCCCCATCCCAGCCAGGGCGACAGGCCGATGGCCTTGACGGAGGTGAGCCAGATGGCCACGCGGGTCGAGGCGTCGGAGGCGCGCGCCACCTTGGCGAGCATCGCGCCACCCGCGATCACGCCCAGCACCAGTAGGATCGCCACCCCGATCCAGAACCAGCGAACCAGATCCGGACGCTCGCGCCACCGCCCACGCAACAGCAGCAACGCCAGGGCGAGAACACCGGCGACGCCGGCGGCAAATCCGGCCCGCGACGCCGACAGCAGGAGGCCTCCGAGAAGAAAGAAGGCGACCGCCACCAGCACGACGCGCGAGCCCGTCAGTACGGAGTCGAATGTACGCTCAGCCTGCCCGATGTACCCACGCGAAGACTCGCGGCCCGGCCCACTCAGGATCAGCGCAAGCGCCGCCACGAGGGCCATGCCGACGTAGCAGGCGAACGAATTGCTGTTAACGAACGTACCGGACATCAGGCAACGCGATCCGATATCGTAGGGACCCAGCTTCTTGAGGTAGGTGCCGACGTAGCAGGAACTCGTCGTCATCTGCATGAGCAGCGCATAACCCAAGATCACGACGGCACTTGCGACGAGCAGAAGCAGCAACATCCGCGCATGGCCGCGATCCTTGCAGATGGCGCGAGCCATCAGAAAGATCAGCCCGCAGGTGACGCACCTGAGCAGGCTGTTGCGCGCCGCGTCGATGGCGAGATCGGGCACGGCGGCGTGGGCCCGCCCCAGTATCCGAAGCGCTGCGGCATAGAGCCAGGCGCTTCCCGACGCCGGCGCGATCGACGACATCTGCAGGAAGGCGAAGGCGAGAAAGAGGCCGAAGCAGGCGATCAGCACCAGCAGCGGCCGGCGTTCGCGTTCGGCGACGTCGAAGCCGCCATTTGCGCCGAAGCCGAGGGCCACGAGGACGGACACCAGGCCCATCGCCACGGCCATCGGCGCCCACGCCCAGTCGCGAACACCGCCGAGAAAAAGCGCCGACAGCACCACTGGCGCGAAGAACAGGGCTATGACGAAATTGTCGGCCACCCTGAGAACCAGCCGTCGGGGCCGGGGCCGCGGCGCGTCTTCGGCTTCCTCCTCGTTCGTCTCGCGAGGTGTCATTTCGGATTCTTCAGCGCAAGCAAGGCGGCGAGTTCCTCCTGCGCCCTGGGCTCGTCGCGCAGGAAATAGCGGACGAGCAACTCGTCGATCGGCGAGCGAATGACATAGGTGAACCAGAGCCGGTCCGTGCTGAGACGCCACGTCATGACGACATAGGCGCCGAGCTGCTCGCGTTCCTCGGGTGTGAAGGCCACCCAGTTGTCGAAGATCAACTGCAGTCGCGCGGGCCAGATCGTGCTCAGCATGGGCGACGTGTCGATCGACATCATCAAGGCGTCGACGACCCCGCGCGAAGTTCCCTGCAGGCCCTGCCGGACGGCGGCGAGGCGTGCCCAGGCGACGCCTCGCGCCGGCGCGGCGCCCAGCCCGGCAACGAGATCGGACTCGGCGCTTCGCAGCCAGGCGACCCGCTGATCGAGCGTGATGTTGAGATCCGGCGTCAGGGCGGCGCCTACGACAAGCTCTGACCGCTGCAGGTAGCGGCCGGCGACGGGGTCGGCCGCCGCAGCGCGATCGAGAGCCCCGATTGCGGCCACGATATCGGCGAGTTTCGCACGCGGGCCGCCACGCAGCTCGCTGAAGTTGCGCAACTGGGTGACGACGGCATCGGCTTTCCGGGCTTCCCAGGCGCCGCGGGTCACCGGCCAAGCCTGAACGGCCAGAATTACGCCGGCAAGTGCCAGCATGCCGCGCAGTAGCCAACTGAGTGAATTCACGACGATGCCATTCCCAGGACGAGCCGAACGAGCCGACCCCACATCTCCCCGCGTCGACTCAATCGCTCCCGCGCCTGAATGTCAAAGGTATTGGCCTTCCGGGTGAGGATCAGGCGAATGGGTACGGGCCGGGGAAGTTCCCGATCGGAACGAAGTGGGTGATCAGGCCCGTTTCCGGCCGCCAGTGATGCAGCAACAAGGCCGGCGGCTCGACATAGGAGGCCGGCTGGGCGTCGCGCCGCAGTCGCAGCGCGATCGCGGTCGCCGTCGAGGGCGCCGTGCAGAGCATGGTGCCGCCGAACCGGAGCTGCATGAAGCGGTGCACATGCCCGCAGACGATGCGTTCGACCGAAGGATGACGGGCGACGACTTCGGCCAACCGCGCGCCGTCCCGGCAGTGATAGAGATCGAGATAGGGCACGCCTGTATCGAACGGCGGCTGGTGCATCATGAGAAGGGTCGGCCGTCCGGGTTCGGCCGCCAGCTCGTCGTCGAGCCACAGCGCCCCGTTAGCCGACACCGCGCCGTGATGCTGGCCGGGCACCGTGACGTCGAGCGCCACGATCCGCACCGGGCCGAAATCGTCCGCCACGTAGTTGATCGGCCCGGCCGGCGGCATGTAGCCGTGATCGTGGAAGGCCTTGCGGAACGCATCGCGGTCGTCGTGGTTTCCGGGGATCGCCAGCACCGGCACGCCGAGCCGGCCGAGCAGCCGGCGCAGCATCGCGTATTCGTCGGGGCTGCCCTCGTCGACCAGGTCACCCGTCAGCAGGACGAGATCCGGCGGCGAGTCGAGTGCGTTCACGTGGGCGATGGCGGCGGCGAACATCGCATTCGAATCGACCACGCCCTGATAGAGCACGCCCTCGGGGCGCACATGAGGGTCGGACAACTGCACGATCTGCATCTACGCTCCCCTGCCTCCACGCTTACTTGCCATCGTACAGCGCCAGGCCCTGCCGCCCCTTGGGCGTCACGCCATAGACGCCACGCTCGACGCGCTCGAACCAGCCGTAGACGTCCTGCTGCAGGATCTTGGCGGCGTTGGGCACGTCGGCCGCCTTTCGCATGTCGGCGAGCTTCATCGGTCCGATGCGCGCCAGCAGGGTGACGCAGCGCAGCGCCTCCTGGCGGTAGGCCGTCATCATCGGCACCCTGGTCGAGGAGCCGCCGCGGTTGGGGTCGCCGACCCGGCGCGCATGCTCGCCCAACATCCGGCCGGCCTTGCGCTTGTTCTTGCGCGGCAGGTAGGGCATCGGATCGAGCACCACGTCGCAGCGCTCGGCCACCACGACCATCAGGCCGAGGCCGAGGCGGCGGCAGAGCTTCTTCACGCCCTTCATCTGCTTGGGCCAGGCGCCGACGGCAAGATAGACGAGGTCGGTCAGCGCGAGACGATCGACGCCCTGCAAGACGAGGCCGATCCCGAAGGCGCGCTTCAGTTCGACCACGACCGGCGGCTCGGCGCCGCGCACCGCCACGACATCGCAGCCGCGCACCTCGCCCTTTACGACATAACCTTGTCCTTCCAGCAGCGCCTTGACCGGCGCATAGAGGTCACTCTCCAGCGGCATCGGCGGTTAAAGTATCATGTTCGCCTGTGAGTGAGGAAAGACGACGGATGAGACTCAATTTCGAATGCGACACCTCCGACGCGGTGAGCCGATGATGGGCGATCCGACTGTCCTGACGCAGATCGTGATCGCCACGGTCGCCGCCATCACCGTCGCCGTTGCGATCAAACTCTACCGGGCCTGGTCCGCAAGACCGGGCCAGGGGCCCGGCCATGTCCACGACGCATTGATGAAGCGGGCCGAGGCCCATGCCGCGCAAAGTCCGTTCCTCCGGAACGTCTGCCGGGAGTACAAAGCGAACGGCCACATCTCCGACCGTCAGGCCGAAGCCGTCGCCAAGGCGCTCGCGCGCATGGGCCGGCGGGACGCCTAGCGGCAAGTCGAAGCGCTGCAGCTTCGTGGTGAAGAAGACGTCGGAGCCATCGACGACGCCCGCCTGCTTCATCTTCTCCGCCAGGACCGGCGACGCCAGGAAATCGCGTGCCCGCCCCTCGTCCTCGACGTCCTATTTGATGACGATGTCGTCGCCGCCGTCGGCCGACCGGTAGACGCGCGGATTGCTGAGGCCCGCGGCCGTCTGCCGCTCGACGTCGGCATCGAAGGCCGGCCACCACTTTCCGTAGTCCCTGACGGCATGCCGGATCATCAGGATCGACTTGCTCATGGCGACTCCCCCTTCGTCTAAGACATGCCCGTCACTGCACGACCCGGACGTCGTAGCCGAGCGGCGCGCTGTAGCCGCCCGCGACGGCCTCCCAGCCGCGCGCGCGCATGCACGCCTTGAAACGGCTGGCGCTCACTGCCGGCATCGCGCGCTCGCGCCCGGCAGCGTTCTCGCTGACGACGCTGGCAGCCATGACGCAATCGTTGCGGTCGTTGACGAACGACTCGTAGCCCATGCCGAGCTTGCCCCAGCTGAGCGTGAAGAGGTTCTGGTCGGGAACGGCGGGCGCGCACGCCGCCGTCAGGACGGCCAGGGCACCGGCCATGATCGCGTTGCGGCATCCGCGATCTGCTGTCGTCGTCATCGTCTCTCCCCCGGGCTGCACAGGCGACGGACTGGAGCGCGCGCCTGCCGGTCCGTCAAGAGCGGCGATCGGCGTTCATTAGCTCATCGCGCCAAGCACGCGGCGCATTTCCTGCAGCAGGCGGCGGCGGCTGCCGTCATCCGGCGCCTGCTGCAGGGCGGCGCGCAGGTCGAGCAGGATTTGGGCGTAGTCGTTGTGCCAGTCGCGGCGTGCGCTCGCTTCCTCTGGCGGCAGGCGTGGCGCCTGGCCTCCAGCCGATGTCGCCACGGCAGTCCAACGCCCGTCACGGTAGATGAGATCGAACGCCTGATCGAGGAACGGCACGGCGACGCGCTCCTGCGGCAATCCCGCCTTCGACAGCGCGCCGGCAAGACCGGCGATCGAGTCAGGTTCGCCGTGCGCCAGGACCGCCGTCCCGAGACCGGCAAGGATCGGCCGCACCCAGTTCACCAGCTCGTCCCGGTCGGCGTGACCCGAGTAGGAGTCGATGGTGCGGATCCTCGCCTTGATCCTGACTTCCTCGCCGTGGATGCGGACCTGCCTCACGCCGCTGCGGATCAGGGCGCCGAGCGTGCCCGGGGCCTGGTAGCCGACGAACAGGACGGTCGCGTCGTGACGCCAGAGATGATCCTTCAGGTGATGCTTGACCCGCCCGGCGTCGCACATGCCCGAGCCCGCCAGGATCACCGCGCCGCCGTGCAATCGGCCGATGGCCTTGCTCTGCTCGACCGTCTCGGTGAGGCGGAAGTCGCCGGTGGTGAAGAGATGGCCGTCCTCCGACCGCTCCAGCGCGGCGCGGTGACGAAGGAACACCTCGGTCGTGCGCCCCGCCAGCGGCGAATCGAGGAAGACAGGAACCGAGGCGAACTCGCCCGCGCGCTTCAGCGCCGCGATGTCATCGAGGATCTCCTGGGTTCGCTCGACCGCGAACACCGGCACGATGACATTGCCGCCAGCCTTGAGTCCGTCGGCAAGTTCACGGCCGAGGGCGGCACGGCGCTCGGCTTCGGTGAACCGCTCGCGAACCCTGTCGCCGTAGGTCGACTCGATCACGGCGATGTCCGACGGCGCCGGTGGCGTGGGATCGGGCTGCAGTGCCTTTTCCAGCGGACCGACGTCGCCCGAGAAGACCAGCCGGATCGGTGCCGGGTCGGCATCGACCTCCAGTTCGACGAAGGCGCTGCCCAGGATGTGGCCGGCATTGCGCATCCGGGCGCGCACGCCGGGAATCGGCTTGAACCAGCGGTCGTAGGAAGTCGGATGAAGGAGTTCGAGCGAGGCTTCGGCGTCGGCCTTGGTGTAGATCGCCATCACCTCGGCTTCGGCACGGCGCGCGTTGCGCCGGTTCAGCCGCTCGACGTCGTTCTCCTGGATGGCGCCGGCGTCGGGCAGCAGCCAGTGCAACAGGTCACGCGTCGCCGGCGTCGTCCACGCGCGGCCCTGAAAGCCGGCGAGCACGAGCTTGGGAAAGAGACCGGTATGGTCGATGTGGGCGTGCGTCAGCAGAACGGCGCCGATGCGGGCGGCCTCGAAGGGGAACGGCCGGTAGTTGAGGGCGCGCAACGACTTCGGCCCCTGGAACATGCCGCAGTCGATCAGCACTTCGCCATGCGGCGTGACCAGGCGGAAGCATGCGCCCGTGACCGTCCTCGCCGCGCCGTGAACGTGCAGCGATATCGTCATGTCGAACCTGCGATGGTGACGCCGTCGCCCGCGGACGCGAACTTCAGGGAAAATCGGAAGTCGGCCTCGAACGCGGCATGGATGCGGTAGAGCGGCTCTCCCTTCTCGACCGGGTCGCCGATCTTCTTGAAGAAGTCGACGCCGGCTCCCTTGTCGATGGGCGCGCCGGCCAGCCGCGCGACCCGCGCCAGCCTGAGACAGTCCACCGCCTCCACGACACCGTCGCGCGACGCCACGACATCGTGCCGCAAGGCGCCCAGCGTCGAGACTTCGGGCGGTGGCCCCTGAGCCGCCATGAGCTGCCGCATCTTCTTCGCGGCCGCCCCGCTCTCCAGCAGTTCGCGCGCCCGCACGATGCCGTGGCCGCCGCGTAGCGCCGGATCGAACTCCAGCACGTGACCCGCCAGCAGCAGCGCGCGCTCCTCGAGGTCGCGCGGCGCCGCCGGGTCGCGCTCGAGAACCTGCATCGCGTCGCGCGCTTCCAGCCAAGGGCCGATGCCGCGCCCGACCGGCTGGCTGCCGTCGGTACCGACGACGATGGCGTTCAGCCCGACCTCGTCGGCGATGTACTCGAACAGCTTGCGCAGGCGCACGAAGGATTCGCGGCTGCGCAGCTTGGCGGTCGGGCCGACCGGCAGGTCGATCACGAGGTGCGTGACGCCGGCTGCCAGCTTCTTCGACAGGATCGACGCCACCATCTGCTCGGGCGTGTCGATCGCCAGCGGCCGCTCGACGGAAATCAGCACGTCGTCGGCCGGCGAGAGGTTGGCGTGGCCGCCCCACACCAGGCAGCCCTTCTCGGCGGCGACGATCTCGCGCATCTCGTCGGGTCCGACATCGACGCGGGCCAGGACCTCCATCGTGTCCGCCGTGCCCGCCGGCGACGTGATGGCGCGCGACGAGGTCTTGGGAATCTTGAGCCCGTGCGCGGCCACGATCGGCACCACGATCATCGACGTGCGGTTGCCGGGAATGCCGCCGATGCAGTGCTTGTCGACGATCATGTCGCCGTTCCAGGCGAGCTTGCCCCCCACCGAGGCCATCGCCCGCGTCAGCGACAGCACCTCGGGCGCGGTGGTGAAACGCGCGCTGGCGATCAGGAAGGCCGCGATTTCCATCTTGGAGTAGCGGTGGGCCGCAAGATCCTGGGTGATCGCCATATAGGCCTCGGGCGACAGCACGCCACCGTCGATCTTGGTCCGCACATGGTCGAGGCTGGGCGGCGGCGCGGCCTGGGCGATCTCGACCGGCGTGCCGTCGGGCAGCCCCAGATGGCGATGGGCGAGCAGCGAAAGCCCCAGTTCGTCGGCCGCCATGATCCGCTCGTCGTCGACGATGTTCAGGGTGGCGACGATCCGCCGGCCGCCGCCCAAGATTTCGATGCGCGCCAGCGCCACGAATTCCTCGGCCCGATAGAGCGGGCAGCGGCGCGCGAGAAAGGCGACCGTCTCGTGGCAGGTATCGATACCCAGTTTCTTGAGGCGCAGCATTTGGCTTTCAGGCGATCTCTTAAAAAAATCAACTATGGCACGTTGAACGCGTCGACACTTGATCTGCATCATTCTCCGGAACACGAAGTGTGTTCCGCTCGCGCGGGCGCAGGAGTAGTGTGAAGCATGCTCGGCTTTGCCTCTCCGCCAGTCTCCAGGATGCGGCGGATAGCTTTCATTTTGCTTCATCGCCCCAGCTATCTGCTGGGCCGTTTCGCCATCGTCCGCGATGCCTACTCCGGCCTGCATCGGCTGAAGGATGCCGTCGCCGGCGCCGCGCCACTCAGGATCGCCGACCTCTACCATCCCGCCGAGACGACCATCGACGTCGCCGCCTCAGGCCATGTCCTCTCCACCAAGACGGCGGCCGAGCAGGTCGAGGAGATGCGCAAGCAGTCCTATTCGCTGGGGCCGACCCTCGACCAGGCGGCGATCGCTGAACTCCAGCACTGCGCGCAGACGCTGCCGCTCCACTACAACGAAGACGACGTCGGCACCTACGAGGCCTTGTCGCAGTCGCCCGAGCGCCGCGGCAACCTCGCCCTGGCGACGATCCGGAACTCGGCCAGGCTTCCGATCATACGCGCCCTCGCCGGCGACAAGGTCCTCTATGAAGCGGCGTCGCAGTTCCTCGGTTACCGGCCGACCGAGGTTTCGTGCTGGTTTTTCTGGAGTCTGGCCAACCATCTTTCCGACGACGATCGGCGGACTGCCTCCCAGACGATCGACTATCACTTCGACGTCAACGGCTTCAATTTCCTCTATATAAATTTCTACCTTCTCGACACCGGCGCGGAGAATGGCGCGCATGCCCTCGTCGCCGGCAGCGGTCGCCACAAGCGTCTGCGTCACTTGCTGGGCAGTGCGCGTCTCAGCGACGCCGAGGTCCGGGAAACCTACGGGCCCGAGGCCGAACGCGTGATCGAGGGGCCTGCCGGGGCCGGCTTCCTGGAAGACACCTCGTGCTATCACAAGGCCTTGGCGCCGAAATCCGGCGACAGGCTCATGCTCCAGTTCCGCTATCAATAGGGACGTCGCGATGATCCCGGTGCTGGGCTTCGGCACGGCCGCCATCATGGGCCGCATCTCGCGCCGCCGTGGCGATGAGGCGCTCGAACGCGCGCATGCCGCGGGCATCCGCCATTTCGACACCGCCCGATCCTACGGCTGGGGCGAAGCGGAGAGCGTCGTGGGCAGCTTCCTGCGCCGGCATGCTCGCGCGGAAATCCGCGTCGTCTCCAAGTGCGGCATCGTCCCCGTTCGGCCCTCGCCTCTCCTCAGTGCGGCGAAATCCGCCGCGCGCTGGGTCCTTGCTCTGGCGCCCGGCCTCAAGGCGCAGGTGGCGCGGGCAGCCGGCGCGGAGGGCTTCCAGCCGACGCGGACCTACGATCTCGACGTCCTGGCCGGCAGCCTGCAGACAAGCCTCGCCGAATTGGGCGTCTCCTACCTCGACGATCTTCTGCTGCACAACTTCGTGCCCGATGCGCCGGGCGTCGAGGAGGTCGGCAAGTGGTTCAGGATATTGAAGGGCGCCGGCACGATCCGGCGGTTCGGCTTCTCGGTGGAAGGCGACCTGCGCCAGGGACTGGAGTTCCTCTCCGCCAAGGACCTGCTGGCCGATTCAATCGTCCAGGTGCCCGCCAGCGACTTCCTTCTCGACCTGCCCAAGGAATGGCGCGGCGTGCGCTTCATCGCCCATTCGCCGTTCTCGTTCCTGCGCCGCCAGGCCGAAGCGACGGGCACCATCGGCACGCTGTCCGATCTGCTGCAGACCCTGGACGAGGCCTGCATCTGCGACGCGCTCGTCTGTTCGATGTTCGACGCCGGTCACCTCGAGGCAAACGTCGCGGCGTGGCGCAGTTGTTCGTCGGGTGGAAGCCGTTCAGCGCAACAGGCGCCGTAGACCGACCGCCATCATCTCCAGCCTGGACGAGAAGTCATAGGGGTACGAGCCCGCACGCTCGATCCACCGGCCGGTCGCCAAGCGGGCGAAAGCGAGCAGGCGTTCCCTGACGCGGGTGTACCAATATCGCCACCGGCTTCCCTCGCAATACTGCGGCAGGAAATACAGCGGGCCGGCCAGCGTATCGGCGCGATGTTCGCCCGCCCGCCTAACGCCCTGCGCGCCATGCTCGGGATTGGCCTTGCCGCCGTGCTCACCGTAGTGGGTCGGCGAAATGAACGCCTTGCAGCCTCTCCCCATGGCCGCCCACTGCAGGCCGCCATCGAAGGGAAAGAACTCGCGTGGATCGCGCCCGTCCATGCCGGCCTCGAAGCAATCGCAGAGGCGCTTCGCGACCTCGGAGTTGACCACGTAGGCGACCAGCGGGGCGCAATGGCCGCGAAGATATCGCTCAGGTCCGATCAGGGCGATCAGGCGCGGACTGCCCTGGTACATGTACCCCCATGCCAGCGGTTCATCCGCCGGCCAGAAGGTCGGAAAGGACCCAAGGCGCTGGCAGGGAACGAAGTCGGCCTCGCAGATCAGCGTAAAGCCCTCGTGTTGCGCCGCCCGCTGCCATGCGGAGAGATGGCTCATGAAGGTGCGGACGGTCCTCGAGTAGGTCTTCTCCTCCTCCGAGTACGCCGCGCGCAGAACCGTGGGATTGAGCTTTTCCTTTTCGAGCGCGGCGACAAGCGAGTCGACGTTTTCCGTGTAGGCCAGGACATAGGTCTGCCCGACGGCTTCTCCCAAGGTCGGATTGTGTCCTTCGAATGCCAGCCGCCTACGCACCGTCACCACCTTCCACGTCCAACGTCGAGGGACACTGCCCGAACTGCGCCAGGGATGAAAGCGTCCTGGCGCTGGAAGTGTCGCTCGACCCGGAGCGATGCAATTACTACGGTTGGCTGCGAACGAATTGAAGCTCTCGCGCGGCGGGCGGCGGAGGACGGAATGCGTAGTCGAAGCGTTGCGGCACTTGCAGTGCCGATGATCCTGGTGGGAATCCTGGCGGGCACCACCCATCGGGCCTGGGCGTGGGGCGCCACCGGGCATGAATGGGTGAGCGGCATCGCGATCGAGAAGCTGCCCGATGACATCCCCGCCTTCGTGCGCACGCCCGAGGCGATCGGCGACATCGCCGTGATGGGCCGCGAGCTCGACCGCTCCAAGGGCTCGGGCCGGACCCACGACGCCGAGCGCGATCCCGGCCACTCCCTCCATCTCGCCGACGACGCCTCGGTGATGGGCGTGCTGCCGCTCGGCCGGTTGCCGGCGACGCGCGAGGAGTACGACACGCTGCTGCGGGCCAAGGGCTATACCCAATACAGGGCAGGCTACCTACCCTACGCGATCGTCGACGGCTGGCAGCAGATCCGCAAGGACTTCGCCTACTGGCGCGCCGCCGTGAAAGGCGCCGAAACCGCCACCACGCCGGCCGAGCGCGCCTGGTTCGAAAACGACCGTCGCCTGCGCGAAAAACTGACGCTGCGCGACATCGGCATCTGGAGCCACTATGTCGGCGACGCCACGCAGCCCATGCACGTCTCCGTCCACAACGACGGCTGGGGCGGCTACTACCCGAACCCGAATGGCTACACCACAGCCCCGGTCCACGCCTACTTCGAGGGCGCCTTCGTGGTCGAGAATTTGCAGCGGCCGACGGTGATAGCTGAAGTCGGCCCCTACAAGGACTGCAAGTGCAGCATCGAGGAGATGACGCGAACCCTGCTGCTCGCCAGCCTCGCCCAGGTCGACCCGCTCTATGCGCTCGAAAAAGCGGGCGGCTTCAAGAAGGGCGACCTGCGCGGCATCCAGTTCGCCACGACGCGACTCGCCGCCGGTGCACAGGCCGCGCGCGACATGATCGTGGCGGCCTGGATCGGCAGCGCCAGCACGCCGGTCGGCTATCCGCCGGTCAATGTGCGGGACATCCTGAGCGGCAAGGTGCGGGCGACGCGGGAGCTGTTTGGTAATGACTGAGGCTCTCGTCAATCCTGAGTGGCCGCAAATCTCGCTAGGTGTTTGATCGCCGGGCATGGCTTGCGCGGGCGAACTCTTCGGCGACGGCGCGCGCCCGCTCAACCTGCGGTGCATCAAGCTCGCCAGCCACGGCGTAGAAGATCGGTCCGCCGAGATACGAAAACAGCCTAATGGATATGAGCAGGTAGTCTGTCTCTCCCTGCCGATGGACACTCCAACCCAGGACGTGCAGCACGTTTGACGGCGCAAAGTCGGCGAGGTCCCCGCCGATGAGATGATAGCGGTCCGAATGCTCATCACCTGTGTGGCCGTTGAGAATGAAATCCGTAAGAAGCGGCCTGAAGCCGTCGAGGCCGAACTGCCACACGGCGAAGCCGTGAGCCATCTTCGCAAGCATCTGACAAAACGCGACCGTATCGAGCACTGGCGACGAAAATGACCGCATGTCGTCGGTGCTGAACCCACCAAGGTAAACTGACCAGACCGACATGACCGGCGAGTCGCCGAGCGGACGGCCGCTCAATAGGCCTGGAGCATCTATCTGCGGGATGAGCAGAATGGTCGGATGGTCCTCAAGTGCACGCCACTCAATCACCTCTGAACCATCGACATTGATCCGCCGTATCGCGAACTTCTGCTCACCGCGCTTCCGCTTCTTGCCGCGAATGTTGAGTTTCCTGCGGGCCGCTAGAAGTGACTTCTGCAATACAGCGGTTTCAATCGCCTCAGTGCGTTCGGCGCATGTTTTGCAGCTCGCCTCCCCCAGAACGAGGCGCGAGCCGAGCCCTTCAGCGACAAAGTGTTCTTCGCTAAGGGATTTGTCGGTGCCCAGCTCGTACTCCTTCGCTCGGCAATAGATGCACTCGCTGATGATCGCCACCACTCGCCGTGGCTCATTGATTTCAATAGAGAGACAGTTGGGGAGTGTCAGCGACGCGCCAGTGGCCTCCGCGGTGGGCCGGAACATCGTGCGAAACGCAGCCGCATCGGCCGCCGCAGGATTTTCTGGCGGATTGATCGAAAGACGAAACAGTCGTAGTGGCGTCAGCTTATCCGGCATGATGGGCAATCCATCCGTAAAAGGCATGTTCGTGGATTGATGCGGGCAATTCCACGGGAAGCTGTGAAGCTGCTCCCATTGATATCGATTGCCAACTTGATCGGCGACAGTCCATTAATTCCCTCGGGAGCCGCAAATGTTCTTAGGGATCAGCCAGCAATCAGGTCTCGTTTACGAGGGGATCGAACGTCCCAATCTTCCAGCCGTGCCGATCCCGGTCGTTACACCGGCCAAACTGATCGAAGCCCAGCAAGACTGGAACAGCTTGCCCGTAGGAATCGGGGACTTTCCACTGTCGCGGGTGTTCCGCGAGGATAGCTTTGATGCAGTAACGCGCACGCGGCGCGGGAGGCTCTACGTACCCACGGGCGGGGTGCAACCCCTTAGCCACCAGGTGATACCGCATCCCTCTGAAGATCGTTATGGGGAGACAGCCGGCCCCCAAGGCCGACACGTGAGGAACCTCTACGTCTACATGTCGGACATGTCGCTGCTGTCCAAACCGTGGCAAGGGATGGGCTCGACAATTGCACTCGGGACGCTGCAAGCAGCATCGGCCTGGCGCATCGTTCAGACCGAAGTGCTTGCGAATAAATGCGTCATGGTCACGCTGAAGTCGCTATCTGCCTTTGGCATTCTGCCCGATTTAGATAAGAGCAAAGTGCCTGAAGGTTTCAGGGCGACCGTTGCACAGGCGATGGAGCGGGTTCTCAACTCCGCATTCCGAGAAACTCCCATTTCCGTCATTGACCACTGCCGCAATGCTTTGACGATGTTGTTGTCACGCTGGATGGTCGCCCAAGGGCACGACCGCTCCATCCTGCGCGCTGACCTCAACAAGGTCGCAGTTACGATTGCCGGGGTTCCACACGAAAAGGAGTGCGTCAGTCAGTTGGCGCGGCTCGTCGCTCGGCTGCATGTTCGCGGCAAAGGAAATGAGGCTGAAACTAAGGGCTTACGCGAGCCAATCGAGGAGGACGCCGAACTAGCTCTGCACGCCGTGGGGTTTGCATTGCGCGACATCGGTTGGGCGGTGTGATCACGTCAGCAAACCGCGACGCGCCCGGAATTGACCCTCCCCGCTTTTGGGTTTTGTATTTTTTGGAGGGGCACGCGATTGATGCGCGGCTACAAGGGGCGAAGGGCTCGCAGCCCAGGGTAGGCTGCATTGCGCGCCTTGAGTTGGTATAGGCCATGCATGTCGCAATCCCCGAACTGTGAGCTAGTAGGCGCTATGGCTGTGCGTTTGTGCGGGCGACGCTTGCCTTACCGGACAATAAGCGAGTCAAATCAAGACCTTGATGTAAGTCATGCGGCGGACGCCCTATCCGCCTCCTCCCTCTCGCGCTAGCTTAAGCCGTGTCCCGCAAACGTACCGCTGTCTCTGCCCCCGCCGCCCGCCGCATTGCCCTCGCCGCCCAGGGCTTCGGCATCGCCCGCCCCGACGGCGCCACCAACGCGGGCCACGTCCGGCGCGCCATCGATCGCCTGGGGCTGCTGCAGATCGATTCGGTCAATGTGCTGGCGCGCGCGCACTACCTGCCGCTGTTCTCTCGGTTGGGGAATTACGACAGCGGCCATCTCGACCGACTCGCCTGGGGCCGGCCGAGCGCGCGCGGACTGTTCGAGTTCTGGGCGCACGAGGCCTCGCTGCTGCCGCTCGCCACCCAGCCGCTGTTCCGCTGGCGCATGCAGCGCGCGGCGGAGAATGCCGGCGACGGCAAGGGCAAGCTGCACACCTTCCGCCTGGAGAAGGCCGCCTACATCGACGAGGTGCGGCGCGAGATCGAGGATCGCGGGGCCCTCGCCGCCTCGGAGCTGTCAAATGGCGGGCCGGGGCGCGGCGCCTGGTGGGGCTGGAGCGACGGCAAGCTGGCGCTCGAATGGCTGTTCTTTGCCGGCATCGTGACGGCCGCCACGCGGCGCGGCACCTTCGAGCGCGTATACGATCTCAGCGAGCGCGTGCTGCCCGCCGCCGTGCAGGCCATGCCGACGCCGTCGCCCGAAGATGCGCAGCGCGAGCTGCTGCGCATCTCGGCGCGGGCGCTGGGCGTCGCCACCGAGACCGACCTGCGCGATTATTTTCGCCTGGGCGTCGCCGACACCAGGGCGCGGCTGGCCGAGCTCGTCGAGGCCGGCGACCTGCTACAGGTCGAGGTCGAGGGTTGGCCGAAGCCCGGCTATCTCGATCCTGCCGCGCGCCAGCCGCGGGCCATCGAGGCGCGCGCGCTGCTGGCGCCGTTCGATCCGCTGATCTGGGAGCGCGACCGCACCCAGCGGATCTTCGACTTCCACTATCGCATCGAAATCTACACGCCGGTCGCCAAGCGCAAGCACGGCTACTACGTCCTGCCCTTCCTGCTCGACGACAAGCTCGTGGCCCGCGTCGACCTCAAGGCCGACCGAGCCGCCTCCCGCCTGCTCGCCCACGCCGCCCATCTCGAACCCGGCAACGACGCGGCGAAGGTGGCCGGCCCGCTCCTGGAGGAGCTGCGCCTGATGGCCGACTGGCTGGGGCTGGAGGGCGTATCGCTGCCGCGCGCCGGGGCGCTGGGCAAGGCGATTAGTAGGATACAATAGTTGACTTCCGCTTCCATTCCTACTAAATGGAAAGCATGAACATGACTTTCCGCCACCCGATTCTTGCCCGCAGCCCCGCCCCGAGTGCGTTTTCTTTGTCGGCGACCAACCGACGTGAAATTCGACACTTGGCGTCCCACGACCCCTGCCCGTCCGGCGATCCATTCCCCTGCGAAATCAACCGGTTGGCAGGGTGCGCGTAACCCGGCAAACGACGTAGACCGGTGTCCCAGTGACTCGTCCGGGAATGCGCGTCTGCAGAGGAAGTTGAAATGAACGATCTGGTTCTCAAGGGTGCGCGGGTCATCGACCCCTCGCAGGGATTGGACAAGGTGACCGACATCGCCTTCGCCGGCGGCAAGGTCTCGGCGATCGGCGACGGACTCACGGCCAAGGATACGCGCGACGTCAAAGGCAAGATCGTCTCGCCCGGCCTGATCGACCTG
>ERZ1292640.755-Hain-H43-02um-R1-755-length-26775-cov-7_pt1 | contig 26775 bp, 30 predicted proteins | sample MGYA00564404_ERZ1292640 | MGnify/ENA primary metagenome ERZ1292640 (study PRJEB36523, sample SAMEA6512636) | groundwater metagenome | collected 2019-01-08 | study: AquaDiva: Metagenomics assemblies of 32 groundwater samples | reverse complement strand
TAACAACACCCTCACCTCTCTCCCAGAGCTTCCAGATGGTTTGAGGAGGCTCTACTGCTATAACAACACCCTCACCTCTCTCCCAGAGCTTCCAGATGGTTTAAAGGAGCTCTACTGCAGTAACAATCCAGAACTTGCAATCATTCCAGAGCTAAAGGATTCACTTACATATATTGACATCCGTGGTACAAAGGCGGCAGAGGATGATGACGTTAAAAAAAGGCTTGATGAGTTTAAGGAGAAGCATCAAGGAGCGGAGGTGTATTATTGATGAGGGTAACGTTTAACGAAGATTTGTCACTTTTTGCAGCTCTCTAAAGCGAGAGCGGAAGGTTTATTGGACCTTCCGCTTTTATTGTCGTGAGCCTACGTCGCGGGTTGGTCCGCGGAAAAGGCCAGGAATTGTTCGAATAGACGACCGATTTGCCTCCGTCGTTCACTGTCATTAATCATCGCGATTGCGGATTCATGTCCGAGGCTTTTAGGCAGAGCCTCTCGTTCGTGGATTGGTCGGATCTCGGCATAATGCCAATGGCCTGCACGCCAGATAAATCGGCAGTCGTTCTCTACAAAACCGAAATCATCGTGACGGTAGTTTTCGTGCGTTGGCTTGCCAAAGCGTTTTACCGGATGCCAGTATGATTGCATGATCGGGATAGATCGGTGTGATTCGGTTACGAGATCAATCCCTTCCCGTATGATTCCCGCACGGCGTAGGATCGTCCCGTACAGATCGTTCGTGCATATCGGCGTTTCGATGGTGAAGGCCCGCTGATGCGGATCAATGAGAAAGAGTGGCACGCGGTTACCCGCTTCCGTGAGATTGCCGAAGTGGTAGGCATTCATGCCATCTTCACCGAAACACTCGCCGTGATCGGAACAGATGATGATGATTGTATCGTCATGTCGAGAAATCTCCTCCACGAAGGCATCGAGCTTGGGGGCGAGTCGTAGCCATGCCCGTGTTTGTCGTGAACGTAATAGCGCGAGAATTTCTGTGGAGATCGTCATCTGGCCTTTTGTGAGCCAACGCTCGTTCACAAGATCAATGAGCCCCTTGAGCTCACGCGCTTTGTTGATCCACCCGTCTGCTGTCATGCGCACCACTTCGTCCACATGATATGGAAAGTGCGTTTCCATGAGGTTCAGAAACAGGAAACTGTGTTCGTTGTGCGCTCGGTGAGTACGTAAGTGTTCGTGTGTTTTGTAAAACACGATCGGTGCCGTGTCACGCAACCAAACTTTGGATGAGCTGATGTCAGACTCGAGGGCGACGCGATTGCCAGAGAAGAGCAACTTGCGTAGCCGTGGGCGACTCAAGGTGAGTAGCACTTTATCTACCCAGCCGATCGTTGGGAGGTCTTTCCAGACGCATTCAATCGTCTCGAACCCACGATTGAGTCCCCACATTTGCGTCACGCCGTTTGCGGTCACTTGGCAGGTGCGATAACCTGCGTCGAGGAATCGTTGTGCGAGCGTCGGGAGATCGTCGTTCAGACTTGTGCGCGATCGAGTTTCAAGACCGTGCTCATGCGGGAAGCGTCCCGTGAAGATTGATCCGGTCGCCGGTGCTGTCCAGCAACCCGGGGAGCGAGCTTGCCTGAAACAGACAGCACGACGTTCGATGAATGGCATGCGTGCCAGATCTGCGGTATCGGCGCGCAGAGAATCAACGACGATGAGCACCACGTGGGGGAATCGCATACGCACCTCGGTCACTCAACGGTAGCGCTCTCGTTTCTCATCTGTCAACCGCTCTGATAGAATATAACTTCTATGAAGTTTCTTCGTGCAATTTTTATTTTCACCATTATTCTTTCTGTTGCAGGCATTATAGCGTTCTGGTCAATTATGCAGAGCCTGTATGTGCGCACACCGTCGGATGACTCAACGGTGAACATATTTGAGATTACGCGTGGGGAAGGCGTTAATCAGATTAGTGATAATTTGAATAAGTCAGGACTCGTTAGAAATAAGTTTTTGTTCGAGACCTACGTGTGGTTGTTGGGTCGCGAGGGTGATTTAAGAGTTGGTGTGTATCAGATTCAGTCTGGGATCAATATTTCGACGCTGGTTAAAATGCTCACAGGATTTGGAACAGGGATTGAGGTCACGGTTACAATTCCGGAAGGGTACACTGTCGAGCAGATTGGGGCTTTGGTTGAGTTGCAACTTGGCGTCTCGGTCGCAGAATGGGAGAACGCGAGCGTTGGGCTCGAAGGATATTTATTTCCTGACACTTATCGTTTTGATGCTGGCTCGAGCGCCGAGGAGATCGTCTCACGTCTTCGCGAAAATTTCGATCGGCGTCTTGCGCAGTATGAAGAGGAGATTGGTCCAATAGAGAATCTTGAGGAACTTATCATTCTTGCCTCGATCATCGAACGCGAAGTGCAGACCGACGAAGATATGGCGCTTGTCTCTGATATCTTCCATAAACGGCTTGAAATTCGCATGGCCTTGCAGGCAGACTCAACAGTTAATTATGTGACAGGTGGAGATTCTCCTTCTATCTCGCTCGACGACCGCGACATTGATTCACCTTACAACACTTATAAGTATGCTGGTTTGCCTCTAAAGCCAATCAGTAATCCCGGCATCGCCTCAATTATCGCGGCAAATAATCCGCAGGCAAATGATTATTGGTATTTTCTCACAACGCCGGAAGGTAAAGTGATTTATGCTGAAACGTTTGAGGAACATGTACGGAATAAGATGCAGTATTTGAAGTAGTATGAGAAAAATTTTGTTGACCAGCAGTGGACTTACGCCAGAACTTTCCGAGACGTTTTTGAAATTGATCGAGACGAAACCAGCGGAGACAAAGATTGGTTTTATTGCCACAGCGTCTGATGATGATAGGAATCCGTGGTATGTGCTTAAAGATCGTACATCGTTCGAGGCGCTTGGATTTACAAATATTATCGAGGTTGATTTAAAGCGGAAAGATGATCTTGCGAAGCTCGATGACTGTCACATTATTTTTGTTGCAGGAGGCAATACTTTTTATTTGCTCAAATGGGTGCGTGAAAGTAAGTTTGATTTGAAACTCAAGGAGTTGTTATCGCTTGGAAAAATGTATATTGGAGCGAGCGCTGGGAGTATGGTGCTTGGTACAAGTATTGAGACAGCATCGGTCGGTGCAGGTGCAGATGTGAATAAGACTGGTATAGAGGATTTGCGTGGATTGCGACAAGTGCCATTCATGATTGCGCCACATATCGTTGATGCTGATCTTCCTGCGTATGATGCGTTTGCAAAAAAAGCGGCCCTTCGGCCGATTGTGGGACTCGAAGATGGACAAGCGGTGTTGTGCATTGGTGATCGTTACAAATTGCTTGGACCAGGCAAACCACATACGTGGAACTCGAAGCTGTTTAGATGAAACACATTATCACGTGGAAAGACTAGGGAGCGTTAATCAATCCTGACAGACAGATTTGTCCGTATTTGTTGCAGAATTTGAGCTTATCCCGGGACGTTGTCAAAAAAAGATGTCAACACGATGGATTGACATGACGATTTTTTTTGAGTACTCTTGTAAGACAAAGTGGCGTTATGAAATATCTTACGGAAGAAAAATTTGAGAAAGAGATTGAGGCGTTAAGACTTCGTGAGTTCGCTTCTTTTAAGGACGAGATGATCGGATTTAAAAGGGAGACGGAGATTCATTTTTTGCAAAATGAGTACGAGCATGGAGAATTGAAGGAAATGACCAAATTGGTTCAAGTAACTGTTGATAAAATCTATCAAATGCTCGATCGTGACGCAAAATGGCTAGGTGAGCACGAGGCCGATCACGCGACGATTCATCAACGCGTTGATCGAGTCGAGAAGTATTTGGGTCCAGGATTTCAGAAAACGTTGTCAGTATAGACAAATTTTGTTGAGAAAAAGCGAGCGCCGATGGGTGGACCCCATCGGCGTGTTCGTCTGTGTTGAGTTGTTGGTGTTCTAGACCGGACACATGTAGGGGCGCATTTTGCTGGTCACCGGTTTGTCCGGGTGGAACAGCTCACCCGCCTCGTGGATGACCACCGAGTCGTTCTGATAGACAATTCGGGTCACCGTCTCCGCGTTCGGAGGCAGAAGGACGATCTGGCCCTCGTTGTAGGAGTCCTCCCGCATGGTGAGTCCGCGCCACAGCTTGAAGATGTGGGTCCGGCCGTCCCTACCATCGTAGCTGACCTCGAAGTCCCAGCCCTTGGACGAGCGTTCTTCGTAGCGCTCGTTGCGGCGCTTGTACACTTCGAGTCCGCGCCAGCCCTTGGCCTTCATCCACTGCTTGATGGCGGAGAAGAACCAGGACTCGCGGATGGCCGCTTCGCACCAGCGGCGCTCGTCGAGATCGCGCACTTGTCCGCCGCCGAGGATGCGGTAGGCGTCGCGATCGAACCAGGAGCTCACCGATAGCGCCCATCGGTAGATGAGCGCTGGCGAGTGCATCTCAAGCAGCATCTCCATGCGCTCGAAGATGCTCCGAACGATCGCTCCGTCGGGCAGGTGCATGAGCACCGCGGCGAGCTCTCCCGCCGCGTAGGCCTGTGAGAGGTCGGTCGGCAGGTTTTGGATCCGCCGCACGATCTCTCGCGAACAGGTAGACATCCCCGCCTGTTCGCTGTCACATCCCGACTGGTAGCCTTCGTCGATCGCTTGGTAGACCGCGTTCATGTGCGGCGCTCCGAGCGGCTCGAACTCCTTGATGTACTGCTCCGGGTAGTTGCCCCAGCCGTAGTCGTTCTTCATGAAGTCGCGGCCGGTCGCGAGCACGCCGAGCTTGACCGTGATCCATTGGCGGTTCTTGTGGGCCTCGAATGGCGCCAGTCGCGCGGCCGTGGTGACGACTTCCAGGAACTTTTCGATCGTCTCGAAGGCCCACCAGGCTCCGATGTGGCTCTCCGTGTTGGCCAGGAAGCCGCCGGCGACTTCGGGGTTCTCGATGACCTTGTGGATCACCGAGCGCGTGCGCGTCGCGGACCACTGATCGGCGCAATGGGCGAGTCCGCACCAAGTCAGCACGTGGCCGAACTGCCTGAGCGAGCGTTCGAGCAGGTCGAACCGTTCGTCCTCGGGCAGCGTTCCGAAGGCCCACGGGCTCTCGGCGAACTGGTAGAGCACGCGCTCACCGAACCGTTCGTCGGCGAGGATCTCGCGCAGGAAGGCGGCGTGATCCATGGACACCTTCTCGAACAGCTCTACGTGGCTCACGATCCAGGCCATCACATCCGGCAGACGGATGCGCAGGCGGATGTTGAACTTCTTCATGGCGTCCTCGACCACATAGCCGACGGTCGAGTGCTCGAAGCTCGAGAGAAGTCCGAATGGCACCCACTCTTGCGGGATGCGGTCGACGTGGATGTTGCGGCTCTCGCGATCCTGCTGCCAGGCCGCACGCAGGTGCGCTTCGGTGAGCTCGCCCTTGGTGGCGAGGTTGTTGAGGGTCTGCGCGTCGAAGTAGCGGGTGAAGGGGTCGGACATGGTGACCTCCAAGGTCGGAAGGGGTGAAAGAAGGCGTCGTCTTTTTGAAGATGACGACCCGAAAGAGTATCAAAAGTGGGGCATTTTGTCAACGCTTGAAGCGTGGTAGAATTTGCGAGCTTTATGAAGGAATTCACGCTTAGTGTCGGGGCTCAAAAGGATCTGAAAATCGACTACCAAAAAGAGCTCAATGCAGAGCAGCTTGAGGTTGTGTTACATGGCGACGGGCCGTGTTTGGTGCTCGCGGGCGCCGGTTCTGGAAAAACGCGTACGATCACGTATCGCGTCGCCTATTTGCTTGAATCCGGCGTTTCGTCGGAGAATATTTTGCTTTTGACGTTCACAAATAAAGCCGCCAATGAAATGATGACGCGGGTGGCAGATTTGCTTGGCTCTCCGGCGCAGGGCTTGGTCGGTGGCACATTTCACTCGATAGCCAATCGTTTCTTGCGCCACTACGCAAGCCTCATCGGTTTTACGCCGAGTTTTACGATTCTCGATCAAGAGGACAGCCAAGATCTCGTCAAACTTTGTATTAAGAATTTAAACGTTGACACCAAGGCGCGGCGCTTTCCTTCGCCGGCCGTGGTGCACAGTATTCTTTCCTACGCTCGCAACGCTTCAATGAGTGTGGCAGACGCGATCAAGAAAAAGCATCCGCACTTTCTGGATCTCACAGGCATCATTGAAGGAATCAATAATTTGTATGTTGAGCGCAAACGTCTTTCGAACGCGATGGATTTTGATGATCTACTTTTGAAGCTACTTGAGCTCCTAGAGAGTCATGAGTCTGTTCGTTCGTCGCTTGCCGAGCGTTTCCATTATGTGCTCGTTGACGAGTACCAGGACACGAACAAAGTGCAGGCGCGCATTGTTGAACTTTTGTGTTCACATCATCGTAACATTCTTGTTGTTGGCGATGACGCGCAATCAATTTACTCGTTTCGTGCGGCAGAGATTAGAAACATCCTCTCATTTTCTGATCGCTATACAGACGCAAAGTTGTTTCGACTTGAGACAAATTATCGTTCGACACCAGAAGTGCTCTCGCTTGCCAACGCTGTGATCGCACAGAACGTCGGTCAGTATGAAAAAAATCTGCGTACCCATCATGCCTCATTTGAAAAACCCAACCTTATCCCTGCGTCGGACAATCGTCAGGAGGCGCAATATATTGCGGAGCAGATTTTGAAATTGCGCGATGATGGCACAGAACTCGGGAATATCGCCGTGCTGTTTCGTGCCGCGTATCACAGCCAAGCGCTTGAGATGGAGCTTGCGCGACGGGACATTCCTTATGAGTATCGCGGTGGCATGAAATTTTTTGAGCGGGCGCACGTGAAGGATGTGATTGCCTATTTGCGACTTGTCACCAACCCAAAGGATGTCATGGCTTGGATTCGCGTCCTCTCGCATCAACCGGGCATTGGAGCAGTCACGGCAAACCATATTGCTGAAGCTGTGCAGAAAGCCGAGAATCTTGAACAAGCACTGGCGCTTGGTTCAGAGGTTGCTGTTGGTCGCGCCGAAGCTGGGTGGCGAGGGTGCGCAGGAATTCTTTCTCGTATGCTTAAGGTCCATCAAGCGCCAACGGATCTTATTAATGCGATTGCCAGCTCATCGTATCGCGATTATCTCGAGGCCGAGTATCCGAATTTTATGGATCGTCTTGAGGACGTTGAACAGTTTGCGATTTTTGCTACTGCCTACACAGACCTCACGACGTTTTTGCAAGAGGTAACGCTCAATGATAATCACGTCGCGACAGGAGAAGAAAGTTCTGTGGATGAGGAAAAAATTATCCTCTCAACGATTCATCAGGCAAAGGGACTTGAGTGGGACGCAGTGTTCATCATTAACTTGAGTGATGGGGCGTTTCCGCATCCACGAGCGCTTGATGAGGAGGGAGGTATTGAGGAGGAGCGGCGTTTGTTTTACGTGGCTGTAACTCGCTCGCGCAAGCACCTCTTTTTGACCTATCCGATCACCGCTGGTTATGAGACACTGGAACCTCGTCAGCCGTCCATGTTTCTCGACGAACTTCCAAAGGGACTCGTGGACGAGGTGCGCCTGAAGCGTCACTTACTTCGTGTGGATTTTGAGGAGCCAATGATTATCCTTGATAGCACTGGCGAGCCTCAAAAGCAGGCAAAACGTATCAGTTTTTTACGCGATGTGGATGAGTTATAATATGAACTACGCAGAACGCTCGCTAGAACTCCACAAAAAATATACTGGTAAACTTGAGATTGCCTCAAAAGTTTCACTTGAGACGATGGATGATTTGGCCGTGGCCTACACACCAGGTGTTGCGGAGCCATGCAACGTGATTGCTAAGGATCCATCGCAAGCAATGTCGCTCACCATGAAAGGTAACACGGTTGCGGTGGTAACTGATGGATCAGCAGTGCTCGGTCTTGGAAACATTGGGCCACTTGCGGCTCTGCCTGTCATGGAAGGCAAGGCTATTCTGTATAAAAAATTTGCTGGTATTGATGCGATTCCGATCTGTCTTGCGACGCAGGATACGGAGGAGATTATTTCAGTGATCAAAATGATCGCGCCGACATTTGGCGGGATTCATCTTGAGGATATTTCCGCGCCACGCTGTTTTGAGATTGAGGAACGACTCAATCGTGAACTCGATATGCCAGTGATGCACGATGATCAGCATGGCACTGCCGTGGTGGTGCTGGCCGGGCTTTTGAACGCGCTCAAGGTTGTTGGAAAGAAGTTGAGCGACGTGCGTATTGTGATTAGCGGGGCTGGCGCGGCGGGAAACGCCATCGCCTGGATTTTGCACGAAGCGGGCGCAACTAAGATTTCCGTGCTCGACTCAAAAGGCGTCATTGGAATTGCGCGTGATGGGATGAATCAGTGGAAGGATAAGCTTGTACGAGCGATTGCAGATACGGCAACACAGTCGGGTATGAACCTCGCGGATGCTGTGCGTGGGGCGGATGTTTTTATTGGCGTCTCACAGGCGAATCTTCTCTCGCAGGAGATGGTCAAAAGCATGGCGGGCAAGGCAATCGTGTTTGCGATGGCGAATCCAGTGCCAGAGATTATGCCAGATGATGCGCGGGTTGCTGGAGCGGTTGTCGTTGCTTCAGGTCGTTCAGATTTTCCCAATCAGGTGAACAATGTGCTTGCCTATCCCGGTATGTTCTTGGGGGCATTGCGCAACGGCGTAAAGCATTTTTCGTTGCCAATAAAAGTCAACGCCGCTATCGCGCTCGCGTCGCTGTTGCCAGAACCAACGGCAGAGAAAATCTTGCCAAGTGTGTTTGAGGCCGATGTTGCTGAAGCAATAGCTCGAGTGATTGTATGAGACGCTATTATTATCGCAGTGGTAAACAATCTTTTGGCCGACGCTTCTCGTTTGGTTTTGTGAAGGTTGTGCTCGTGTTGCTCGCGCCGGTTGTATTTATTGGTGGCATTCTATGGTTTCGTGCGCAAGGAGAAGACAACACACCACCTTCGCAAAAGGCAGAGAGCTCGATTGTGAATGTGTTGGAGCAATCGAATGATTTAGCGCCAGACGAACGCGATCGCGAGGAGATAGAGCTCGTAGATGTGCGAGGTGGAACTTCTTGGGCGATTGCTAGTCGGCAAGTCGATGATCGCCTATTTCGTCACACCATCGTCGCGTATCTTCCAGAAATTAGCGAAGGGTATACGTACGAAGGCTGGCTCTTGATCGAAGAGCCGTTTATCTTTTTTTCTACAGGCAACTTTCAACCAAATGCGGACGGGACGTTTGGGCTCGTGTGGGAAGGGGATTTAGGAAAAGATTATGTGAACTATTCAAAAGTGATTGTAACTTTAGAACCCATTGATGGTGACGATGCTCCAGCCGAGCATATACTCGACGGTGAGTTCTGAAAAGCAGATGTCACGCTAGATTTCATGGTCATAATGCCAGCCGCTTGAGCGTGCACGGAATTCTACATCAAGTAGTGAGGCGCGTGTCCATGAGCCAGAGCCGTAGCGTGTTTGAATCGCGTCTAGCGCATTTGTGACGAGACGCATTTTTTGTCTGTTTAAAAAAAGAGACGGTTGTTCTGGATTTCGTGTTAGGGCGGAGGCCGAGATGCCAATGAGACGAATAGACCGCGACTGGCTTGTGTCTGTTCGTTGTGATGATGAAATAATATTCCACGCAATTTTAAATAGATCAAGACCGTCGGCAATCGGTTCATTGAAACGATGCTGTGCGCTAAAGCCATCTAGGTGTTTGAAACGGACGCAGGTTGTCACTTGGCCTGCAAGAAATCCGTCGCGACGGAGGCGCCATGCGACTTTTTCGCATAAACCAAGGAGCACGCGTTGAATTTTGCGGACAGAGGTCGTGTCGCTCGGGAGTGTGTAGGAGTGGCCGACGGATTTTGGATGCGAGTCTTCGTCTTTGACTGGCGACTCATCAAGGCCTCGCGCCACGTCATACAGCCAATAGCCTGTATTCTTAAATACTTTTACCAGCATTTCAAGTGAACATGTTCGTAGTTCGAGTAGTGTGTGCACACCGATCTCCTCGATCCGTGATTTTAGACTTGGTCCAATCCCGCAAATATTTTCCAGCGCTTGTGAGGCCACGAAATCAAGAACATTATCTGGTTTGACCACAGTGAGTCCGTTTGGTTTATGAGATTCAGAAGCAAGTTTAGCAACGAGTTTATTTGGCGCAATGCCGATCGAGGCGGTGATGTATTCTCCACACTCTTCGCGAAGTCGTTCGCGGATCGTTTGCGCGATCATCGTCGCGCCAAAATAATCTTTTGCAGTTTCTGTTACATCGAGAAAACTCTCATCAACGCTAAAAGGTTCTACAATGTTTGTGAACTCATGGAAGATAGCGTTAAAGCGATTTGTGATCTCGGAATATTTTTCGGGGTCTCCAGATACGATAATCAAAGATGGCAGGATGCGTTTTGCCTCCCATGTGGACATCGCGGTTTTGATCCCTAGTTTTTTGGCTTCGCGACTGGCGGCGGCAACTATCGTCCGTTGTGCTTGATCCGCCCGAGAGTGGTCAAATTGTTTTCCGGAAACGCCAATCGCTCGCCCACGCAAAAATGGATTCGCTTGTTGCTCCACACTGGCGAAATACGAGTTCATATCAATATGCAAAATGATTCTATCCACAATTAACCATTGACTTTTGAAGAATTTTGTGTCAATCTAAAGAGACAACTTTAGATATTTGAATGTGGGAGTATGTTTGATAAAAACGAGATGGAACAGATGCGAGGCTTGATGCACGAGGTCGTCGGTGAGACGCTCGAGGAGATTGTCTTGCCACAATTTCAAGATGTCCGTGAGGAAATTGCCGGAATAAAAGTTGATATTGTTCAGATCAGAGCAGATATTGTTCAGATCAGAGCAGATATTGTTGAGATAAGGGTTGTTATGGTCACCAAAGACTTTCTCGAGGATCGTCTGGCAGATTTTCGAGTTAGCCTCACTCATTCGGCAGATTGGATTGGTCTCCAGCTGAAGAGGCTGACAAACATTATGTATCAACGACAACTTTTAACGGCCCAACACGTTCTTGAGATCCACGGGAAGTAGATTTACCCATCCACATATACCTCAACCAGTCGCCATTCCAAAAGTTCTGGATCGAGTTTTAGTTTAAACGCATTTACTGTATCTGAAAGCGAAAAATAAAAAACGCGTTTTGTCCCCTCGCGCGCAGTATGTACGAGATGGATTTTGTTGAATTGGTATTCACGATTGTTCCACCGCATGCGCATTGGTCTAACACAATTTCGAGCAAAAGAAACCATAACTTCAACTTGGTCGTTGAGCACTGTGTACATAGAGAAATAGTCGAATGAGTCGAAGAGTCGTGAGTCGAAGATGGATTTAAGTTGTTGAGAATTTGCGAATCACGCCACGCACAACGCCCTGAATGTTGATGTTGCCTTTCACAAAGATCGGTTGCATCATTGAGTTAGCTGGCTGAAGACGTATCTGATTATCTTCACGATAGAAACGTTTGAGTGTCGCGTATGCGTTGTCGAGCAACGCAACTACAACGTCGCCGTTTTTTGGTGATGGATTACGCTCTACAATCACAAAATCTCCATCAAAAATACCATCCTCAATCATTGATCGCCCTCTGACACGCAGGACGTAGGCATTTGCTGGGTCCAAAACGAAATCAACAGGCACGGCCAGTGCCTCATTTTCCTCAATGGCTTCGATTGGATTTCCTGCTGTAATTAGACCCATTAATGGGAGTATCACGCTTTTGGTGAGCAATCGTTGTGATAAGGACGCTTGCACGACTTCAAGCGAGCGAGCCGAACCATCCTCGCCAGCTTGTACATAGCCTTTCTCAATCAAATTTTGCACGTGCTGATGTACGGTCGCTGGGGAAGAGAGCTCAAAATGATCCGCGATTTCCCGATAGCTTGGTGCGTAGCCGTGTTCATTAAGATGCTCTCGTATATAGGTCAGAATATCGTTCTGTTTTTTTGTGAGTCTCATATATTAATCTTATGTTCGTATCATAGACCGAACAAAAACCGAACGCAAGGGTTTTTATCCACAACCTAAATGTGTTATAGAGATGTCGTATGAAAGTTGTCCAAGCGTGCACCGAAGGTCATCCCGATAAAGTCTGCGATCAAATTGCGGATGCGATTGTTGATGAGTATTTGCGTCGTGATTCCACGAGTCGCGTGGAGATTTCAGTCATGGGTTCGCACGGTATGCTGACCATTGGTGGCTGTGTTTCCTCCGAGGCAGATTTTGATGCCGGCGAGTTGGCGCGGAGGGTCTATCACGAAATCGGCTACACTGACGAGATTGAGCCGTTCGTGAACATTGAAACGCATAAAAGTTTTCATGGCCATAATGGAGGAGCTCAAAGCACGACGTTTGTGCATGGCTACGCCACGTGCGAGACTCGAGAGATGTTGCCTCGATCACTCGTCTTTGCAAATACAATCGCCCAACGTCTTGATGAGGCGCGTAAAAACGATTCGCGATTTGCGTGGATTCGTCCTGATGGAAAAGTCCAGCTCGTTATGGATGGTGATTGCGTCAAAGCGCTCACGGTACTTTTGCAACATGATGAGTTGGTTGATCATCGTAGCGTGCAACAGAACGTGCTCGATCATATCATCACTCCAGTTCTCGGTCCGCTCAATGGCGCTTTTTTGAGTATCAATCCCGTAGGTTGTTTTAGTGAAGGAGGACTCGGACATGACACTGGCGCGAGTAACCGTAAAATCGGCGACGACACATACGGCAATTTGATTCCGTTTGGAAGCGCAAAATTATCTGGATTGGATCCGGCACGGCCAGAGCGGGCGGTCGCCTACATGGCGCGTTATGTTGCCAAGTGGATTGTGAAGCGTGAAGGCGTAAGCAACTGTTTGGTGCGCGTGGCAACGTCGCTTGGTCGGCCGGAGCCTGTCGTGCTCGAGGCAAAGACCGGTGACGGACGTGACGTGTCCACGCTCATCAAAGCGGAATTTGATTTTCGCGTCGAGGCAATTGTAGAGCGTCTTGATTTGCGCAAACCTATCTATCGCGCGACTTCAAACTACGGGCAGTTTGGAAAATCCGGATTGCCGTGGGAGAGCCTTTCAGGTTTTACAAGTGTGTAGATGTGTATTCAAATTTATCTGTCGCGTTCGGATTTCCCTTACGCGATAGGTTATTAAGAATGCTTTACGGTCGTGAAGAGAATGAAGTTTTCTCCGTATGGTATCGTGCAAACACGATAGAAACTCTTACCGCCTATGCGACGATGGTCGGCCTACAGGTCGAGATAATGAAAGAAAATGCCGATCCTTCATACACATCGTTTGATTCATTGAGCTATGGAGTCTCGAAACTATTTTCTTCCCTCCCATTTAGTCTGTTTCGCCCGCACATTGTGGGAATTTTGAAAAAAGAATAATCCTCAAATTGTGCCACAAGCTCCTCCGCACTCACTGCACGAAGTGTGCCACGGAATCCTTCGGTAGTCGTCGCGCTTGTGATCGCGTTGAATACAGCTTCCTCGACAGCTTCCATCACCGCCGTAAAGAGAGGATCGAGATCGTCATCTCGTACCTCTCCTTTTTTATTTGTAGACCATGCGAGCGCGTAGTCGCCACTTTGATTTGCAAAAATACCACCAGTTCGTCCAAGAGCAAACGTCGCCCGCGCCGCGAGTCGTTGGAGTTGTCGTGCATCTAACGGCGCGTCCGTCGCCACGAGAATCACGCACGATCCGCCGCTTTCTTTGAGCGCATTAAGTTCTGCTTCAAAACGATTTCCTCCGAGCGTTTTCCAAATTGGTAGGCCTTGTAGTGTGAGAAATCCGCCGAAGTTCGCGACCAGCATGACACCAATACGATATGAGTTACCCGTTGAAAAAAAAGTTTCTGGAATATCTCGACCAGCACTTCCAATTCCTCCTTTGAGTCCAAACGCGCGCGATCCAGTTCCGGCGCCGATGCTTCCTTGCTGGGTGTTCTGCTCTCGTACATCGGCGATGGCAGAGCGTACATCAATTGCCGTGATCGGTAATGAAGTGATGTCATTCAAGAACCCATCATTAGTTTCGCCGATGATGGTATTGATGGAGATGAGGCTCGGGTCTTGTTGCGCCTCAATTTGATAGCGTGTGAGCTCTTGTAACATCGTTCCGACAGCAAGTGTGTTGGTGAGTCCGATCCATGATTCCAAACAGCCGAGCTCTTGTACTTGCGTGGAGCCGGCAAATTTTCCAAAACCATTGGCGCAAAAAAATCCTGCTGTTGGCTTTTTTGTAAAGACATCACCAGCAACAGGTCTCACCACAGTGACACCTGTATTAATTTTGTTTTCTTGTCGGATCGTCTTGTGTCCAATCGCAACGCCAGCCACGTCGCCCAGGTGGTTGTTTTGTGTTGTTGGGAAGACCCCGAAGGAAAGACCGAGGTCGCGGAGAGTGTTTTTCATAGTATGGTGTGGGGTGAATGTGTTCACGCACCCCACGAAAGAGAAAGAAGATCAAGTCTGCAACATGCCGAGCGACTCGAGGTGCTCGAACGCCGCGCGGATCTTGGCCTCGGCGCGACCACGGCGACTGACGAGCATGATGGCGTCGTAGTGCGTCTGCGTCTGCTCGCCGAAGTTGCAGTCGAGAAGGAAGCGCACGTCGCCTTCGCGGATGGGTCGCGCGTCGAACGGCTCGGCCAAGTCGCGCAGAGTCGTCTTGATTGCCAATCGCACATCGTCGCGCGAGGCGGTGTTAGAGACAGGCTTGTTGCACACACGCAGGTGGATGAAATCGTCAATCATCATGCCTTCGCGCTTGGCGATCATCGAGAGCGCTTTGAGCTCTTGGTTGTGGCCACCTACACGAGGCGTGGCCTCGATATAGCGCAAAGCCAGACCGGAAGGAAGCAGGAATTCGTTTTTGGTCTGGCCAGGCAGTGAGATGATGAAGTCTGCGCCACAGAACCCGCGCACGCCCTCGACGCGAGCGTCGTCAACGATCCGAGCCGTGTGTTCGATGATCGCTTGTTGATCGTCGTAGGTGATGTCGAGGATGGAGCGCGAGCCGATGAATCCGGCCGTGATCGGAGATAGCACTTGCTGTACGAGCGTCATGGGAATCGGCGCGTGGCTGTCGGCCAGGAAGAACGAGCAACAGCCCGTGATCTGCCATGGAATCCATGCCTCGACCGAGACCCATTTTTCCTTCACACCGGAAATCTGCCCGATGACTTTCTCGGCCACAATCTTGATGTCATCGCCGAGCGTCACGATGGTGTTGCCTTCGCCACCGCTACCGTTTACTTTGACGATGACGCGTTTTACGCCAATCTTGAACATCTGCTTGATCGTGTGGACGATTTCTGCCGGCCCCCGTGGCGCCTCCAAGCGCACGCCGGGCGGTACCGCGTCTTCGCCGAACGCTTCGGTCACGCGTTCACGAAAGTACGGCTTGGTGTTCCACGCGTCAACGGTTCGTCCTGACGAGATCGTGACCGTGAAGCTGTGTTCGCTGGCCTTGCGCGCGAGTTGCCTGTGCACCGCCACACCTTCTTGTTCCGAGGACAGACCGTAGCCTTCGAACAGCAGGTGTTGCCGAGCAGGATGCGTCGCGTGCGCCGTTTTGATGAGCGTGAAGTGATCCTCGCTGTTCGGCATGATTGAGAGCGCCGTTCCGTTGAGTCCGTACAGCGTGGTGAACTCTTCGATGAGCGAGTGTACGATTTCCGCATGGACGTCGTCCGGCCTTTCACGCAGAACTGCGCAGGTCGGCAGGTACAGCGCCGAGTGTCCGACCTCCTCCGGCCCGCCGTGGCGATACCAGATCGTTTCGTGGTTGAGCATGTCGTAGACGTCATGCTTGTTGTTGAGCCGTTTCATGATGATCGAGCCTCCCTGATGATGGCTTTCGCCAGAATGCGCGTCGGATCAATGACCGACGCTCCGTTGATCGTCGTCTCGGTCAGCACCAGAGGAATTTCCGTGCAACCTAGAATGATGACTTGTGCTCCTGCCATCGCGAGTTCGCAGGCGGCAACTCGAAGCAACCGTCGCCCTTTATTCAAGCGCGAGGCTTTCACGCAGTAAATCCCTTCGTGAGCGATAGCGACAGTTGCATCGGATGTCGCCACGATTTCATGTCCGAGCACAGTAAGCGGTCCGGCGAACAGGCGCAGTCGAATCGTCGCCTCCGTGCCGAGAATGCCGACGCGCGCGTTTGGGAAGTCAGCGTGAACCAACCGACAGGTCTCATCAATCATGTCGAGGATCGGTAGTGGTGAAGCAGAACGAATAGACGACAGGCGGGCATGCGCCGTAATACAGGCGATCGCCGCAAACGCCACATCAGCCCGACGTAACTCATACAATTGTTGAACAATTGCTGGAACGAAATCTTCTCCACCGTGGAGAAGCGCGCGAGTCCGATCCGGGACAGAGGCAGGGTCGCTCCTGATGGTGAGGTCAATATGACCTTGATCATCAAAAGCCTGCGACTCTTCGATCACTTTTTTGTAAAGATCGGATCCGGCCAGGGGGCCGAGACCCCCAATGATGCCAGCACGTTTCATATCACCTCCTGTTGTGACGCGTCGAAATAACCATGACGTTTCAACGCGTCGCGTTTGGAGGGGACCCAAGTGGTCCAAAAAGACGAAAAGCCGCCGTGAGCTATAGCGCTCTACGGCGGTTATTCGACTGAAAATTGTCGAATTTTTTGGTTAAACCATCATGTTTGTATGGCGAACCGCCGTAAGTGTTTTTGGAGCATGCTTCCAAATACGCGCAACCTTGAGGCTGTGCGCACGGAACATGGACGAATAGCACTTGGCGGAATAACCTTTCATACTGAAATCACTATATCAAAAAAAATAGCGATTGTCAAAAGCATCCTTGCCTGTCAGAGACAGACAGGTATGTAACGCGCTATACTAAACAAATATGCTGTTGCGCAATTTGGTCATAATGCTCACCCTTGCAGGAACCATCTTTTTTATTTTGGTAAAAAATCCTGAAGCGCAAACGTTTGTGAGCTCGGATGGTATGCTCGCCGTCGAGTTTTTAGCACCGCAAGGGACATGGATAGACATTGTCGAACATGACGGGGCTTATGAGATCTCTTCATCAGCGAGTGTGCGTTCTGCAATGTTGCATCTTAAAACAGATGACACAACCGCACGGTTTGGATTTTTTGATAAAGCATTTGGGATGTGGCGTCTTGCTGACACAGATTTCGACGAGCAGACGAATGAGCTACTCACACGTACAACCGAGCTCAACACTCGCTGGCGAAAGTTTTTCATTGATGAGATCGCTCGTCCAAATTTTGACAACGAGCTCGCCTCGCTCATCACGGCCTCACCAGATCGAGCAGTCGGGTACCAAGTCGAAATCGGCTGGGCGCTCAATGATAATGCTTACATCATATTGGAAGGTCAATCGTCCTCTGGTGGCTGTGCTGGCGAATATCACTACACTGGGGAAACGACGCTCACAAGTCTTGAGGTTTCTTTCAGCGATACGCTTACATATCAAATCGTTGTGCTTTGGCAAATCGGCGCTGGATGTGAAGGGTATGAAGTGGTTGAGTGAGGTTGTTGATCTCTTTTGTGGATAACTCATTTGTGTTACAATTTGGTTACATTTTAATTTTTTGTCCTAGGGGGACTATGGAAACAAAATCAACGGCCACGATCGTGGCAAAGAAAAAGAAAGCGTCTGCGAAAAAGCCCATGGCCGTGAAGATGGCTATGCCTATCGCTTCGAACGGGATGTGTAAGACCTGTAATCTGTTGCCTGTCGGTAGCATTGAGATGGCGAGCCTGCTTTTGGTGCTTGTTTTCTCGCTTGTTTCTGTGCTTTTTACGGCAGTGTTTGCGCTCAATGCGCAACAGAATAAGATTAGTGATCTTGAGGAGTTAATCAGCTCATCCTAATGCTGTATGCAGAAACTATGGCGACGTTTGACCGTCGTATTTTTTACCCTTGCTCTTGTTGGGGTTGGATGTATTAGAGCGACCGAGACGACGATTGACGATGCTAATATTGATCTTAACTTCGGTGCGGAGGAAGAGACATCTATGAATGGATTTCCTGGTATTTTAGAAGCAGAGCAGATCACCGCAAAAGTGGTGCGCATCAAAACTGATAAAGGTGACATTGTGTTTGAGCTTTATAATGAGACTTCGCCAAAGGCAGTGTCTAATTTTGTGAGTCTCACGAATGATGGTTTTTATAATGGACTCATCTTTCATCGCCGAGAAGAAGGATTTGTTATTCAAGGTGGCGATCCAGCCGGTAATGGCACTGGTGGCCCTGGTTATACCTTTGAGGATGAGCTAAATGACAGTTATACCTACGATCGTGGCATAGTGGCGATGGCCAATCGCGGACCAGACACCAACGGCAGTCAGTTTTTCATCATGCTTACGGATTATCCGCTCCCAAAGCAGTACACAATTTTTGGTCGCGTGCTTGAAGGGATGGAGATCGTTGATCAGATTAAGGTGGGTGATGTGATGACGACGGTGAGCGTGGAGGATAAGGTGACAGATGGGACATAAGTTATAGAGGAGATAACCGCCTCTATGAGTTCATGGGGGCGGTTTTGTGTTCGGTGAGCGGTAGGACATGCTATAATAAAAACACATGCCCAAGCATATTACAGAAAAAACATTTTATCACTATCTCAAATGCCCTTCGTGGGTCTATTTTGATGCGCATGAAGCGGAGCGAGCACACGATGCTCTTCTTTCGCAACTAATAGACGATGGTCTCCTGCTGGAAGTCCAGCGCGAGATTCTCAAAGACAAAAGTTTTGTCGAGGTTGAGCACGAAGATCAAGAAGAAGCGTACGCGCGAACGCTTCAGCTCATGAAGGCAGGGGAGCAAACGATTTTGCGTGGCGTGCTCATTCATGGTCATTGGATTGGTCATCCTGACATTCTAGAGCGCGTGGAAGGGAAATCGAAGCTTGGTGCGTATTATTACATAGCATGTGACATCAAGCGTGACCGCCAGATTAAAGATGTCTACAAATTTCAAGGCTGTTTTTACGCAGAGATTCTTGAATATGCACAAGGCACAAAACCGACGCGCGGTTATGTGATGAATCCTGATGGCGCGATCCTCGGTTATGAGATTGAGGCATTTGAGACCGAGTTTCACCTCACGCTCGAGGAGATTGAACGCATCATGGCTGGACAGCGCCCTCCGCATTTTCTGACGACAGGTTGTCGCCAATCGCCGTGGTTTGAGACGTGCAAAAATGAGTCGGTCGTCTGCGACGACCTTTCACTCATTAATCGCATTTGGCGATCAGAAGTTGAAGAGTTGAAACTCGCAGGGATCAACTCCATCCGCGCCCTTGCGGCGTCAGATCCAGATTTGCTTACCGCAAAAGTCGAAGGGTTGTCGCGCGACCGTCTTCACCATTTGCGCATGCAAGCCGTCTCGCTCGCCGAACACCGCACGATCGTCATGCGCTCTGTTGATTTTCCGCCCGCTCAGGAGGAACTCTATTTTGATATTGAGAGTGATCCTCTTCGTGATCTTGATTTTCTTTTTGGCGTTTTGCACGTGCTTGGCAAAGAGGAAACGTTTTATTCTTTTGTGGCTGACAAGCCGTCAAAGGAAGAGGAGGCATGGTGGGCATTTTGCAAATTTCTTGAAGGACACCCGACTGCGATCATCTACCATTTTGGATGGTATGAAATTGAGGTCGTACGCCGTTTGGCCATTAAGTATGGAAATGTCGCGCAGATTGATCGCGTCGTCAGTGAACAAATGAACGACTTGCTTTCTTTGATTCGTGACGACATAATTTTTCCGTTGCATTTTTATTCGCTTAAAGATATTGCCAAACTACTTGGGTTTAGCTGGCGCGAGGCAGAGGTGTCGGGTGTGAACGCCGTGCAGTGGTATGAAGAGTATCTTGCGAAACACAAAAAGGAGATCTTGCAAAAAATTATTGATTACAACGAAGATGATTGCCGCGCTACTCGCGTGGTGAAGGAATGGTGTGAAAAAAACGCTGCTGAGTAAATTTCTTTATATGAAAGCCAAATCAAAACGTCGTCTTGGACTGTTTATCGTGATTGCCTCTGTCGCGATTCTGTTAATGTTATTGCCAGCTTACGCGGTTATTTCGTTCGTCATTTCGCAGATTCTTGTGGTAAACGAAAGTAGCAACATTGGTGTAATCGGTCCCGTGATTAATTTTATTCTTGGACTTTCGGGTGTTCTCGCTCTGGTTGGTGTCCCTATTGGGGCCGTGCTGATGGCGCGAGCTGGCCTGGATCCGAAAGCCGGAGAGCATTTGAAAGAAGAAGTCGGTTTCGGTCATCTCTCCAATGAGCACGCCGCGTTTTTGGCGCAATGGTCACTTGGGGCGTTTTTGAACCCGATCGTTTGGGCGTTTGGCAACAAACTCTGGAGATGGGCACTTGGGCTTCTTGTTCCGATTGTGATTACGCCATTCCTCGGCATTCTGTTAGCCCTCGGTAGTGTCATCCCCGTGATCGTGGTTGTTATTATCATGATTGGATGGAGTTTTTTCGCTACCATTTATCTTATCGTGCGCGGACGGCGATTGGCTTGGAAGCGTGGATGGGACTCATTTGAAAAGTTTCAGAAGCGTCAGCGATTCATGTTGTGGCTGATCATTATCCTTGGTGTGGTCGCCGTGATTATTTCTCTGATCATTAACGCACTTGCTCCTCCTGATCCAGTATCAGACGACTCCTCATCGGTTTCAAGCGAGCAGCCCTTCACGAGTATTTGCGCACGTTATGAAGACATCGATCAGGACTATCTGACTACCTCAGATGAAAATAAATTCAACACCGATCCTAATAGTGCGGATACAGATGGTGACGGATACGATGATCTCTCTGAGCTTGTAAGCGGATATGATCCGGGGACATTTGATCCCAAGGTGTTGGCAGCAAAATTTACTGGTAGCGGAAGTACTAACGAAGAGGTACGACAGAATTGGCTCGCGGATTACGAACAAAAACAAAGGCGCTGTAAAGAGTAGATGTGAAAAAGTTCGTCTTTATTTCAATGGTGATCGCCCTCGCCATTGCGGCCTACACGCAACGCGGGCAGATTTCGGATGCTTGGATTGAGTGGCAAAAGTCGGATGTGGAGGAGGTTGTGTACAGTGATGAAGCGGAGGTCACAGAAGAGAGAGGTGTAGCAGATGTTATTGAGGAAGATGTAGTGGTTGAATCTCCAAGCCAAGAGGTCGAGGAACAGCCAGTCGAGGCCGACTCTGAAACTCAACAACTCGATGATTCGACGATCTCCACACTTCCTTCTCAATACAATCTCGCTGTCCCTTTTACTTCTCAAGCGCCGTATGGTGTATGGGATGCGGTGCATAATGAGACGTGTGAAGAGGCCTCTGTGCTCATGGTTGCGGCGTATTATGACAAGCAAGCATCTGGAGTGATCGTCGCCGACGTAGCTGACGAGGAGCTAATGCGCATCATCAAGTTTGAGGACGTATTTTTCGGGTATAATAAAGACACGACTGCGGCAGAGACCGCGCTCGTGCTTGAAAGCTATAGTTATTTGTCTGCTGAACTCTTGAGCGATCCGACGATTGAACAGATCAAAGAGGCGATTGTTGCTGGCTATCCTGTGATCGTGCCGGTGGCAGGACGTCAGCTCGGAAATCCATATTTCACGCCACCCGGTCCGCTTTATCATATGCTCGTCGTCAAGGGCTATACAGAAGATACGTTTATCACTAATGACCCAGGCACGCGACATGGACAAAATTATGAGTATGATCAAGACGTGCTTATGACTGCTATTCATGACTGGAATGGCGGTGATGTTGAGAACGGCGCAAAAGTGGTCATTATCGTAAAACCATAGTATGGAAATTTTTTTGGGAGCAGCAATCGGTGGCCTTGTCGGATTTTTGCTTGCGGTGCCAGCGATGGTCGCCGAGTCCTCGCGACGCGTGAAAAATCTTCCGGTGCTGATTGATATTAAAGAAATTTTTGGCAAGAAGCTTACGCACGAAGAGCTGTTCGCCATCTCGTTGTTGTTTCATCTTGTTATAGCCACTCTCGTTGGAGGTATTTACACGCTGTTTGCCGAGCAGGGCTGGTTGTTTTTCACCAACGCTCCGTATGCTCTGCACTCCATTTTGATTTTTTCTGTGTTCGCATGGGTTTTTAACGGTGCTCTCATTTGTCCGGCCATGCGTCTTGGTTTTTTCGGACGCCACGAAGGGCCACACATATGGTTTGAACTCATTGTTCTGCATCAGCTCATCGGTTTGGGTTTGTGGATTGGGTTTTCTTATTACCAATCATTCTTTTTTGGATAGTAGACTTATTGCCTAATATGCCCGAAGCAGTTTTGCGCGTAAGCGAATTTTTGCAACTCACCAATGAAGTGCTTCGGCAGAACATAATGCCGAACGCTTTTGCGATTGAGGGGGAGATTTCCGGCTTCACGCTCAAGGACGGCAAGTGGATAATTTTTTCACTCAAAGATGAGGTCGAGCCGAATGTAAAGCTCAAATGTTTTGCGACGTCATTTAAGGTGACCGGCGCATTTGAGGACGGTATGAAGGTGCGGGTCTGGGGAGTGCCGAGTGTAAAGACATGGAGTGATTTTCAACTCACAGTCGAACGTATGGAGGCGGTTGGCGAAGGGGCGTTGAAGCGTGCCTATGAGGCTCTCAAGAAAAAGTTAGAGCTTGAAGGGATGTTAGACATAAGTCGCAAGCGCGATTTACCAAGGTTTCCACAACGCATCGGACTCATCACTTCAAGTGACGCCGCCGCTTATGGTGATTTTTTGCGCATTCTGAATAATCGTTGGGGAGGTGTCGTTGTGGAGCATGCGAATGTGCGCGTTCAAGGGAAAGATGCCGTTGAACAGATTCTTGCGGCATTTGAAGCGTTCAACAAAAGTACGTCTAGGCCTCAAGTGGACATTACACGTCCGTGTGATGTTATTGTTCTTACGCGAGGCGGAGGCTCCATTGAGGATTTGCACGCGTTCAACGATGAAATGGTGGTGCGAGCAGTCTACGCCAGTAAGATTCCTGTTGTCTGTGGAGTTGGTCACGAACGTGATGAGTCGTTGTGTGATTATGTGGCGGATGTTCGCGCCTCAACGCCAAGTAATGCGGCAGAGCGTGTGGTACCGTCGCGCGAGGAGGTCCTGTTTGAGATTGAGATGATTGAGCGAGTAATGGACGAACGTTTCTGTGCCATCGTTAATGAGAAAAAGACTGTGCTTGAAAATTTCGCGCGCTTGATGACGCATCAAGTGCATCGGCAAAAGCTTCGTCTTGAGACACTCATCCAGACACTTGGAGATCGAGCCACGCGGTGGATAACGACGTTAAAAACAGGCGTGGATTCTTCATCGCGTTTACTTGCAAATCTTGACCCAACGCGTATCCTTTCTCGAGGCTATGCGATTGCTACTTCTGGCGGGAGGGTGGTGAAGGACGCCTCTAGCCTTGAGGTAGGAGCTTCTATTAAGGTAAGATTATCGCACGGGTCGTTTGATTCTGAAGTCAAACAGTTGGAGAGATAAAATTATGTCAACTAAAAAAGAATTTAACTTTACCAAAGCGTTCGAGGAGCTTGAGACGATCATGCAGTGGTTTGAGAAAGAGGAAGTTGACCTTGATGAGGGGCTCAAAAAATTTGAGCGCGGATTGGAGCTTGCCAAGGCTTGTAAGGATACGCTCGCGGAGGTTGAGAATAAGGTTGAGAAAATTAAACTCAAGTTTGGAGAAAGTCATTGAGCTTATGAAAAACTATTCTCGATCACGCGGACAAAAAGGGCGTACAGCGTATCGCACACCATCGAGGATGCGACCGGTTCGGCTTAAGCCAATGAGCAAGGGACGCCACCTTTAGTGCGTTTGATATGGCAATATTTGTCCTGTCCGTGGGTGGTTCAACGGTTGTTCCTAATGGAAAAGTAAATGCTATTTTTTTGAAATCGCTCAAAGCGCTCGTCGCGCGTCGGGCTGTCAGTGGAGACCGATTTGTAATGATCATCGGCGGTGGTGGAACGTGTCGCGTTTACAATGATGGATTGCGTCGCGCTATGCATCCGACGAAGACTGAACTCGACTGGCTTGGTATTTACACCACGCATCTGAACGCGCAACTTGTGCGGCTTATTTTCGGGAAATTGGCGCATCCCACTCTCGCGAACGACAACAAGGCTTTCGATCTTAAGAGTTGGAAAGCGCCAGTGGTGCTTGGTGGTGGTCATAAGCCGGGTGGTTCGACGGATACAAACATGATTTTGTTTGCGCGAAAATTTAGAGTAAAGGAAGTGATCAATATTTCAAATGTTGATTATCTTTATACGAAAGATCCACGTAAATTTAAGGACGCAAAAAAGATTGAACAAATCTCTTGGAAGGACTATCGTCAGATGATTGGGAAGAAGCGCGAGCCAGGGATGAACATTCCATTTGATCCGGTTGCTTCACGTCTCGCGCACGCGTCGAAGATTCGCGTTATGATGGTTGGGTCAGATATTAAAAATCTCGAATGTTATTTTTCCGGTAAATCCTTTAAAGGAAGCGTAATTTCCTAAATTATGTCAACACATACTCTGACGATTCCTCACGCCTTTTTTCTCCTGCTCACGGCTGGGGTCGCTTTCCTATTTTGGAAAATTATTGCGCCTTTTGCGATGGTTCTTGTGACGGCTGGAGTTCTTGCCATCATTCTTGCGCCACTCGATGATCGTCTGCGACGACTGGTGAAGCACAAACGACTCTCCGCGCTCATTATGGCGCTTGCAGTCCTTCTTGTCCTTGTCGTTCCATTGTTTTTGATCTCGATTGTTATGATCCAACAGGCAACGGACATCGTTCAGCGCTCGTTTGGAGAAGACGGATGGTTCCGTTCGATTGATCTCACGACGCTTCCTATTATCTCACAGCTTCCAGAGGTAGTACGCTCACAGATTAACGCCATTGATCTGCCACAGATGCTCAAAGGGGTCGCGGGATTTGCCCTCGAAAACATCGCGCAATTATTTGCAAGCACGGCGCGTCTCGTTTTTAACACCTTCCTGTTCTTTATTGCCTTCTTTTACATTCTTGTTGATCGCGAGCGGATTTATCACGAAGTGCTTACACTTTCGCCGTTGAGTGACAGTGTTGACAAAAATATCATCCACAAAATTGTGCAGACTGCCCGCGCGGTAGTTTTGGGGTCGCTTATCGTCGCCCTAGTGCAAGCAATCATTGCGACAATCGGCATGACGATCTTTGGTGTTCCCGGGGCACTCATTTGGGGAGCACTGGTGATCGTTGCCGCGCAGGTGCCGATGCTTGGCGTGGGGCTGGTGATGATTCCAGCCGTCGTCTATTTGTTCATCATCGGCGAAAACGGAGCCGGCCTCGGTTTGCTCATCTGGTCACTCACTGCAGTTGGTCTTGTTGACAACTTGTTACAACCTTTGCTTATTCAAGGCAAAACTCGCATGCACGCGCTTTTGATTCTGATTTCCATACTTGGTGGTCTGCAATTATTCGGGCCAATCGGCCTCATTCTCGGTCCGACCATTCTGGCGGCCTTTCTGGTGATTTTAGAGCTTTACAAATCAGGCATTCTTGAAAAGTAGATATTAATTCTATGAAGGATTATGAAATTGACTTTTACAATTAGTGGAATGCATTGCGCGAGTTGTGCCGTTACGATTGAGAGTGCCTTGAAGTCAGCCTCCGGCGTGCAGGAAGCGAACGTGAATTTTGCAACGCAAAAAGCGACTGTTGAGTTTGATGAGAGTGCGATAAACGAAGTTGCTTTACATGAGGTCGTAAAAAAAGAAGGCTACGATGTGATTGAGCATCAAGCTCATGGAGATGGAGAACATGAAAACCACACGATGCACGGAATGGGAAAAGGCGCCGGACTCAAAGCCACCATTGCGTTGGTGCTTGCGGCGCCAGCGTTCATTTTTGCAACGTTTTTTTTGGACGCCCCAAACTCATCTTGGGTCCAAGCGATTCTCGGTACCATCGTCGTACTTGGTCCCGGCTTTGAGTTCCATCGCAACGCCGCAAAACTTCTCCCGCGCTTTCGGGCCAACATGGACACGCTGATCTCCATGGGTACGCTCGCCGCGTTGTTCTTCAGTTGGTGGCAGTTTAGCGTTGACGGAGATTTGTATTTTGAGACTGCGGCCATCATCACTGGATTTATTTTGCTCGGTCGTTATTTTGAGGTGAAGTCAAAAGGGAGGGCATCACAGGCGATTGCAAAATTGTTGGAGCTTGGGGCGAAGACGGCACATCGTTTGAAGAGTGATGGTGGTGTGGAGGAAGTTCCTGTTGAGGATCTTAAGATCGGCGATCGTCTGCTCGTGAAACCTGGCGAAAAAATTCCGCTCGATGGATTGATTATTGACGGGAGCTCGAGTCTTGATGAGTCTATGCTGACTGGCGAGAGTATGCCTGTGAATAAAGGTGTCAGTGATATTGTCTACGGCGCGACGATTAACCAACAAGGAGTATTGACGATCGAGGTTTGCAAAGCCTCTGGGGATACCGTGCTGGCGCAAATTGTGAAACTTGTCGAGGAAGCACAGCAAAAAAAAGCGCCGATTCAGAAACTTGCTGATACGATTTCAGGTATTTTTGTGCCGATTGTTATCTTAATTTCTCTTGGAACGTTTCTCGGTTGGTGGCTCATCGGGGACGGATCAATCGCTTCGGCGCTCATTCCAGCAGTCGCCGTATTAGTGATTGCCTGTCCATGCGCGCTCGGTTTGGCTACACCTACAGCGATTATTGTCGGGGTAGGC
>ERZ1292640.754-Hain-H43-02um-R1-754-length-26776-cov-5_pt1 | contig 26776 bp, 19 predicted proteins | sample MGYA00564404_ERZ1292640 | MGnify/ENA primary metagenome ERZ1292640 (study PRJEB36523, sample SAMEA6512636) | groundwater metagenome | collected 2019-01-08 | study: AquaDiva: Metagenomics assemblies of 32 groundwater samples | reverse complement strand
TGATGAATGATGAATGATTTTTCATTGTATCTTTAATCATTAATCTTTGATCGATAACCACAGGGCATGGTATTGCGCTGCATTGCGACCGCGGAATACCGCTGGCTACCAGCTCATCAATGGTAGACGGTGCATCGGTCCAAAATTGGCAATGCCGGTAGAGCCGGAAATAGAAGTGTTCAAGAAATTTCCCGATGATATTTTTGGGAAACGGAAACATGAAATCCCATATCTCTCCTGCTATCTCATGGATAAATACAACAACCGGTTTGGGGGTAAACAGGGGCGAAAAAAACGGAAATCCGTGGACCTCATCAACGATGACGTCAAAAAACTTTGCGTTCATCAAAAGATACATAGGAGCATAGAGATACACAGTCAACGAACCCCATCTGCGGACAAATCCGACCCCTTCAACAGTACTTTCTTTTTTGGCTCCCTGATAACTTGCCGTCAGCCAGGTGACTTTATGCCCGGCCCGCACCCAGCCCTTGGCATGCTCCATGGTCACGAGCTCCGCCCCACCGGATTTGGGATGCCCCACGTCGCGCCAGTTGAGAATTAAGACGTTCATATTGGACTTAGGACTTAGGACTTAAGACTTAAGATTTAAGATTTAAGATTTAGGACTTAAGAGACTTTTGTTTCCAATAGTTAAGCAACCCCGAAAGCAATCTCCCAACAATTTCTGCCTGAACATGTAAGGCATCATAATCAATTTTTGTAATATAACCTAGGTCTTTTGCCAATAATATGTGATACTTAACTTCTTCTAAAGAACCCACCGACTGAAATAAAAACTGCACAAATTCTCTGCTATGACCTCTGGCATTTCCTTCAACAATATTTGCAACAATAGAAGCTGCGGCACGCCGCAACTGACTAGTTAAAGCAAATTTTTCATCACTTGGAAATTTGACTGTTATCTTATAAATCAAAAGTACAAATTTATGCGATTCTTTATAAACTTCTAAATTTTCAAATCTATCTACCATATTTATCTTCTTACGTCCTACGTTCTACATCTTACGTCTTAAGTCTTACGTCTTAGGTCCAAACTATCCGATGTTAATTCTAAAATTCAGCTCCGGATCAAATACCCACTTCCGTTTGCTTTCCTCATCATAATAGTGAAGAAGTTTGAGGCGGTAATAGACGGCCAACGTATCGTTGAGCACATTTGCGATTACACGAATCATATTGGTCCATACGATGGTGGACGTGCTGGAAAACAGATTAATCTCGACGGGCGCTTCGTAAATTTTGCGGTAACCAAGATGGTAGGCAACCGCGAGCATTTCTATATCAAAGGCGAACTCACGAACGAGCATTCGCGGCAAGACATCCTCAAGGACCTTACGCCGATAGAGCTTCAGTCCCACCTGCGTATCGCGTATGTCCAAACCGAATAAAACTTTAATAAGTTTCTGATACACCCAGGATATAACGATTCGATTAAATGGGTAGTATATCTTGGAATCCGGATGGCGCTTACTGCCGATGACGACATCAGCCTGCTGAAAGGCAAACTGTGCCAGCATCAGGGGGAGCGCGCCGGGTTGTAAGTCCGGTCCGGCGTCTTTAAATCCTATGACGTCCCCGGCCGCGTGAGAAAATCCGTAGCGTACCGCATACCCTTTGCCGTGATTTGTTTTGTAGCCGACGACCTGCACGCGGGAATCCTTCACTTTCTGTGCTTCCTCAAAACTCTTATCCTGCTGCCCGTCAACCACCACAATCAATTCAAAATTTATTTTTGCCCCGTCCAATACCACGATTGTCTCTTCAATATCTTTTCGGATGATTTTTTCTTTACAGTACACCGGGATGATGAGACTGAATTTATGCATGTGTCCTCTCGTGTAATAAATAATATCCTCCACTGCCTAAGACGAATATCGCGCTAATCCCGATATTGAGGGCAATAACGCTGCTAATGCTTCCATGAAACAATACAATTGCCACTATCTGTAAAATCGCACAAAGAAATGGCACGACCCACACGCCGGTCTTTCCTACGGCAAGGCATGCTAAGGATACTATATTTCCTACGGAAAAAAGCGCAATAAATACTCCAAACATCCCAAGAAGAGCGCCCGCACCTGCGTACGCGTTGCCGAACAGTAAACCAACGATCTGATCCGGGAAAAGAAAATACCCCAGAGTCAACCCTAGAGATACCATAGAAACGGCACCAACTGAACCCAAAACGAGTTTTTTCGTGGAGTCTCCCTTTGCAAAACGTTCCGACAATACCGGAAATAACACCATGCTGGCAGCAGATGACGCATAAAAAATAATTTTCCCGAGAATGGCAAGCGCTGCATACAGACCCGCGTCGTGCGCGTTGAAAAAATGCCGTACGAGAATGATATCTGTTGAATAGAGCGACGTGATCCCCAGCTGAATGAGTAAGGTTGGCACGGCAAATCCAAACGCGACACGACGTGACAAATGAGTTGCCTTCGCTTTTACCGACAGCAAAAACCGCATCGGTACAAAATACAACCCGTAGACCAGGGCGCTTGCTATGACTGCCGCAAGCATCATTCCCGGCACACCCCAGGCAACAAGAGGGGCGCTTGCGAGTAACTTCATGAGGATGGCGAGAGCCCCCATCACACTTACCCATACAAACTTTTGATACCCGTTGATCATGCTTCCCGTCGCCACAGTCAAAAGCGAAACGACAAGAAGTGCGTAAAGGAGTATAAAAAGCGTCGGAGATGACAGATGCAGAAATGCCGTAATCGAAGGACCTGAAATAAGGACAATCGGGAAACCTATGATGCTCACAATAATAAATAATTTCGTGGCCTCAAGAAATAGCGATTTCGCCTGGCCAACGTCCCCATGGGCTTTAAATCCGGATACAAATTTCACGAGTACGGTTTGGGCAACCAAGAGAGGCACCGTAAATATGTAAAGAAGCGATAACAGTGCGGACAGCTCTCCGTATCCGGACGGACCCAGTACTCTTCCCATTGTGAGATGATACGCATAGGAAAGAACGTTGGCTACCATAGCACCGATAAGAACAATCACACTATTTTTGAAGAGAGCATGAGAAAAAATGTTGCTTCCCATATTAATCAATGATACGGTATTTTATAAGCGTCCAAAGAGCGACTACGCCGTCTCTCCATGTCAGTTTTTTCCCTTCGGAAAATTTGCGGCCGAAGTAGGATATCGGTATTTCGTAGATCTGGTGACCGGATTTAAGAATTTTGGCCGTGAACTCCGGCTCAAAGTCAAATCGTTTTGCGTGGATCGTGATACCGCCCAGGACAGACCGTCGGAATACTTTATAGCCTGTTTCCATGTCCGTGATGTTGGTGTTATAAAGCACGTTGGTGATCCAGGTGACGAACTTATTCCCTTGTGCATAGAGATACATGGTAGAGAGATGAGATCCTAAAAACCGGGATCCGTAAACGACCGTCACGCGCGGGTCGACAAATTGCTCGAGAAGTTTGGGGTAATCTGTTGGGCTATACTCGCGGTCCGCATCCTGGAGAAGTATCACCTCGCCTGTTGCCCGCTCCAAACCCGCAGCTATCGCAGCTCCTTTTCCTTGATTGTGGGATTGGACTATGATGGTGCACTTTTTGCTCCAAGCCGCTAAATGGGCCGGGGTGTTGTCCGTAGACCCGTCATCGACTACGATGATTTGTTTTTTCCAGTCCTTCAGTTTGACGGCAAAGACACGCCGCAGTACTTCCTCAATCGTCCCCTCTTCATTATATACCGGAATAATGATGGATAGTACTTTTACCATTTTTTTATCGTCTCCTCAAACTCATCAATAGGAACCATTTCGACATCCTTCACTATGCTAGTGAAGTCTTTTTTTACTATCAAAATCTTTCTGATGTTTTTCCGTTTTTTTCCTAAATAATTCAGGTTGGCCACATCATCAGCATGTATTGTATCCTGATATTTGATTTCTATGGCAATATGCTTGTCCGGAAGATAAAAATCAACCTCTTTCCCTCTGTCATACCAAAGCTGTACTCCATGAAATGTTTGCAGAAGCATTTCCGCTACGTATGTTTCCGCAAAAAATCCCATGGAAGGAACCGGACTATATAACGACAAAAAGTTTGAAGATGACGGATAGATCTTGCGAAGTAATCGTTTCTCTGATCGAAAACTTCCGCTTCCGTTGACGACTTGATGAACAAGTAAACTATCGGAAAGTACATGAAGATATTTATAAAAAGTGGATGAAGACATTCCTAATTCCCGTATGAGTTTAGGAAAATTGACTATTTGTCCGACGTTTGGCATAAATGTCCAAAATAACCTGTCCAATTGCTGTTTATTGCGTATTCGTACGATCGTTGGTATATCGATATCCAATACCTTCGCAATAATCGAATCGCGTAAATACTGCACTTTAGTTTCATTGGATGGAAAATTCAAAAGTTCCGGAAATTGTCCGAACCGCAAATAATCATCGAAAGTTTTAGAAGGTGATAGACGTAAGAATTCCGTATACGATAAAGGGTGAACGGTTACATCAAAAACCCGCCCGGCGAGGCTTTCCCTGCCGGCCGGACGCAGGAAAGCACTTGATGATCCGGACACCACAAATTTAACTTTATCCGTCAGATCATAATACCGCTTGAGCATATCCTGCCATTGAGGAATTTGTTGGATTTCATCAAAAAATATATATGTCTGATCTGAAACATAAGGAAACTTCTCCGCGAGTATTTCACTTCCATACCACTTGAGTATCGACGTAATGGTTTCCGGTAACGTTTCTATAATAGGCTGATCAAACGAAACAAAAAGTATTCGCTTCGGATGAACGGTTTTTAGCAAATCCGCGATCATCTGACGCATCATTGTAGTTTTTCCAATGCGGCGAAGACCGGTAATGCTGACCACCTGTTTCGTTTGAACAGTCAGATCCCAAAGGCGAGAGTAATCCTGACGCCTGGGTAGAGCACTCTCCGATGGGATATACGTATTCTGTCTCCACCAGGGATTATGTAAAGTAAGGAATTCTGACATTTCAATCATAATAATAGATGTAATGTAACATTTCATCCATAATATTAACAAAAAATGGATGAAATGTCAATTGTCCTCTCCTGAAACGGCTTTCTCATACGATTGAACGGTTTGGCGGGCGACCTTTTCCCAGGAATATCGCTTTGCCCAGAGGATGCCTTTTTGGATGAGTGCCGAACGCTTATCCGCAGGCATCATCAACGCCTCCCGCAGCCGCAGCGCGAAATCCTCGGGATTATTGGGGTCGATCAAAACTGCCGGACCCGCAATCTCCGCGAGACTTGAAGCACGGGAAGACATCACCGGACACCCACTGGCCATGGCCTCCAAAACCGGTAACCCAAATCCCTCGTAAAACGAGGGCTGGACATACACGCTCGCCAGACTGTAGAGTGCAGGCAGATCTTCAAGCGGCACAAACCCGGGCATAATGACCTCGTCCCGAAACCCAAGCACGTCAATGCTTGACTGGATCGCATTAGCCTCGGGCGACCCTTCAACAAAAGCAATCCCGGCAAGCACAAGCTTCACGTCTCTTTGTTTTTGAAACGCTTTAAGCAGCCCAAGAATGTTTTTATTCCCGTTGATGTCGCCCACATAGAGGATAAACCGCCTTGGCAGCGTGTACTTCGTCGCGACCGCCCGAAGGAGCGCTTGATCCGTTACAGGAGAAAACTCGCTTGCGGGTGCCAAACGGACAACGTCGATAGTATCAGCCGAGATACCCGCAATCCGCGTGATGTCCGCTTTAGATGAATCAGAATCCGTAATAATGCGCGTAGCCCGTCCTAGACTCAAACGCTGTATCTGCCACTTGAGTCTGCCCCGAAACCCTACCGGAAAGTGCTCCGGGAATACGAGCGGGGTGAGGTCGTGAACCGTGACGACCGTCGGACGGGGTTTAATGACCGGAAGCGTGAGAAAGAACGGATCAAAGTAGGGATAATGTACTACATCCGCATTTTCGGGTACTATTTGTCCCCGGGTAAAAAAACTATACGAATGTTTCTTTTCGTACTTCTGTAGCGCTTCGATCAACAATTTTGTATATGTTCCCACTCCCCGATCCTTATGTCCGGTCTCAAGAGGGGTGGTATCGATTGCGATTCTCATACGTATACGTAAGTATAGTGGAAGAAAGAAGCCAAAACAAACACCCAAGTGATACTAAATCTACAACAATACGGAGTGGTGTTTCAGAAAAATATGCCTTTACTCTGTGTGTTCCTTTCGGAATATCAACGCTTATGGTGCCGCGGGCATCCGGTTTGGCCGGAGCCCCTTTCCCATCAACGGCTACCCGCCAACCCGGATAGAAGGCAACATTGGTTCGTACCGTCACCTCACCCGATGAAACCACGTCTCCCATAAAAGTCGTGGCATCATCTTGTCTCATGGTTATTGCCCCTTCGCCGTTTGCAACTTCCATGCGACTAACCGGCCGGTCCGGCTGCCATGCCATCCAGAGGGTGGAAAAACCGTTTCCCAGTGATGATGTGCCATCCGTAAATTCCCGACGCGAGAGATAATACGCATCAGATCTGGACTCATAAAAGACAGGCTTGGTATAGAAAAATGAAAGCATGACTGCAACCCCAACAAGTACCAGCGAAACCACTGGCCAACGAAACTTGGAAAGAATTGCGGCGAATAAAAAAGGTGTAGCCACTATTACGACGGATAGCAACCGCCAAGGATATTGGAGATTTTGTAAAAGCGGTATTCTTTCCCAAAGCGGGATACTGACTTCCAACATAAGAAACAACGACACTCCCACGGCTCCTATAAAGAGAGGTGCGAATTTTTGCTTCCATACAAGCATGATCGGCGAAATAAGAAGTATTATTAACGGCACAAGGCCAATCTGGTAAGACATTTCATCGAGAGCGAACCCCGGACCGGAAAATCCAGTTCCCCAAGAAGGAATGAGAATTTGGACAAGCTCAGGAAAATGGTCTCTAAAATTCACCGTATTCAAGCCGACGACATATTGCCGTTCAAAAAGAGCCGGTACCCAGAAATATGAAGTCAAAATGATTCCCACGATCATCGAACGCAGCATCGATTTATCCGTCATCCATGCATAAAAAAATAAGATGGGAAAAAAAATCATCGCGATAATGTTATGACTGAGAATTATCGCGGCGATAGCAAGAGTCAAAAGCGTCTTTTTCTCGTGCGCGATACTGGAGAGAGCAACAAATACGAACCCCAGCGCCAACACTTCCCCGACCGAACCGCGCACGAATATATCGACAAACCAATACGGCGTAAACGCGCCGACCACGCTTCCCGCGACGGCAGGAAGCACTCCAAACAACCGTTTCAACCAAAAATAGGAAGCGACTACCGCGATGCTATATCCGACTGCCAAAGTCAGCCGGAACGAATCGGCAAGATTCCATCCTAGAAAATGAAAAAATGAACCAATGTAATTGGGCAGAGGGTAGAAAAAGGTAAACAGAGGCACTCCGTAGCCGCTATTTAATCCCGGCGCCCAGCGCGGAAACAGATGTCCTTCGGCAAGCATGCGGCCGAATTCGTAAAATCGGATCAGGTGATACTCCCCATCGTGTGTCGGCAAAAAACCAGGAACAAAAAGATATCGGGCCGCGACAAACGCAGCCAGCACCACAATCGCGATTCCAAGAAGCTCCTTATGATTCTTTAAACCGATTTTCATATATATACATTCCTCCATAAAAAACGATTGGTATAAAAGTAAATAGCGTTCGGAGGATTGGTCCCGGGCCTTCGTAGTAGCCCATCCACAAATACGGAAGATGGCGTAGTTCGAGAGCAAATGAAAGTACCACCGAAAAACCTGTGATAAATGTCTGCTTTTTGAAATCCATAAACGAGGCAACTACAATAAGCCATACTGCATACCACGGATAGAGTTCCTCACGGAGGGGAGCAACAGCAAAGAAAGCAATGGACAATAAACAATAAGCAATAAGCAATAAGCGATCCCAAGACAATTTTTTTATGAATAACAACGGAATCAGTACCAACGTGGCTCCTTTTACCAACAAGGACGCAAAAATTGACAAAAGTCCTACCGTTTTAGTGATCAATCCCCTTTTTTGCCAACAAATAAAACCAATGACGGCAAAAAACATCATATATATATCGTTGTGCCCGGAAACAAGGATTTCGATAACAATAAGCGGATTAAAGGCAAAGAAGATGACGTTGGTCAGTTTTTTTGTCAGACGCCAGATCATAAAACAAAATCCCAGATACACGGCAGCGTTCATTAATTTAAATGCGATGATCGTACGCCATACATCGCCGCCGCCCAGATAATGCCCAACTGCGGTGAGCAGTATCCACACCGGGCCGTAGAGCGCCACCTTATTGGCTGCCCTTGTAAATGCCAAATTAGGCTCGTTGGGAATTTCTATGGGCATAACAAGATACGGATTTTCGCGGTGCGTAAACGTCACTTTTGCGGTCGTTATGTAATTGAATAAGTCATAGGTAAGTGCCGGGTAGGAGAAAACAAGAATCATCGCTGAAGCGATCACCACAAGAAGAAGTCTTTTCCACCGAATAAAAAATTTTTCTCCAAACCGAAGAAAACATGCATAAGAAAAAAATAAGGAAAGCACAATCAAAAAAAATACCGCCGTTGCAACGGAGCGGTTATGATAGACCAGATATGATAACGGGGATTGAAAATACGCAAAAATCGGATTTGAAGAAAGGGAAAGATTCGGATCCAGAAACCCGTAGGAAAACCACCCAAGGAAGATAATGGTAATAAAGTATACTATGACTAAATACTTCATTGTTTCACGTTAGCGAGTATTTCGCGGGCTACGCGGCTCCGTAACTCCTGCGAGGCACGCAGTAGAACGCTAAGATTTAATTCCGTCGGCTTCTCTTTTTCCGGAGTCCAGATAAATTGTTCCGGTACGGTCGACGCAAGAATTGAGAGCACGCCAGCGTGTATTTCCGCTGCTTCAATTATCAGCGCTGCAAAGGCAGACACATCTTTTTTCTCCTTTTTGGCATCACCCACGTACTTCGGTAGTTGTAAAAATTCTTTATCTGATCGAAAAAGCGCATCGGTTGCTAATAGGTATTGCTTGTATTCCATAAGTGTTTTAGCTTCGACTAAGTATTTATCCGCAAGTCCCAAATGATACTTTATTTGCGCGATATTTCCGAAATACCAATATTTTTTTAGTTGATCTACTATTCGCGATACGCGATATAATTTACTCCCCGGCATATAGGATGGATATGGCAGGACATAGCCGGCAAAGGCCGGACGGACAATAAACAGTAAACAGTAAGCAATAAGCAATAAGCAAGACAAAATTTTTTTCATAACTTATGTACAGGCATACTCACTGATTGTAGTTTAGCCTGCGTTGCAGCTGATTTGATAGAATCAATTTGCATGACGTGCCACAAAGGATTTCTGTAAAAATCTCTAATTATTTCCTCACCCGCCATATCCTTCCAACACCCATCTCTCACTATAAATAATGGCTGTTGAATATTTTCGAAATTTACGGCAAGGCTCTCCGGCGTACACATGCTATGTAGCGCTAATTTATTCCAATGATATATTTGGTTTGGCGTTTCCGATCGTGTTTGCCACACCCTTTGTACTTGTCGCGGATCCAAAGATGTATAAAACGCATATTGGAGAAAGTCAGGAAAATTGGCACCAGCCCAAATTATATCTCTATTCGTTTTCTCTTTTTCGATAATCGCGCTTACTGTTTTCATGCTCCCAAACCAAACTTCACTCCGTTGATGAGCGTAACGCTCAAAATAATCAAATACAAAATGTGATACTGCATATCCATAAAGAACGATAAGTATGGTTATCACAACAGTCCGTATTTTCTTTGTCTGCAAACATCCTACCCACCCGCTACCGATCAGAAACGCTGCCGGAAAAGTAAGAAAAAAATTACGCGATCCATACGGTGCTCCGCCAACGAGTCCCGGCAATCCAGCGATAACAAATAGTCCCAGACTGATCAAACCAAAAGAAAATAAAGAAGGTGTTTTAAACAAAAACAATAATCCTATGAGAAGAAATATCGCATCGAGGACATACCATTTCCCCCGCATCCACATAGAATATGACTGCGATCCCTCCCCATGAAGAAACAACATACCGCCGTCATATCCTCCGATATACTGATCCAACCATCGTGACAATAGTGCAATAGGTTTATTGAGAAATATTCGTTTTACCATATGGGGCCCCCGGCTGTCACGCATGGCATATTCTAAATTTTTCGCGATCGAACTAATGTCAACACCGACCTCGGCAATAAATCCCCGCGGACTTTCCAATTTCGCTGCAATCATAAATAGAGACAATACCCAAGCGTTACACAATAAAAAAATAACGATATACTTTCTATTTACATGCACTTTACTCCACGCATACCATATAAGAATTGCGACAAGCCCAAAGGCAACCGGTGTCATACCCCGATAACTAAATAAAGCAAGAAGGAGGCAAAGTATCGGCCACAAAGAAAAGCGTTGTTTCCATATGTAACGGATACTTAACGCAAAAAATAATAAGTAAAAAAACGACGCTACTACCGTATCATATGCAGTTCTTGAAAAAAAAACATGCCATGGTGAGATAGCCAAAGCTAACGCAGCTGCATAGGCTAAACTGTCTTTTCCGGAAAGCTTCCGGGCAACCCATCCTACCAACAACACGCTTCCCGTACCTAACAATGCATTAAGAAACCGTCCTGAAAAAGCCGACAACGGCAAAACGTGTAATACAATAGCCTGCAAGTACATAGGGACCGGCATATAGGGAAACCCGTGACCGAAGTAGGTAAAAAAAGTCAAAAATTCTCCAAATACATTACGACCGGTTTGGCTGATAGAATACGCGTTTGAGATATATCCCAATTCATCATTGGTAACACCCACCGGTACGTCTCCGAGTTTATAAAATCGCAGCGTTGCAGCAACCAATAAAATACCTGCGTAAATACATAAACGGGGTATCTTTCGATTCATAGTATGCTCAATAATCACTCTCAGTTCTCGGTCCTTACGTCTTGTTTATTAATTTTCTGTATTTCGTATACGCTATCGCGTAATGGAGGGCAGACCAATAAGCAAAAATCAATCCATACCAACCGTCGACAAACCCTTTATGGAGAATAAATAGAGAAACGAATACCGTAACGGGTTTTACTACGTTGTAAGTGAGCCACAAACCCACAGTTATCGGCAGATGGAGTGACTTCATTTCCATAGCCTGTAGCGTGGTGTACCTTTCCGCTTTTTTCCAATAATCCTCTTTCGTACTGTACGATATATGTTCCATCGGCTCTTTTAGATACCCAACTTCCCCTTGAACCTTGATCTGCTCATGCACACTTTTGGCAGGGAACGACGCTTTGCCGTTCCGCACCAATCGAATGACGTAATCCGGGTATTGTCCTCCCTTTTTCATCCAATGTCCCCAAAAATAATTTTTTCTCGGGATATAGTAACCGTTGGACTTAGGACTGAGGACTGAGGACTGAGGACTGAGGACCGCGAGAATCTCATCACGAAGGTCGCTTGTAACGACTTCATCTGCGTCAAGCTGGAGGATCCACTCGCCCTTGCATGCGTCAAGTGCTTTCTGTTTATTGATATGAAATATAGCAGGGTTATTGGTTTTTATAATCCGCGCGTTGTATTTTTGTGCGATAGTAAGCGTTTTGTCGGTAGATCCTCCGTCAACCACAACGATTTCATCCACCCACGACGAAACGGAGGCGAGGCAAGCCCCAAGTTTCTTTTCTTCATTATACGTGGCGATAGCGACGGAAAGCTTCATAAAGAACAATGGCTATAAGGCCACTGATACTTAATATATTTGCTACCTTTCGTAATTTCGTTTCCCCGAATGATACCACGACACGGTGATCGCCTGCCCCAACGAAAAATGTCATAAGCCCCCGATATTGCGGATCCTGAAATTGAACTTCTACCGATTGGCCATCAACAAGTACGCGCCAGCCCGGAAAATAAAGAGTATTATCCACGATCCTCGTATCACTTTTCGCAGACACCATAAATTCGTGGCGCGTAGTTTTCCTAAGCCCTGCTACAATTGTGGCCTCTCCTTCAATCACCTCATACGTCGCGTTCGAACGATGTTCCATAAAACGCACGGACCAGATGGGGCTGCTCTCACCGGTATCCGTAGTGCTGTTGTAGATGCCGGAATAATATACCTCCGGCCTCACATCATAGGCTTTCGCTCGCCACATGGACGAAGTGGTTATAGCGATTAGGGACAATAAACAGAAAACAATAAGCAGATGAAGCCGCTTTGGTACATGCGTCAAGGTAATCGCTCCCAGGATGGAAGAAATGATCACAGATATGGTGAGAAATCTCCAGGGAAATTGAAACTTCTGCAAAATTGTTATTCTGTCCCATATCGGTTGGGACGCCGAAACCATCAAAAGTAACGACGCCGCAAACACCATAAGGAGTACCCCTATCAGCCATTTGATTTTGGTTTCCTTCGCGCGGAAAAATACAACGAGCGATCCCAAAATTGCAAACCAGTTTCCTAGGCCTACTTCTTTGGTAAACTCATTACCGCCTCCATAATTCCACGGCGAGACAAAAAACCATTGCCACGGAACAAATCTCGTTAGAAAATCATTCTTTGTCACGATATCGCGTAGGGTATACTTTCCTTCAAAAAATGCCGGCATCCAGAAGAAAGCGGAGGCGAGGAAGCCAAGAAGTATGAGATAGGACGTAAGAAGTAAGAATCGAAAACGATTTTTTGTTTCAAAAAAACACAAGTAGAGACCATATATCAGAATCAAAGGCAACATCATGAGAGCCATTGCGTTATGAGATAAAATAAGTCCTGCCATACTGATGGCTATAATGGCTCCACCCGCAATGCCCCGATGGTTCTTTGTCATTCGCAGCATTCCATATAAAATAAGCGGCGGAAAGATAAATGCGACGTGCTCACCGATTGCGCCGCGGACATACAAGTCCACAAAACGGTAGGGGGCAAATCCGTAGAGACCCGCGGCAATGACTCCTGACGCAGTCCCCCACGCGGTGGAGGCAAAAAGGTGCATTGCAAGGATACTCGCCAGATAGGAGACGGCAAAAACGAGCTTCGTGCTGTCTACCAACGAAAATCCGACTACATGGAAAAACGACGCGGCGTAGGACGGCAACGGATAGAGAAACATGAGAATCGGATGCCCATATCCCCAGTTGAGATTCCCGGCCCAACGCGGGATGAGGTTGCCTTCGGAAAGCGATTGATAAAAGCCGGCAATACGGGCGACATGATCCGGAGTATCGTGCCCGACCGGTAACCCCGGTCGCATCAAATCCAAAATCGGAAGTATCGAAAGGATGATTAAAAGGAGTAGCATAAATCGCTTCATATATTAATATTGCCGTCTTTCGAGTATGAGTCCATTAAGGAGTGTCTTCACCCAGACAGTTTCTCCTCCCTGCACAACCGTTTCAAGCCATCCCTTTTGGCGCCACGGTTTATCATTATCAGGTTCGATAATGAGGTATGCAAGTCCTTTCTTTTCGTGGGAAGGCTCGTATCCGTATGTTTGTTTCCCATACGTTTTAAACAAATAATCATACGGCCAGGTATACACGGAAGGGATAAATGCAAACACGGAAAAAGGCTGACCACTGGCGTCTTTGTAGATTGTATCAAGCACGAACCGCTTTCCCTGAATCTTTTCAAATTTGCCGGTATCATTGAGGTCCGACGTATAGGTTATATACATTCTAAATACGGATCCCACAAATAATACCGATAAAAACGCGGCGGAAAGGATCAATCCTAACGACGGAACATGTACGTTCTTTTTCTTTTGAATGAACGACGTAATCGCGTAGGTAAATAACAGAATAAATCCGAGGCGCGTATGGGTAAGGTAATAATCCCAAACGACATTATTTAGCACCAGATATCCGGCCCAGGTTGTGAGCATCATAAGGATCAAGAAAACGATAAATTTCCGGTCTATTGATTTCCGTATTTTTAAAAGTCCAACCGCAACAATCGGGAGAAAAAGAATCAAAACGATCTTTCCAACGTGATTGGGAATCCATCCGAACTCAAACGTAAACGTGTTCGCGAAGTTATTCCAATAATCTACGCCGTGCGAAAACAATCTCTTCGTTTCAAATATTGATCCGCCCCCAGCGGCACCGCGCGCTGTATATTCCCATGCCGACCTAAACGCCATAAATCCATGCCGGGCTTCAAACAGAACCATCGGCAGAAACGAAAAGAATAATGCTCCGACGCAGTACATATATACCCTGGCGTCACGGATTTTATAAATGAAGGGCATGGATAATAACACCGATACGGTCAGCGGCACGGCGACGCCAAGCTGTGAATTGTAGGTAAATCCGGAGATAAATACGGCAAGCGGCGCATATATCCGGGGGTTTTGGGGTATGTTATATACAAAATACAACGCCAATAATACAAACGGTGTAATCGGGTGACTGCTCCAAATAAAACGCGATTGTGAAACGATAAGCGGCGATACCGCAACAAAAAATAAAAGGACTAGCGATCCGGCTTTGCCGAATATTTTATACCCGATAAAACACGCGAGAAACAAGAAGAGAACTCCAAATAGAACCATAAATAATTGGCCGCCAATGGGATTCCCCTGAAACAACGTATATGCCAGCGCCATGAGATAAAAATATCCGGGTCCGTGGAATATTCCGTTTATTCCGGCAACACCGGACCCTGCTTCAGCGCCGATAAGGGTGAGTTTATGGTTCACCACGATATCATACGCAGCCAGGTAATCCCGTCCGTGATCATGACCGAATAGATAATTTCCGCTTATAAGCTCCGGCACCCGAAGGGATATCCCCCAAACAAATAGTAAGATGAGAAACGAAATATATTTCATACTTCTACTCCCTGTCTGCAATATGTATTGCAGGCGTACCGTCCGGATAGGTAATATTCGCCCTGTTTCCGTATACTATTTCACCCGGAGTTCCGATATACAAAATACTTCCGTCTTTTTTTTCATTCGGCCAGTCGATTTTCCGGAATTCATATTTGTTAAATAGCGGCCCTTCCTGCGCGAGATATTTTTTGGGGTCATAGGTACTGTAAAATAAGAAAAAAATGTACGGTTGTTCTAAATCAGTTGAAACAACGATTTTTTTATATTCGGCGCTATGATCTTCTGCGTAGTCTACCGCCTGTTTATACCCATATTGCCAATATTTTGAGTACTCAACATTCATATGGACAAAATATAGGTTAAGGTATCGTGTAATTTCAAACAGTGAAAATCCAACGAAACAAAACGACACAACTATTATGATTATTTTCTTATATCCGTCTACAGCGCTCTGCATGAAGGCATATACGTGCCGTAAAGCGGCCCATAAACCTATGGCAGTGATAATCTGAAAAGACGGCAAGATTACGAGCGTCCGTACCGCGTGCGGTGCTTCGAAGGTAAATGCCGCGGCAATTGGTGCCAAAAGAAGCCACCCGATAAAATAGTGCGCTAAATCTTTTGATTTTTTTATTAGTACCAAGAATCCTGCACATAAAAATGGGATCGTCCAAAGATACAGGAGTCCGCTATCAGGAGCATGATGACGGGGATGATCACCGGTGACAAAAAGCCACTTGGGTGAAAAATGCGATAGGTAGCCGGACGCATAGACTTTTACCCATTCAAACCGGCGGTCATTTAAAAATTGACCGAGCAAAGACCCACGCTGTGTATCCCAATTATATTTTGCTACGGATTTTTCCAAGTATTCCGTTTTTTTGGTCAATATACCCGTACTCGACAACCTCTCAAGACCGGTGTTATTTACGAGCGTACCTAATATAGGAAGCATCAATACCAGGGCGATACCGAGAGACCACAAAAGCTCTTTACTGTGTCGGATGGGTGGTTTGAGAAATACAAAACCAAGAAGTGCCACATACAAAGGAACAAAAATTCGTTCCGTGTGATAGGCATACATTGCAAGAACAAAAACAATGGAAGACAATAAATAATATTTCGCATTCCGGAGCCCACGGAGAAAAAAAATGGTTGCCCATATATTGAGCGTCACACCGATATTTGCTTCAAATGCAACACGGGAGAATTGGATATGCCAGGGAGAGAGAGCTAAAAGCATCGCTGAGAGAAGCGCGACGCTTTTAGAATTTCCAATTTCCAATTTCCAATTTCCAATAAAACTCTTTTTACCTTGTTGGTCATTTGGATTTGGGATTTGGGATTTGAGGAGTTCTACGACGAGTAAGTATGTCCCTATCACCGCAAGAATTCCGGCGATTGCCGAAGGCAGACGAACTGCCCAAGTATTCAACCCGAACAAGGCTATTGCCGGTACCGTCAAATAGATATACAGGGGCGGTTTATAATCATTGAAGGATCGAAACACAAGAGGAAGGGTCTTGCCAAACTCATCTTTACCGGTAGCAAGCAGACTAGACGCATTGTATCCAATCGCTGCCTCATCCCAATCGGGACCCACGGGAACAGTCCCCAACTGATACAAACGAAGAAAAACGGCAACCAACAGAATACCGATTAAAAATAGAGAGCTTTTAGCTATGTTCATAGATGACAAGAGCAACTGTTCCATCGGGATAAGTAATTTCCTTGAGCACGTGATCTCCTGCACCCACCCAGGAAGGGTCACCGATGATTAAAGATTTTGGCGGTATCGGAGAAGGCAATGTTTTGATAAATACATATTTGGCAAAACCGTCCACATGATAAAACCCCGCAGCGTCAAAATAAGAGTTTTTTTGTCCGAGATACAATCCCGGATCATATTGTGTATAAAAAAGTGTATACATATATGGTCTGCCGATCCGGTCTGTAACAAATATATGGTCATAGGCATCATATGCCCCTTTGGCGTATCGAATAGCCTGCCCGTACCCATACTGCCATTCAGACGCATACACGCGTGGGTAATGCGTGTGGTAATTATAAATATAGTAGCTCACCTGAAAAACATAGATTACCACAAGGACGATTACCAAGACTCTTCTCACTTTTCGCATGCATACCCATAGACCGTATGCTATAAATATCTGCCACGTCGGTAAAGAATTGAGAATCCGCAGTGCATGCGGCGTCTCCCGCGCCGTTGCCGCCGGAACAATTGATACCAACAACCAAAAGAGTAAAAAGAAAGCAATTTTGGGAGCATGAAGCATCAACGTGATGATACCTATTACGAGAAGCGGAGCTTCTATCAGATATAACTGCCCTACATCCTGAGTAGAAAATTTAGGATTGCCATCACCGCGGATGAACAAAAATTTCGGATCAAAGTGATCCGTGTAGTGCGTGAGCATACTGTAGGCATACCCCACACGACGGTTATTGAGTACCTTGGAGAGGAAGGTGTTCCCTTCCCGGGCAATTCTATTGTTTGCCGTAATCACCGGAGAACTATCCGAAAAAATATTCACTTCCCGGAAACGCAGCATCGCTTGTTTGGAGAATAAATGTGGGAATATAGGGAGGAGCAAAACAATCGACAGAATAATCCCTCCCAGAAAATTCTTTTTATGAAGAAATACATTTTTTCCGATAAAAACAACTAACCCGAGAGCAAGAAGCGGGACGAAATACCGCGCGCTATTAAATGTATAGACTGCCGCGACAAACGGCAGCCAGCATACCCAATAGAGTTTCTCCTTCCCCCGGGCCGCCAAACACAACACGACGCCAAGGACGATAAAAAAGAGCGCGATAGTTGCTTCAAACCCGGCACGGGACAGATTGATATGCCACGGAGAAATGGCCAACAGTGCTGCAGACAGCAATGGCACATTGATTATTGTTTCCTGTCCATTATGTTTAAAGAGTTCTGTTACCAAAAAGTATGTAAGAAGTACGGTCAAGGTACCGAAAATTACGGATGGGAGGCGAACTGCCAGTTCATTTAGCCCGAAGAGTGCTACAAAAGGAACGGTGATATATATGGCAAGAGGAGGTTTATAATCTCCGTAAGCGATAAAGGTATCAATCGGCAAAAACCGGCCGTGCTCATCTTTTCCGGTTTTGAGGATACTATACGCATTGTACCCAATAGAAACCTCATCCCAGGAGAGAGCCGGAGGATTGTCCGAAACGTTATACAAACGAAATCCGAGGGCAAGTCCTACTATAAATACTAATACTATACGTATTTTTATACTCACGGTATTGGTGTATTTTTAGCTGATTCAGTTGATACGTTTTCGACGAATTGAAATGCCTCGCTCCCGTCTCTCCAGACTATGCGTTGTATTAATTTTGAATCGGTCATGGTAGCACAACCCCCTTTGTTTATGTACAAGACCCGGTTATTTGGATACTGCTCGTCTATGGTTTTCCGATACTTTACATTCGGACAATCCAAGGGGACGAATATATATTTATCAAATCCCGTATAGTCATAATCTCTTGGTGATCCCAGCTCTTGATAACGTTTGGGGTTATAACCCATATAAAATAATAAATAAATATACGGGCTTGAATTCGTTTTCGTAATGACAATCTTATCGTAATTCTGGTAAATATTTGGCAAAGACCGTACCATTTCTTTATATGCAAACCCGCGATAATATGGAGCATGCAAGGGTTGATGAACAAATAATTCATGGGTAAAAAATAAAATATTTAGGCCATACATGACGATTATTCCCAAAATTACAAATAGCCGAATGTTCTTATGAGTAAATTTTATACACTGAATAATTCCGAATGCGACTACCATACTTCCCGGTAGTATAGAAAAATAATATCTATGAATATTTGGAGTTTCCTGACCAAACACTGCTAACGTGAGCGGCGTAAAGAAAAACCATCCTAAAATAAAATATCCCCACCGTTTTTTGAGTTTGATAATTTGATACAAACCAATGAGCAGGAATGGTAAGTCAATGAAATACATAAAACCTGTGTTGGGTATTTTTTCCCTCTCCGGTTGATATGCCTGAAAAAATAAAAAGTCAAATCCGAAATACGTTGCATAGTTGTGAATAATATATCTGCCATAATCAACAATTTTGTTGTGATACATTCTGGTTGACACTATCGTTGATCCCGCGACGCCATCCTCACGTATTTGCTCGTTGAGCGACAACATCACATCCTGAGATGAAAATATATTGACTTGCCCAAAACGGGACCCCGAAGATCCAAACATTAAATATATAGTGGCTAGCAGAATGCTCACAAAAATTGCAGCGAGAACAAGTTTCATTTTTTTATCCAATTTCGGGAGGTAATACCAAAATAAAAGCGGTACAAATCCCAATAACAATATTCTGGGAGAAGCGTAGGTAAAACAACTCATAATCCAAAATCCCAACCCGCAAACTGCCCAGATGTGTTTTTTGGAGTCCACATATTTTTCGATACAGTACCAGCCAACGAGCATAAAAAGTACAGCAACCAACGGATCACTTTGCACCCTTGAAAGAAGCAGGGAACTTGGTGCGAATGACACTATGGTTGCGGTTACTAATGAAAGCAATATATTTTGAGTTAGTGCAAATGTCATAACGGCTGACACTAAAACGATCAATGTTCCTGCAATAGACGTTGGCAGCCGGACAGAGAATTCATTGAGTCCAAATGATGCTACAAATGGAACCGTAAGATAGGAATAGACGGCTCCCTTGTAGTCATCAAACGACCTGAGTATGAGTGGCATTGGCTTGCCATATTCATCTTTTCCGGTTTTCAAAAGCGAATACGCATTGTAGCCAAATGCGGCTTCATCAGCATGAAATCCTTCCGGTATCTTACCGAGACCCCATAAACGGAATATCGCACCAAAAAAGAGAATGAGGATGAGAAATATCTGCGTTCGTTTCATGGCTATTGTCGTAGTATTTTCCGGGTTCTTCAAGTATTATATCCTAGACAGAGAAAAAAGCATGAGCAAGTCCATATTTTTATATCTGGCAGCAGTAACACTATTTACCGTGGTCTTATTTCGACCATTTACCCTGCATCTCCGCGATGCGGTGGTCAATGTCATCGATCCGTTATTTTATGCGTGGAATTTACAGTACAACGCTGACGTCATGGAAGGAAAAGAAAAAAGTGCATTTGATACCAATATCTTTTATCCGCTCACCAATACAATAGCCTATTCAGATACGCTCTGGGCACAATCGCTCCTTGCAACACCCATTATTTGGGCGACAGGTAACGCCATCCTTGCACAAAACATCCTGATCATTCTTTCATTTGTGGTATCTGCAGGTTCCATGTATCTGCTCTTGTACTACCTCACGAAACACCAAGCTGCATCGTTTATATCTGCATTATTTTTTGCTTTTTCCTACCCGAGGATAGCACAGATCGGCCATCTTCCGTTTCTATCCAGTCAATGGGTCCCACTCGTAATCCTGTATACATTAAAATTTTTTGACGAAGGCAAAACACGTTCGCTTCTGGCTGCGTATATTTTTTATGCATTAGCAACAGCGTCATCTATATATTTCGGTGTTTTTCTCACACCGATGCTCTGTATTGTCACGCTTGTACAAGTATGTATCTGGGTTTCTAGAAACAAACAACATATACTTTGGAATAGATTAAAGACAGTGGGGTATTTATTCATCCCTTTTGTATTGGGTTTCGTTCTGATAAACCTACCGTATCTACGGCTCATGGCTGAACACCCGGAATATAAAAGGACGCTGTTTGACACATACAATTTACGCGCACTACCCATAGACTATATAAGCGTGCTCCCGCAAAGTTTATTGCTTACCATAGGTTTTCCATCTGCTCCACCGGAGCATGCGCTCTACCCTACACTTATTCTCTTCTTCACGAGCATTATTGGTACGTACAAAGCATGGGTGGGAAATAAAAAACTCGTACTTATATGCGTAATTTCAGGACTAACATATCTCATTCTTTCCTTCGGAGTCGAGCAAACTATCTTTGGTAGAACCATTAAAATGCCCTACTACTATCTGTTCAATGCAATTCCAATTTTCCGGGCTGTCCGGGTTCCGGCGAGATTTGGATTATTTGTGATCTTCAACCTTACCATTTTATCGTCTTTCGCTTTGCAGCAAGTTTTTAATAGAAAATATTCTCTTTTAAAAATCTTCACTGTTATTACCCTTTTTCTCATTGAGATATGGCAAATCCAAACGCCTTTTGTCCGTATTCCACTAAGGAATACTTTACCGGCAGTCTACACGTGGCTTACAAACCAACCGATACAAATCGTCGTAGCGGAGCTACCCCTGCGGCTTTTTTATACCGGCAGATCCATGGAGGGGCAACTCATGAAACAATATGCTGATCTAAACGAAATGGATAATTATGCTCTGGAAACCTATCGTCTGTATTTCTCTGCATTTCATAAAAAACGCATGATAAACGGGTATAGTGGCTTCTTTCCGAAGAGCTATAATAGATTAACGGAAATACTGGAAGGCTTCCCTTCTGAATTTTCGATAAAAACATTGCAGGACATTGGCGTCACTTATGCTGTCGTACATATCCGGCAATATGAGAATGAAAAAAGAGGTGAAATAACAAGAGTATTAGCTCATTCACCATTATTGACTCTTTCCTATTCTAGAGGCGATGATCTTGTCTATACGATTAGTAAAAAGAAATAATATCTATGAAAAGACTATTACTCCTCTATAAAAATCCTTTATTTATTCTTGGGTTTATTACTATTATATTTTTCTGGCAAATATTTTTCAAAGGATATGTTCCTTTTCCCGGTGATTTACTGCTTTCGGAATATAATCCCTGGCGCCAGAGCTCCTACTTCGGATACGCGCCCGGAGCAGTTCCGAATAAAGCTCAATACTTTGACACAATCCGGGAATTCTATCCTTGGTTGGACTTCACCGTTCGCGAGATAAAAAAAGGAAACATACCGCTTTGGAATCCATATAACTTTTCCGGACAACCGCACATAGCCAATTACCTTACCGCGGTTTTCTACCCTCTGAATTTCATCTATTTTATCATCGGGACCGTCAACGGATACTCTCTCATGATTGTACTCGCCCCGCTTGTAACATCTCTTTTTATGTATTTGTATGCCAAAAAAATCGGAATCAGTACGATCGGATCTTTCTTTTCCGCATTGATACTTGCTTACTCTTCCTATATGGCCGATTGGCTGGAATTCGGTGTTGTGGGACATACGCTTGCCTGGTTTCCACTGATACTCTACGCAATAGAAAATTTACGCTCATCCAAAAGCGCAAAGCATCTCATAATTTTAGTATTCGCTTTAACTGCTTCACTATTTGCCGGATACCCGATGGATTTTCTGTTCTACTTCAGTTTTGCTTTTCTCTATTTCGTATATGTTGCATACCTAGATTCCAAAACAAAGAAACAGCCATTTATTGTATTGGTCTCTCGCGCATTACCATGTTTTGTATTCTCTTTACTTATCGGGAGCATACAGCTTTTCCCTGCTATCGCATACTTTTTCAAATCAGCAAGGACCTCTATACCCTACGAATTCTTTATAAATAATATGTTGGTCCAACCATATCAGCTGATTATGACCCTGATACCTGATTATTTCGGAAATCCCGTCACAAAAAATTATTGGCTAACGACTTCGTATGTAAGCTTAACATTATCTTTTGGCATTGCATCCCTCTTTTTTGCATCCGTATTCATCTTTAATCTTCGTAAAAAAGACAGTGGCGTCCATTACCGTGAATATCTATTTTTGGCCTCACTCTTGATCATCTATATACTTATTGTGAGAACGCCCATCACGGAACAGTTGTATAAAATTACTATTCCGCTCTTTTCGACAAGCTCTCCCACCCATCTGTTAACGATCGGTATCTTCATATGGAGTATTTTGGCAGGACGGGGCTTTGATCTCTATCTAAAAAACAAAGAAAAGCTATATATGCTCATCCCCATAACCCTCGCCTTTTGCCTCGCATGGGCAGGAGTACTCTTCATTCCTAAAACGTATCAACTAGTGGCTCTCCGCAACAGCGTCTATTCTTCCGGAATTTTTATCGCACTATTGGTCCTATTTATTTTCGGATCTACAAAAATTAAGTTGAAAAAATATATGGTGATACTTATCATCCTCGTTACGCTCGCTGAGCGGTTTATCGCATTTCAGAAATTTAACCCGTTTGTACCCAAAGCATACCTATATCCTGATTCGGAAATATTGACGCAACTTCACTCCATATCAGGAATCGACAGATTCTATGGATACGGGACGGCAAAAATTGAATCCAATATAGGCACGCTGTATCAGATCCACTCAACAGACGGTTTTGGTGCCATAAATTATGCTTTCTATAACGGCTTTATTCGTGCGTCCCAAGACGGTAAAATCGTAAATAAATTCACTCATATAAATCGTAGTGTCGCGGAAATTGCCCCGGGGTATGGCGCGGACGATCTGCCTGATAATCAATATAGGCTGAGGGTAATGGATGTCCTAGGCGTAAAATATATCCTTGATCGGGTCGAAAATCCAAAAGACGATGCTACATTTCCGCGTGATCGATTCACCCGAATCTGGGATAATAACGACGGATGGGTAATCTATAAAAATGCGTATGCTGCACCGAGATACTTTTTAACGGATAAAATAAGATATTACAGTACTGATGAGGAATTCGAAAATATATTTTTTGATCCAAACTTTAATCCGAGAGACACGATATTGTTAGAAAAACGTGTTGAGCCGCTCATTGATGTTCTTCCGGCAAAGGAAAAAACTGTCGATCTGATACGCTATAAACCCAACACGATACTATTTCGTACCAATTCGGATGCTCCGCAAATTCTCTATATCTCCGATACCTATGATGATGGATGGAAATCATTCGTTGATGGCATACAAACTCAAACATTGAAAGCAAATTACGCCTTACGGGCAGTGTTGATCCCTGCCGGAACGCACACCGTTGTCATGAACTACGCACCGGACGAGTTCACGCAAGGCGTGATAGTCTCACTCATAGGCCTTGCACTTTTTATAGTTTTCTTAACGGTAAGTAAGGAGCGGCCAGAACATTAAAGCGCGCCGTTGATGCCTGTGTCGATTCAATCAGGTCTTCAAATACACTTACCGGAATGGCATCGACTCGAACTTTAATCACTCTGATATCATCGTTTACATAGTACGTTTTCAAAAAGGAAGCTGATGTTGTAGATCCTATCAATGAGATTGGCGTATCGACAATATAGGTAATCGGATTTTGTTTTAACATGGCTGCGACCTCAATAATATTTTTTGATGTAAAAATTGTTGAAGCAACTTCTTTTCTTCTTGCAACCTCACGAGGAGGAGCTTTAAACCAATATAAAAACTGTTCTCCGGAATAGTACATCGGCCTATCAAGTAACATGCTAAATACCGGTCCCTCCGTATCAAACTTAAAATAACGCGGATTTACCAAGAACACATCAGTAGGGTTTGTTCCGTTTCTGATTGCTATAGCGACGTCGAGACTATTTTTCGAAATCGAAAAGCTCCGTTTATTAAAAAGATCAGAAATATTCCGGTACGTTTTGTATATTGGCCTGGGTACCGTCAGAAAAACAATAAAAAGCGCAATAATTACACCCAATCGTTTGTGTCCCTTTTCGGTGACGTAATTCATGATCAGAGCCGCATATAAAGACGAAAATATGAAAACGGAAATAAGAAAATTAAATGTATTCGACTCACCGGTATCCTGATTGTAAAAAAATCCCAAAATAAAACTTGTAAGTAGTGCCGGAAACATAAAAATGTGAAACTCAAGCGGCAATTGTTTTATCGATTTTTTGGTATTTAACAGTGCAACGACCTTTGTACCAAAAATAGCTACGATATATATTGCAGTAAAAAGGATATTAAAAAACATAACCTGCACCCATTTATGATCCCCCTCATAAATGATGCGCGCCTGTTCCATTCTCAATAGATTCAACCACGGTTGAACGATAAAATTTTGCGCTCTCCAAAAACCCAAATAATATAATCCGCCGGCTCCCGCATTCGTCTGCAAATACACTGGAAGAACTAACGCCGCGGTAATGAATCCTACGAATGCAGACGTTTTTGACTTGTGTTTAATAGCGTCAAATAGAGCAACACTCAACAGACCGACGTACATAAAAAACGCTACATATATTTTCATACCTGCAATACTTGCGAAGAGAAGTGATGTAACTACGATTGTCATTTTTGTTGACTTCTTACGGACATAAAACAACATAATCATTGCAGCCACTCCAACCATCACCGCCATTGCCCTTGGGTAATTAGCTAAAAAGCCGGGACCATCTTCCAGGGAACTCATGGAAAATAATGGTGCACTTTTTAAAAGTCCGATTATCCAATAAATTGCATCACTGCCGAAATAAAAGAAAAAAATCGTCCATAAACCCAAATTCCCGATTCCTCCCAGCTGCCAGACCAAGCCGAGAAATAAAATACCCATCATCAGAGATATGAGCACCGTGGAATATTGAAACTGCAGCTGAAAAACTGGAAGCCCAGAAATACGCGACGTCTCACCAATCACGATATTTGACCAATAATGGTAATTATTTAACAATTCACCGGTCATACCCGGATGTTCCGGCGGAATAGAATATATAATCTCTCTTGACAATGATCCATAGAAAAAATTGTCATTTGCATTTCCACAACAATAATAGGCAGTACCTTTTACTACCACGCCGGTAAACCAAATAGTCGAAAGCTGCATCAACGACCCAATAAGTATTACTGCCCATATTTTCCAATTCATCTTAAACGGCGCTATTATTTCAGTCTTATCCTTTTTTCGCTGCCCGATAAGCCATATCACCAAGCATACAAGTAAATAGATATACGTGAGATACCGTATGTGCAAAACCCCAAAAAGGTATCCCTGATAGGCTAATAACACCATGCCCAAAGTCACCGAGAGCGAAATTTTAAAAATCCGGGGCATACTCACTTTCCGGAGCAAAAGAGATCCCGGGATATAATAAACGACGAAAACCACTACAAAATAGTAAAGAAACTGCAGCCAAAATATCGGATTTGTTAGAGAAAATGTAGGCATATGAGTATTAATCGTGATATTGACGCCATTCCTCAGTTTCCAAGTATATACCGTTGGGATTAACAAGCTGCCATCCTGACTGTTTAAGCTCGGCGCTTGATGAACCTGATAAATCAAATACTGTCTTTCCGCTAAATGAGGCGATAAGAGGCCAGTATTCAGGCATGACTGCCGTTGAAAATCCTATTTTCCTACCAACGTCTGAAATGTTTCCATCCGCGTGCATATACAAAACAAATGGTAAACTGGAATTGGCACTTAAATAATTATAGTCGTACACTGCGAATTTTATTGATGGGAACTTCCGGTATATAGTATTTTTGAAGCTTATAGATTCCTGTTCGGCAAAATTTGAGCCGTAATTAATTTCGCGAACTGTAGCTACTCCTGTCCCTCCAAGAATAAAAATTAATAAAACCAAACCTGCGGGCCTCATATGTTTCAACAAAAAATAAACAGAGAACGCAGTAAGCATGAGCACGAAAGGGTGGGTAAAAAAAACAAAGCTATCAAAAAGGGGCACACGGGCGTATCGTATGATCGTCATCAGGAAACCGAAACAGCATATAATAAAGGTCAATACATGGAAATTTTCGTTTTTGAATCTGCAATAGATATATTCTATTAAGACAACCAGTGATAATG
>ERZ1292640.753-Hain-H43-02um-R1-753-length-26796-cov-6_pt1 | contig 26796 bp, 25 predicted proteins | sample MGYA00564404_ERZ1292640 | MGnify/ENA primary metagenome ERZ1292640 (study PRJEB36523, sample SAMEA6512636) | groundwater metagenome | collected 2019-01-08 | study: AquaDiva: Metagenomics assemblies of 32 groundwater samples | reverse complement strand
TGTGTCATAAATGGCTAACCCAGCCGATACAATGCCTCCGGGTGAATTAATATAGAGATGTATATCCTTCTCCGAGTTCTCGGATTCCAGAAATAAAAGTTGCGCAACCACCAAATTTGCACTGGCTTCCGTAACAGGCCCAACCAGAAATATAACCCTTTCCTTTAATAGGCGCGAATAAATATCATAAGCACGTTCACCTCTTCCACTTGTTTCAATCACCATAGGGATCAGCCCCAAGTTCTTAGGCTCTATATCATGTATATTATCAAATAGTCGCGTCATCTCAGGATATCCCCATCAACTCATCAAATGTTACAGTCTTATCTGTTAACTTGACTTTATCAAGTGCCCAATTTACTACGTTCTCTTCTAGCGCCAATGACTCTGCTTCTTGCAGACGTTCCGAAGAAGCATAATGCCATTTGACCACTTGTTCTGGATTCTCGTAACTTTGCGCGGCATCTTCTATGATGTTACGAACCTGTTCTGGTGTAGCTTTCAAGGCATGCACCCTTACGACCTCTGCCAGAATCAGGCCCAACTTAACCCGATATTCCGCTTTCTCTTTAAAAAGATCCGGTGTAAAAGGCATTTCTTTAGCTTTCATCCCCCGTGCTTCAAGACCACTTCTTGCATTTTGCATTAACCGCTCTATTTCCTGATTGATCAAAACACCGGGTGCCTCAATCTGGGTCGTATCCAACAACGACTGCATGATTTGTTCTTTAAGCTTCGTTCGGGTCCGCTTCGAAACTTCACGCTCCAGATCCTGTTGAATTCCTTCACGCAATTTTTTGATATCTCCATCGGAAACACCCAGCAGCTTGGCAAAATCGGCATCTACATTCGGCAAAACAGATGCTTCAAGTTCGCTCAGTTTCACTTCAAATGTAACGGTTTTCCCGGCAATATCTTTACCATGATAATCTTCTGGAAAAACAACATCAAATGATTTACTGTTTCCCACTTTCATACCTACCAGCGAAGCTTCAAAATCCTTAAGGAATTTTCCATCTCCAAGTATCAATTGAACGCCCTCAGCCTTCCCGCCCCCAAAATCATTACCATCAATCACGCCCCGGTAATCAATCTTGATCCGGTCACCTTTTTTGGCTGAGCGGTCGACTGGTTCATATGTCACGCGTTGTTTACGTATCATATCCAGCGTTTTATCGATATCGGCACCTGCTACCCGCACATTAGGCCGCTCTATATTTTGTTTGCTTAAATCACCTAAAACTATTTCAGGATAAACTTCAAATGTTGCGCTGAATGTATAGCGTGCATCGTTATCATCCGCCGGTTTTGCTTCAAAACGTGGATATCCGGCAACCTGCAAATTCAGTTCCTTAACGGTATCTGTAAATTCCTTATGCACCGCATCATTCAAAACATCCTGTTGGACTTGCGCGCCATACATTTGTGTAACCATTTTGAACGGAACCTTTCCAGGACGAAAACCATGTAATTTAGTTGTCTTTGCCAATCGCTTTAAACGATTTTCAATTTCACTCTGCAGCTTTTCCAGAGAAATCGTAATATCAAAACGACGTTCCAATGCACCGAGGTTTTCTACATTTGATCCCATTAAAATTCCTGACTGATTAAATATTTCTCAACACATTACTGAGCTATCCGAGCGCCATTCTTATCCTGCCCGTCGAATAGAAAGTTCTGCGATAACATACAATTTGGTGCGAAAGGGGGGACTCGAACCCCCACACCTTTCGGCGCCAGAACCTAAATCTGGTGCGTCTACCAATTCCGCCACTTTCGCATTTTATTTTATCGTGGCGATTATACCTTTTAATCCCACCAACCGCAGCCAGATCACTCAATACTCTGGCAAAATACTGTTTGACCGCTTACTCCTTTACTGTCTGGCCCCATCAGATACAAGTAAGTGGCCATCAAATCTTCGGGTTGTCGCATCGTTTGCTTGACTTCTCCCGGATGCGTTTTCACACGTTGCGGTGAATTAACAATGCCGGGCACAATGGTATTAATGCGTAAACTGGGTATAGCCTCCCATTCATCCGCCTGAACTTTCACCAAGGCTTCGATTCCTGCTTTCGCCACGGTAAAACCTCCCCAATAGGCTGATGGCTTATGCCCATGAGAACTCGATGTCATAACAACACTGGCATCTGGAGCAGCCTTTAGTAACGGCAGACATGCCTTAGTTAAGGCAAAAGGAGTGACCAAATTAACCTGTAACATCGTCCGCCACTGTTCAATGGTCTGATTTTCTATCGGACTCAATCCATACAAAAATGCAGCGTTATGCAAAATTCCATCTAAACGCCCCAGTTGTTGCTCTATAGCCTGCGCAATGGTCACAAAATCCTTATCTTCAGCACGTTCCAGATTAAGCGGATAAATGAGCGGCTGTGCTTTTCCGATAGCCTCAATTTCATCATAAACACCCTCCAGCTTCTTCACCATGCGCCCATGCAAGATCACGGTCGCACCATAGTTTGCATAAGTTAATGCTGCAACACGCCCCAAGCCTTGTCCAGCGCCCGTAATAAGAATGACACGATCCTTAAGGAGATCTTTGGGAGCCGAATAACTTTCTAATTTATTCATAAATTGCAATTTATCACGATAAAGTACATTTAGAAGAAAAATAAAGCGCCTAATAAGCGTCTTTATTCCTGCAATCATCTCAAAAAACAAAAAAACAGACCCCAATAAAATATTGGGGTCTGTTGATATCAGATACTAAGTAACTTTGGTACAGATACTTAAATTACATGTCCATACCGCCCATGCCACCCATTCCGCCCATACCACCCATGCCGCCAGCAGCTGCATTATCTTCTTTAGGCAGTTCTGCAACCATGGCATCAGTGGTCAACATCAGGCTCGCAACGGAAGCTGCATTCTGTAGCGCAGAACGAGTCACTTTTGTTGGATCCAGAACACCCATTGCTACCAGATCACCATACTCACTGGTTGCCGCATTGTAACCAAAATTACCCTTACCTTCAGCAACTTTGTTAACCACAACCGATGGCTCATCACCACAGTTGATTACAATTTGACGCAATGGCTCTTCAAGGGCACGCAGAACAATCTTGATCCCTGCATCCTGGTCATGATTGTCGCCTTTGATGCTTTTAACAACAGAGATAGTGCGTAACAGGGCTACGCCGCCGCCAGGAACAACACCTTCTTCTACGGCTGCACGTGTTGCATGTAATGCATCTTCAACCCGCGCTTTTTTCTCTTTCATTTCTACTTCAGTCGCAGCGCCGACTTTAATAAGTGCTACCCCGCCAGCCAGTTTAGCCACACGTTCCTGCAGCTTTTCTTTATCATAATCGCTGGTCGCTTCTTCTATCTGAGCGCGAATTTGCTTGACACGGCCTTCGATGTTACCAGCATTACCTGCACCATCAATAATAGTCGTATTTTCTTTGCCCACTTCTATTCGTTTGGCTTGACCCAGATCACTCAGCGTCGCTTTCTCCAAAGTTAAACCGACTTCTTCAGCAATCACAGTACCACCCGTCAGAATTGCAATGTCTTCCAACATGGCTTTGCGGCGATCACCAAAACCCGGTGCTTTGACTGCACAGGTCTTGAGGATGCCACGAATATTATTTACCACCAAAGTTGCCAGTGCTTCGCCGTCCACATCTTCCGCAATAATCAATAACGGTTTACCTGCTTTGGCTACTTGTTCCAGTATCGGCAACAAATCACGGATATTAGAAATCTTCTTGTCATGCAACAAAACAAAAGGATTATCCAACAAGGCAATTTGTTTTTCTGCGCTACTTACAAAGTAAGGGGAAAGATAACCACGATCAAACTGCATACCTTCAACCACTTCCAATTCATTTTGCAGTCCTGATCCATCTTCAACAGTAATCACGCCTTCTTTGCCTACCTTGTCCATTGCATCGGCAATAATCTTGCCTATCTCAGTATCAGAGTTTGCAGAAATACTGCCAACCTGAGCAATTTCCTTCGCTGTTGCGCAAGGCTTCGACAGTTTCTTCAACTCGCCAATGGCTGCGGTCACTGCTTTATCAATACCACGCTTAAGATCCATTGGATTCATACCGGCAGCAACATACTTCATGCCTTCTTTGACAATAGCCTGAGCTAATACCGTTGCAGTGGTGGTACCGTCACCGGCGACATCAGATGTTTTGCTGGCTACTTCTTTCAGCATCTGTGCGCCCATATTTTCAAACTTGTCTTTCAGCTCAATCTCTTTAGCAACTGAAACACCATCCTTGGTAATGGTTGGCGCGCCGTAAGAGCGATCCAGCACCACATTACGGCCTTTTGGCCCCAATGTCACTTTCACTGCATCGGCCAAAACATTAACACCAGCCACCATTCTATGGCGGGCTGAATCACCAAACTTCACTTCTTTTGCTGACATAACTTTTCTCCTAATCTCTCAAAATATTGTCTTTAGCAGGTACTTGAATTAACACGCTTAACCTTCAATCACACCCATAATATCTTCTTCCCGCATGACTAAAAGCTCTTCACCTTGAACCTTTACAGACTGCCCGGCGTATTTACCAAACAATACCTTGTCACCCACTTTAACTTCCAAAGGGCGGATTTTTCCATCATCACCGACTTTGCCTTTTCCTATTGCCAGAATTTCACCTTGATCCGGTTTCTCCGCTGCGCTATCTGGAATTACAATACCTGATGCAGTTTTACGTTCATCTTCCAACCGCTTGACGATCACACGATCATGCAAAGGACGAATTTTCATGCTGTTTTCTCCTATTGAAATTAATAACCTGAATTTACGAAATATTTTGCATTTTATTTTTAAGAATTCCCGATGCAATCGGGATCCAAACATTACAAAGGATCGATATTAGCACTCATCGACCAGGAGTGCTAATGATAATAGGGCCTATTCTTGATAATTTCAAGACCGGGAGATGCAAGAATTTTATATGTAATTGAAAATGAATAAATAAAACAGATATCGGAATTGTAAGGAAGGAAATAAACCCGGAATAAAAACGAAACAACCCTGGAATTAAATCAGTACCAAATATCAGTACCAAATAAATGATTAAGTTGCCTTAAATCAGATGGAGATATCAAAACGGCAAAAATTAAAGCGGCTATTTTATAAACGTCAATTAATGCTTGAGAATCATTTACGGATGAACTTCAGAGAAATTTTTCTTAAATTAATTCGACAGCTTCCTTGAATCAAGTTGATTTTCTAGCTCTAATGGGAAAGGCATGTCTTCATCTTCGAATATCCATTTGAAATACCCAAGTAACAAATCCATCAATTCAGACATGCTAAGACTGTAGTTATCAAAATCAACATATATCATAGGACCAGCTATAAAATAGGAGTAATAATCACCAATCATTGGCTTATCGACGTTTTTTACTATTTGCCTTTCCACGCTGCTGGGGCGATTCACTTGCCAATGTTTATTGCCATTTGCAAGATCTGCAACGCATTGCATAACCAATTTTGCCGAAACAGGAAATCTAGATTTCCTGTCTTTAACAGTTGAATTGCCGCATCTATCTATCCAATCTACATAAAGATGATGAGCTGTAACAATAAAATTAAAAGTATCATAAATCCCCCAGCCGTCTTCCAACCTTTTAGATTCCCATTTCAGCTTCTCATAAAAGTCATTACATGTTTCTAAACCAAAGCGTGTGGGAGGCTTATTAATTGTATTCATCTTTACTTGCTTATAATGGTAGACAATTACTTTGAAACATCGGGACAAATGATTTGAAATAGATTTCTAGCACTTTCAGTTTTCTCATTTAATAAAATCAAATGATTCTCAGGATAAAGTGGTTCAAGAGCATCTTGCCACTATATGACTCGCTCCACCATGCGTTAAATCATGTAAAACCTTAGGTGCGCGTCTTTAGTTGCTTTAATCCACGCTCCACTTGTTTCTGGGTTATCTCCAACATTTCTAACTGCATAAGCTGTTCACTCTGCGGAGATACAACTGCTGCCCCGTTCTTTTGCTGCGCGTCCGGCTGACTTTGCGCGTTATCGGATGGAGATTTCGATGTATGCATACTGGTTCCTGATCTGATCTAGATAAAACTAATTTTTCCCTGAATCTACTGGCTGCTCATCGTGATTCTGATTCCAAGAGCACAATCAATTCAAATCGATAGAATGCGTTTAGTTATATCATTTTTTTTGAATTCTTTGTCACCATCCAAGTTTTAACGAATGAAAATTACATTCAGTTATTCGGTAATGACCCCACCGCCCAAACACACTTTGCTCTCATAAATGACGACAGATTGACCCGGTGTAACAGCCCATTGATCCTGTGCAAAATCCACCTGGCACTGATCCTGTGTAAAGCTTGCAATCGTACAGGGAGCATCTGCCTGACGATAGCGGGTTTTGGCGGCATAGACCCAATTGCAATGCGGCCGTTCCCCGCTGATCCATGTCAAATCCGCCGCTTTCAACGAGGGACGAAGCAAATCAGGGTGGTTATGGCCTTGTACTGCAACCAATACATTTCTGTCCATATCCTTGGCCGATACAAACCACGGGGCATCGCCGCCATCACGCGTACCGCCGATTCCCAGCCCCTGTCGCTGCCCGATGGTGTAATACATCAAGCCGATGTGCTGGCCGATCACTTTTCCTTCCGGGGTTTGGATTTCTCCAGGTTCATGCGGCAGATAGCGATTGAGAAATTCCCGGAACGGGCGTTCCCCGATAAAGCAAATGCCGGTACTGTCTTTCTTGGAGAAATTGGGCAGTTTGAGTTCTTTGGCTATCTTGCGCACCTCACGCTTATACAGATGCCCAATCGGGAATAACGTGCTGGCCAGTTGCGTTTGATTCAGACGATACAAAAAATAGCTCTGATCCTTGGTGCCGTCCTCGCCTTTTAATAACTGGAATAAGCCATCCACTTTGCGCACCTGGGCATAATGGCCCGTCGCAATATGATCGGCGCCCAGTTGATGGGCGTGATCCAGAAAAGCCTTGAACTTGATTTCAGCATTGCACAGCACGTCAGGATTCGGGGTTCTCCCCGCCTGATACTCGGCCAGAAAATGTGAAAAAACCCGATCCTTGTACTCGGTCGAGAAATTCACCACTTCGATGGGAATATCGATCACATCCGCGACGGATACCGCATCCAGAAAATCCTGTCGGGAAGAACAATACTCATCAGTATCATCATCTTCCCAGTTTTTCATGAACAGCCCAACGACATCATAGCCCTGCTGCTTCAGCAAATAAGCCGCCACGGATGAGTCAACACCGCCTGACATGCCGATCACCACACGCCGTTTCATTGCCTCATGACTCATGATGAGCCAGCAGTTCCAATGGACAGCGTTTACCGGCCATATGATCCCGGATACATTGCATCACCAGCGGGCTGCGATGATGCCGGATCATCCGGTTAATTTCATCCAGACTGAACCAGTCTGCCCGTAGAATGCCAGTATCCAGCACACGTTCTGAATCATGATGCGTCACGTGACCGCCAAACGCAAAACGAAGATACGTCGTATCCACGCGATGCGAGTGCCATTGATAAATCCCCAGCAAATATTCGGGCACGAAGGTATATGCCGTTTCTTCCAGCGTTTCCCGTATGGCGCCCTGAATGATGGATTCTCCAGGATCCAAGTGCCCCGCCGGTTGATTTAAAAACAAACCCGCACCAGCCTCCGGCTCTTCCTCCACCAGCAAGTATTTTCCATCTTGTTCAACAATGGTTGCAACCGTTACATTGGGTTTCCAGATCATGGTTTCTTGTACGACAAATAATGATAAAGTCTATTAGCAAAGATATTTTACATCCCTGCCATTAGCTCAGGATCATTTTTATCAGTTAATTAGTTAGTTCTGACAATCAATGTGCCGGAGAAACACATTTCATTTCTTACGCATAAATAAAGAAATAATTGAACAGGAACTCTACGCTTCTTTACTGTTTTTCTCCGGCTTCTGCGCAAATGACTTACTGATTCTGACTAGCTCATTTAATCGCACCGCCACTCTTTGATTGAGACTTCCTTCAGGATATTCGCCGTTGACATCAGCTTCCCCGGCTGGCAAACCGGTCAGGAGATTGATCGCCTGATCAACATTGTCTACGGCATATATGTGAAACTGCCCAGCTTCTGCAGCGGCAATCACATTCTGACGCAGCATCAAATGCTTGATGTTAGCGGCAGGAATGATCACCCCCTGATCCCCGGTTAGTTCTCGTGCGGCGCAGATATCAAAGAATCCCTCAATTTTTTCGTTGACCGCGCCGATCGCCTGCGCTTGGCCGAGCTGATTGACGGACCCGGTCACCGCCAGGGATTGTTTGATGGGCACATCCGCCAGATTGGAAAGCAATGCGCACAGTTCCGCCAGGGAAGCGCTATCGCCATCAACAATACCATAAGACTGCTCGAACACCAGACTGGCGGAAAGCGCCAACGGCTGGTTTCTGGCATAACGCGCGGCAAGGAAAGCGGAAAGAATCAGTATGCCCTTGGAGTGGATGGCGCCCGAGAGCTTTACTTCCCGTTCTATGTTAATAAGCTCTCCCTTACCCAACCGGCTGCTGGCAGTGATGCGGGTTGGCTGGGAAAAAACAAAATTCCCCAGTTCGATCACGGCAAGGCCATTGACCTGCCCGGACACTTTGCCCTGAGTATCTATCATCAAGGTATCGCGCAGAATTGCTTCATAGAGCCGGTCTCTCACCCGGTCCTGCCGCCGTATCTGAGCATCAATCGCTTGCTGTATATCACTGACAGTGACCACAACATGGCCTGCTTCGCGCGCCCAGTAGTCAGCCTCGCGCAGCAAATCCGCTACGCTTCGCATGTGCATGGAAAGCCTTTCTCCATCACCAACCAGCCGTGCGCTGTATTCGATCACCCTTGCCACTGCATAGCGGTCATACGGCAATAATCCTTCTTTGCGAGCCAGTGTAGCGATCAAACGCGCGTAAAGCAGATGCGTATCGGCGTTGCGCTCGATATACTCTTCAAAGTCGGCCGCCACCTTGAACAGCTCACTGAATTCCGGATCGTATTCCTGCAGCAGGTAATAGAATAAACGATCCCCGAATAGAACTATTTTGATATCCAGCGGGATTGGCTCGGGTTCCAGCGACACCGTACTGATCAGGCCATACATTTGTCCCAGGGATTCGATGCGAATCTCGCGCGATTGAAGCGCGCGCTTGAGACCTTCCCAAGCAAGCGGCTGCATCAGCACTTTGCGCACATCCAACAGCAGATAACCCCCATTCGCCCGATGTAACGCACCCGGCTTGATCAGCGTAAAATCCGTTACCAATGCACCAAACTGCGCTATATGTTCCACTCGCCCCACCAGGTTGCTATACGCCGGATTATCCTCGCTGAGGATGGGAGCGCCAGATTCTTTGTTGTTGCTGACCAGCACATTGATCTGGTAATTGTGGAAAGTCTGATGCAGGGTGACAGTCATCCCTGAAACGCTAACAGACTCCTCCTGTTTGCGAAAATCATCCACATGCTCGACCATATCCTGTTGTACGGCATCAAAATACTTCAGTACATCGGGCAGATCTGAATAGACTGCACGTAACTCATTGAGCATATGCTCAACGGTCGATAACATTATTCCCCGGCTGAGTTGCCGCATCCGTTCGCTACGCTCTCTTCTCCACTGCGGCAGATGACTCAGAATCTTTTCCAGCCGCTCCTGTAACTCAGCGATAGCCGCTTCAATTCGTTCTCTTTCTTCCTGAGGCAGTTTGTCGTATTCGTCTGGAGAAATCACTTCATCGCCACGGGCCGGGGAGAAAGCGAATCCATCCGGTGTTTGTAGCAGCACGATTTTCTGTTTTTCGGCATCCGCCCTTAATTCCATCAAGGCATGCTCCTGCTGCTCACTAAATTCCCTCTGGATTGCTTTAGCCTTGGTGCGGTATTCATCACTCTCAAACAACGCAGGAACCGCACCACGCAAATAATTTATCAGCTTATCCATATACAAGCGCAATTCTTCCCCTCTGCCGTGGGGCAGTTTGAGTACATGGGGTTTGTGCGGCTGGGAAAAGTTATTGATATAGCACCAGTCGGCAGGCTTGCTCTCTTGAATCGCCTTTTCTTCAAGAAGCTGCCGCACCAAACTGAGCTTACCCATACCAGACGGACCCAGCACAAAAAGATTGTAGCCTTCATGGCGGATGCCGGAACCGAAGCGTACTGCATCCATGGCACGCACCTGCCCAATGATTTCCGTCAAATCCTCAAGGCCGTCCGTGGTTTGAAATCTGAATTGTTCAGGATCACAGGGATTACTTAACTGATGCGGATCCAAAGGAGAATGGATTTTCTCTATCTTATTTTGAGTAAAAATGAGGCTACCTCGTTTTATTTATTCTGAAAACAGCAACATTTCTGCGCAGTAACAAATCAACCGGCGTAATTTACCCTGCCCGTTGTTTTAACAGGCCGATCATAACAAAATGACTCATTGATTATTTCTCGTCTCTTTAATCCGGCCAACCGCGCCTGCGCTGCATTTCTAATGCTCCCAACTCAAACGTAACAGACTTTCCTCTGGATTGTAGTGAAAATCCAGGTTGCCTTGATAGGCGTGGTGTATGGCTTCACCGATTCTACGCGCGAGATGAATGTCGGTTGTCGTTACCAGCGTTGTTCCATCCTCTTCTTCCACTGCCATGATGCGCTTGAGCGGATGTTCAGCCTGTTCGCGTTCCCCCTCGTTGCGCACAAGATGCATAATTTCCTCGCGATGCGCCAGGAAGAAAGGTCCCTGCAGTGTTAGAAAGCCGGCCGGATAATGATCGTGTATACGATGACAGGCGGGGCAAGTTTCCCGGTGTGCATTAACGGGAACCTGACACCACTGCCATCGGCCTTCGTGGAATACCGCGCTACATTGCGGGCAGACTGCCGGTTCCGGCAACTTGCCTTTAGTCTTATAGGCATCGTGCACCTGTTCTTTGAAGATACCGTCGTGGCGGGTAATCTGGTGAAAACCGGGGGACACGCCTTTTGTGCCCATAAATTTTGTGCCCATGATAAATCTCCTCTGATATAAACAGTTCATTTAAAGTAAGTAACTCATACCCAAAACCAGATCTCTTTCTCTTTCTTTCTCTTTCTACATCCCCATTTCACTCATTTCGTTGGCTCGATCAAATGCCGCCTGTTTCTTTTCAGGCAAATTTGCAATCATGACATCGGCAGTAAGAATCAGACTGGCTATCGAAGCGGCATTTTGTAAAGCAGAGCGTGTCACTTTAGTAGGATCTAAAATACCCATTTCTATAAGATCGCCATATTCCTCAGTGGCCGCGTTGTAGCCAAAGTCACCTTTACTTTCAATAGCCTTGGCCAGCACCACAGAGGGTTCACCGCCCGCATTGGCAACGATTTGCCGCAGAGGCTCTTCCAAAGCCCGCAACACAATCTGGATGCCGGCATCTTGTTCATGATTGCCGCCCTTTAAGGTGCCGATCGCAGCTCTGGCCCGCAGCAATGCCACACCGCCGCCCGGCGCAATCCCTTCTTCCACGGCCGCACGGGTTGCATGCATGGCGTCTTCGATGCGGGTCTTTTTCTCTTTCATCCCCATTTCAGTAGCAGCACCCACCTTGATTACCGCAACACCGCCCGCGAGCTTGGCTGCACGCTCCTGCAATTTTTCCTTATCGTAATCGCTGGTGGACTCCTCAATCAGTTTACGGATTTGTTTGACACGGCTCTGAATCTGCCGGGCATCCCCGGCGCCACTGATGATCGTTGTGTTTTCCTTATCCACTTCAACACGCTTGGCCTGACCAAGATGCTCCAGCGTGGTCTTCTCCAGAGTAAAACCCATTTCCTCGGCAATGACCTTACCGCCGGTCAAAATAGCAATATCTTCCAGCATGGCCTTGCGGCGATCACCAAAACCAGGCGCCTTGACTGCGGCGGTTTTTAGAGTGCCGCGAATGCTATTGATCACCAAGGTCGCCAGCGCTTCACCTTCAACATCCTCGGCAATAATCAGCAAAGGGCGGCCAGCCTTGGCAATTTGCTCCAGCAGTGGCAGCAAGTCATGGATATTGCTGATCTTCTTTTCATACAGAAGAATATAGGGATCATCCAGCGCTACGGCCTGTTTATCGGGATTATTGATAAAATAAGGGGACAAATAACCGCGGTCAAATTGCATCCCTTCCACGATCTCCAGCTCGTTTTGCAAGCTCTTGCCGTCTTCAACCGTAATCACACCTTCTTTTCCAACCTTCTCCATCGCTTCAGCGATGATTTCACCCACCGCCGTATCAGAATTGGCGGAAATTGCTCCAACCTGGGCAATCTCTTTACTGGTTGTGCAGGGCTTGGAAGCTTTCCTGAGCGCTTCAATGGTTGCAGCAACAGCTATGTCGATACCTCGCTTCAGATCCATCGGGTTCATACCTGCGGCGACAAACTTCATGCCTTCACGGACAATTGCCTGTGCCAATATCGTAGCGGTAGTGGTGCCATCTCCCGCCACATCGGATGTTTTGCTGGCAACTTCTCGCACCATCTGCGCGCCCATGTTCTCGAACTTATCTTCAAGCTCGATTTCCTTCGCCACAATAACACCGGAATTAGCCACGAGAGGCGGACCATAAGTACGCTCGAGTATGACATTGCGGCCCTTCGGGCCGAGTGTCACCTTGACTGCATTTGCCAGGATATTCACACCTTCAACAATCTTGGTGCGGACAGCATCATGAAATAGGATTTGTTTTGCCGGCATAAAAATCTCCCGAACGAATGTTTTATAACTCTGATCAGGCCTCTTACCACAGCCAGAATATCTTTTTCCCGCATGGCCAGCATTTCCTCGCCATTAATTTTCACAGTTTGGCCGTCTTGAGATTAAGGCAAGCTAAATGACCTGTAGATAATAAATCTGCGCTCTGTAAAGCGCGGATTTGAAATGAACATCTTCCTATTTAAAATAACCACTTATTTTTGGTTAGCAATCTATTTTTACTACTTGATTTTAATCTGCTTGGAGGTTTTTCCATTCTTCTTCGGCAGTGTCAATTCCAGCACGCCGTTCTCATACTTGGCTTGGGTATTGGCCTCGTCTATAGCGTGATCCAGACTGAAACTACGATAACTTGATCCCTGGTAACACTCGCGGCAGATCACTCTTTCACCTTCTTTTTCTTCTTTCACTTTCTTGGTTTCTACACTGATGGAAACACGGTTTCCATCCACTTGCACTTTGATGTCATCCTTCTTTACGCCGGGAATCTCTGCACGTACGGTATAGTTGGTGTCATTCTCAGACAAATCCATCTTGATTTCCGGAGCACTTCCCATATCCATGGGGAATGGCCGTATGCCAAAATTTTTAAACCAATCTTCAAAGACATCAAACAGGTCAAGGCGGGAAATATTGCTGGTCCGAGGGGAACGCTTTACGATATTCGTCATGATTTCTCCTTTTTATTGATGAAATTCACTTCAAACCGCTACACTTTCTGTGATACACCATCCATAACATTTAAGAGATAAGTGAAATGGTTATAATATTCAACCAAGGAAATTCCCTTAAATTTAATGATGCCAATGTATACTAACATAAGAAGGTAAAAAAGAACGGTTGTCCAATTAAATTGGAAAGGAGTAAATATGACCGACATTACTGCTATTTTGGGGAATGAAAACGACTTGCTTCTCAAGCATGTATGCGATGCGATTCCAAAGAGTAACCTACAGTTACCGGGCGCCGATTTCATCGAGCGCGTCATGGCCTTGAGCAACCGGAAATCAAGCGTGTTGCGCAATCTTCAGGCACTTTATAACAGCGGGCGTTTGGCGGGCACAGGCTATCTGTCATTATTACCCGTGGATCAAGGGGTTGAGCATTCCGCAGGCGCATCCTTCGCACCCAATCCGATGTTTTTTGATCCCAAACATATTGTTGAGCTTGCCATTGAAGGGGGCTGCAATGGGGTCGCTTCCACATTGGGTGTGCTAGCAATCGTGTCACGGCAATATGCACACAAGATCCCTATGATTCTTAAGATTAATCATAATGAATTACTCACCTATCCGAATAAATTCGATCAAACCCTTTTTGCCAGCGTCAATCAGGCTTTTGATATGGGCGCCTGTGCAGTCGGTGCGACCGTTTTTTTTGGCTCTGAAGAATCGCGCCGCCAAATCCAGGAAGTTTCAGAAGCATTCGAACATGCTCATAATCTGGGTATGGTCACCATATTGTGGGCTTATACGCGCAATGCTGCGTTTAAAACTGCGGATAAGGATTACCATGTGAGTGCTGATCTGACCGGTCAGGCCAACCATCTGGCAGTAACCATTGGCGCTGATATCGTCAAACAGAAAATGGCTATCAATAATGGTGGCTATAACGCTATCAAATTCGGCAAAACCCATCCCAAGGTATATAGCGAGCTGACAACCGGTCACCCCATTGATCTCGTGCGTTATCAGGTCGCAAATTGTTACATGGGGCGGATTGGCATGATTAATTCAGGGGGAGAATCAGGGAGCGATGATTTGCACCAGGCAGTTCGAACCGCAGTCATTAACAAGCGGGCGGGTGGCATGGGATTGATTTCCGGGCGCAAGGCATTCCAAAAACCGTTTACTGAAGGTGTCAAACTACTCAACGCAATTCAGGATGTGTATCTGGCTAAAGAAGTGACTATTGCCTGAGTATTTCTGAATGCAGAATCCCACCGCTTGCGGTGGGAAGTGCACTCCAAAGAGATTCAACTGTGATCATTCCCGGTTGATACAGTTACGCTGACTCAAGGTACCTATCAGGAACCGTTTCTCTGTCTTGTTGCAGGTTACGTTTAGCTATCCGCAATTTATTCAGTAAGACAACCAATTGAGAATGAAACCGGTCATTTGCAATCAACCGGTGCCATTCGTCACCGTCCGGATCATCCTCATCGAGATTTCGCCAGAAAAGATTACAAAAACCGCTGAATGAAACTGGCCGCCCTGCAATCAAGTCAGCTTTAATTTCATTATTTACCCAACGGCACCGTCTCTTTATTAAATCTTCAGCGCCCTCATGGACGGCAACAGACAGATAGGTATATAAATCTGCTGTGCAGTGAATGCTTTCCAGTTCGGGAAGTTCCTGCCTGCTCATGGCATTCGCAATCAGTTCCTGCAAAGCCAGGGTTGAAATTTTAAGACTAACACCTGTTTGTAATGTATAGATTTTATCGAGGTACATAAGTCAGCAAAAAACCAATAGGAAACCAAAACAGATAATTGGATTTGGAATCTTTGCTAAGGTTCATTTTTACCGAGATTGCCCTCTATCAATGAAAACGGATCATTATTCGTATCGTAAAAACTCTTCTGCCAGTGCATCGGCGCCATGCCGGTCGATCAGCGCATCAATTTCCACAAGCAAATTATCATCTTCATCCTCCTCCAATACACCAGCCCCCACTAAACTTGCTAATAAACCTGAAATCATCGCATTTCTTACGGTTTCAAGCGTCGGCGGATTTTCTTGATCCTGGCCGCTCATCACAAAATCAATCACCCGTGATAATGGCTCACTGGCGGTTTCCTGCACAAAGTCAACGGCTAACGCCGTTTCGCCAAACTCTTCAATAAGCGCATTCAGTTCATCCAGTAATGATTCATCGATATCAAAATGGTGCAGCTGCTCTGTTTCAGTAAATGCACCCGTAAGCAGGCCCGTGACAAAGTCGTGAATGGTGGCAAGCGTTATGTATTGATCATCTTCTGACCGGTTAATCCTATTTTCAATCAGGGCGGATAAACTGGGACTGACGCGGGTGGCGACATCCATGGAATTTCTTATCATGGCATACTCCTTGTAAGTTAATTCGTTATTCAGTGTAATCAATTTGCATACTTACCGGTATGTCTTAAGGATGTCAAATTTCCTCCATATAGAAACACTTACAGTTAATCTGTGATTGGCAGCACTGAATCGGTCAGGCAAGCAATCACTTCATCGTCTGTCACTTGCGGAAATTCCCTATAAAACTGCCCCACCGCGTAGAAGTCAGCAGGAGATGACAGGCACACGATGCGATCGGCTTTTCCCTGCATTTTTCTCAGCGTTTCGGGCGGCGCTACAGGAATGGCGCAAATCAATCCGGCTGGTTGCTTATTGCGTAGCGCGTGTAATGCGGCAATCATCGTTGAACCCGTGGCTAACCCATCGTCAATGATAATGACGATGCGTCCGGTGGGATCAACCGGCGGGCGTTTGGGGGTATATTGAGCGCGCCGCTGGCGAATCGTTTGCAACTGGGCAGCGACTTCCTCATCAATATAATTCTGATCTGCACCTGTTTGCCCGGCATAATCAGCCAGATAAACCCAACCACTTTCATCAACAGAGCCAATAGCAAATTCCGGATTGCCCGGCGCACGCAATTTCCGCACCAGCACCACATCCATTTCGCCGTTTAATTGTTGGGCGATCACCTTCGCCATTGGCACGGCACCTCTTGGAATAGCCAGTATCAGCGGATTTTTATCGCGATATTCAGAAAGCGCTTCTGCTAGTTGGCTGGCTGCTGCAATACGATTGGCAAAAATCATGGCACGCTCCTTATAGTAATCAATCTATGCATCCTATGTATCTTATGGCGCTATAAAAATCACATCTTGGGCAATCAATTACATCGTGCGGCTAATAAGTCCGCGCAATTCTTTCAGTGAGCGGGTATTCAATACATCGTGTTTTTCCAGCCAGCCACGCCGCGCCTGCCCGATACCAAAACGCAGATTGGAGAAATCATAAATGCTATGGGCGTCAGAATTAATACTGATCAGCATGCCTTCCTCTTTAGCCATCCGGCAGTAAGTATCCAGTAAATCCAGCCGTTCCGGATGCGCATTCAGTTCCAGGAAACAGCCACGATTCTTTGCTTCACGGATAATCCGCAGCATGTCCACATCATAAGGCGCGCGACGCTGAATCAAGCGTCCTGTTGGGTGCGCCAGCAGGGTAAAATAAGGATGTTGCATGGCACGCAGTATCCGTTCAGTCTGTTTGGCGCGCGACAGATTAAAATTGCTGTGCACCGCACCCACCACCATGTCAAGCCGCGCCAGCGCGCTGTCCGGCAGATCCAGACTCCCATCTTCCAGAATATCCACCTCGATGCTCTTAAGCAAGGTAATACCCTTCAACTCAGCATTCAATTGATCAATTTCATCGCACTGCTGCGCCAGCCGCAACGTATCAAGACCATGAGCAAAGGCCAATCGGCGTGAATGTTCGGTAATCGCCAGGTACTCAAAACCATTGGACAAGCCTGCAAGCGCCATTTCACGCAGTGTGTTATGGCCGTCGGTCGCTTTGGTATGCACATGCAAACACCGCGCAGATCTTTTTGTTCCACTAACCGTGGCAGTTTTCCTGCCTTTGCGATAGCAATTTCCCCCCGGTTCTCGCGCAGCTCCGGTGGAATATAAGACAGGCCAACCGCCGCATATACCGATGCTTCCGTTTCACCCGCAATGCGTATTTTGTCCCGGAAGACACCATATTCATTGATTTTTAACCCGCTTTTCTGCGCCATTCGCCGGAGCGCAATGTTATGAGATTTGGAGCCGGTAAAATAATGCAAAGCGGCGCCATAAGATGCTTCCTTGACGACGCGCAAATCCACTTGCATCCCGCATTTAAGAATCACACTGGCGCGCGTGACACCCGCCGATAATATTTCGGCCACTTCATCATACGCAATGAAACTTTGCATCACCGGATTGGGCGCCGACGCCGCCACGAGAATATCAAGATCTCCAACCGTTTCTCGCATGCGCCGGTAGCTGCCGGCGGGAGTCACCTTTGTGACCCCAGGAATTGCTGCAAGAAATTTTTCCAACGCATCCGCATATTGCGCCGCCATGGCCAGCTTGAAGCGTTGCGTCTGATTGGCATGCGCTTCTATTGCTTGCAGAATGTTATTCTCAGTTTTCTCGCCAAAACCGGGTAAAGCCCGGATTCGCTCATCACGTGCAGCGCGATACAACTGTTCAATCGTTTGCACATCAAGATCGTGATACAGCGCTTTGACCCGTTTTGGACCAAGGCCTGGAATTTTCAGGAGTTCGGTAATGGCAGGGGGCAGCTCAGTATGCAAACGATCCAGCAGGCTGCAGTGGCCGCTGCCGGCAATCTCCTTGATTTTGCCTGCAAGATCATCTCCGATACCTGGCAACTGCGTCAGATCTTCGCCTTTTTCCAGCAACCGGGATACTTCCTGCGAAAGTTCACCCACAACGCGCGCGGCGTTGCGATAGGCGCGGATGCGAAACGGATTAGCTCCCTGGATTTCCAGCAAATCCGCAATTTCCTCGAAGATAACGGCAATATCAGCAATATGTTTCGGCATATACAATCTCCTCATTTGTACTGTACTGCGTCTAAACACCTTCGAGAATTGATCTATAGCAACGGTTATCCAGATTAATACATTTCAGTCTATAAAACTACTACAATGAAAATGCCTTCCATTCTATTGAAATGGTTAAAAAATGAGCTCATCGTATTTTGAACATGATGCTGACATGGGTATCATCGGTCGTGGAATGACCGTCGAACAATCGTTTGAAGCGGCTGCGCAGGCGGTCTTTGCGATTATTACCAACCTTGAGGCAGTGCAGCCCGTTATTGCGGTAGCGATTGAATTTGAAGAAACAGACCTTGAGCTTGCGCTGGTCATTTGGCTTAATCTAATCTTGGGAAAATCGCGGGAGCTGGGTATGGTATTTAGCCGCTTTCACATCCAGCATCAGGGTAATCAGTGGCATGGAAAAGCGCTCGGTGAGAAATGGCGCGATGGATTGGAGCGCGGGGTTGAAGTCAAAGGCGCCACCCTGACCATGCTTTCGGTGAAACAAATTGGGTCGGTATGGGAAGCCCGTTGCGTGGTGGACGTATGAATATACAACTATTGCACCAGTTACAATCCTATCTCTGGACACTGCCACGCGCATCCGGCGAGAAGCGTGCGGAAGTCTTACTTTACGGCAGCAGACCTCTGCTCGAAAGCATGGACGACAAGGTGTTGCAGCAAATTGCCAATGTCGCCGCATTACCCGGTCTGGCCGGCGCAGCGATGACAATGCCGGATGCGCATTGGGGCTACGGATTTCCGATCGGTGGCGTAGCGGCATTTGATGCGGAACAAGGTGGCGTGATTTCAGCGGGCGGCGTTGGCTTTGATATTTCCTGCGGCATCCGCTGCCTGCGCAGCAATCTCAATTTACACGATGTTGCGCCGTTTTTGAGTCAACTGGCCGACAGGCTTTTCGCAACCATTCCGGCTGGCGTAGGAGAAGAAGGCAATCTCAAACTGAATCCGCAACAACTTGATCAAGTGCTTCAAGGCGGTGCGCAGTGGGCTGTGCAACAGGGCTATGGCAATACGGCTGATCTGGAATATGTTGAAGAAAATGGGTGTGCAACCGGCGCTGTGCCGGAGAATGTATCCGAACTGGCAAAAAAGCGCCAGCGTGGCGAAATGGGTACTTTAGGTTCGGGCAATCATTATCTTGAAGTGCAGGTAGTGGAGCGTATTTACGATAATGCTGCCGCACAGGTTTTTGGCTTGCATGAAGGCCAACTCATCGTTTCAATACACTGCGGTTCGCGGGGTCTAGGGCATCAGATCGGCACCGATTATCTGGTGATGCTGGCCAAGGCAGCCAATCGTCTTGGCCTGCAATTGCCTGACCGGGAACTGGCCTGTGCACCGATTAAATCTCCAGAAGGCCAGCAATATATCGGCGCAATGAATGCCGCCATTAATTGTGCGCTCGCCAACCGGCAAATCCTGACACATCTCACCCGCACAACGTTTGCCGAAGTTTATCCCCATGCAGTGCTTGAAACATTATTTGATGTCTCGCACAATACCTGCAAGGAGGAAACTCACGAAGTGAATGGCAAACCCAGACTGCTGCACGTGCACCGCAAAGGCGCAACACGCGCTTTTGCTCAGGGAGATGACAGGCTGCCCAGAAGCTATCGTGCGGTGGGCCAGCCTGTCATCATCGGCGGCAGCATGGGCACCGGCTCATATATTCTTGCCGGTACCAAGGGAAATCCGGCGTTTGCATCATCCAGCCATGGCGCGGGCCGCGCCATGAGCCGGCATCAGGCGCTGAAATGCTGGCATGGCCGTACATTGATCAATGATCTTTTACAACAAGGTATATTGATTCGCACCCGTTCCATGCGTGGAGCGGCGGAAGAAGCTCCGGGCGCTTACAAGGATGTGGATCAGGTTGCCGAAGTCACGGAACAAGCGGGTCTTGCACGCCGGGTTGCCTTTCTGCGCCCGAAAGTCTGCATCAAAGGATAACTTTTTGCAGTGAACTTAGACACAGTCAACCAGGAGGAAACAGCTATGGAACTTATGTTGCAAATCACTACCCGCGATATCCCCCACTCCGAGGCTCTCGAAAGCCATATCCGGCAAAAAGCGGAGAAACTCGAGAAGTTTTATCCACATGTGATGGGCTGTCGAATAACCGTCGAACTTCCCCATAAACACCAACACCAGGGACGTCAATTTAACGTGCATATTGACATTACCGTTCCAGGTGGTGAATTGGTGGTGAATCGCGCAGCGCATGAGGATGTGTATGTCGCAGTGCGTGATGCCTTCAATGCCGCCACGCGGCAGCTTGAAGACTACGCCCGCCGTCAACGCGGTGATAGCAAAACGCACGCACCGGTATTACATGGCAAGGTAATACATCTGTTTGACGAGGAAGGATACGGTTTCATCGAGACATCCGATGGGCGCGAATTATACTTTCACCGTGAAAATCTTGCCGATGATAATTTTGATAAGCTGGCCATAGGCGACGAGGTACAGTTTCTCGAGGATATCGGCAGTGAAGGTTTTCAGGCGAAGCGTGTCAGTACAGGCAAGCACCACATTCCTGGCGACGCAACAGAATGAGCGCCTGTAATCCCAGTCCATGAGCATCCAGCTTACGCCAGGAGACGCACTGATGATTGTGGATATGCAGAACGATTTTCTTGCAGGGGGCAGCCTTGCAGTTGCGGGAGGAAATGCAATCATACCGGTACTGAATCGATATATAGCCTGTTTCCAGGCCCATCAGTTACCCATATTTGCAACACGTGACTGGCATCCGCCAGATCATTGTTCCTTCCAGCCACAAGGAGGTTTGTGGCCCCCGCACTGCATTGCGGGATCGATCGGTGCTGCGTTCCACCCCGATCTTGGGCTACCAGCCGGCACCACCATTATTTCCAAAGCGGCATCACAGGAAAAGGACGCCTATTCCGCTTTTACCGATACTCAACTCAATACGCTTTTGCAATTATCCAAAATACATCGGCTATTTATCGGCGGGCTTGCCACCGAATATTGTGTGCTCAATACCGTTAAGGATGCAGTGCGCAACCATTACACAACCTTCGTGCTGCAAGATGCCGTGTGTGCGATTAATAAGCAGCCGGAAAACGGCTTGCGCGCACTTGAAGAAATGACTCATCTGGGTGCTATCTCCATACATTATGAGGAACTTACTGCATGAATCCGCTATCCAGCCCTTTATTGGCCGATCTGTATCAATTTACCATGCTGCAAAGCTATATTGAACAGGATATGGAGGAAACAGCCGTATTTGAACTGTTTGTGCGCAAGCTTCCACCCGGGCGCAATTTCATGGTTGCGGCCGGACTGGAACAAGTTCTGGAATTCCTCGAAAATCTGGAATTCTCGCTGGAAGAACTGGATTGGCTCGCAACACGCTTTCCACCGCATGTGATCACTTATCTGGAGAAAATTCATTTTGACGGGGATGTCCATGCCATGCCGGAAGGTACTCTGTTTTTTCCCAACGAGCCCGTCCTGAGAATTACCGCAAAGCTACCGCAAGCTCAGTTGGTGGAATCACGCATTATTAACCTGATGCATTTCGAAACACTGATTGCCTCCAAAGCGGCCCGCTCGGTGCTGGTAGCGCCGGACAAGCTGCTGGTTGATTTCGGCATGCGTCGTGCACATGGCGCGGAAGCGGGATTGCTGGCAGCACGGGCCAGTTATCTGGCAGGGTTTTCCGGCACTGCGACCGTGCTGGCAGGGACACTTTACGACATTCCGCTGTTCGGCACGATGGCGCATTCCTTCATCCAGGCGCACAGTGATGAAAGCGCCGCTTTTGAACATTTTGCACGTTCCCACCCAGGCAATACGGTTTTACTCATCGACACCTATGATACAGAGGCTGCAGCACACAAAGTTGTTACGCTGGCGAAGAAACTCAAAACTGAAGCAATCAACATCAAGGGCGTTCGCCTGGATAGCGGCGACCTGGCTCAACATGCCCGCAATGTACGCCAGATACTCAACGCAGGCGGTTTGGAAGATACCACCATCTTTGCCAGCGGCAATCTGGATGAGTACCAGTTGCATGCCTTGTTATCGGCTAATGCGCCCATTGACGGTTTTGGTATTGGCACGGCACTGGATATCTCCAGTGACGCGCCTGCACTGGACTGTGCGTATAAACTCCAGGAATATGCGGGCAAACCGCGCCGCAAGTACTCGGAGGGCAAGGCCACATGGCCGGGAAGAAAACAGGTTTATCGAAATCACGGTAGTGATGGTTATATGGCGGGAGATATCGTGGCGTTGGCGGAAAATGATCCGCAGCAAGGCGAGCCTCTCATCCAGCCTTTCATGCAATCGGGAAAACGTCTTCATCCCAGCCCATCCCTGCATCAGATACGCAATCAAACCATAGCAAATTACAAGCGCCTGCCTATTTCAATGACTGCTCCCAACCCAGCCCCTGTTTATCCCGTCACGATTTCTACCGCACTGAAAACAATGGCTGATCAATTGGACAGGGAACGCGCCATGCATGACCGGGAAGCTGCAAAGTAACCCTATCTCCCGAAGGCTTGACAAAATTATTAAAGCGAGCAAGATCTGACAAATGGATGGGTGATTTGATTATTAATCGTTACATCATTGCCATCTGATTGATTTCAGATAAATTCCATTTCAAAATGAATATATTGCATAAAAGGAGACTATGATGGCTATCGGTGAAATTTGCAATCGTGAAGTAATCACTATTCAACGTGATGAGACGGTTCTGGAAGCCGCCAAACTGATGCGGCAATATCATGTGGGCGCAGTTATTGTGATCGATAAGCTCGATGGCCGCACGGTGCCTGTGGGCATTATCACGGACCGCGATCTTGTGGTGGAAGTTCTGGCAACAGAATTGGATGAAACGGTAATCACAGTGGGCGATATCATGACGCCAGAAGTGTTTACGCTAAAAGAAAGCACGGAAGCTTCCGAAGCGGTTCAATTGATGCGCCGCAAAACCACCCGGCGTTTACCGGTCGTGGATGAAGACGGAGAGCTGGTAGGCATATTGACTTTAGATGATGTACTGGAATTACTGTCAGAGGAGTTACTGGATCTCGCCAAACTGGTCAGGTACGAGCAAAAAAAAGAAATACGGCACCGCCCGTAATGCTGACCGGCAGTAAACCCATTGATTGATGCGACTGAGGGGTATCGCTTGAATTCTTGATAAAACGCTCAATTATTCTTATTGAATATTGAGACCGGTCATTAAATTCTTAAAGGGTAAGTTGTCATGGAACAAACTACCACAACCCAGTTTGAGTTGCCTGCTGATGTCATCGCATTGGTACCGATGCGCAATGTCGTGTTATTTCCGCACGTATTAATGCCCATTACTGTCGGTCGTGTTAAATCCATTGCCACGGTCGAACATGCACTGCAATCCAAAGCACTCATTGGCATTGTGTTGCAGAAGGATGCTTCTGTCGATGACCCAGGACTGGACGCATTGTGCCGCATCGGCACGGTTGCCAATGTGGTGCGTCATGTTGCTTCAGATGACGGAACACATCATGCCATATGCCAAGGCGTGGAGCGTTTTCAGATTGAAGAGATTATCGAAGGCTACCCATTCCTTGCTGCCAGGATCACGCGTATTCAAGAACCGGGACAAGTAACGACTCAAGCGGAAGCACTGGCATTGCAATTGCGTGAACGTGCCATCGAGATTCTGTCATTACTGCCGGGCGTGCCGGCAGAACTTGCGCATGCACTGCAGGCCACGCGCGCGCCGTCGGATTTGGCCGACATCACCGCCAGCCTGCTGGACACCGAAGTGAATGAGAAACAGATGCTGCTTGAAACGGTTGATACCGAGGAGCGGTTGCAGAAAGTGCTGCAGATTTTATCCCGTCGTATCGAAGTTTTGAGGCTGTCACAGGAAATCGGCGAGCGCACCAAAGAACACATGGAAGATCGCGAGCGGAAGTATTTATTGCGCGAGCAGTTGAAGACGATCCAGAAAGAACTGGGCGAGGATGGCGGCAACGATCAAGAAATTGCGCAACTGAATGAAGCGATCAGCAATGCCGGCATGCCCGCTGAGATCGAAGCGCAAACCCGCAAGGAATTGCAACGATTGCAACGCATGCCCAGCGCATCCAGCGAATACTCCATGCTGCACACTTACCTGGAGTGGATGACCGAGCTACCTTGGCGGCTGCCGGAGGAAGCCCCGATTGATTTGAACAATGCGCGTCAGATCCTTGAGGCTGATCATTTTGGCCTGGAGCGCGTCAAGCAACGGATTATTGAATTTTTGGCCGTGCAGAAACTGAAACCTCAAGGCCGTGCGCCGATCCTTTGTTTTGTCGGACCGCCAGGGGTGGGCAAGACTTCACTGGGACAAAGTATTGCGCGTGCGTTGCAGCGGCCTTTCGTGCGTGTATCCTTAGGCGGCGTTCATGACGAAGCTGAAATGCGCGGCCATCGCCGCACCTATATCGGCGCCATGCCTGGCAATATTGTGCAAAGCCTGCGCAAGGCCGGCGCACGCAACTGCGTCATGATGCTGGATGAAATCGACAAGATGTCAGCCAGTATCCAAGGTGATCCATCCGCTGCGCTGCTTGAAATACTGGATCCGGAACAGAATTCAACCTTTCGTGACAATTATCTGGGAGTGCCGTTTGATCTCAGCCGGGTGATTTTCATTGCTACGGCGAATGTGATCGACAATGTATCACCGCCAGTACGCGACCGCATGGAAATTATTGATTTACCCGGTTACACCCAAGAGGAAAAACTGCAGATCGCGCTACGTTATTTAGTGCAACGGCAAAGTGAAGCGAATGGCCTACGCGAGGAACAATGCAAGCTGACACCTGAAGCATTGGCCAGCATGATTGCAAACTACACCCGTGAAGCCGGGGTACGTCAGTTCGAACGCGAGATCGGCCGGGTGATGCGTCATGCTGCCATGCGTATTGCGGAAGGTGAGCAACAGCAAGTACGCATTGATGCGGCCGATTTAGACGCTATCCTGGGTCCGGAAAAATTCGAGCATGAAGTCGCATTGCGCACCAGCTTGCCAGGCGTAGCCACGGGTCTGGCCTGGACGCCGGTGGGTGGCGACATTCTGTTTATTGAAGCGACACGGATAAATGGGAACGGACGGCTGATTCTGACCGGGCAACTGGGTGATGTGATGAAAGAAAGTGCGCAGGCAGCACTCACCTTAGTCAAGGCGCGCGCCAGCGATCTCAATATCCCGGCATCCCTGTTTGATGGCATTGACGTGCACCTGCATGTACCGGCAGGGGCCATTCCGAAAGATGGACCGAGCGCCGGGGTTGCCATGTTTATCGCGCTCGCCTCATTATTTACCAACCGGCCCGTGCGTCATGATGTCGCGATGACGGGCGAGATCAGCCTGCGTGGGCTGGTACTGCCCGTGGGCGGCATCAAGGAAAAGATACTGGCCGCCCAGCGTGCCGGCCTGCGCACAGTATTGCTGCCTGCACGCAACCAGAAAGATCTGCGCGATGTGCCTGAGGCCGCGCGCGCAGCCATGCAGTTTATTTTATTGGAAACGGCAGATGACGCCGTTCAAGCTGCATTGAATCAAGCAGGCACCCATTCGCCAGAATCAGCATTCAAACTCGTCTGAGTATGTCAATACATTCTTGCAGGGAATATATGAACGTACTGATGAAATTCACTATCTACAAATTACAAATTTTTAAGCATTTTACTTTTGGAAATACCGAATAAAACAGAAACACATCGTTTCCTTAGAAGAGTCAATAGGAGCATCAGCTTTATTGCAAATACTTCGAGAACCAGTTGGCTGCATGCTGGGCAGCTTGTTCCAAGGTACCCGGCTCTTCAAATAAATGGGTCGCCCCAGGCACCAGCATCAGTTTCTTCTCACAATTCATCAGAGCGTAAGCTTGTTCATTCAATTCGATCACACCGTAATCCGCGCTGCCGACAATCAGTAATACCGGAGCAATGACTTGACTTAAGGCAATCTCTCCAGCCAGGTCGGGACGTCCCCCGCGCGACACTACCGCAGCAATATTATTTCCCATCTCCGCCGCTGCTTGTAATGCTGCAGCAGCGCCCGTGCTGGCGCCGAAATAACCGGTTCGCAACGATTTTGTCTTGGGGTCAGCCTGTAACCAGGCTGTGGCGGCAAGCAGTCGGCGCGTCAGCAGATCAATATCGAAACGCATCGTATAATCCTGATCCTCTGCGCGTGTCAGCAAATCAAACAAAAGCGTGCCGATGCCTTGTTGCTGCAGCACGTTGGCCACAAAGGTATTGCGTGGACTGAAACGGCTGCTGCCGCTGCCATGGGCAAACAGCACGACACCCGATGCAGCAGGCGGCAGCACCAGTTCACCAC
>ERZ1292640.751-Hain-H43-02um-R1-751-length-26824-cov-6_pt1 | contig 26824 bp, 25 predicted proteins | sample MGYA00564404_ERZ1292640 | MGnify/ENA primary metagenome ERZ1292640 (study PRJEB36523, sample SAMEA6512636) | groundwater metagenome | collected 2019-01-08 | study: AquaDiva: Metagenomics assemblies of 32 groundwater samples | reverse complement strand
TACTATGCATTTGTATTGTGAAAAAGTGTAACCCAATTATCGTGAACCGCACTTTAATTTTGCGGATCAAAAAGTTTAAATACTCTTGATGTCGAGGCGAATATAGGTGATAGTATGCCCGGAATTGACGTTATTTCCTTGAATAAACAACTAAAAGAATTATGGAAATTGCCAGCAGCGGTTAATGTATTGAATCAAATCATCTTGCCAACTGAAGAAATGAGACGAATGATTTCTACAATGGCTTTACCTACTGAAGCAATAAAGCAAATGCAAACTGCAATGGAGTTGCCAACAGAGGAGATAAAGCGCTTACATTCTGCAATGGAGCAGTTCAATAAAATTAGCTCGCTACTAAATTTCCAGACATTTTTTGATGAATTTATTTCACTAAGCATGGTGGAAGCAGAATTATGGTCCGATAAGGATTTTGAGAAATTGCCATTAATATATCGTCCAAATATTTCGTCAGCAGATATAAGAAAAATTGCCGAAAACTGGAAACACCCATTATTAAGAAAGCAAATGAAAGAGGTATTATTAAGTGAAATGCGAAAACCGGAAATTCTACAAATTATCAAAAATGAATTAGTTGATGATCCGTCTTTCGGCAAAAGAAGCCATATATTAGAAGAAATAATCTGGGCGCATTTGAAGGGAAAATATTATTTATCAATTCCTGTTTCATTTATGGTAATTGACGGGATTATGATCGAACGATTTGGATTATTATTCAAAGAGAGCAAATGCGATTGCTGTGAAGCATGCAGGAAAAAAGATTACCCATCAACACATACTATTGCTGAAAAATTGGTGAAAATATTTCGAAAATCTAAACTACCTTATAAAACTCAATATATTGCTCAACTTGCATCTCTAATTTCGCGTTTTGCAACTGAGAGAAACCCCATATTGCACGGTAAAGTACTAAATTATGGCGATGAGGAGGTCTCAGCCGGATTATTGCTGACAATGTCGGCATTGAATTTTCCAGAAATAAGCATAGACGGTAATTAATTGAAAATTATTGCGGTATCGCGTAAACGGTAAGGTTAGCAATAGGCCGACCTGCACTAGAAGTGGTGACTGAATTTAACTTTATCGATATTCTCGCATTAGAAAATCTTACTTTAACTAGGCTTATTTCTTCCCCAACAGCCAGTTCAGAAATCTGATCTAGAGTCTCATTCCTTTTCGCATCAACATAATTTTCTCCCGAGGCTAAAGCATTTTCATCTATTTCATGGCACATGGCGGTAATTATTGGTTTTTTTCCACCAGCAAACATTGGAGCAATAACACAGGTCGCTGTAGAAAATATATCATCAAGTGAAAAGGCCTGGCCGTCAGTTATACTGGGCACTTCGTATAATACTGTTTTTTGAAGATATTTGCCAGTATTAGGTGTTGGTTCAGGAGTCACTGTAGGCAATGGATTACTGATTTGCATTTCCTTTTTGGTTGGGCATAAATTGGCTGATGCAACAATTGTGCCATCCGGGCAAACATATCTATAAATTTCAACTAATTTGATTGAAGGTTGAGCAGAAGGGCATGCTGAAGGATTATCAACAATGGAGCTATCCGAACAGACATATTTTTGGTTTTGGACGCATCCAAATAAAATTAATGAAAAGATAAGTAAAAACGCGTAGAGTTTCATAATCAAACGCCAGCAGTAGCTATTTCTCTGCCAAATTAATAAAACCAAGAGTCGAGGCTTTTCGGGAGTACTTTCCTGCTCGATTTCGCTTCTTCTCCTTCCACGCTTCCGCAAGCCCCTATCTTAAAGGTATTCCCTATTCGGGCTGCCTGCGCTGAAATGCCAAATCGCCAACAAAATCCCTTAAAAACCCCCGCTTCTTAATGCTGGTTTGTGGGAAATATGAGCTACTCCTATTCCAAAGCCGGTGTCAACGTCAACAAGGTAAAAGGCATCCAGAAGGGAATAGCTGGCCTTCTTGATTCAACGCTTACCCCTGATGTTTTGCTCGGAGCTGGCCACTACGCGGGTTTGCTCAAATTTGGGGGCAAAACCCTTGCTTTGCATACTGATGGAGTGGGAAGCAAGGTGCTAGTTGCCCAACAGCTCGGCAAATACGATACAGTGGGCATTGATGCCATTGCCATGAATGTTAACGATCTCATTTGCCTTGGCGCCCGCCCGGTTGCAGCCGTTGATTATTTAGCCGTTGAAAAGACAAACGGCCACCAGATTTACGAGATAATGAAGGGCGTAGCTGCCGGAGCAAAGGAATCCGGATGCGCAGTTGTCGGTGGCGAAACCGCAGTAGTTCCTGACCTGATCAAGGGAATTGCTGGCAGGGGGTTTGACCTCTCCGTTACCTGCATCGGTGAAATCGAGGGCGAAATGATAACCGGAAAGGGGATGCAAACCAATGATGTGATACTCGGCCTTGAGAGCTCGGGCATCCATTCAAATGGTTATACCCTTGCGAGAAAAGTTTTGATAAAAGGGAAAAACGGGGGGCAACAACGGGGCGCAAATAACCCAAATGAACTAAAGCCCGTTCCAAAAGGCAAGTCGCAACTTCGGGAAACTCTTGAAGAAATGCTCATCCCAACCAAAATCTACTCAAATGCCGTAATGGATGTGATAAGGCGCGTTCCCGTGCACGGCCTTGCGCACATCACCGGCGGGGGCTTTTCCAAATTGCAGCGCATCGGAGCATACGCGAAAAAAGGCTTCATCTTGGAGAATATGCCAAAACCCCTAGCGATCTTTGCCAAAATCCAAAACGAGGGCAAAATATCCGACAAGGAAATGTACCGCACATTCAACATGGGCGTTGGCTTTTGCATAGTGGCGGGGCAGGAAAACGCGCAGGAAATCATTTCCATCTGCCAAAAGCACAACATCAAGTCGAAAGTGATTGGCAAAATCGCGGATAAATGGGGAGTATACCTAAAAAAAGGCAACAATACAATAAACCTAAGCTGATCTTATGGAAGTTTTGAATTTCGAAATGATCCGGATAATCGTCGCACTCATCGGCACCGGGGCAGCCGCCTACCAGGATTACAAAACCTCATTCATCGATGAGAAAATCATCTACCTGATGCTTGCAGCCGGTCTTTTTTTGAACCTTCTGCATTTCATCATCACTAATGATCTCCTCATTGTATATGCGCTGATCGTTTCAATTGCGATCCTGCTCTTTGGTTACTTATTCTACCGCAAGGGCCAATTGGGAATGGGCGATGTGCTCTTGTTTGTTGCAATCCAGCAAATTCTTCCCCTAACCCCCGCTTCATTGCATTTCCTAAATCCCATCAACTTCCAGTTCCCCGATCTGACCGGCATCCCGGATGTGAGCCCATTCCTCCTCCACTACATGAAGGTTTTTGAAAACGGGATTTTCTTCATCACAATTTTCCTAATCAGCTCATTCATTGCAACATTAGGAAGCTCCTTCCAATACATGCTAGCGCTCTTTTCATCAAAAAAACCATTAAGGCCCAACATGCTTTATGGCGCTACCTCCCTTCTGCTCCTAATTTTTGGCGGCTTTTTCCTCTATTCGATGTTTGGGCTAAACGTGCTCTCAGCTCTTTTCTTCCTCCTTTTCGTTGCAAGCGCCTTCTTCCTCACATTCAGGGAGCAAATCCTGGACCAAGTGGTGATCCAGCGGATCCCAATTTCCCGAATAGAAGATGAGGACATCTTGGCACTGGAGAGGATGCCAAAGGATTTAGTGAAAAAATACAAGCTTGAAAAAGTGCTTACCGCCGTGCAGGTCAAAATACTAAAGGAGATCCAAAGGAAGGAAGGGATGAAACTTTTCCCGGTGAATAAGATCCTCCCGCGTTTTGGGCCCTATATTTTCATCGCGCTTCTTTTAGCTCTGTTTTTTGGAAATATTATGGAAATAATTTTATTCCTCACCGCAAGATAGCTGCTCCCTTGTTTTTCCTAATTGTCTGCCTCCATTACTGCTTTTTCATTTGCTGCTGATTTGTATCCGTACCAGTAGATTAGCGTATAAAATAGATAAGTGAAGAGGAAAACAAATCCCGCCCCGAATTCCCTAATGTACATTGGCAACAAAATGCTACCAAGAAATAATGTTATCAAAATCCCTGTATTTAGGGTGCCAAATCTGAATTTTTCTCCCCCTATCCAGGCAATCGACCCAACAATGAATGCAATGAAAACTAATAATGGCGAGGCATTAATGGGGTATGATGCCAAAATAATGCCAAATTCGGCCAATATCAAAAAGAGCGCTGCTTTCCCATTTTTAAGGTGCCTTCCTATCAGGGCGAAGGCCATTGCAACTACGATCCAAGTCAGGGAGGAAATGCTTATATCGTCTTTTGGCACATTGATGATTGAAAACGACAGTAAGTCCCCCGAGGGGGAATTGAAAACGAGGGCTGGGATCGTAGTAATTGAAACAATGAAAAACGCAGCGCCAATGAGCCCGAAAATCGGGATAGTGCTCCAGCGGATTTGGTTTTCATATATTTTATTCAGGAAAATCAGCCTGAAATCGGTCCAATCTGAAAATACCGGGGGATAATTCACATATAGGATTTTTCCCAGAGCAAAAGCAAAAAATAGCGCATATTCGAATGAAAAAAGCTTGAGGAATTCCTGCCATGAAGTCAATAGGGCAATTATTCCCAAAATGAAGCCGTAAACGAAGATTGCTCCTTGTATATTTTCGGAAAAATCCTTGGGATAAAATGCCGGATTTGCCCTTGATATCTTTAATATGGTGAACCCCAGTAGTATGAAAAGCAGCCCTAGCACCAGATCGAATACAATCGGCGCGCTGACCCATAGCGGGATTCGTTTATCCGAAATATAAGTTGCAAGTGCGGCGAAGGCAAGTATGGCGTAATAAGCCCCATTTGCAAGGTATTCGTTCTTGCTAAGGGTGAATTTATCCATTGATAATTAGTGTTGGAAATGGGTTAAAAGCGTAATTGGTTGCCTAATTGACGTCAACTTTCGTCCCAATTGCCTGCCCCGGAAGCCCCCTTGAGAAAAGCGCCCTGAATGCGCCCTTGTTTCCGTGCGCGGCCTTGACTGTTCCTTTTATGAGCTTCTTGCTTTCGGTTGTGAAAACTACCTCTTTGCCCTTTAGCTTTTCGGCATCCGCCTTGGTCTTTATCCCATCTGCAATAAGGATCATCTGGTTCCCATTGGTTGCATGCCTGCTCCTCCTGTAATTGCTGACAATTGCTTTCATACAAACACCTAAGTCAAAAACGAAACTGGTTATAAAGATTACCCGATATAACTAGCTTCTTAATTGTCAAAATCAAGTAATAAAAAGCCGATGGTTTTTTGCATCATATAAAAAGGCGCCTTTTATGGAAAATCTTCTCGTAGACGATGAATGCATGCGGCAACTCAAGCCCAAATTGGAAGCGTTATCGGAACACTTAACTAGCGCCGCAAATTCCGGCAAAACATTCGGGATCCGCTACCATAACGATTGTGATGGGATAACTTCCGGTTTATCCGTTTACCGTGCCCTAAAGGCAATAGCCAATGAGCCCCTCATCGTTTCCATACCTTCAGCTTCTGCCGTTTACAAGATGGAAGATGCGCTCTATGACATGAACCGCTTTCCCGAACCCCGGAACACTATAATGCTAATTCTCGACCATGGCTCAAACCCCGAAAGTGTTGCCTCCCTCAAAATGCTCAAATCTGCAGGAATGGAGGTTATAGTAATTGACCACCACCCTCATGATGCGCGTGTTGAAAAGATCGCCAAATTCTTCATCACTCCCCTGCTTGCCGGTGGGGATTCCTCCCATACTCCCGGCCTTATCTGCTATGAGCTTGCCAAATTGATGGATGAACACACCTCCAATGTAAATTTGGCATATTTTTCCATGCAGGCGGACAAATCCGCATTCGCTTTGAAGGATAAGGAGTTCAAGGAGGCAATAGCAATTGATTACCTTGCCAATTTTGAGGAGCTTTCGCTTCAATTCTATGATAAGACCCTAAGGAACACAGAGATGATGGCTGAAGCCTATATGCAGGCAAAGGAGAAGATGGAAAATGCAATGAAGCTTGCGGACAATTACACGGAAGTGAAGGACTTTGGCGCGTACGCTGTTGCCATCTCAAAGGTTTCCAAATTCCTCAAGAAAGGGGAATACCCACCCAGGGGCAAAATCATGAATGAGATAATTGCCAAAAAGGAACGTGAACTCGGCGGAAAAGCACTGGTATGTTTAGGGGAGGTTGACGATTCGATCTCCTTCCGCGCCAACAAGCCAATTCTTGCGATGGGCTTTGATGCTAACAAACTCATAACAGAACTCAAAACTATTTTCGGCGCTGAAATCCTAAACGGCGGGGGCCACGCCCCGGCTGCAGCCCTCCAGGCGAATGCAAGCGCAATCCCGGCAATTGAGAGGGAGATATTTTTGCTGATTGAAAAGCAGGTTTCGAAAAAATAAGTGCGCAGATTAATTTGGATGAATATGCCTTAGATTATTGGGGACTCAAAAACGCTAGTTGGTACATTCTCCCATATGCTTTTTTTTATTGGGGTAACGGCGGCAAATCGCTTCCTCCCTGCTTTGCTCCCTGAACGCACAATCTGAACTCCGGCGTTTCCTCCCAGGCGCAAACCCCAGAGATGCAGCCGCAGCCTATCTGCTTGTAGCAGGCAAATTCGGGCTTGTAAACGCAAATTGAAGCAACGTCCTTAGCCTTTTGGGGAGTTGTGCAAATTTCGCTATTGCACCCACCAATAGCGCAATCGCTATCAACTTTGCACTCCGAAAATGTGTCCCCATCCGGTAGGGGAGGTATGTCATCTGGAACATCAGTTGGCGCAATTGTAGGGGATGCGCTTGGGCAAGGCGCAAATTCGCATGAAGGCGCAACCCTGCCAACAGCGCTCCCATCTGGGCAGATCATTGCATCCAAAGTGCATACGCCCGGAGGGTTTGGCTGCGTGCATCCTAAAAGAAGAATTGCGAAAACGGCTAGGAACAATGCTTTCATAGGTTATTTCACTTTCAAAATGCATTTTACTTTTTTTCTTCAACGCTCAACTAACAAAACCATTCCTCGCTTAATTAATTTACTGATTCGCACCACTCATCATAATACTGGTCAAAGGAGCCATCCTCAATGCACTGCTCCTGGTTCCTGCTGCCGCAATCGTAATTCCAATATCCAGAGCTATCGCCAACTGTGAACATCTGCTCAGCCCTTCCGTATTCATCAAGTATGGGCGATCCATCCGAGCATTTGCGCATCGTCCGATGCAAAACTATTTTTGCAACCGAGCTTGCCTTGAAATAAACATCTATTGTCGCCTGGTTATCGCTAATCTGGGTTGGCTTGAAGATATCGTACAGCTCAACCAGGGCGGCCTCCTCATTCAAATTGATTTTCACGGAATTTCCGGAATAAACCCATGGTATGCCCTCTGGCTTCATCCCTGGATTATCGTTAGTGCGCACGTTCCCAAGGACCGGCTTTATTTGCACCCAACCGCTTCCAATCTCCTCAAGAGTAATTGCCGTTCCAAAAACAGTTTTCGTCTCCCCCTTTGAGAGCACTATGGTTTCCTTATTAAGTATTTTGGTTGGCCTTACGGGATATACCTTTGGCGTTGATGTTGGAATGTATGTTGGCACCCATGTTGATGTAGGAGCTGGTGTAACTATAGTTTCGTCATCCGGCAATGGCGGGAAATCATCATCAGTATATGCCCCAAGGTTGCAATTTCCAGACACCTTGACAAAATACCCCTCGCCGGGCTTTAGCACCTCCACTTTTTCATACTTGTTAGCAGCCGCATTGTATTTCCAAGGTCCGGACGATACATCGCATGAGCCTTTCATCTTTTCAAAAAGCGTATTTTTTGATGGGCCTCCAAGGTGGTTCCAGCCGGCTACAAGTTCCATCCCCTGCCAATTGAGCTCGTTATTTCCCGCAATTGTGATCCTGCAATTGCTTCCCGCTTTCATCCAAAAGCCATTCAATTCTGAAACTGGCGCAAATGAATCCATTTCGTACTTATCGTATGCCTTCGAGTAGCCGTTGTAGTGCCAAAGTGTTGAGGAATCGCAAGTGTTCTCGATAATTTTCAATGCCGGCGGCCTGTAGAGGAGCGGCATTTCGACCCCTTCCTCCGCCTGCGCGGGGCAAATCTCACCCCTGCACTGGTAATCGTATTGATAAAAGTACGGGAAAGAAATCAGGTTCCATCCAGACCTCAAATCAATTGTGTATTTTGCCCCCTCAATTGGTAAATCCTCGCTTGGAGGGGATGGGGGCAATTCTCCCGGCTCGACAGTGACCATGATTGGCCTAATTGCAATTGCTATTCCTCCTGCCCCTCCGGATGAACCAGATGATGGGTTTGTTTGCCCAGATCCTGTTCCTCCGCCTGAGGATGGCTTGGTTGAAGCGCTCCCATATCCGCTTCCAGAACCAGTTGAGGTTGGCACGCTGTTTCCCGAACTCCCGCTGCCAGATCCTCCTGAAGCTGTGGATGTTGGGGTGCCGCCTCCACCTATTGCCCATGAGCCTGAAGATGAGCCACTTGAGCCGCCACCAATTCCGCTCCCAGAAGTTGCCTCCTCAAGCCTAAGCGTAACTTTTGCCTTTGAAATATCGGATGATACGCTAACGCCTTCGAGTTTCAGCTTGATTTTGCCATCAGCCAGCACCAGCGTATCGCCATAGCTGACCTTTGAGCGTTCAGTGTTGTATGTCCCCGCCTCATAAACATCGAATACGGCATAGAGCGCCGAATCCCAAATCGAGCTCATCCCTGTCAATTTTATTAGGTAGCCATTTCCAGTATTTACGCTTTCGCCAATTCCAAGAGCATATGATCCCCCTCCGGAATATACCTTATAGGTTGGAACGGCACCTAAACTAGATCCTCCTCCGCTTCCGGTCACAACTGGATCGGCTGCAAATACCATTGCCAAAAGCAACAGCAAAATTCCTAGCATTATTTTTGTTTCGTTCATGTCTCTCACCAATGCGCGGATGGGCTTGAAATGGGTCAAACCCTTATACCGGCTTCATTCCTAACCTTCCTTTGCCAAATCAAGCTGCCAGCGGCGTATCGATCACAAGCGTCCTAGTGACGCCTACGTTTCCCTGGCACTGGCTGAACAGTTCGACAACTGAATTGCCCTGGTCGCCTTCTGAAAACCAGCCGGTCTCCTCAATTGAAAGGCGCTTATAGCCCTCATTCGGCTTCATTTTCACCCAGATTTTATTCTTTGCAGCTGAGTTGCAGCCCGTGATTTTGATTTTTATTGTATTCCCGGATCTTGTATAATCAAAGGCAAGGTCGTTGAAGTCCTTGTCGTAATTTGTCGAGTCCTCCATGCCTGTAATTGATACAAAATCCCCGTATTGCCCGCCCTTGAACCTCCATCTGTCATCTGGGTTGAAGAGCCGGATTTCCGTAGGTGATGCGGAATGGTCGGGCCGTATAACCAGGTCATATTCCAGCGGGATAAACGAGGCTAAAATTGGCAAAATTGCGTATGATAGCTCGTTATTGCCTTCGCTGGATTCGGCAATCAGGTTGTCTGGATCCACCTTCCAGGTAAATTGCATTGATGCTTGGTCAACAACAACCACTGAAATAATTATTTGGTGGCTTGCCCCCGGAGCTAAAGAGGGAACTGTCCTTGAGCCGGACATATGGCCTGTGAATTTGACCGTTGTAGCTGGAGAGACCGCGTTGCCAAAATTCGTGACCACTAAAGGAATATCGGCAATTTTTCCTACCCTGTTTTCAGACGTGCCCGTAGTTATCAACGCAAGGTCCGGTTTTGCAGGAACGGCTGTTGCTGTTGGGGCAACGGTGGGTGTTGGCGTCGCGCCGGATTTGACATTTACCTGAACTATTGTCCTTACCGGGTAAATTTTTTCGTCAACTATGGAATAAACCGAAAGCTGCAAATTGTTCGCTTCGCTGATTATTGAGCTTTCGCCAACTAAAAGATATACCCTCTTCAGGAGAAATCCGTATTTGGTTGAGATATCAAATTGTGCCCTTGCCGGGGCGTAAGCCGTGTCAACGAGCTTTACATAGAAATCCTCATTGGTTATGATCGTGCATCCGGCTGCAACCGCGCTGAATGTCCCATCGCCATAATAGGTGCAAGTGGGCATGGTTGTTGCAGTTGGTATTGGAGTGGGTGTTGGAACATTGGGCGTCATCTTCAAAACATATTCGTTGTTTGCCTCATTGCTCTCATGGACGTAATTGTACATGTCCGCCCTGAAAGTCAAGGCGAATGTGATATCCGGAACCCATGAGGTAACGCTTGTTGAATATGACTGCCCGGGTTCAATTGGCGGTATTGATATTGTCTGGACTGGGCCTACGCCGATTACCGAGACCGTAGTATAGGGCGATTTAGCTGCTCCCTTGTTGATCACATCAAATGGTAGCTTAACATATGTGTTTGCAGTTGGCGTAAAGGGCGATGGAACGCTTAATGTAAGATCTGGCAGCAGTGGGACGCTTGTTGCTGTGGGCGTTGCCCCGCCTACCGTGAAGTACTCGGAATATTCATTGTTTGCGGTGTTGTAATCATTCTTATTCTTGACGCTTACCTTCACCTGATAGGTGGCAACATCGTATAACGTCTGCGTGAACTTCAATTTGTAATACCCGCCTGGCGCTATGTACGCGCTTGTCACTGCAATGCCCGGGCTTTCCGAGGCAGCTATTTTACCAGAGCCGGTTTCGAATGAGATCTGGTGGCTGTCTATGTAGCCGCCGGCAGTCCCGTAATTCCTTACAGTTGCATATGCTGTGAAGCTCTCGCCGGCTTTTGGATAGTTGGGCAATACCTCAATATCCGCAACGCCCAAATCCACATAGTTTTCCGGCTTCAGTGTCGGCTGGAATGTGGCAACAGCAAGGTAGTAATCAAGTATTTCCTTGAATACCGCAAATGGCTGCGCGCCTACGACCACCTTATCCCTCATGATGAAGAATGTGGGTGTGCCCGTAACGCCCCTCTTGACTCCCTCATCGTAATCTGCCTGCACCGAGCCTTTCATCATGTCGCTATCAAGGCACTTGTCGAATGATGTTTTATCTATGCCCATGTTGTAGGCATATTTCTTGAGGTTTGGCACATCCAAGAATTCTTGGTTGCTAAACAGAGTTGCTTTGTATTTTTTGGCAGCCCCTTCCCCTCCGTATTTGCCTACGCATTCATATGCTTCCGCTGCTTTCCACGCGAAGGGATGAATCTGGCTTAATGGGAAGTTCTTGGTTATGATTTTGACATTGCTGCCATATTCCTTTTCAATCCGTGTTAGGGTTTCTTGCGAGCGCTGGCAGAATGGGCACTGGAAATCGGTGAATTCCTCGATTTCGACAACATTTCCCGGGCTAACTGTGGATGTTGGGATTGGCGTTACTTCAGGCGGCCTTGGAGGCTGGTTTCCAATCTGGCAATACTCTGCCACCTTGATAAAATAGCCCTTTGAGCTTTCTAAAAAATCGCTTTTTTCCCATTTGTATGCATTAGTGTTGAAATAATATGGGCCGCTAACCACTTTGCAATTGCCCGCAATGCTGCTAAACCTAAGCGCCCTGAAAGGAGCGCCAACCTGATTCCAGCCCGCCTGGAAATAGCCATTAAAATCTGCTGCATCAACAGCTTCCCTTCCAAGCACCTGGAAACTGCATTTGAAATCCGCCTTTATCCAATAGCCCCTGCCGGACATGACCTTTTCGCCTTTTGCAAGCGTTGCATCCGCAATATAATTGCGTGTTGAGGGCTCATAGTAGTAAAATGATTTTTTTGCGCAATTTGTGCCTTGGATTTCCACATAGCCAAAATTATCAACAGGATAATGAATAGGCATGGATATGAGGTTCCAGCCCTTCTCTAGATTGAAATTGTGGTATGTAAATGGGTTTGGTAAGCCGACGGGTTCGGTTATTCCCGTTTTGCTGCCATCCGAACTTTCAGCAGCAGCAACAAAGGGCGCTAATGCTGCAAGCAACAGTAAAAGCCCTAGCATGATTTTCGTTTCGTTCATCTTCATTGCCTCTTTTTTATTTTAGAGAATCACGGCCCTCCCGAACCTCCGCCTCCGCCGATGCTGGAAGGGTATTCGCACACCTCATCGTAATACGAAGCATACGGGTCAGCGAAGTTGCACTGTTCCGCCTTCCTGCTGGTGCATTTATAATTTGTGTATCCAGTGCTGCCTCCCACCTCGAACACCTGCTCTAGGCCTACCTGCTTATCCGTGTTGCAGTCGCGTACTGTTCTGTGCAGGATGATGTTTGCCTCCGGAGTGGGGGTGCTGGATGCAACCGGATAGATCGTGTAAGAAAACTTGTTGTTCGTTTCCTCGCTCTCGGAAATGTAGTTGTACGGGTCCACCATCAAAGTCAGTGCGATAAGCGGCTTGTCGGTGATGGCGAAGCTGAGCGTATCCCAATAACTATCGCCCGGAAGCAATTCCGGAACCGCAAAAGACTGCGAGAGGATGTCGCCGGTCACCAGAACGGTCGTTGCGGGGGATTTGGCGCTGCCATAATTATAAACCGTAAACGGCAGCTTTGCAATGCTTCCGACCAGATTATCCTTGGTACCAGTTGTGCCGATTGTGAGGTCTGGCTTTCCAGGAATTGCCGTCACCGTAGGGGTTGCACCTCCGACATAAATCGTTTCACTAAGCTTATCGTTCGCCGGGTTTATGTCTTCCGAAGGGGTTATGCCTACCGTAACCTTCCAGTTGCCTTCCGTGTATAGTGACTGCGAGAATTGCAATTTGTAATATTGCTTCGGTCCGATGTAAATCGCACTTGACGGCCCTGGGACTGCGCTGCCTACGCCTCCAGAACCGCTCTCGAAGCTGATGCTGTGGGATTTCAGGTAGCCGCCGACGTCCCCATAATTGTAGAGCATTGCGGTTATTGTGAAGCTTTCGCCCACTTTTGGATTTGAGTTTGAGAACACCAAATCCTGCACTCCAAGATCAAACCCCCCCGGAGTGCTCGTAGGCGTGCCGCCGGATCTTACCGTGACCTTGACGACGTATTGCACCGGATACGACAAAAGTGTGCTGATTCCCTCGACTTTCAGGTAGAGTTTGCCCTCGCCGAACGGGTATGCATCCGATCCATCAGATAGGTAATAATTGTATTGCACTATCGTGCCCGACGAATCCGTTAGTTGGAAATTCGCCACAAGGTAATTTTTCAGCGCCGCGTCTGCAACCTCGTATTGGCTTACTTCCTTTAGCATGACTTTGGATCCGTCATTGGCTTTGATTGTGCAGCCCGGCTTTATCGAATAGGTGCCGTCCCCGGAATATGTGCAATCGGGAGTTGCCGTAGCGGTGGGGGTTGAGGCGGGCTTCACATAAATTTTCTCCGCATAATAGTTGTTGGAAGTGTCGGCATCCCCGGACGCGGAGAATTTGAGGGTTCCGGCCCACCAGCCACCTGTTGGGAATGTGTTAGTGCCTTTTAAATAATAATAACTGCCGGGCGCGAGGTAGATGCTCCCCCCAACCGAAGCGCCGGTGCCTCCACCAACGTTCACGCCTTCCCCGCCTCCACTGAAATCAAGGTTTATTGAGTTCAAGTAACCGCCTTCAGGGCCGCGGTTGTAAATGACGCCGGCCACATCGACCGAATAGCCCGCAGCGGGATAATTATTTGAGAATGTTATATCCTGCGCAACCGGGTCAAAGCCTCTTGGTGTGCTCGTAGGCCTTCCTCCACCAATAGTGAAGTATTCGAAATACTCGTCGTTTCCTCTATTGTAGTCGTTTCTGCCTTGAACCTTTACCCTTGCTTCGTATAATCCGGAAGTGTAAAGTGCCTGGGAAAATTTGAGCTTATAATACCCGCCTGGCGCGATGTAGATGCCGCTACCGCTTTCCGACGCGCTTCCGGCGCCGCTCCCAGCCGCACCGGTGTTTACAACGCCCACAACTGAAAATGAGATGCTGCTGCTATCCAGGTAGCCGCCGGCCGAACCGTAGTTGTAAATTATCGCATAAACCGCGAAGTTCTCGCCTGCTGCCGGATTGGCTGGAATGAATTCCAGATCCTTTATCCCAAGGTCGGGCCAATTATCGATTATTATTGTAGGAACCGGTGATGTGTCCGGCGGCTTGGGCGGCCCTCCGCTTCCGATGATGCAGCTGTCCTTTGCCTTGACGAAATACCCTTCACCGGGGGAGAGCAATTTGGCCTTTTCCCACTGGTAGGCATTTGTGTTGAATTTGTAAGGCCCCGAAATCACCTCGCAGGTGCCTTTAATTTCCTCGAAAGAAACGGCCTTGTAGGGCGCTCCAATCTGGTTCCAGCCTGCAGATAGCAAACGCTCGACCGGTTCTAGGATTTCACTTCCGTAAATTGAAACCGTGCAGCTGCCATCGGATTTGTACCAATACCCTTTTGTCGCGCCAAGCGAGGCGCCCGCTGCCAAAGTGCCTTCCTTGATGTAAGTCTTGGAATTCGAATCGTAGTAATAGAATGCCCTTTCGGTGCAGTCCGTCTTGAGTACTGTTGCGAACGCGGCGCTGCCCATATATGGCGTATGCACGGGTACGGAGAACAGGTTCCAGCCCTGCTGGAACTGCAGTGAGAAATATTTATTCGGATTGACCAGAAGCTGCGCAACCGCGGGCTCCGTTACTCCCGTTTGTTCATCAACCTTTGCATTTACCCCCCCGCCTGATGCGGAACTAGGGCCCGTTGCGGCAAGCGCATCTGGAGCAATAAAAAGCGCAAAAAGCGCGAAAGCAAAAACTGCAAACCATTTGTTCATAGGTTTCACCCAAACTGTTTATTTTTTTTAAGCAAATATTTTATTTTATAAAATATTTTTATCCGCGCGGTTTTTTTTACCGGCATGCCTTTTCTGATCCGCCAAACTTTATTTTTTTTGGCAAACCCTTGGTTAGCAAGCCTGCGGACTATCCTTACGCAATTTTTGATATATATTACTTGGGCGGAACGATTTGGTGGGATATCGTTCCATTTGACTTATTGGATGATTCGGTGGTATATTAGCATTTCCATTGTGCCGAAATCGCCTGAATTTTGCTCCATTTCGTCAAATAAGCCCTAATTGCGCCCCATTAAGGATTAATTAAGCGCCTGCTTAAGTGTGGAAGCAACTTTTTTCCACCGGATAAAATGAGCAAGATTGAAGGGGAGAAATTAACATGCCTTTTCAGGAAAATGATGGGCCCTTATGTAATCCCTGGAACCGGCAGGCACCGGCAGCAAAGGATTACGGTTTGGGGTCTTCCCGCTGTTTGCGTTGTTGAAAAGAGCTGGAGCCTGAAATAACCCGAAATCCCGGCGTTGAAAATCAACCGGAAGTTTACATTTTTTCTACCCAATCCTAATTAACCCCCGGAGACGCTACTAACTTTCACTTTAGGCTGGTATGCAAATAATTATATACCTAAAGTATATACCATTATTATGGTAAAGAACTGAATAAACATGCTTTACCCATTATACCAAGGAAAGCGGATTGTCATAACTAACTCCGCGTTTAGGGAATTGGGGGATCATCTATTGGAATTAGAGGATGTAATTGAAGTTTTGGAATTTGGGTTCGAATGTTCGGCAAGCAAGAGGAAAGCGGAAATCATAGAAAGATGCCTCAAGCGTGATTCGAAGGTATTGCGAGTGGTCGTGGCTGAAAAACTTGACAGGCAGCCTGAGGGGAGCCTTGAGGAAGTCTATGTATTAATCCACGTTTCAATTGAAACATTTAAGTACGGGAGATTTAGAAATGAAGGATCTTGAGAATTCGACACTGCAGTGCTATAAGTGCAACAGCTGGATGAAGCCCGCGATTATTACTTTCAGGGAGGGAGTGAAAATGCGGGGCTGGAGGTGCGGAAATTGCAAGGAAGAGGCATTGCATCCACTCGATGCGCAAAGGTACCTCAAATTAAATAAGCTAAGGCACGGGATGCAGGTGAAGGTCGGAGAAATAAAAGAATCCCCGTATGTGCGATTCCCAAAGGAATTTTCCGATATAATCCATCCGGGCGACATGGCTATCGTTTCGTTAAAGGCGCCAGATGAAATTTCGGTAAAGTTCAAGCACCCGCATCCATCGCACACCTAATTCCTGAACCATTCGCTTAGTTCAATTTCCTTTACCTTCCCCAGCCTCCTTGTTTTGATGATGTTCTTGTTCTCCAGCGAAAACACAGTGCGGGAGAGCGTCACTTTTGGAATAAGGAGCGCATAATAAATTTTATTCTGCCTGCTCCTGCCATTGTTTTCAAGCAGGTGGTCTACAATCCTCTTCTCATTTTCGTTTAGCGTTTGAATGATTGCCTTCATTTTGGAGGAAACCTTCAGCTTTCCCTCATCATCGTTTCCATTGTTGGATTGTTTTCCACTTCGCTTTCCTGCCTTTGGTTTTACGGCGTGGGCATTTATGGCATCCTTTGCTTTCGAATCAGCCCTATCCGCTATGCCTGCGGCGCCATCATTTTTTCCCATCCATCTTTTAATGATCTTGTTGATGGCTACAATTAGGATGATTAGGGCGCCAACCAGGATTAACCAGTTGAAATTCGTTCCATCATCCTGAAGCTGGGAATCAAGGATTATTTGGATGCTTTTGTATTCGCCCCTGGTGATGCTGATTTGCGTGCTTCCAATTTTGCCGCTTGCGCTTGCGAATATCTCACAATTCCCAGCAGGGGCGCTTTGCATTGCAAATGAGCCGAACTCATCGCTTTTTACATTCTCATAGAATTTGCCCATCTCATAAAATTCGGATGCGCACCTAAGGGAAATGCGCGCTCCTGAAACGCTCTTGTTCTCAAATAGTACTTTTCCGGCGATGCTAGCTGCCGGCATCATGTAAAGCGTGAGGTTCGAATCGCGCTTTAGCTCGAAACTTTGCATTCCGAAATAATCGTTCCCCTGCGTTTCTTGCCTATCGATGAGCGCAATTAGGCGCCAATTGCCGTTTTCAAGGGGAAGGGATACGTAGCCGGCATCGGAAATAAGCTGTACACTGCGGATTTCGCCGCTATCGCCGGTGAAAAGAAGGCTAGCAACGTGCGCAATAAGCGGATTTGAGGTGTCCGAATCAAGGACCCGCAGCTGCAAATTGAATGATCCGGCGGGCAGGGATGGGGGTGAATCCTGCGCGCTTGCAATGAGGGCGAAAATGGAAAAAACAATCAGAAATGCCGGGGCTAATTTGCGCATAAAGCATTATTTTTCCGAATATATAAAAGGGGGGTATTTTTTGTGAACTCGTCACTTAATGGTTGGGGCTGGAAAAAGAAAGTGCATGCGATGCAATCTTCTAATGCCGACGGTTTCCCTTCAACCCGCGCCTAAAGCTTCTCCAGCGAAATGCCTATTGCGCGCTTGATCATCGCCTGCAGATTCTCCGTCGAAGAGGCGGCCTTCACTCCGACGCTCACAACCACCGGCTTAGGGATCGTTTCAATCAGCTTCTTGGTTTTGTGCGAGAGGCTGCCGAAGAACTCGTCCTGAAAAATGATTATTCCGGCGTCTTGCCTTTGCAAAAGCGCGTTCAGCTTCCCGTCCGCATCCTCCGCAGAGCACACTACGCCATCCCTCACGCCTACGAGTTTGAAACCGGTCACAAGGTCGCGGTCCCCAAGAACAAGGATTTTATCCATTTTTTTCATCTCGAAATCAATTGAATTATTTTGCCACCAATGGTTGAATCCGTTTGAAATGGATCCCAACCAATCGGATATTCCATCAACAATTATTTTTCATCCCGCATTGAAGCTGAAAATCATCCCCTTCAACTCTCCGGTGAACCCATACTGCTTGGCATACGCAATCTTCCGTATGGCCGCAACCTCCAGCTCCTTCAGGTACAAGTAGCCCAGTATTGCCGCAAAATCAAGCATTGCAAATTTGAGCAAATTCAAAATCTCCTCGATGAACTCCCCTTCAAGTGCGATCTCAAGGGGGATGAGGGAATTTTGCTTTTGGCATTCCTCAACCGCTGATGCAAGGTGCGGTCGCTTTTGGGCAACGCGCTGCATTATCTTCCCAAAATCATCCATCCTGCTTAATTCCTTGAGGAACCTATCCTCCTTCGAAGGCAAATAGCCAATCGCATCCGCCTTGGGGTTTGATTTCTTTACGCGAAGGATGATCATAAGGTTGCGCACGCCGTATTTAAGTGCCAGCAATTTCCAAAGCAAATCCTCCCTGCCCGGGGAGAGCCTGTGGAGCTTTTCGAAATAATAGATGCCAAGTGCCCTTGTGAGTATGCGGAAATCGCCGGTTTTCAGGTATTGCGCTTCGATCTTCCTAAGCGCCTGCCCGTATTCGGTTTTGTGCATTTTTTTCAGGATGTCGGGAACGTTTTTTGCCAAAAGCAGCTTTTCGACCTCGCGCTTTTCATCCTTGCCTACCACCATCAAGTCGCTATCGGTTATTGTTAAATCGCCCGCTTTTGCAGAAATGATTGTTGAAATGTTTTGTATCTCGTATTCCTGAAGAAGCAATTTTAACGCCTTTTGCCCCTCCTCCGGGTTTATTCTCACCAGCTTTTGCAATGTGTGCTTGAAATTCTCATGGAGCGCGCGCATAATAAGTTCCATTCCGGAAAATTTTGTCGACTGCGCAACGAAATCCTCATTGTAATCGGTCTCCTCCAAAAGCTGGATCATTTCGGAAGTGCTTTTCACCTCCAAAAGCTGCCGAAGGCGCGTTGCCGACAATAGTTTGCTTCGCATCCCCCTAACGCGGGTAGTCGAATACTCGAATTCAAGTGACATCTTTCATCCTGCCTTTTTTCAAGCATATAGCGAATAAGGCAATTATTGGAACTTTTTGTTGCCTTATTCTAATATAGCGGTCATATTTGATTGTTCCATTATTTTACTTAACCGCTATAAAGGGTTTTTGGCTTGCGAACCGCATTTGGGATGTTTGGAAATTACCATTGGCGCATCCGCCTTTTTGGTTTATTTATGCCATATGTGCTAACATCATAAAACCGCTGCTTTCCCCCTGGCCTGCAATTCATTTCTCTTTGGAGAACATCAGCTCGAATGCCTTTTGCTCGAGCTCCCCCCTCCTTTTTTCAATTAGGGCCTCGAATGTGCTATCAATGCGCATCCTGCCATCCGGCGAGGCGATGATTGCGCCCCCGATGCAATCGATCTCCCTGACCTTCCCGTATTTTTTGGCGATTGGCGCATCCTGCTTGCGAACGGAAATGAGCGCCTCCTTTATCCCAAGCGCCTTCATCCCCTCCTCTATAAGGCCAATAAGCATTCTTTCGTATTCCTTCCTGCCAAGCGCTTTTTTTTCAAGCAGTTTTGAAAGCTCCTTAAGCGATTCCTTGACCATTTCGTATTTTGCGTCTTGGATGATGCGCCTGCCTTTTAGCCTAGCGGCTGGTATCCGCATCTTTTCCATTTCAACGCTTGCCAAAGCTTCCTCCTGCGCCTTCTCAAGGCGTAAATCCACATCCTTTTTGGCTTCATCACGGATTTTCCTAGCTTCCGCTTTTCCAACGGATTCGATCCCCGCCGCCTCCGTGGCGCTTTTCTTCCTAAGCTCCTGCCGCAGCGCTTCTAGACTCATAACGTCGCGCACCTAGACCTTGTTAAGCATAAGGAATGCCACGACGAAGCCAAGGATCACGATAGTCTCGGGCAGCGCAAGGAAGATCAAAACGTTATTGAACTGGCCTTCCTTTTCCGCCATGAGCCCAATCCCTGCGGATCCGATTGATTTTTGTGCAAGGGCTGTTCCTAGCGCGCTGGCACCAATTGCAATGGCGGCGCCAAGCGCGACCATTCCACTTCCAACCTCTACCATTAAACCACCTCGCTCTTCATAAGAAGAAGCGTAAACATGAAATTTCCGCTGACCTGAATATTGCAATACTATGCAACATAAACTTTTAATGACCAACCCAAGGGGGGCAAAATCGCCTATCCTTTTTCCATTTTCCTAAGCGGCACGAACGGCAGCCCGCCGCCCTCGTAGAACTTGCTGAAGAACTCCACGTAGTGGAGCCTAAGGCTTTGGATCCCGGATTCCACGATTGCAATCACAAGCGCGCCGATATGGCCTAGGATGAAGATGGATGCGAAAAATATGAATGCCAGGAATGCGCCGGCATCAAAAGGCCTTGCCAGCGTGATCATGGCAAAGAACCCATCGAAATCAACCGGCAATTGGTTTATGATCATGGCTATGATGACGCCCGAAAGCCCAAGCGCAGCAATCCTTAGGTATGAGAGGATGTTTGCAAGAAGTGAAGGCAGCTCCATCAGGTGCGTTGGGCCTTCCATGACTGCGACAAGGATGATTCCGGCAAGAAGGCCAATGCCCGCAAATGGCATGGGGTAGATTGCGGATAGCGGCTTGAAAATCCCAAGCAGTGATATTTCCACGGATCCCACAACAGATGCAACAAGGGAAATCTCAATCAATAGCCATCCTAGCTTCCCAAAAGCGTGCTTTTTGTGCCCGTGCATTGCGTTGGTTGCGATGCTGATTATGTATCCAAGCGCCAAATGCATGACGCCGACTAGGATTGCGATGTTCATCAGCTCCGTGACATCCCTTGAGCGGTGAATGAGGGGGTGCATTTCCATCCCAAAGATGTGCTCAAGACCAAAGAACTCCGCAAAAACAAGCCCGAAGAAAATAGAGGAGACCGCGGATAGCGCGAGCATTCCCCCAAGCCGCTGCAGCGCCTCGCTTTTTGTTTTAAGCTTGATTCCAAGCGCGATGAATAGGCTAAGCATTCCGTAGCCGATATCGCCCATGATCATCCCAAAGAATATCGGGTAGGTGATTGCAATGAATAGCGTGGGGTCGAGCTCGTAGCTTTTCGGGAGTGAAAAGAACTCAATCATGAATTGGAAGGGCCTAATTAATTTGGGGTTTTTGAGCTTGGATGGGGGCACTTCGCTTGTCCTGACACTCTCCACCAGGGCGCTTTCCATCCCCGAAACACGGAAGCAAAACGCATCGAAATTCGCATCCTCGATCCAGCCCTCCGCAACTGAAAAGTAATCGGTCCTGCCAAACTTGAATGGAAGTTCTGATTTGAGGGACGCTATTTTGAGGGATTCCTTGAGCCTAAGGATTTCCTGCCCGTTCCTTTCCTTGTAATCCTCCAGCCATTTTTTGAGTTGTTGGGATTTGGCCACAAGGCCCGAAATTTCACCATCAATTATTGAAATCTCCTGCGAAAACCCCCTTTCAGCTGCCGGAATTTCAAAGAAGGCCGCTGCCGCCTTTTGGGCAACTGGCATTGCGCGTTCCTGGTGCCTTGAATCGTATGCCAAAAGCGCGAATTTGCGCCTGCCATCCTCGACAAAGAGCAGTTCGGATGGGATCTTTTTCAGGCCATCTGTTAGGTTTCTTTCGGCGGCGTGCTTAAGCTCGAAGTAGAGCATGTTCAGCCTGGCGGATTTCAGTTTGGAAATGTCGACATTCAGGTTGCGGAAGGGTAAAAGCCTCTCCTTTGCCTCCCCAAGCTGGCTGATTTGGGATTCCAATTGCGAAAGCTCGCGCCTCTTTTCATCAAGCGCCTCAAAATCAAGCGCCAATAATCGCTGGCGCATATCCTCCATCGGCGCGTCCCTTGCCTTTACGCTTCCAAGCAAATTAAATTGCCTCTCCTCCGCCCGCAGGCGTATTAGCATTTCTGAAACATCCTGGAAATCGGCAAGAGGCGTATCCAGCTGCGCGGTTTTGCATTCTTGAACCTGAATGGCGCCAAAATCGTAAAGCGCCTTGACCGCCTCCTTCAGATTGTCCCTTGGGACGATCACGCGGATCTTGCGCATTTTTTCCAATGTGAGCATATTTTTTCATCCTGATGAATTTTGGGCAATTTGATTTAAACAAGCGGTTTTTTAGCGACAAAACCCAATTCTTTCCATTCGTCGCCCTTAATTCCAATTAATTAAAGAAATTTGTTGCCATCTTGTTTGCCGCCTCTTTGGGCTTAGCCGTTTTCCTGACCTTGTCCGCCTCCCTGTCCGCCTTTTCAATGATTGATGCGACCTCCCTTTCAATTTCCTTTATGCCCTTTGCAATAAGCTTTTCCTTTTCCATGGCTGCATCCTGGATTGCCTCCTCCTGCAATTTTACGGCATCCATCCTTGTCTGCGTGATCATCTCCTCCTTCCTCTTGGTTGCGCGCTCAATTTCCCCTTTGGCCTCCTCCTCGCCGGATTTGAGATCCTCAAGGCTCTTTGAGAACTCCTTTTCCGTAGAATTATTGTGCTTATCCATATTGAGATCCACTTTCTAAAGGTTCATTTCCCCACTAGTGAGAATTTTGCTGCTAAAAATCAGCTATACGCACTCTAAGATAGCAAAAAAAGATATTTAAATGACACCTATAGGGGATCCCCCCTACTGTGTTTCGTAGAGTCTGCCTCTACTAATTTCCGAATTGCCAATCAATTCGTGCATCGCCTCTACCCCCCTTATTTAGCTCTGCGAATTGCGAAATATTGAAGTATTATTGGAAAATTTACCTCAGGTCCCTTCCTGCCAGCTCTCCAGGTATTTTTTTTGCTCTTGCGTCAAAACATCCAGTTCCGCCCCAAGCGCTTCCAATTTGAGTTTGGCAACCCAATCATCGATTTCAACCGGAACCTCATGCACTCCTGCCTTGAGATTCTTTGCATTCTTTGCCAAATACTCGCTTACGAGCGCCTGATCAGAGAACGATAGATCCATTACCTCCGAGGAATGCCCCTCCGCAGCCGCCAAATTGACAAGCCGCCCCTCTCCGATCAAATAGAGCCATTTGCCATTTGCGAATGTGTATTTTTCCAAATTTGGGCGGACGGTTTCGTATTTCTTGGCTGTTTTCCTAAGGCCCCTGACATCAATTTCCACATCAAAATGGCCCGAATTGCAAATTATTGCGCCGTTTTTCATCTCCGGATAGTGCGCGCCCGTGATCACATCCTTGCATCCCGTTAGTGTGATGAAAATATCCCCGATTTTGGCGGCATCCCTCATTTTCATGACGCGAAATCCATCCATATGGGCGCGAAGCCCTTCAACGGCTTCCACTTCCGTAACGATTACTTTGGCGCCCATTCCAGATGCCCGAAGGGCAACTCCCTTACCACAGTAACCGTAGCCCGCAATCACAACCGTTTTACCCGCCATTAGGATATTTGTTGCGCGCATTATCCCATCGAGTGTGGATGCGCCGGTACCATAGTAATTATCAAACATGTGCTTTGTTGGCGTGTCATTTACCGCAATAACCGGATATTTCAGTTCCCCATCCTTTGCCATTGCGCGAAGCCGGATCACACCCGTTGTTGTTTCCTCCTGCCCGCCAATCACGTTTTTCAGGAGTTCTTTGCGTTTCGAATGAATTGTTGAAATCACATCGCATCCATCATCGAGGGTGATGTTTGGGCCCGTATCCAAAACCGCATTCAAATGCTTGTAGTAATCGGTGTTGTCGACGCCCCTAATCGCATGCACTTCAAACCCCTCGGATGCCAATGCCGCCGCCACATCATCCTGGGTGCTAAGCGGATTTGAGGCGCAAAGCGCAACCTGCGCCCCACCCGCACGAAGGGTTCTCATCAAAACCGCCGTTTCCTTTGTCACATGAAGGCAAGCGCCAATTTTTAGCCCCTTTAGCGGTTTTTCCTTGGTAAAGCGCTCCCTAATTTTCATGAGCACTGGCATGTGCTCCTGGGCAAATTCTATTTTCATTAGCCCATCCTTGGCCATTAACAAGTCTTTGACTGAGTGTTTCATGATAGTTTCACCCTCTAAAATCAGCGAATTCTTTGGGCTACGAACGTATATAAATGTATTCAGCGAAAATGATGCATCACGTTTAGATGACCAACCCAAGGGGGCATATCCCCCTTAGTTTGGTCGGATGCCCAAACCCCCTATTCAATCGGTTGTCAAGGCAAAGGAACCCGCATTTTCTTTCATTGCAGACGGAAATGGTTAATTAGGAAATGTAATTTGGTGATATGTTTATGGGCTCACGCCCAAGAAAATGGAAAAAAAAGGGCCACATGCGCTGGAAATGGATAAGAAAACGCAGGCGCAGGCTCAAGAAGAAGATGAAGCGCAGGGTAGGAGAGCTCTAGCGCGCATAAAACAAACTTTAAATACATCGCGTTCGTTCATCAAGCATGGGCGGTTTATCGCGAAGGCTGGTTTTTAGTTTTTCCCTAATTTTATTAGCCTTGGCTTTGAATGCAAGGGCCGATTCGGTCTTCATGAGCTGCCCATCCGTCTTCAACCAGGACAACACCAGCCTTTCCGCCAACATCTACATTTCAGTTGCGGGCGCTGCGCCTGACGCGAGCTGTGGAAATCTTGGTCCCACTGCCGACAAATACTGCATCGGCGGAGCGGTGCCGGCATTCAAGGTGTTGGTCAATGGCCAAACCGCGGATATAGAGTCCTGCACATGCGATCCGGTTGGCAATCCCGGCTACTGGAAATTCAACCTCGTAACCCCGATTACCCAAAAGTACAATGTGACCGCCTACATTGTCAATGCGACCTTGGGCCCGGTAGATATTGTCTCCGCCGAATACCAGTGCATCCGGGATAGGAAATCCTTCCAGGGCCAGTTCACCGTTCCGGAAATTTCCCCCCTACTGCTCCCATTTATAATTTTTGCCGCGCTTTTTATCATGCGAAGGGCAAGGAAAAGCAGGTAAATAATTAAATTGGGAATAATCGGAGTTTGCTTTGTGGATGGGAAGAGTTGGTTTTATTTGCTTTATGCCAATTGCCGCCTAACGTAAATGATCATTTTATTCGAGGTTTCAAATTTATGTCCGAATTCACGCCGTGGGTCGAAAAATACAGGCCTAAAACGCTAACGGATGTTGTTGGCAATGATGCCATTACCGGCCAACTAAGGGCCTTTGTCAAGAACAAGAACCCTCCTCACCTCCTATTTGCCGGCCCCGCTGGCTCTGGCAAAACCTCATGTGCACTCGCCTTTGCGCACGAGTTATTTGGGGAAAATTTCCAGCAGTGCTTCCTTGAGCTAAATGCCAGCGATGAGCGCGGGATTGATGTTGTCCGAACCAAAATCAAGGATTTTGCCCGCACCCTTTCGCTCACATCCGTACCCTTCAAAATCATCTTCCTGGATGAGGCGGATGCACTTACGGCCGATGCGCAGCAGGCCCTTCGCCGGACCATGGAAAAATATTCCACCACAACCCGGTTTGTGCTCTCCTGCAATTACTCCTCGCGCATAATAGAGCCGTTGCAAAGCAGGTGCGCGGTTTTTAGGTTTTCAAGGCTCCAGGAAGCGGATCTTAGGAAAATGTTAGGGGTAATAACCCAAGGCGAAAATCTCAAAATCGACCAAAAGGCGCAGGAGGCGCTGCTCTACGTTGCCGAGGGGGATGCACGCAAGCTGATCAATACGATGCAGGGCGCCGCTTCCGTTTCGGATAAAATCACCTCGGAGGAAATCTTCAAGATAGCTTCAAGGGCAAGGCCAGAGGAAGTTGAAAAGATGGTCCACCTAGCCCTCAATGGCTCATTTACCGATGCACGCAAGATGCTGGATGAGATCATGCTAAGGTATGGAATGTCGGGTGAGGAAGTTATTTTGCAGATATTCCGTGAGATCACCAAGATGGAAATTGGGGACAAGGAAAAAGTAATGCTGGTTGACAAGGTTGGCGAATATGATTTCCGCATGGTCGAGGGAGCAAATGAGCGCATCCAGCTTGAGGCGCTGCTTGCACAGATAATGCTTCTTGGGAAAAAGGCTGCCTAGGCGTTGGAAATTGTGGATTCGACCTGTGGCAAAATCTTGTTCACATATTGTTGGCCTTTTGCTGAAATTTCGCCCCTTCGAATATCCCCATTTGGTCCGACGTGGTAAGCAGCTACTGTAAGGTCAAGATCACATTTGGTTTGTGGCTTTTGGGCAAGGTCCCTCATGTATTCCGACATTGCCCTTATGCATTCTGCATCATCCATGGGGTCGTATAAGTGATATTCTAAGGCTGTCTCCCTCAAAAATTGGCATATCCCCCTAGCTGAGCTGCCTGATGGATATGCGTACCTGTTGAAGGTGCTTTCGGCATATAATTGCCAATACAAAACCAATGCCCATTTTTCCGGGGTAAATGTGTTTTTGCAGATATACGGGAAATTTTTCTCCGAATAGGTGCGAAGGCTTGACTTGATCGCATTGCAATCAGATGTGCTTACCGCATTTGCGCAATTGAGGGGGGATAAATAATCAATATTTTTGCCTGACTGAACTGTTGCCATTCCCCCCGCCTCATTATCCGAATTTCCATTGGTGCTTCCGGGTTTAACCGCCGGATTTGATCCTGGCTTGGTTGCCCCTCCACCACCCGGATTTGTTTGTGTTCCGCCATCCGGTTTAGCCTGCGGCTTTGTTTGGGGCTTAACTTGTGGCTTAACTGCCTCCCTTGGAATGTACTTGAATTCATTTGGGATGTACTCCCTAACATCGACATATGAGGTGTAGGCTGCACTAGCGATTTGGAAAAACAAAATAAGCGCCAGCACCAGGGCGAACTTTTTAGCCATGAACGTTATAGCAATTCCGTCATTTTTTACCCTTTCGCTCTTTTAGGGAAGGAAAAGGCACTTTTGCCTTATCGAGTGTGCCATACACCTTCTGCGATCGGATTGCAACCTTTTCTCCCCGGAAGGTGTTTTTGAGCGCAAGTGCCGCAATTACCTTTTGGTGGGAGGCAAGTGAGCTTTTCACAAGCATTAGCTGCTCCGCGGAATTGAACGCCTTTAATTGGAGAGCAGCTTCAGAAGCGCCC